>Ga0210405_10003055_pt1 | contig 16716 bp, 9 predicted proteins | sample IncBWH11MmetaG_FD_155492 | JGI IMG/M metagenome (GOLD analysis project Ga0210405, IMG submission 155492) | Forest soil microbial communities from Barre Woods Harvard Forest LTER site, Petersham, Massachusetts, United States - Inc-BW-H-11-M | ecosystem: Environmental > Terrestrial > Soil >... | reverse complement strand
CTGCGCCGCAAATACCGGCTGGGCATCTGACGCGGGCCCGTCTCCACGTCAATGTCGCAACAGATGCCGTGCAGGAACAACGTCAGCGTATCCTCGAACGCCTGCCGCGCGTAATCCTGGAACAGCTTGGTCTCCTTCCGCGTATTGGTCTGCCGCCGTATCAGCGACTGCTTCAACCGCCAGCTTCGCTCATCCACTTCGCCGTGCACTTCAGCCACGAGCTCTTCGCGAATCAGACTGTAGAACTTATCTCTCGCGGACTTGTCTACTGTCGAGTCGGCAACCAGTGCGCCGATCGAGTTATAGAAGGAGAAATGATACTCGGCCATTTCCTCATCCTTTACAGCGAAGACCAGGATCGCGCCATCCCGCCGAGAGAGCCTCGATGCAAAAATCTGACGCTGCTCCGCGGGCTTCTCAAAGCTGATCTGATCGCCGTTCTTGCCATTCGCTTTTTCGAGATACGGGACCAGCAGTATCCCGACCTTGGGCAGCGCCGCGCAGATCCTCGGTGGAAGCGCGGCGATCGGATCCTCCAGGTACGGCTTCAAATCTTCTTCGGCGATCGGCGTCACCAGGAAATACGAGAAGATTGTCCCCAACGGGACCATCTCGCTGCGAATGCGGGTTACAAGCTCTTCAACCGTCACTTTTGAACGGTCGGTTTCAATGGGCATCGGGAGTATCGATTCTTTTTGCAAAGCAGTATAAATTGTTGCGCGTACGGAGGTAAAGCTTGCCATCGGCGATGGCCGGGGTCGCGTAGGCCTCTTCCTCCAGGTCATTCAGCGCCAGCAGCTCCAAATCGGCGCCGGCTTTGAAAACGGAGACTTTTCCGGCCTGGCTGATCATGAAAACCTTGCCATCGGCTCCCACCGGCGATGAGTAGTAGCCTTCCAATGCGCCGCGCATGCGGCTCTGCTTGAGCACTTCTCCGGTAACCGGATTCAGAGTCGTCGCGATGCCGCCGGTCTTCACCAGGTACAGCACGCCCTTGTACACGAGCGGGCACGGGACATCCGGCAATGCCTTGCTATACCGCCAGAGGATGTTCGAGTCAGTCACGTCGCCCTTCCCGCCCAGCCGGACGGCGATGAGACTGTTCTGCGCGGCGCGGCGCGCGCGGAAAAAATTCCAGTCGCGCTCGTTGAGCAGGCCGTCGCGATCCAGATCGATCGCCTCCCAACTTCCGGTGGGTTGCCATTCCTTCGGCAGTTCGTCTCTTCCCAGCATGCCGTCGTGGTTCTTGTCGCACTTGGCGATCGCTTCCTGGAATGGCGGCAGATCCGCCTGTTCTCCCGCATCGCCGCCTGGGGCCCAGCCGTTGAAATACAGGATATTTCGCGCGATCACCGGCATCGACTTCACCTGCCAGGTAAGTCCGCGCACCCACCACAGCTTTGCTCCGGTATCGACCGCATACGCGATTAATTGATAAGAACCAGGCACGATCACCTGCGCAAGTCCTGACTCGGGCCGATACAGAATTGGCGTGGAAAACCCATGCGTGACCTCAGGCCGTTCCGTCTTCCAAAGCGTGCGGCCATCGTTCTTGTCCACCGCCAGCAGATACGAATCGTTGTTCTGATCGCAGTTCATGAGCAGTTTATCGCCGGACAGAACTGGCGAGGCCGCCATGCCGTGCAGATTGGTGAACGGCCCTAGTGGACGCTTCCAGCGCACCTCGCCGTCCGGACCGTACGAGGCCAGGCCGAAATCTCCAAAGAACACATAGACGTTGGAGCCATCGCTGATCGGACTGGAGGAGGCCGGATCGTTGAGCTCATTCAGGTGCTCGGCCCTGTCAACCACGATCTCGCGCCGCCAGATAATCTTACCTGTGCTGCGTTCGACGCACAGCGTGAACCGGCGGTTGCCTTCGGCAGCGGTGAGAAAAATGCGGTCGCCGGCCAGCGCGGGCGAGGAGTTACCGCGCGGCAAAGCCGTCTTCCAGACTACGTTCTGGTTGGGACCGAACTCGACCGGCAGGCTCGTCTGATCGGATACACCGGCGCCGTTGGGTCCACGAAATTGGGACCATTCGGTAGCAGCCAGGAGGAGCACAAGGATTCGGAACATCGGCAACCTCACTATACTATAAGCAGGGTGTCCCGAAAAATCCTGATCTCGGCCGGCGAGGCTTCCGGTGACCTGTACGCCGCCAGTCTGGTAACAAAACTGCGCCAAGCCTGGCCCCAAGCCGACTTCTATGGCTGCACGGGGCCGCAGATGCGGAAGGCGGGTGTCCTCACCATCGTGGATTCGGCCACCCTCTCGGTTGTGGGCCTGGTCGAAGTTATCGCGCACATTCCGCGCATTTATGGCGAATACCGGAAGCTGCTGGCCGCTGCGCGCGAGGATCCGCCGGACCTGGCGATCCTCACCGATTCCCCGGATTTTCACCTGCGCCTGGCGGGCCGGCTGAAGGGGGCCGGGATACCGGTGGTCTACCTCGTGGCGCCGCAGGTCTGGGCCTGGCGACAAGGCCGGCTGGGGCAAATGCGCCGCGTCATCGATCACCTGTTATGCATCTTCCCTTTCGAAGAGAAATTCTTTCGTTCCAATAATATACCGGTCACCTACATCGGCCATCCGCTCTCCAGGCTGGTTAAACCATCCTTGTCGAAAGCGGACTTTTTGAAGAAACACCGCATCCCCCCGGGGCGTCCAATAATAGTAGTTCTACCTGGAAGCAGGCGCGGTGAAGCAGCGAGGCACCTGGGCACACTGCTCGAGACCATAGACCGCCTGTACCAGTCCCAGGCTGCCAGTTTCCTTCTTCCGGCGTCGGCCACGACCGGCGCCGCTTTTTTTAGGGAACGAATTGGCGGCGCGCCCATCCAAGTACTTGAAGGCGAAACCTGGGATGCGATCGGCCATGCGGATTTGGCGCTGGCCGCCAGCGGGACTGTCACTGTGGAGGCGGCCTTGTTAGGAACCCCCATGGTGACGTTTTACAAGGTTTCGCCAGTAAGCTGGTTCCTGGGGAGGCGGCTGGTGAAGGCGCCATTTCTCTCCATGGTGAACCTGGTGGCGGGGCGGAAGATCGTACCGGAATTAATGCAATCCGAATTCAGCTCGGCGCGGCTGGCCGAAGAGGCCCGGCGCATCCTCGGCGATGAGGATGTTCGCCGCCAGATGAAGTCCGATCTGGCGGAAGTGGCCGCGCGCCTATCCACCGGCTCAGACCCCATGGACCGCGCAATCTCCGCTATCGGGACCGTTCTGCAACGTTTCAACAACAAGGAAGAAGCTATTCATGTATCGGAAAATCTTGTTTCGTAGTAGTTTGCTGGCAACGATTCTATTGCTCACTGGACTGGCCCAGGCGCAGGAGCGCAAATCGCGCATTCACCTGGATAGCTATGTTATTGACGCCGATATCAACCAGCACACCCAATCGCTGGCCGCCAAGGCTGCGGCGCGGTTCACGCCTTTGGATGACAACACCACGTCGGTCGGTTTCGAGTTGAATAACGCGCTGAATGTTTCCAAGGTGTTGGACGATCAGAATCGCGAGATTCCGGTTTCGCGCACGCAGCAGGATTTTACAGTCCATCTGAACTTCAACGAGCCCCTGCCGAAGGGCAAGCCCGTGACTGTAACGTTTTTCTACGACGGCCGGCTCAGCGGGCAGGAGGATTCGCCCGTCTACGGCATTAAGTTCGCCTCGATCCAGAACGACTACGCCTACCTGCTGTATCCCGCGCGCTGGTTTCCCGTCGCCGGGTATACGACCGACCGCTACTCGGCCCAAATCAACATTACGGTAGCCAAGGGCTACAAGGTGCTGGGCAGCGGCATGGACACGGCGCAGGCGCTGAGCGACAAAACAAGGTTCAGCTTTCAATTTGATCGCACTTCATTTCCCGGCAGCATCGCCATCGTGAAAGAGGAGCCGGCGACGCGCGTCAACTCCGAAGGCGTTACCACCGCTTTGTATTTTCGCGGGGAAGAAAAGGCTGCGGCCAACGCGTACGGTCAGGAAACTGGCAAGATCATAACGCATTTCACAGGGCTGTTCGGGCTGGCGCCGTACGCCAATCTCACGATTGTCGAGACCGAAGCCGGCGCACCCAACGGATACTCCGCTCCGGGTATCATATTCCTGAATCCTCGCGGTATCGGCAAGGAAGCGAATGCGAAGCTGCTGGCGAATCAAATCGCCCGGCAATGGTGGGGGACTCTGATTTCGCCGGCCACCCGCAATCACCTTTGGCTCAGCAACGGGCTCGCGAATTATTCCGACATGCTCTATCTGGCGCAAGTCAACGGTCCGTCGACCATGGAGAATGAGATTCGGGACTGCGATGTAGAGGCATTGACTATCGATAACGTTCCGGTGATTCAAGCCGGCCGCATGGAAGATTATTCGCCAGAACTGTTGGCGCTGACCGCGTCCAAAGGCGCGGCCGTACTGCACATGCTGCGTGGAGTAATCGGGGACGAAAAGTTCTTCCAGACACTCAAGGATTTCGCCGCCAAAAATGCCTGGAAATCGGTGACCACTGACGATTTCAAAACGGCGGTGGAAACAGCCTCGGCCCAGAATCTCGGCTACTTCTTCATCCAGTGGATTGAATCGAGCGGTGCTCCTGAATTCAAGCTGGAGTACACGATCTTCCGCACGCAAAAAGGCTTTCGCGCCATGGGCAAGATCGCGCAGGACCTGGACACGTTCCGTATGCCGGTGGACCTGAAGATCGAGACGGAGGGCAATCCGGAGCAAAAGCGCATCGAGGTGATGGGCACGTCATCGGAATTTTCAGTCGATACATTCGGCAAGCCGAAATCGATCATGCTGGACCCGGACAATCGCGTGCTTCGCTATAGCAACCAGATGCGGGTGGCGGTGGCGATCCGCCGCGGCGAGCAGTTCGCGGAGATCAGCGAATTCGGCGACGCGCTTAAGGAATATCAGAAGGCGCTGGAAACCAATCGCACCGGTTCACTGGCGCACTACCGGATCGGCGAAGCTTTCTTCCTGCAAAGCAATTATCAAGCGGCGGCCAACGAATTCCGCGAGACGCTAAACGGAGACCTACAGCCCAAGTGGACCGAAGTGTGGGCGCTCATCCACCTAGGGTACATCTTCGATATCACCGGCCAGCGCGAGCGCGCCGTGAATTCTTATAAGCAGGCCGAGCGCACCAAAGATAACACGCAAGGAGCGCTAGAGGAAGCGGCTAAGTATCTCAAGGCCCCTTACGAGCGCAAAAAGAAAGTGGAAGCGCAATGACGTGGAACATGCTTTAGCTTGTTCGTTAACAACAAGCTAGAGGGGCGGGTCGGCTAGGGTTTTGAAAAATGCCCAAAATCGATTACGAGACCGAAATCAATAAGGCGACATGGTTGTATGCTGACCAGCGTGATCCCGAGCGAGCTAAACAGAATCTCAGCGACGCGGCCCGAATCGTCCGCGCTATTCTGTCGCATTGGCCCGACGATTATGATGCAAATAGCTTGATGGGCGCCCTTTTAACCGACCTTGGTGAACCCGACGAGGCCATAGCCCATCTAGATCGTGCTATCCGGATTGATCCAAGCGATGCACTGGCATACGGCCACAAAGTTTCAGCTCTATGGGACAAAGGGGACCTTATTGGTGCAGAGCAGTGCGCCCGTAAGCAGCTTTCTCTTAGCGATCCAACAGCGGAGGAACATTATTTGGACGTTGATTCACTGGCAGCGATCCTGGAGCGTCTCGGGCGCTGGGACGAAGCCGAACAAGTACTGCAGCAGGGTGTGAATGCGACCAACAGTGAATTCCTGCGTCAACGACTATCTGCCGTGCAGCGGCAGGAAATGAGATAAACGTTCGTCAATGGTGAGGATACATTCTGATTCTCTGCTCCTCCGAGCCGTCGAAGTATTTGGCAAGGCGGACAAAGCCGTTGGCTGGCTGAGTACCGTGAATCCCGCCCCTTGGGAATAACATCCAGGCAGAGCAGGAACTTCCGCCCAGAAACCGCCCGCTGGATCTTCGTGGATGACCACCGCGTAAGTCGCCATGCCTTTACTTTCGCACAGTGGACGAGGGTGAGTTATTTCACCCTCGCCCCTATCCTCTCAACCAGCGTCGCATCCCAGCGCCGGTCGCCCTGCGAGGTATAGTCCTTCCCCAGCTTGGTCCAATCCTCGCGCGTGATCCCGTTGAGATCGTAAACGACTTTGCCATCGCGCACAGTCAGCTCGCAGATCAACTTCTGCGTACCTTTCATGCGGGCTCCAAACGTATCGACGAATCCGAAATTCCCCTTTTCGACCCGCAGCACCGCCACGTCGGCCGGAGCGCCCACTGACAAGTTGCCATACTCCTCGTGTTTAATTTCGCGCGCCGGATTCCACGTCGAGCGCACGATCACGTCATCGACCGCCATTCCCATGTTCAGGAATTTCGACATCACGGTCACCATGTCTTTCATCCCGGCGTTCATGCTGCCAACGTGCAGATCGGTGGAGATCGAGTCGGGAACAAAGCCTTGCTTAACGGCGGGCACGGCTTGGCGGAACGCCAGGCTGCCGCCTCCATGGCCGACATCGAAAATAACTCCTCGCTTTCTCGCTTCGAACAGATAGGCGTTCACGTGGCCGGCGTCATCAAGCATGGGGGTAACGCCCAGATACATGTGCGTGGAGATGTCGCCCGGGCGCAGCTTTTTCAGGACCAGATCCTGGTACGGCCGCTCCGGGCGGAACGTGCCGAAATCCACCATCACCGGAATGTTGGCCTGCGTGCCGGCTTCCACTGCTCGTTCGACGGACGTCCATTCGGGACCTGTGAAGTGCGCGCTCTTGATCCCAACAACCGTGCCCGTATACTTCTTCGCCTGATTTGCCGTGGCCGACGCGTCCATATCGTTCACGTCCTGCTCGATTGGGCCGCCGCCCATTCCTTTGCCGACGATGTTCAGCAGCGCCAGCACGCGTGTCTTCGCGCGATCGATCACGCGATCTTTGAAATCCGGGAAATTGCGCCAGCCGGAGCTGCCCGCGTCGACTACCGTGGTGACGCCGCTGCGAAACGTGAAGCCGTCGGGATAGACGCTCATGTCCCCTGAATAAGCGCCGCGCATGCCTGTGCCAGCGTATACGTGTACGTGGATATCCACCAGTCCAGGCGCGACGTAGAGGCCGGCGACGTTCACCACTTTGTGCGCCTTGGCCGGATCGATCCTGGCTTCCACCGCCGCGATCTTGCCATCGCGGATCGCCACATCGCGCACGGCGTTGATCTTGTTCTTTCCATCCACCACGTGGCCGCCCTTCAGCAGCAGGTCGTATTCTTGCGCCAGCGCGGACGAACCCAACAACACCGTGAGGCTCAGCCAAAATCGTGTCTTCATCGCTCAGCTATTTTACACCCTTGCGGTTTTTCTCGAATTCCCAGGCGTTGGCGACGATGCCGCGCAGACCGGCGTTCCTGGGCTGCCACCCCAGAGTCCGCTGCAGTTTGCCGGAGTCCGCCACCAGGGCCGGCGGATCTCCTTCGCGTCGCGGGCCGATTACGTACGGCACTTTCTTGCAGGTCACCTCCTCGACCATTGCAATGACTTCCCGGATGCTGTGACCCACACCGGTACCGACGTTGAACCGATCGGAGGGGCCGCCGGCGAGTAGCGATTCGAGCGCCACGATATGCGCTTCCGCCAGATCGAGTACATGAATATAGTCGCGGATGCAGGTGCCATCCGGTGTCGGATAATCGTCGCCAAAGATAGTGATCGGCGCGCCGGTCTTTACGGCACGGAACAGGAGGGGGATCAGATGCGTTTCCGGCTCGTGTTCTTCTCCAAACGTTCCCCGCGGCTCGGCGCCGGAGGCGTTGAAATACCGCAGCGAAATGCTGCGCAGACCGTGGATGGAATCGAACCAGCGCAGGATCTTTTCCACCATCACCTTCGATTCGCCATAAGGATTGATCGGCGCGTACGGGGAGTCTTCCGCGATCGGACTGGATGCGGGCATGCCGTAGACCGCCGCAGTGGAGGAAAACACCAGCAGCCGCACGCCGGCCCGCTGCATGGCGGTTAATAAAGACAAAGACCCGCCTACGTTGTTCGTGAAATAGAGCTCAGGCTTAATGTTGGATTCACCCACCGCGATATACGCGGCGAAGTGGATCACGGCATCCACCTGCCTTTCGCCCATGAACCGGACAAGCCCATCGGTATCGGCGACATTCATCACACGCAGACGCTCAGGAGCCACGTTGTGACGGTAGCCGCGCGACAGATCGTCTACTACCGTAACGTCATACCCGCGCTCGAGCAGAACCCGCGTGGTATGCGATCCGATGTAGCCGGCACCGCCGGTAACCAGAATGTGCTTGCGTGGGGAGCTCAATAGTCGATTGTAGTAGGATGACAGATTCATGCCAAGCGGAGCAGAGCTGTTTGTACGATCGATCAAAGACCTCGGGATCACGCAGATTTTCACGTTGGTGGGCGATCATTTGAATGAAGTGCTGGCTGTAGCCGGACGCGAAGGGATTCGGATTATCGACATGCGGCACGAATCCGGCGTGACCCACGCGGCCGACGCCTGGGCCCGCATCACACGCAAGCCCGCCTTATCGCTGGTGACCGGCGGGCCAGGCCACACCAATTCGCTCACCGGAATTGCAACGGCCAATCTGGCGGCTAGCCCGCTGATTGCCGTCAGTGGGAGCCGTGCAACCAATGTAGGTGAGCGAGGCGCGTTTCAGGATATAGACCAGGTCGGCATGGCGAAGCCGGTGGTCAAGTGGGCCGCGGAACTTCCCAGCGCCGCGCAGATTCCGTTCTACCTGGGACGCGCCTATCAGGAGGCCAATACCGGCCGGAAAGGCGCCGTCCACTTGACGATCCCGGTGGATCTGTTCACGGCCCAGACAGACGCGCCCGCGGCGCTGCCAATGCCGATGCAGGATGCGGCGCCGGAGCCCGGCTCAGGCGAGGTGGAACGCGCGGTGGCGCTGTTACGGTCGGCGCAGCGGCCGGTGATCATCGCCGGCAGCGGCGTATGGTGGGCGGACGCGGCGTCGGAGCTGCGCGATTTCATCGAGCGCACATCGCTTCCGCTCTACACCATCACAATGGCCAAGGGCGCAGTGTCCGACGAGCATCCGCTGTGTCTCGGATACGCCGATCCCGCGCTCAATCCAGCCGTGCATACGGCTTTCAAGGAAGCCGACCTGTTTCTAGTGCTCGGAAAGCGAATCGATTACCGGCTGGCGCTCGGTGGTCCACGGCTGTTCGCGCCCGCGGCCAAGTTCATCCAGGTGGATATACATGCCCAGGAGTTGGGCATGAACCGCGAGCTGGAGGTGGGGATCTGGGCGGATGTGCGGTCCACTCTACGCGCGCTGCTCGCGGCTGCGGGCGAGAAACCGTGGACCCCACTGCCCTGGCTTGAACGCGTGCGCGACCTTCGCCGCGACTGGGAAGCGAAGCTGTCGGAGACCGCGCAGGAGCGCTCGTCGCCGATGCATCCGGCGGCGTTTTTCGCGGAGTTGAAGAAGTGGCTGCCAAAAGATATCTACTATGCCTGGGATGGCGGCGATGTCGTGCACTGGGGCCGCGCGACGCTTCCGGCGCTTCATCCGGGGAGGTGGCTGCGGCTCGGTCCGCTCGGCACGATCGGCTCAGCGCTGCCCAACAGCCTGGCCGTGCAACTGGCGAATCCAGGAAAGCCCGTCGTGTTGATCACGGGAGATGGCTCGCTCGGTTTTTATATCGCCGAAATGGATACGGCTGTTCGCCACGGACTGCCGGTGGTCATGATCGTCGGAAACGATGGCGGCTGGGGGCTTGAGCGCGAGTTGCAAGGCGCAACCACCGGGACGACGATCGCCTGCGAATTGCGTCGCACACAATACGATCAGGTCATGAAGGGCTTCGGCGGCGGCGGCGAAACCATCGATACGTTAGACCAGGTGCGCCCCGCCGTCGCGCGCGCTTTTGCGTCCGGCGTGCCTTACTGTTTGAACGTGAATGTGCGCGGCGTGCGGTCGCCATTTACGCAATGGCAACTGAGCGGGAAAAGCAAGCGCTAAACGAAAACAGGGAATTTCCCTGTTTTGCTCGAGCTAACTGCTTGATTCTACAGCGAACGGATTTCCCAAAACCGGGAAATTTCCCGGTTTTGGGTTCTACGGTCTCATGACTCAGATAGAATGAGATTCATGAGAAAGCTTCCGATCGTTTGCTGCCTGCTCGCGCTCACCGCCTTCGCCGCCAAAGAGGCTGGATTTTTTGCGGTCCTCAAAAGCGACGCCGCTATTGGCAAGCAAGCCAGCGGAGCGTTCCTGGTTCCTACCAACCAACTCCTGCGGCCCTGGGGAGAGCAGACGCTATTCCCGGGCCGGCCCGTCGATATCACATTCGACTCGAAGAAGCGGCTGCTGGCCATTCTGAACACGCGCAGCGTCCTGCTGATGGATGGATCCACCGGGACTCAGGTGGCCGAAATCAAAGCGCGCGCCACATCCTACGCCGGCTTGGCTTTCCGGCCGGGCGACCGGGAATTGTGGGCTAGCGAGGCAACCCGCAACGGGCCCGACAGCATCCTTGTCGCCGAACTCTCCGACTTAGGTCTCCCCGGCAAGTCTACCCATATCGAGCTCGAAGGTCATCCGGTACCGGCGGGAATTGCATTCTCCCGCGACGGCGCGACAGCCTATGTGGCCTTCAGCCGCAACAATTCGCTCGCCGTGATCGACACCCAAACAAGAAAGGTGAAGAAGGAGATTCCAGTCGGCATCGCGCCGTTCACCGTCTCGTTGAGCAAGCAAGGCAAGCTATACGTTTCTAATCGCGGAGGCCGCAGGCCGGTATCGGGCGATACGGTCGCGCCTAGCAGCGGTTCACAGGTGGTGACCGATCCAGTGACCGGCTCGGCCGCGTCGGGCACGGTGAGCGTGGTGGATGTAGAGACGGACGCAGTGCGCGAAGTCGCAGTAGGCCTCGCGCCATCGGGCCTGGCGATCAGCCCGGATGAGAAAACACTCGCCGTCGCAAACGGCCACTCGGATTCCATCACTCTTATCGATACCGCCACGCTGCAGAAGACCGACCTGAAGATTCCCGCCTACCCGGAGGGCACGCTGGGCAGCCAGCCCATCGGAGTCGCGTTCGCACCCGATGGCAAGACGTTGTACGTCGCCTGCGCCGGCACGAACGCGCTGGCCATTGTCCGCACGGCGAAGTGGAGCGTGCTCGGCGCGGTCCCTACGGCCTGGTTCCCGTCGGCGATGGTAGTCGATGCCGAAGGCTCGGTGCGGTTGGTCAATATCAAGGGCGTGGGCAATACGTCGGATCACAAAGGCGCGTTCAATTCGCATCAATATGAAGGCATGCTGGAGAAGATTCCGGCGCCTCTCCCCGCGCAAATCGCCGCCGGTACGCGGGAAGTGAAGGCGTCGAACAGCCCTAGGTTCGAAGCAGCCGGCGGCGTCTCCAACCTGCCATCGCTCGGCATCCAGCACGTGTTCTTCATCATCAAAGAGAATCGAACCTATGACCAGGTCTTGGGCGATATTCCGAAGGGCAACGGCGATCCCAAGCTGGTCTTTTTTGGCCGCAACGTAACCCCCAATCACCATGCGCTGGCGGAGCAGTTCGTGCTGCTCGACAACTTCCATACCGGCGGCGCGATCAGCTTCGACGGTCATCATTGGCTCATGCAGGCCTTCGTCAGCGACTACGTGGAACGCGCCTTTGCGGCCTCTCCGCGCGGTTACGCGTGGAATATGGCCGATGCGCTCACCGTCTCCCCGGCCGGCTTCTTCTGGCAATCCGCCACCAAGCCTCTCAGCGTGCGTGTCTTCGGCGAGTTCTGTCTACCCGCGCGCTGGGACCCGGCGACCAACAACGTAGTCGACATGAACGAAACTCAGATTCGTCATTGGAGTGACTACTGGCGTCTTTACAAGGAAGGCAAATGGCAGAACGCGGTGGGCTGCACGCCGGGTGTGCCGGCCCTCGCGCCCATCATGAGCCGGCGCTACCCAAACAACGCCACCAACATCACCGACCAGATCCGCGCCGAGGAATTCCTGCGCGAACTGGGCGAGCGGGAAAAGAGCGGCGAGATGCCGCATGTGGTGGTCATGACGCTAGGCAGCGATCATACCAACGGTACCAATCCCGGCTCACCGACGCCGCGCGCCATGGTCGCCGATAACGACCTGGCCCTCGGCCGCGTGGTGGAAGGAATCTCAAAAAGCCGCTTCTGGCCGAAGAGCCTGATTCTAGTGGTGGAGGATGATGCGCAGAATGGCCTCGACCACGTGGATGGCCACCGCACAGTGGCGCTGGCCGTCGGTCCCTACGTTCGCCGCAACGTGGTCGATTCGAATCACTACAACCACACCAGCATGGTGCGGACGATTCAGGATATCTACCAGATTCCCGCCCGCACGCGCTTCCTGCAGAGCGCTCGGGCCATGACCAGCATTTTCACCGCGGTCCCGGATCTGACGCCGTATCAGAAGCTGAGTTCGAAAATCCCGTTCGATGAGATGAACCCGCCGTTGAAGGCGCTGCGCGGGAATCAGCTTCTAGCCGCGAAGCAGTCGGCGGCCATGAACTGGTCGGTACCCGACGATGTTCCCGAGAAGGTGCTGAACCAGATTCTCTGGTGGGACAGCAAGGGTTACGATAAGCCTTACCCAATTCTAAATAACCAAGCCCTTCGTCACTGAGAGTTTTGTGGCGTACGCACTCATGCGTGCAGCGTCGAGACTCATCTCGACGCTCTTTCAGAGTGGATTACACGATCCAGGCGACGACACGAGTGTCGGCGCTGCACGCAGGAGTGCGTACGCCACAAGTAAACAGAATCAAAATGGCGACCAAGTAGTCGCTGCAATAAACCGCTCGCTGTGCGGCGCATCATTGAAGTAGTAGACGGTAACGATCTTGCCGTCCGGCCGCTGAACACTGCGCGTGTAGCCGACTTCCCACGTGGCTGCGCCATCGCGAATCGTGACGATATCCCCCCAAGTCTTACCGTCATCGCTGCTAATGCGCGCACGGATGCTGTACGGAGTAGCGCGATAGCCGTAGGTGAGGCAAAGCCGGCCGTCGCGAAGCTTGAACAGCATGGGCGGATTGCCGCCGAATTCGCCGGTATCGGCCACCGACCCTTGCAGTAACCATGTGGCGGCGTTGTCGGCCGAACGATAAGCGTCGATGCGATTGGCATTTCCGTCCTTCACGCGAACCATAGTGAGCAGCCGCGTTCCCGAAAGGCGCACCGTGGATGGCATGATCGCGAAACCCTTCGGCTCGTCGCCGATGAATGAAACGAACTTCCAGGTGAGGCCGCCGTCGGTCGTGCGGGCGCAGAACGGTCGGCCTTCCCGGCGATTCGCTTTTGCAGCGGTCAAGAAGACCATGGCATCCTGTTTGCCCTCGATCAGGTAGTCGGTGCGAGCGGCCACACCGGCGCCGAACTGCGGGAAGCGGAAGGGTCCTTTCCAACTCTTGCCTTTGTCGTAGCTATACCAGAGCAGCGACGGACCGGTGTTGGAATCGAGAAAACGGATCGTCATGGCGAAGCCGGCGCGCTGGAAGTCCATCGGCTCTCGCAGGTCTTGCGGGTCGCGACCGCCCTGCGCGGGAGGAAGCAGATCGCGCGGCGCTTCAATGCTCCACGTCTCGCCGCCATCCAGGCTGCGCGCCAGCCTCGGCTCTTCGGGCTTGCTGGGATCCTGCTGATGCCGGTCCGCCGGACGTTCTTTGAACCAGGCGGCGCTGAATCCGACCAGAATCTCATTGCCCCACGACCAGATGCCGTGATTGGCGGGCCAGCCGCCTAGCCGCCCAGCTTCCCGATAGACCAGCTTGTGCTCGGGCGCGTCGACCGCAAGCGCCAGCACGCCGGTGAGGAGTAGGTAGAGAGCAGGCTTCACCAGTGCAGCCGAAGCGCGAACTGGATCTGACGGCCCGGACCCACGGAAGTGATGGTGCCGGCAGTCGCCGATCCGATGCTCGTGCTCGGATAGCCGAAGTTGGCCTTGTTCAGGAAATTGAAGAACTCGGCGCGATAGGTGAGGCCCACTCTTTCCGTCAAGCGGAAATCCTTGTGGGCGCCGAAATCCCAGATCCACAGGCCCGGAGCGATCATGACGTTGCGGCCGGAGTTGCCGAAGGTGTAGAGCCGTGGAACGGCGTAACAGGAGACCTTGAACCACATTTTGACCGTCTTCGGCCCATCATTGCCGTCGCAGATGCGATCGGGATATTGGGTGGTGCCGGTGTTGGCGGTCGAGGTGGACACGGCAAGCGAGCCGGGAGGTCCGGTCTGTGCCTGGAAGATCGTATCCGCCTGCCAGCCTCCGACCACGGCGTTCAACACGCCGCCGGCGTTGGAGAGAAATTGGCGGCCACGGCCGAAGGGGAGATCGTAGACGCCGTTGAGCGTGACGCGGTGCGAGTAGTTGAAATCGCAGAGACCGTATTCGGCCGACACGGCGTACTGGTTCTGCACGTTGTTGCGCGACTCCGCGGAGGCGGAGTTTCCGCCGCCACCCATATCCAGACAGCGGCTGAAAGTGTAACTTACGTTGAACATCAGGCCACGGGAGAAGCGCTTTTCGGTGGAAAGTTGCAGCGCGTTGTAAGTCGAGATCCCAACCGGCTCCCAGGCGGAGATGGAAGAATACTGCGGATACGGCTGGCGCGCCAGTACGGCGCCGGGTCCGGGAGTGGCGATATCTTCGTTGAGCGCGATGTACAGGTGGTTGCCGCGTGAGCCGACGTAGGAGGCCTTCACCACTACCGACTGCGCCACCTGCCGCTCCAGCGAGAAATTCCATTGCTGCATGCTGGAATTCTGCGCCTGGGTCGGGATATAGACGGTACTGGGCAGGTTGGCCGGATTCAGTGCGGCTGCGATGCCGCTGGCGGTCTGCAGACAAGGTGTGATGTTGGTGCAGGTATCGGAAAGAGACTGCACGAACGGATAATTGATGAACAGGCGCGCCGATCCGCCGGTGCCTTGCTCATTGAAGAAGTAGAGGCCGTAAGCGGCGCGGATCACGGTCTTGTCGCCCAGCCGGTAAGCCAGGCCGATGCGCGGCGAGAACTCATCATGGTGCACGTTGAGCATGGCGCGCGAGACGCCGTTCTGCCCGGCGATGGCGATGGTCCCGGGGCCGGGTACAAAGTTCGACTGGCGGTTGTAGCGCTCGGTGGGCCAGGTGAAAAGGTCCCAGCGCACGCCGTAGTTCACTGTGAGCTTCGAAGAAACGCGCCATTGGTCCTGCCAGAACAGGCCGCCTTCGGTGTAACTCAGGAAAGGCACGCCGCCGGGCACGGAGGCTTTGGAGGAACTGTTGGGCAGACCCAGCAGGAAATCCGCCCAGGCATTGCCGGTGCCGGCGGTCCCGGCCGGATTGTTCGTGTAGTTGCCGGTGAAGCTGAGTCCACCGGGAGTGCCGCCGACCTGGAAGAAACCAAAGTCGTTGTGCAGGATGCTCCCGCCGAACTTCATGGAGTGCTTGTCGTGCGTATAGGAGACGGTGTCGCTTAACTGAAGGGTGTTCTGCGGCACAATCTCCGGCACGGAATTTGAGTTCCCGGTTCCCGTATACCCGCCGGAGAAACTCAAGTTGGCCAGACCGGAACTGTAGCCGGCGGTATTGGACCCCTGCAGGCCCAGCTTTTGCGATGTGTAGTTGCCGAGATCGATCGGTTCGACGTCGAGAAACCAACGTGTGTAGCCCAGCGCGATCTGGTTGACCAGCGCCGGTGTGAACGAGTGAATCTCCTGCAGGGTGGCCTGCGTGCTCGGTGCATGATTGGTGCGCTGCGACGTGCCCACGAACGCGACGGCGTTGAGCACGCCGTTCTTCTCGATCGGCAGGTCCTGTGGAATGACGAGGTCAGCTCCGGCATAGCTGTAGCGGGCGAACATGCTGTCTTTCTCGGAAAAGGCGTGGTCGAGGCGGCCATCCCATCCGTTCTGCGTCTGCACGAACAGTTGATTGAGCCTGAGATTGTTAACGACGCCCGACAGATTCGGCAGCGGGAAGACATTCAGCAGGTTCTGGCCGACCGGATCGAAGCGGTTGCTGGGCACCTGATTCCCGGCGAAGGGCTGGCGGGTGTTGGTGCTGGCGTCGTAGGTGGTGGGATCGTAGACGGTGGCCACACCGTTGAAGTTGCCGGAGCGCATGGCTGCCGTGGGTTCGCTGACGATCGCCGTGGCGGCGGCGTTGTGTAGCCGCTGCCCCTGGTAATCGGCGAAGAAGAACGTCTTGTTTTTCTTGATGGCGCCGCCGATCGAGCCGCCGAACTGGTTTTGCTGATATTGCGCCTTCTGGCCGTCGAAGAAGCCACGGGCATCGAAGAACTGGTTACGGATGAACTCGAATGCCGAGCCGTGCAACTGGTTGGTACCGGATCGCGAGATCACGTTCACCACAGCGCCGCCGGTGGAGAACTCGGCATCGGTGTTGGCGACCTGTATCTTGAACTCGCCGATGCTCTCCAGGTTGGGGAAAACCTTGATGGTGCCAACAACCTGATCGCGGTCGTCGAGGCCATCGATCATAAACAGATTGAAGGAGCCGCGGGCGCCCGAAGTGGTGATTTCGGCGCCGTCGCGCTTGGTCTCGTTGCCGCCGCCGGTTTGGCGAATGCCTCCCACTGGGCCGGGGGTGGTGCCGGGCACAAGCAGAGCGAGCTGGGAAAAGTTGCGGCCGTTCAGAGGGAGCTGATCGATCGA
>Ga0210405_10003054_pt1 | contig 16716 bp, 13 predicted proteins | sample IncBWH11MmetaG_FD_155492 | JGI IMG/M metagenome (GOLD analysis project Ga0210405, IMG submission 155492) | Forest soil microbial communities from Barre Woods Harvard Forest LTER site, Petersham, Massachusetts, United States - Inc-BW-H-11-M | ecosystem: Environmental > Terrestrial > Soil >... | reverse complement strand
AACAAGTTGTGGCGTCAGCTTAAACACCACGCCGCAATTGCATGTGGCGTTTCCTCCGTACACGGCTGTTCCGTAAAGATTCCCCGCACCGTCAAAGATCAAGCCGCCGACGGGGTAGCCACCATCAGCTCCGCCGGAAAAGTTGTATAGCACAGTCTCCGACCAGCCTCCTCCTAACTGCGGAGCTAGCTTAAAAACCACGCCGTGGCCAAGCGGACCACCGGTAGTGGTTGTCCCGTAGAGGTTCCCGAGTGTGTCTTGGGCTAGGCCAGACTGCGGGCTCGCGCCACCGTGGGCGCCGGCAAAACTATAAACCGTCCGATAGCTGCTGGCTGCCCATGCGCTCGTGGAAAACATCAGAGTTAACGTCAGAGCCAGTTGAAGCGCGGGCGAGATTGCTAAACTTGAACGGCTTTTCACAACTCCTCCTTCGAAATAAGCGATCGCCGAAAACTAGACCTTCCTTTTTCGCCGAAAGTATACACCCGAAAACGCATCATGATTCATGAGACCGTTCTTGTTCTTGATTCATAAAAGGCAGGAAGGAAACAAATACAGTCAGAACCTTTAGGAAACGCGAACGGAGGTTGCTGATCAAAAGAACGACACGACGCATGTTATGCATAGCGGGAGTTCGATGAGCGTGCTGCCTGCTACAATCCGCTCATGGCCGTCACATCCCAGTTGCCGGCTTTCGCCCGCACCATCTTCCACGTCGATATGGACGCGTTCTTCGTCTCTGTCGAGGAATTGTTCGATCCCTCGCTCAAAGGCAAAGCTGTGGTTGTCGGCGGACAGCGCAACGAGCGTGGAGTGGTTTCGGCGGCGTCCTATGCGGCGCGGAAGTTTGGCGTGCATTCCGCCATGCCGTTGCGAACCGCGGCAAAACTTTGTCCGCAGGCCATTTTTGTCGATGGTCATCCGGAGCGCTACCGCGAATGCTCGGAAAAAGTCTATAAAGTTCTGACTGGATTCTCGCCGCAGGTGGAGATGGCTTCCATCGACGAAGCCTACCTCGATATGACTGGGACGGCGCGATTGCTGGGCCCGCCGTTGAAGGCAGCGCATAAGCTGCATCAGCGGATGAAGGAAGAGACGAATCTGAATTGCTCGATCGGTATCGGGTCGTCGCGTCTGATCGCGAAAGTTTCATCGGCGCAGGCGAAGCCCAACGGCGTGCTCTGGATTGTCCCGGGAGAAGAAGCAAAGTTCCTGGCCCCGCTCGATGTGCGCGAGATCCCCGGCGTCGGCAAGGTGATGGAGAGCCATCTCCACGAGTTGGGCATCAAGAAAGTGGGGGACCTCGCGCGGCTGGAGGATTCCGAACTCGAGCAGAGATTCGGCAAGTGGGGGCTGGCGCTCGCAGGCAAAGCGCGCGGAGAAGACGCGGGCGGATGGTTCGACACCGAAGTGGGTGCCGACGTTGCAGCAAAATCGATCAGCCACGAACATACGTACAACGAAGACACGGCGGACCTGAGCCAGCTCGAAGCCACGCTGATGCGCCTTAGCGAGATGGTTGGCAGGCGGCTGCGCGAAGCGAATTTCTACGCAGGGACGATTCAACTGAAGCTGCGCTACAAAGATTTCACGACGATCACGCGCGCGCATACCCTGGCGGCGGCCACACAGCTCGATGGCGAAATCTTTGAACAAATCCGCACGCTATTTCGCAAGAACTGGAAGCCGGGAAGGGAAGTCCGGCTGCTGGGCGTGCAGGCGTCGTCGTTCGAGCATCGCACCGAGCAGATCAACCTGCTCGAAGGCGGCCGCCAGCAACGCTGGAAAGATGCCCTGGCCGCAGCCGATCGCCTGCGCGACAAGTACGGTGAGTCAAGCGTGAAACTCGCGGCAGGCATGCGAGGTACCTTCCGTGAACGGACTCATGAGAATCCCGCGGGACTGCCGGGGAAAAAGCCTGGCAGTACCTAGTACCCAGTACTTAGTGCCGAGCGGGCCGCATTTCTGGGCACTAGGTACTGGGTACTGTTAACTGTCCTACAAAAAACGCAGGCCGGGTATCCCGGAAGGTGATTCCGGATCCCGGCCGACGTCTTATTGCAACTTGTAGCTGGCTTCGTTAGTTGCCCGAGGGTGAGTTGGATGCGGTAGTTGGCGCTGCCGTTGGCGCAACCGCCGTTCCGTAGCGGCTCAACCGCGGGAAAAAGGGCGTGACTTCAAACGGCATCTTGTCGCGCACTGAAGTGATGGCGACGGGTGCCGTTTTCACCATTTCTGCCTTGTCATCCCACGGATTGATCTTGACGCGTCCGCCCAGCGGCAGGGCTGCAACCTGATCCAGCTTGGTGTTGTCGAGCGCCGGACCCTGCGTAGACAGAGCGTTCAAGCGCGTGATGCTGCCATTCTCGCCAAGCGAATTGCCAAGGTGAGTGGTCAACAGCGCGTTAAGCTGAGTGGAGCGAGCCTGCAGCGCCTTCAGGAACAAGCCGACGTTGTCGAGCTTCTGCGCGTACGGCGAATTCTTCAGCAAATCCACAGCCTTCTTGTCGGCCGCGGTTTCTTCTTCCGGAATGTGTTTGAAGCCCAGGTTCGCGTAAGTTGAATCGTCGGAAAACAGCATGCGGTCGTTGAACGCATACTTGCTGCCCAGGTTGTGGCCGAGCACGATGTGTGCAAGCTCGTGCGAGAGCACAGAAGCCAGGCTAGCCTCGTCGGGAAGCACGTCGATCAAACCCCGGCTGATGACGATGGTGTTGCCCACGCTGAAAGTTTCAAGCGGCGCCGTGAGCAGCACTCGAGTGCGCACCGGACGCGGCAGATCGATGTTGTTGGTGACCTCAAGATTGTTGACCACCGTCATAAGAATTCGATCGACATCGCCTTCCGGGGCAAGCAAGCCCGCGCGCGTGAGCCGCTCGATCACGTTGTCTTCAGCCTGCTGCTGCCATTCGCGTTCGGCCTGCAACGGCGAGGCATCCTGCGTGGTGGCGCTTTCATCCTTCACTGCGTCCACGCGAATCTGCGTGAGTTCGTCGTCCTTGTCGCCCTTCTTGAGGTCGTAACCCCAGATGCGCGTCTGCGCTTTGAAGGCCAGCTTGTTCTTCACGCCCGCGCTGAAGTCGCCTTCTTCGCTGTAGATGTAAGCCGGAACCCAGTAGCCCGGAATCAGGTTGAGTCGCCAGCTATCCATGTGAAAGAAGTAGGAATTCCGCGGAGCGGGAGCATAGGTACCGTTCAGCCGAACGATGTTGTAATCCTGATCCTCCACCCAGACGCGGCCCAGGAAGCGTCCTCTGCCGGCGGTCTTTTTTGGCGTGACATCGAAGACCAGGCAGCGGATGTCGCCGAGAAATTCGCGGCGGATGTAATGGAACTCATAGTGCTCGCGATCGAAATCGCTGCGGTCGGCATAAACCATCCACGAGAAGCCCATGGGTTGATACTGCACCTTGAACAGTTTATGGAAGCCGCCCATCAGGCGCGTCTCCATGCCCTTGTCCTGGTCCTTCAGATAGTCTTTGCGGTCGACCGTTTCGCCCATGTCCATGCGGCCAAGGAAGTAGTGGTCTTCGCTGGGAACCGGACCAAGCTGCGGGTCGGCGCTCAGATTTTGAAGATAGGTTTCCACCACCGGCGTGCGAGTTGCCAGCGCCTTCATCAGGCCATGCTCACGGTCGATGAAGCGATCCACAACCTGATCCATGGTCGTGGGCTGAGGCAACGCTGATGGCGTTGGCGCCGGGACTGCGGTCGTGGCCGACGCAGGCTGCGAGGGTTGCACAGGTTGCGCGGCCGCAGTCGCGGCTGGTTGCGCCACAGGTTGCGAATCCGACGATTGCTGAGCGGCGGCGCTCACCGAGACCAGCAGTGCGGCAGTGAACATCCATTTCCAAGTACGCATGACTCTGTTCTCCAATTTCTTTCGAACGATGTTCCTTATTTCCGGGAACCAAAACTTCTCCAAGCTGAAAATTCTTCAAGCTAAAATTTGCAAACCGCGAACGTCAGTACGCCAACTGAAACAGCACATGGACAACCGCCGTCGAATCCGTTGGCTGCCCCATGCGCAGCGCAGGTTTGAAACGCATCTTGTTGGCAGCGGCAATTGCAGCTTCATCCAAACCATGACCAAGCCCGCGGACTATACGATTCACGTGCAGCGTTCCGTTGACGTTGAACATAACTTCCAACAGAACTTCGCCTTCGAGCTTCAAACTGCGAGCCTCGTCGGTGTAAACCGGTTGCGGCTTAAAAGTAATCTCCACCGGAGTGGTTGCGGGACCAGCATCCGCCTGCGCCAGCTTCGGTCCGCCGTGAACCACTTGTTCCGCTCCAAATCCGCCGGTTGAAACTCCGGCTCCGGAACTTCGTCCATCGCCTTTGCCACCGTTTGCGATGCCGCTGCCGAAGTCGGCGCTGGCTACGGTGCCTTTAATGCCTTTCGCGCCGCCCGATCCGTTTCCTTGTCCCGGACCTACAGGCATGTCAAAACCTCCGGCCTGTGCGGCGTAGAGCTTGGCGTTTGGCTTGCCCTCGCCCTTCAATCCGTTGGGGTCGCCAAAGCCTCCGGTCTGCACCTTCTGCACAGCCACATTCACAGTAGGAGCGACGGAGCTGCCGGAGAAATCTCCCGTATGCAAAAGCTGCGGACGCGCGCCGCCAGCCGTGAGCTTGATCTGCGGAGCAGCGAACTGATTCATCACAACTTTTGGCGCTTCCACCGGCTCAGGTTTGGGAACACGATGAACTTCATGAGGCACAACTAATTTGGGAGTGTCGAAAACCGGTGCCGGCGGAAGAAGTTTGGTTTTTAGCTTCATCGGCTTCGGCTTGATTGGAGCCGGTTCCGGCTTCAATGCCGGCAGAGGAATCAATTCGGTCACGCGATATTGCTTGAGTTGCAGCCTGTCGGGAAATATAACTCCAAGATTTATAAGGAGAAGAAGCGCCAGTACCATGAAGGCATAGCTTGTAGCCAGAGCACGCCTGTCGATCTTGCGTTCCGGCAGAATCCCGAGCTCAAAAGTGCGTTGAGGCATAGCCATGCATTGACTCCAAAGGGGACCCAGCCGAAGGAGTGGACCGGGATTGGAGTTTTCACATTAAGTGAGAAAGGACAGGGGGTAAACGTGCCCACGGCTCTTGACCGAAGGTAACCAATGAAGAGTGGTTACGGGAAGGTGGCCTGAAATGGGCTAGGGGCGCGGGTTAGAAGTTGCTCTTGACTTTGCTCGTGTGGAACGGACACTCTTGTCCGTTGCCTTTGACGTTGATCTTCGCTGTAATCATGAGAAAACCTAGACGACAAAACCTGGGACACGAAGCTTTTGACTCTTATGTGACAGAAGCCCACAGCCTCCGCTTCGTTTTCCATGGCCCCAGCGCAGTCGTGGTAAGATTGTCTTACCATGCAAACCAAGGTTTCCACCCGGGGACAGGTCGTTCTTCCTGGCCCGCTGCGCCGCCGGCTCGATATCCGCACCGGCGATTGTTTGGATGCGAACGTCGAGAATGGCCGCATCATCCTGACACCGCGCACCAAGCGGCAGCATCGCGTAAAGTTTGTCACCGACCCGCTCACCGGCCTGCCCGCACTCAGTGCGGGCCCGAACGCTCCGGCACTAACCAACAAGGAAGTGGAAGAGATACTGGAAAATTTCCCCGATTAGACTCTTTATCCGACTTTGTCATCCTGAGCGTAGCCGTTTTTCAGGAGTAGCGAAGGATCTCCTCCTTAACCGGCCTAATGCGAAAGCCACACTGTACGACTACGGTCTTGCCTAAAATGGTCCGCCCCGCATGATCTATCTGCTTGACGTAAACGCCTTAGTCGCCCTGGGCTTCCTAAATCACGAGTTCCATGCGCGTGTCGCCACTTGGGTTCGGTCTCACAACTCGCCCAACCTTGCCAGTTGCTCCATCACTGAGCTTGGATTTGCCCGCGTGCTCTCCCAGGCTCCGGCCTACGGATTCACCGTTGCCCAAGCCCGCACCTTGTTGCTGCGCCTAAAGCGGGCAAAAAACTCCGCTCTCAACTTTATTCCCGACAACCACGATATCTCGCATCTTCCCGCGTGGGTTCGCACGCCCAGGCAAATTACCGACGGACACCTGAGCAAACTCGCCAGTGCCAACGGCGCAGTCCTGGCAACCTTAGATGAGAACATTCGCGGATCGTATCTGATTCCGAAGTGAGTCCCGCCCGCTGCCGTAGATTTTGCCTTTGCCGCATGGAGCGGACACTCCCTTCGGCAAGCTCTGTCCGTTGACTCTAACTTTGACGTTGATCTTCGCTGTCATCCTGAGGAAGCGGAGTCGCACGCGAAGCGGGCGACTCCCGACGAAGGATCTATGCAACTTGCGGCAGCGCACGGACAGTCTAGACTCCGATTGAGGGGCTTTTTAGACTACCCTCCACGATTTTGTCATTCCGACCGGAGCCGGAGTGAACGCGACGGCGGAGTGGAGGAACCTGCTTTTTCTCGCCACGAGCCACTCGCGTGTCGGCGGCCTCAAGCCGCGCCGTAAAGCCACAAATCTCAACCGCGGCTTCAGCCGCCCCACCCCGTGCGGAAAAACCTGGTTTTGGGTGGAGCAGCGCTTCCAGCGCTGCGCTAAATGCCCTCTTTGCAGAGATGGCTTTAGCCACTGAGGTGCCTGAATTCGGCAAGACCGGGAAGGGCACGAGTCCCACTCTTGCCGATTAGTGGTCGCTAAAAAAGGTGCAGCGGGCTTTGAAAGGCGTGTCTTCAGCCGCGCCGCAAAAGCCACGCATCTCAACCGCGCCTTCAGCCGCCCCACCGCGCGGAAAAACCTGGTTTTGGGTGGGGCAGCGCTTCCAGCGCTGCGCTAAATGCTCTCTTTCAGAGATGGCTTTAGCCACTGAGGTGCCTGAATTCGGCAAGACCGGGAAGGGCACGAGTTCCACTCGTGCCGATTCGCGATCTCGAGGACCTAGGAAACCGCAGGGGCCTTGAAAGGACGCGGCTTCAAGCCGCACCGCAAAAGCCACGAATCTCAACCGTGGATTCACCCGCCTCACCGGGTGCGGAAAAACTTGGTTTTAGGTGGAGCAGCGCTTCCAGCGCTGCGTTAAATGCTCTCTCTGCACAGATGGCTTTAGCCACTGAGGTCAAAACTTTCGCTACCGGCTGGGAATTCGGAGACCGGTCCCTAGATTTCCCACGGAATTTTCGGGATGCACAGGGAGGCATCGGGCGCAGTACCTGCAGTATCGCGAACCGGCCAAAAGCCGGACCCCCGGAGCTGACGAAGGCCATCTATGCGACGCCAAACTGACAGGCCGACTTGTTTGAAATTACTTATCCACTCTCGAGATTGCAACGCGTTGGTTTACTTGGCTCCCAAGTCTGCAAGATACTTCTTCACGAACTCCACTCTTCTCTGCCGATTGACCATGGTCGTAGCCGGCATTCTCATTGCCACTGAATCCGACTTCACGGCTACCCTCACCGGAGACTCATGGCGGGTTACCTCCAGCTTCGAAGGTTCCGCGATGAGAACGGGCTTTACCGGATGAGCCTTCTTCTTCGGAATCAGATTCCCGAGCTTCGCATACAGATCTTTCTTTGCAGCTGCGGGCAATCTGTCAATCTTCGCCTGCAATTCGCTATCGGGATTCCTGTCAGGATCGCCATCGTCCTTTGCGCCAGTCGCCTTCGCTGGGACGGCCACACCCGCACCCGTTTTTGAAGGCTCCCTGGCAGCAAATGTCAGGTCGCCGACAAACCAGCTTTGCTTGCTCGGCTGCAAAAGTGTAAAGGTAAGCAACATCCCATCGCCGTCGGGTTGAATACTGACGCCCATAGGCTGCAAGTTATCGTCGTTCTGCGCGCCCTCCCAGACGTTGTTGGAGGTGAGGCTGACGACATTCGGAATCTGCACTCGTATTTGCTGTGGCCGGTAAAAGAGGGGCTGGTCGTCGGATCCGCACATGCCTTGATCACCCCAGTTCCTTACAAAGAACGCCCAGGACGTCTGTAGTACATCGGTGCCGCCTAGATCCACAAACATGGCATATGCGGGATGCAATTCCGTCTTCCCGCTGTGAAGGGTATCGAGGTTCAAAAGACCGATAACCTTAACGAAGTGACCATCGAGCACTGCGTGAGCATGCGCGTTGCCAAGGGCGACCGCTTTGTGGTGGAAGTTATCCCACCAGGTGTAAGTGTCGTCCCAGTGGTCGACGGTTTCGTCGGAATTAAACTCAACGTGAACTTCCGATGCAGCAGTACTGTACAGAGCCTGATCATCGCGTAGCACGTTGAGCGTGTAATCATCGTCCAAAAGAGAGGAACTGTGATCCTCCCAGATCGCCGTGCCTTCATAGGTTACGGGCATCAGGTTGACATGTGGGCCACACCAAATACCCCCGTTGAACGAAGGCGGATCGCTCATGCAGTTCGGATACTGCGGCGAACTCGTCCAGTCATCGGGATTGTCGGAGTCCGATTCCAGCGGACAACTCTGCGATGGATTGGGCAGAACGTTCTGCTCGACTTGTTTGCCCCAGCGTGGATTGAGGGGATAGGCGTTCGGGTCGAACGTGCTGGCTGCGACATCGAAGTCTCTGAAATGGCGGGTTTGGCATCCCGTGCAGAATAACAACCCCGCTGCGCTCACAAAGCAAGATAGGTATTTGATCGCGATGTTCTTCATAGACACCCACCTACGATCCACTCGGCTTTGGCGACCGAGTCCCATTGGGGAGCTAGGCTAGCATTTCTGTCAATGGGCTGCAATGACCATCTGGCCCCATGCCAGTCGAGAGGCCATGCGATGATACCCTAGAATCGAATCTATAATCAGCAGCATTCTAGCGCCTGCTCTGTGACGGCAGGCTCGGATATTTGATGCGTATGGATTACGTTACTCGCCAGTTCATTAACCTCACCAAGAGGCTCCTGAGAGAAACTAGGAAGGCTTTCACGTCGCTGGGTATTGATCTCCATCACATCAAAGACGGAGGCTGGCCCGGCCTAAATCACCAACCGAGTGCCCCTTCCAAGATTCGCTTGGGCGGGGATTTCCGCGATTGGCATGACGCAGCTGAAATTCATGCTTCGCCCGCCCAGCGGCCTCGCGCCCGCTTTTTCCTCGGGCACCCATCGTTCATCCATCACAGCGGCCGACTCCGATCCGATCTAAACTGAGAAAGCTTCTTCGTGCCTAGGCTCGACGGATTGCTCCTTGACAACTTTTCTTGGCAGCCGGAATTTCGGAATTTTGCAAAAGCTAAACCCTTTGAAGACAATATTTTAGGTGTAAGTCTTTTAGAAACAATATTGTAGCAAGATTCGGACGAGACTATAATATGTAACTCCTTATTCCTCAAAGATTTGGAAGGAGAGATCTGTAAATTTTTTTAATCCAGATTGATGTCTAAGCGATGAGCCCTCCGCCCGCGGAACCAGCCAAAAACCGGGACGCCGGCCAGAATTACCAGCAATCCGTAAAAAGAATTAGGCCAGTCCGTGCGAAAGGTGTAGTAAAGAAGAACAGCCGCGACGGCGATGAAAATGGCGGGCACGAATGGATAGCCGACCACTCGATAGGGGCGAGCCGCTTCCGGATTGCGCCAGCGGAAGATGAAAACGGTGCTTCCAGCGATCATGTAAAACAGCCACTCGGCGAAGATGGCGAGCGAAAAGAGCTGGCGAAAGTTTCCTCCCAACAGCAATAGCACAATCGACAACACCGCTTGCAACACAATCGCGACCGACGGTGTATGAAACTGCGGATGCACCTCCGCTAGGGCGGAGAAGAAATATCCATCGCGGGCCACAGCGTAAGGAACGCGGGCGCCGCTCATGATGGTGCCGTTCAGAGTAACCAGCATGGAGATCGCCATGCCGGCCGAAACAATGGCTGCGCCCATGTGCCCGATGATGAGCGCGACTGCATCGGAAGCAGGCCGCGGCGATGCCGCAATCGCATTTGCCGGCAGCACGTATTGCACGCCGGCATTCACCAGCACATACAGCACGCCGACTGTGGCTACGCCGGCAATCAGCGCGATGGGGATGTTGCGCTCCGGTTTCTTCACTTCACCGGCGACCATGTTGAGGTCGTTCCATCCGTCATAAGCCCAAAGCGCCGCCACCAGAGCGGCCATGAAACCGGCGATGCCACCTTTCGCTCCGGTAAACGTGCCGGTGAAGTTGCTCCAACCACGTCCGGTTGCTGCTCCGGCGCCGCTGAAGCAGACGATCACGATCCCCAGGATGATGGCAACTTTCAACACGGTGAACACAAGCTGAAATTCTCCGGCCTTCTTCACGCCAAGATAGTTGAGAACTGAAATAAGAATGGCTGCGGCGATTGCGACCAACTGTCCCCAAGTGACGGCGAAAACATGAGATGAGATGTTTGCAGAGAAGATATTTTCGGAGAAAAAAGAAAAGATCGAGAACGTTCCAAGTATGCGGACCAGCCCGGTTGCAATCGTGGCCACCGAGGCGGGTTTCGCGATCACGAACCAAGTCCAGGCATAGAGAAATCCGCCGAGAGGTCCGTAGGCGTCGCGAACATAAACATATTCGCCGCCTGCCTGCGGCTTCATCGCGCCGAGCTCTGCGTAAGTGAGCGCGCCAAAAAAAGAGAGCAAGCCACCGACCAGCCATGCGAGATAGACAAGCTTGGCTGAGCCTACGGCCTGCATCATCTCAGCGGGAACCAGAAAGATTCCGCTGCCGATGATGGTACCCACGACGACCGCAGACGCGTGGCTTACGCCGAGATCGCGCGAAAGCTCGGTGCGCTCGGGGCGCATGATAGTTGTCTGGCTCGGTTCGGGCATGGTCGAGGTGAGCCAGTATACGTGAGCGATGTTGACTTGGGTCTGCGATTATCTCGGTTATTCTGGCGCAAGCAAGCTAACGACGTATCCCACGCTAAACGTCACAATCGTCCCAATCATCACCCACCACGTCCACGGAACATGCGTCCATTGCCAGAGGTATATTTCGATGCTGAAGCCGAACAGCATTCCCACGGCTGCGCCTCGCTGGTTTGCACGCTTGGTGAGAACGCCGAGCAGGAAGACTCCGAGCAGCGCACCATAGGCGATCGATGCGAGTTGCAGGCCGACTTCAATGACCCGCCCGACCTTGTGCAGCGAGAGCACTGCGATCGCAAACAGCAGCAGAGCCCACACAAACGTGGAAAGCCGCGAGAGTCGCATGCGTGCGCGCTCGTCGGCTTGCGGACGGAAGCTCACATAAAAATCCATGATGGAGCTTGACGACAAAGCATTAAGAGCGGCGCTGAGGTTTGACATTGCCGCGGCCAGGATCGCGGCGATCAGCAAGCCCGAAATTCCATGCGGCATCCGGCTGACGATGAAGGTGGGATATATCCGATCGGGCGTGCCGAAATTCGTCGAGGGCACACGATAGTAAGCCCACAGCATGATGCCGACGATTAGAAACAAGGCGAATTGAAACAGGATAGCGACGCCGCTCGAAAGCAGCGCGGTCACGGATTGCCTCTGGCTGCGGGCCGCCAGCAGACGCTGCACAATCAGCTGGTCCGTGCCGTGACTCGCCGTCGTCAGAAATGCACCGCCGATTACGCCCGCCCAGAAGGTATAAGGAATCCAAAAGCTAGGAGTAAAGTCGAAGACGCGCAGCTTACCTGCGGCCACTGCGGCTGTGTGGACGGCGCCCCATCCTCCGGGCACAAGATGCAGAATCGTCCACAAGCCTACAAGCGTTCCTCCCACGTAGATCACTGTTTGCACTACATCGGTCCAGATCACCGCCGCGAGGCCGCCCTCGAATGTATAGATGAGCGTCAATACAGTGATGATGGCGATGGATGCGACCTGACCGGTTCCCAGCGCAATCGAGACGACAATCGACACGGCATAAACCCGCACGCCTTCCGCCGCAGTCCGGGTCAACAAAAAAAGTCCGGCGGTCAGCGAGCGCAATCCGCGCCCGAAGCGGCGTTCGATCAACTCGTAGGCCGTGTAGAGATCGCCACGAAAATAGTGCGGCAGCAGGACAAAGCTGATTACCACCCGGCCCACAACGTATCCCATCACCACCTGCAGAAACGTGAGGTTCGTGTCATAGGCGAGTCCCGGAATGCTGATGATGGTGAGTGTGCTGGTTTCAGCGGCTACGATCGAGAGGGAGATCGCCCACCATGGAATGTCTTGTCCCGCAAGAAAGTAGTCGCGCAAGGAACGCTGCCGCTTGCGGAAGCGCAATCCGAACAGAGTGATCCCCACCAGATACAGAGAAATAATCGCGAGATCAAGTTTGTCGAGGCCCATGCGTTCAGCGATAAATACGAGTTCACTAAACCACTTTGCGCGCCACACTATCCCGGGGATCGTAAGGCTCGGAGGAGCACGCTACCAGCCACAGGGGCGCGTCTCCGTCATTGCGCACCGCGTGCGATCCGCCTGGTGAAACCAAAACCAGCAAAGCGCTGCCACCATCAAACTGGCGATGTTGCGCCGTGGTGCCCTCGCCTTCGTCCCAGTGCAAAGACCAGCTTGTGCCGGGTAGCACGACAATCGCCTCACGGCGCCGCAAGTGATAGTGATTGCCGCGCACGGCGCCCGAAGCCGTGGAGGCGAGATGTATATCTGCGATGCGGCCGACGAAATCGAGTGCTTCGCGCGGGGCGGTGAAGCTGAAGCCACAGGCGTCGCCGAAATTGCCCAGTGCCGAAACTTGAATTTTCATGTGGATCGCCTTCAATTATGGAGGCAATCCTCAGGCTGCGCGAGTGAGGGTTTATGGACGTGCTGCCGAGACGGCGTTCGCGGATTTCCTGGTGACAATCTGAGAACTGGGAGCCGAGAACAGAAAAGTGCTCTGTGGTAGAACTGACGCGTGGCATACTTTCTCGGCATCGATGGCGGCGGCAGCAAGACAACCTGCGTCGTAGGGGACGAGGTCGCTGTGTTGGCCCGGGTCACGACTGGGCCCAGCAACATCACGCGCGTGGGCGAAACTCGCGCTCGCGAATCGTTGCACGAAGCCATCCGGCAAGCGTGCGGAGCGGCAGGCATCGATCCGAGGCAGGTGCAGCGTGCTTGCGTGGGAGTTGCCGGCGTCGGTAATAAGGAGACTGCCGGCGCCGTGCGGAAGTTGGTTGCGGAAATCATGCCGGCGGAAATCGAAGTTGTGGGCGACATGCAAATCGCTCTGGAAGCGGCTTTCGGCGGAGGGCCGGGCGTGATCGTGATCGCCGGGACCGGGTCGATTGCCTATGGGCGTGATGTGCAGGGAAGGACCGCTCGCGCTGGAGGCTGGGGATTCGCTGTGTCCGACGAGGGTTCCGCGCATTGGATTGGCCGGAGTGCAGTCGCCGCTATGTTGCGTGCAATCGATCAGTCCGCGGAGCTTCGAGGTGCCATGGAGACCTCGCCGCTTTGGCGGGAACTGAAAAAGGCGTGGAACCTTCCCTCGCTGGAAGCGTTGGTTCGTGATGCAAACTCCAATCGAGATTTCGCGCTGCTATTCCCGGCGGTGATGGCCGCCGCCGACGCAGGGGACGAGTTGGCACGGCAGATTCTCATGCGGGCGGGAAGGGAATTAGCGCAACTAGCTACCATTATTACGCGTGCGCTGTTTGGCGAAAACGGCGCGGTCACGGTCCCGCTAGGGATGGTTGGCGGAGTTTTTGCACATTCACCGCAAGTGCGCGAGCTTTTCCTCGATGAGGCAACCAAGCTGGATTCGCGAATCGCGGCGAACCTTCAGATCATCGACCCGGTTGCCGGCGCGCTGCAGATCGCACGCCAGGCCAGCCGTCCAACTTAACGATAGGAACCTGACGTTCCGAATATCAGCGGCCACCGCCGACTTCCAGGATTGCGCCGGTGGTGTAAGAAGCCGCAGGAGAAAGTAGCCAAAGCACTGCCTCGGCCACTTCGATTGGCGTACCGGGTCTTTGCATCGGAATGGTCCCCGCAAGGCGATCAAGGCGGTCGGGCATGCCGTTGGCGGCGTGCAGCCCGGTCTCGATGAGGCCCGGAGCGACGGCGTTCACACGGATTCCCTCGGTGGCGACTTCACGCGCCAAGCCGATTGTGAAGCTATCGATTGCTCCCTTCGATGCGGCGTAGTGTACCCATTCTCCAGCCGATCCCGTATGTGCCGCGCGCGAAGAAATATTCACGATAGCGCCGCCGCTTCCGCCATGACGAGTTGACATTCGACGCACAGCTTCCCGCGCGCACAGAATCGCTCCCGTGACGTTGACCGCCATGACATGTGCAAGCACTTTTGCGGTTACCGATTCAACTCGCGAAAATCCGCCTGTGACGGCGGCGTTGTTGACCAAAGCTTTGATTGGCCCCAACACGTTCTCTGCTGTCTCGAAAAGCCGGACGATGTCTTTTTCGCGGGAAACGTCAGCTTGAATCGCGTGGGCGCGTCCACCCGCAGAAATGATTTGTTCGACGATTGAGTTTGCTTCGCGTCCGCCAGTTGAGAAATTTACAGCGACAGCAAAGCCACACTCGCCTGCCAACCGGGCGATGGCCGCGCCGATTCCTCGACTCGCTCCAGTCACGATCAGCATGCCGCGTTCTTGGCGTTCGTCATAGTTTTTCCGCAGAGAATCTTGACGAGCTAGTGTGAACGTTCACAGCAAAGCAGCAGATCCCTATGATTGTGACTTTACTTCTTCCCGCTTGCCCTGCATCAGTTCGACGATTGCCTCATACAATCGCTTGCGAGTTTCGTGGCGTTCGTAGGCGCGCGTGATGTAGCGCACTCGCACTTCCACTCCAGAGCCGGTCGGTCGCAGGCTGATTGCCGGGGTCGCCGAGAACGCTTGCACGTGATATCGCGTAGCCGTGTGCTGCCATTCTTCCTCTGCTTCGTGGGCATTCGCTTCCGTATCCTTGGCGACCAGCTTTTGCAATCCATCGACCACCGCGTAGGGATCTTTATCCGCCGGAATCGTAAGTTGCAGTTCGTCCCACATCCATTGACCTGAAGTCGAGAAATTGAAGTAGTGGCCTTCAATCGCGAAGCTGTTCACAAACGAAACCCTGCGCCCGGTTGGATGGCCGGAGTCCGTCCAGTTTCCGGTCTCGAGCAAAACCGTTTTCAGCAACCCGATCTCGATCACTTCTCCACCCACGCCTTCAATCTCTACCCAATCGCCCACGCGAATGCCGTTGCGGCCCATCAGCAGAAACCAGCCAAAGAAGGCCATGATCACATCTTTGCCGGCCACCGTAAGTCCCGCGCCGGCAAGCCCAAGGATCGTAGTGGTCTGGCTGGGCATGCCGAACACGATAAACACAACCACAATCGCGCCCAGCACCTGCGCGGCGAACTTCACCACCGACCGCAGAGTGGCGATGCGTTTATTTTCTGCGGTGATGTTGCCGAAGAGACGATCGATCAGCAGATGAGAGAAATAAACCAAAACAGCGACCACCAGAATCCAGAGCAGACCCTCCAGCAGGGTATGCTGCGCGGCGCGCTCGCGAATCTCGACCAACCCGATCCAGCTGGCGTAAATGTCGCTCAGGTCTTTTTCATCCTGGATTCGCCGGCCCAGGTCAGCCAGGTTTTTCTGATCGCGGCTGTACTGTTTGAGTGACGTGAACGCCGCCTCCGCCCCTGAAGTCGATTCCTCGCGACTGGCAGACTTTGTCGTCCGGGAGAAGCTTTTGGCCTGCTGCCGGGCGGCTTCCCGGTTTTCTTTCTCGTGCTCTACCTGGGCGGCTAATGAATCATGACGCTGGCTGAGGCGCTCTACCTTGGTTGTCGTTTCCTGGCGTGCATCTTCAAGCTTGGCCTGTTTTTCGCGCAAGGCTTTCCAGGCGCGGAAGACCGGCAGCATGATGTGCCCCTGATAATCCTGCTCGTAGGGATTTGCCGAGGAACCCGGTTGGGCGGTGTTGTGATCGCTGGCATCGTGCTCCGCTTTCAGCCGTTTGAGTTTTGACTGCGGGTCGCCTCCGGCCTGTTCCAGGAGTTCCGAGGCATCGTCAAACTCGTCCTGATCGAGATCCGCCTGCGCTTTGGCTACGTCGATCTGGTCCTGCAAATTATCCTTTTGAGCTTCGGGCGCAGCGGCCAGTTTTCGCGTCAACTGCGCGATGCTCGCCTGATCCTCTTTCAGCGCCAGTTCTGCCTTGCTCTTTCTCTCGGCGATTTTCTGCGACTCGGGGCTGAGTTTTGGAGGATTCTCTTCGGCAGTGCGTAGTGCATCGAAGAAAGCCAGGTCCACTTCATGGTCGCCGACTTTTTCAGCCCGGTGGGCTAAGGCTAGTTCCTCAGTTGTGATAGCAGTTGCTGCCATGCGTCGTGCGGTTTGCAGTGGACGCTGATCCACAAGCGAATGCGGCGCTGACGCAACGCCGCGCGCGAGAGGCTTAGCCGTCTTACCCGCATCCTCACCTTCGGCTGGGCGCGCTTGCTCTCGCGTGCGCAGCAGGCCCACGACGACGAGGGCCGTCAGCAAAAATAGGATGATTGCGGTGATCGAACGCCGAAGTTTCATAGCAGCGGGATAACGAACCACCACTGTAGCAAAAACAATTCATCCCGACGATGGCTGGCTGTTCAGGATTCAGGGTTTCGAGTGCCGGGCAGCCGCTTCGGTGCAGAATGGTCGCTGTTCCCACTGAAAGTCGCGCTTGCATTATGTGCCTGCAATGCCTACAATCGATGCATGCAATATACTATCCGCAAGGTCCCCGAAACTTTGGACGAAGCCCTTCGCAGGGCCGCCCGTGAGCGGGGCAAAAGC
>Ga0210405_10003051_pt1 | contig 16732 bp, 17 predicted proteins | sample IncBWH11MmetaG_FD_155492 | JGI IMG/M metagenome (GOLD analysis project Ga0210405, IMG submission 155492) | Forest soil microbial communities from Barre Woods Harvard Forest LTER site, Petersham, Massachusetts, United States - Inc-BW-H-11-M | ecosystem: Environmental > Terrestrial > Soil >... | reverse complement strand
AACTCCTCGATGCGCCGCCCGTCGAGCATTGCTTCAGGCGTCAGCGAGAGCCGCGCGAGGCTGAGGCCGTCGCCCAGGCTCAGCCCGAAACGCGGATCATGCACGATGCGGCCGTTGCGATCGAAGATGTGCGCCTCGTCGTCATACGGCTCGCCCGTATTGAAGTCGAAGAAATCCTTCGTGACGGAAATAGAGGGATTGCGTGCGGAGGGCATAGACTTGAGCAGTTCGAACGTGCAGCGAAATTCCTTGTCAAAGACGGAGCCGGGCAGGTTGTAGCCGCTCGCCGCGCTGCCGCCGAGAAAGAACCCGCCGCCCAAGAGCTCGTCCGCTTCGTAAATCGTGATATCCGCCCCGGACACCCCGGCGTTGCGGATCAGAAGCGCAGCCGCCGCCAGTCCGCCAAATCCGCCACCGACGATATGCGCCTTCATCGGTCTGTCCTGGTTGAAATGCCCAGTCCCACGTTAGAAATTCTACCGTAAATTGTCCCACAGGTAATGGCCTTTTTGGCGGCGAGGCCATGAGAGGGTTCCGTAACCGCGCCCACCGTTCGGACATGTGTCCGCGCCCTAGTTTTTGACATGCATCTGACGCAAGCTATGACTGCAGCTGTTCCAGTCGCCAGGAGATGTCGATGTCCGATCAACCCCCAAGCGTGCGCGATCTGACGCCGGAGGACGTGGCGCGCGGCCTGACCGAAGGCCGCATGGTGCTGGTCGACGTGCGCGAGCCGAACGAGACGGCGCTGGAACGCTATCCCGGCGCCGTGCTGGTGCCGCTGTCGGCGTTCGATCCCGCCGTCATCCTCGCGCCGGAAGGCTGCGAGGTGGTGTTTGCCTGCCGCTCCGGCCGCCGCTCGGTGACCGCTTCGCTCGCGGCGCAGGAGCAGGGCTATCCCTATGGCGCGCATCTCGCCGGCGGGATTTTGGCGTGGAAGGCCGCAGGCCTGCCGACCGAAACGGAATGACCGCGCGCCGGTTCTTTTTCGCCCTCATCGTTGCGATCGCCGCCGCTGCCGTTCCGGCAAGCGCCGCGGAGCGCGTGGTCAATTTCTACAACTGGTTGGACTATGTCGCGCCGACGGTGTTCGATGCGTTCACCAAGGAAACCGGCATCACAGTCCGCTACGACACTTTCGACGGCAACGACACCCTCGAAGCAAAACTGTTCGCCGGCCAATCGGGCTACGACGTCGTCGTGCCGACATCGTACTTTCTCGGGCGCCAGATCGAAGCTGGCCTTTATCGCAAGCTAGACAAGTCCAAATTGTCCAATCTTGCCCATGTCTGGCCGGAGATCGCCGATCGCCTGGCGGTCTACGATCCCGGCAACCAATACGCCGTCAATTACATGTGGGGCACGACCGGCATTGGCTACAACGTCAAGGCGGTGCGCGACGTTCTCGGGCCGGACGCCGTGATCGACAGTTGGGACTATGTATTCGATCCGGAGAAAATCAAAAAATTCAAGGCTTGCGGCATTCATTTTCTGGATTCATCAGACGACGTCATGTCGGCCGGTCTCACCTATCTGCATCGCGATCCGAATTCGCGCGATCCCGCGGATCTCGAAAAAGTCACCGACCTTCTGATCAAGATCAGGCCTTATGTGCGCAAATTCCATTCGCTCGAATATCTCAACGCGCTGGCGACCGGCGAGATCTGCTTTGCCTTGGGCTTTTCCGGCGACGTCAAGCAGGCGCAGCGGCGCGCGGCGGAGGCCAAGGCCGGCATCGCGCTCGGTTACGCCATCCCGAAGGAAGGCGCGCAATTGTGGCTGGACAATCTCGCCATTCCGAACGACGCCCCGCACGTCGCCGAGGCCCACGCGCTGATCGATTATCTGCTCAGGCCCGAAGTCGCGGCCAAAAACACCAATTACGTGTTCTACGCCAACGGCGACCGGCCCAGCGATTTTATCGACGGCGCGATCCGCGACGACCACACCATCTATCCGGATGCCGCCACCATGGCTCGCCTCTACACCATCTTCGCCCACGACCAGAAGACGGAGCGGTTGGCCAATCGCCTTTGGACGCGAATCAAGACCAGCCGGTGAGCCAGTCCAAAGAGGGCGATGCCCCGGCGCAGAATCTAGATCGAGCGATTGACGCCGCCGTCGACGACGATGGTCTGGCCGGTGAGATAGCCGGCCTGCGGCGAACACAGATAGGCGCAGAGATCGCCGATTTCGTTCGGCTGGCCCATGCGGCGCACTGGAATGGATTCCGAAAGGCGCTTGAACAGCGCGTCGGGCGTTGTGCCCAAGCTTTTGGCGCGCGCGGAGAGTATTTCGGTAAGGCGATCGGTCATGATGGGGCCGGGTGCGATATTGTTGACGGTGATGCCGTATGGCGCGAGATCGGTTGCAATGGTCTTGGCCATGACCGTGACGCCGGCACGTATCGAATCCGACACGACCAGATCGGTCAGCGGCTCCTTCACGCCGTAGCCGGTCAGGTTGACGATGCGGCCGCGCCGCGACGCCTTGAGCGCCGGCAAGGCCTCGCGGATGAGACGAACGGCGCTCATCAGATTGAGCCGATAGGCAATATCCCAGTCGCCATCGCCGGCCTTTTCGAACGGCGCGGTCGGCGGTCCGCCGGCATTTGTGATGAGGCAATCGAGGCCGCCCAATGCGGCGATGGCCTCGGCGACGACGCGTTTCACCTCGTCGGGCCGCGACACGTCGGCGCCGGAAAAACCTGCGGCGCCAACCTCCGCCGCCGCCTGCTTGAGCTCTTCCGCGTTGCGCGAACAGATGAAGACATGGGCGCCCTCGCCGGCTAGGGCTTTGGCGCAAGCCTTGCCAAGGCCCTTGCTGGCGCCGGCAATGAACGCCCTGCAGTCTTTCAAACCGAGATCCATCGGAAAGCCCTTTCGACGGCCGAAGCAGGCACGCCAATCATTCTTGCTGTTTTCTTACGTGCCAAGCTAAGACATGATCGAACGATAGCCAATGTACCTTTGGCGCTATCGTCAACGGGTGAAGCGATGCCGATCAAGTCGAAATATCTGTTCGTCGTCAGCATGGACGTCGACCCCGACAAGGAGGCGCTGTTCAACGAGGTCTACGACAAAGAGCACGTGCCCAATCTTCTGCGGGTGCCGGGCGTCCATGCGGCAGCCCGCATGGCGGGTGAGCCGTTCGTCCTCAACATCGGCGGGCAAGAGAAGCAGATCGCGCAGGATGGTCCGCGCTATACGGCGCTCTACGAGATCGACGGGCCCCATGTGCTGGTCAGCCGCGAATGGGCGCAAGCCTCCGAAAGCGGGCGCTGGCCCGGCGAGGTGCGCCCCTACACCCGCAACCGGCGGCACGCGCTCTACAAGTTGCGCTAGCTTCCGTCGTCTGCCGATCAATCGATAGCGCGGGCGATGGCGCGGGCAGGCGCCCCGTCGGAGCCGGCGATGTTGAGGCCGAGGAACATGATCTCGGCGCGACGGCCGGCCAGCGGTGCCAGACCGGTGACGTGCTCGGCGATCAGCACGCCGTGGCTGAGCAGCGTGTAGTGCACCGGAAAGGCGAAATCCGCCGGCCGCCGGCCGGGCGGCAGATCGGGCGTTGAGGTATCGACGCCGACGAGCTTGGCGCCCTGTTTGACCAGCCAGGCCGCGGCTTCGCCGGTGAGGGACGCGTGGCGCATGTAGCGATCGGTGTTGATGTGCTTGGCGCGGCCGGTATCCAACAGCACGATGTCGCCTGGCCGCAGCCGCGGCGTGGCACGTTCGAGATCGGCGACGTCGATCATGCCGTCATCGTCTGCGTCGAAGCGCCAGACCACGCCCGGGCCGTAGAGCCGGTCGAGCGGCACCTCGTCCATGGCCGGGCCGTCGGCGATGAAATGACGCGGCGCGTCGAGATGGGTGCCGTGATGCACCACCATGTGGACTTCGGTGACATTGGCGCGATGTTCCGGGATTTTCCAGATGCGGCGGATCTGCGGCTGCGGAAACGCCGGGATCCGCGACAGTTCCTCGGTCAGCCGATGCGACAGGTCGATCCATGGACCGGCGGCGCCCGATATCTTCGGCGCCGGCACATCGAGCCAGCCTTTCCAGCCGGGGATTTTGTTGGTGGTGTCTTCACACATGGCAAACACTCACTTTGGCTGCGGGGCGATATGGTCGAGCGCGTCGAGCAGATAGGGCCGAAAGCCCGGATAGTTCTCGATCATCGGGAAGTGGCCCATGCCCTTCATGAGCCTGTAACGCGAGCCCGGGATCGCTGCGGCGACGGCTTCCGTCATCGCCGGGGTGCATGAGTAATCGTATTCGCCGGTCAAAAGCGCGACTTTGCAGCGCGCCGTATCGATCTGTTTGAGATCCTCGCGCGCATCCCAATCGAGGCTGTAGAAATATACGTCACCCTGATAAACCCCCGGGCCGGATTGGGCGTAATACCACCAATTCTCGCGCCGGTTCACTTCTGGGCTGTACGGCGAGTTGAGGCCATAGGTGTAGCTTGCGCACAATTCGCCGCCGTGGATGGCGGGGTGGTGCAGGAAATCGTTGTAGCGGCCCGGCGCATAGGCCGAGCTTTCCAGGCCGACGATGCCGGCAAGCTCGTCCTGATAGCGGGCGGCGAGCTTGAGTACGATGGCGCCGCCCATCGAGCAGCCGAGCACCGTCGGCCGTTCGAGTTTTAGCGCGAGCCAGACCGCGCGGATGATGGCGATATAGGATTCCGTCGTCAGGCGGAATTTCTTCAGCCACCAGCGATCCGGCGGCGTCGAGCGGCCGTGATACGGCATGTCGAAGGCGATGACGCGAAACCGCCCGGTGACCGCGCCATCATTCATCAGGTGACGGAATTGCCGGCTGTCGTTACCGGCAGTGTGCAGGCAAAGGAGCGGCGGGCCGCGGCCGGCCTCTTCGATGAAAATCCGGTGCCGTTCGCCGGCGATGTCGATCGTGATGTAGCGGCCGGCGATCGGCTCGAATTCAGGCATCGGGCATCCCCGTTTCCCGCATGATGTTCATCAGCCGATGCAAGGCGCGCGCATTCTGCATGGCAACGAGGCTATCGCCCTCCAGGCGGAAATTTGGCACGCGCATCAGCATGGCGAAAAAGTCGTGATAGAGCGGCGGCGGATCGGGGCTCAAGAACTTGTTCCAGACTTCGACCGGCGCCGCAAAGCCGAATGCAGCGCGCACATCGAGCCGCGGCGACGCGACGATGTCGGCGATCTTTCCCTTCGCTATTTTCAGCGCGTAGCTGCGCTCGCCGAATGTCAAGGTCAGCGTCGTATTGAACCACTCGCCGATGACATCGAGCTCAACGTCGCCGTTCACCCGCTCACGGTATCGGGCAAGCCAGGACGCACCCGGATAGTCACTCATGATGCCAAAGCCCATTAAATGATCGCGTGGCGCACCTTGGCCGAAACCCATTCGCTGACGACGACGGTCGCGATGATGATCAGAAGAATAAGCGACACTTTTGTCCAGGCAAGCGTGGTGATCGCCGCGTTGAGCGGCAGGCCGATGCCGCCGGCGCCAACGAGACCCAGTACCGTCGACTCGCGGATATTGATGTCCCAACGGAACACCGAAATGCCGGCGAACGCCGGCAGCACTTGCGGCACGATGCCGTAGGCCGTCACCTGCGCGCCACTGGCGCCCGTTGCGCGTATCGCCTCGACCTGACTCTCATCGATCTCTTCGATCGCCTCGTAGAGCAGCTTTGCGCAGAAGCCGATCGAGCGCAGCCCGATGGCCAGGATGCCGGCGAGCACGCCCGGCCCCAGAATCGTCACCAGCATCAGCGCCCAGATCAGCGAATTGATCGAGCGCGACGACACGATGACGAACAGCGCCAAGGGCCGCACCAGCGCCACGCTCGGCGTGGTGTTGCGCGCGGCGCAGTAAGCCACCGGCACCGCCACCACGATGCCGATGGCGGTGCCCAGCGTGGCGATATTGACGGTGTCCCAGAGCGGCCGTCCCAGCTTGGCGATGGAGCCCCAGTCCGGCGGCACCATGCGCACGGCGAGGTCGGCCGCTTGTGCCGGCGCGTCGGTGACGAAGGCCCAGATTGTCTTGTCGGAGATCAGTTGCCAGCAGTAGATGAAGATCGCCGCCGCGGCGAGCCAGGCCAGCCAGATCGCGAACTGCGCGCCGCGCTCGCGGCGATGCCACACCCTGATGCCGTGCCGCAGCGCCACCGTCATCACTGCACCCAGCGGCGAATGTAGCCGGACGAATATTCAAGTAGCATCACGATGCCGATGATGACCAGCAGGATGGCGGCGGCGGCAGGGAATTCGTAGCGGCTGAAGGCGGTGTCGAGCGTCGCGCCGATGCCGCCGGCGCCGACGATGCCGATCACCGCGGATTCGCGGAAGTTGATATCGAAGCGGTAAAGGCCGAGCCCGATCATGCGCGGCATCACCTGCGGCTGGATGCCGTAATTGATCCATTGCAGCCAGCCGGCGCCGGTCGCGCGCACGGCTTCGGCTTGCGAGAAATCCATGTCCTCGATGTCTTCGGCGAGCAGCTTGCCGTAGAAGCCGATCGTTGCGAACGACAGCGTGACGACGCCGGCGAACGGGCCAAAGCCGAACAGCTTGACAAAGAAGATCGCCAGGATGATCTCCTGGAAGCTGCGCGAGACTGCGAGAATGCCGCGGCAGAAATAATAGACCGGCCGCGGCGCGATATTTTTGGCGGCCCCGATGCCCACCGGGACCGAAAGCGCGATGCCGATCGCGGTTGAGACCACGGTCATCCAGAGGCTCTCGAGGATGCCGTTGGCGATATCGTCGCGGTGGCCGGTAAAATCCGGCGGAAAGAACGCCGCGAAGAACCGCGCGCCGCGCGGCAGGCCCTCCCAAACCCGGGGCCAGTTCACCTCGGTGGTGCCGAAGGCTGCCGCCAGATAGACGACGGCGCCGATGCCGAGCGCCCAGCGCAGCCAGGCGCGCTTGATCAGCGGCGGCTTTTCCCAGTGGCGCGGTGCGGTCGCGGCGATGCTCATGGCCGGCTACGTCAGCCCGGCCATGCGGTCGCGATCCGGCAGGCGGCTGTCGAGCGTAATGACGTTGTCGGGAGCCTCGGCCGCCGCGTCGGCGTCGTCATCGATCTTGCGGATGGTGGCCGACCAATCTTCCTCGCCGTAGATTTTCGTCAGCACCTCGGCGGTCAGCCCGGTCGGCGGGCCGTCATAGACGATCTCGCCAAGCTGCAAGCCGACGATCCGCTCGGCGAACATCTGCGCCAGCATGACGTCATGGATGTTGATGATGGCCGAGAGCTTGCGCTCCCCGCACAGTTCCTTGATCAGCCGCATGATCTGACGCGACGTCTTCGGATCGAGCGAGGCGGTCGGCTCGTCGACCAACAGCAAATCGGGATTCTGGATCAGCGCCCGGCAAATGCCGACCCGCTGCCGTTGGCCGCCGGACAATTCGTCGGCGCGCTTGTCGGCCATGTGATCGAGGCCGACGCGCGCCAATAGCCGGAACGCTTCGTCGATGTCGGCCTGCGGAAATTTCCGCATGAAACTTTGCCAGAAGGCGACATAGCCCAGCCGTCCGCTGAGCACGTTCTCCATCACGGTGAGACGCTCGACCAGCGCGTATTCCTGGAAGATCATGCCCATGCGGCGGCGCGCGCGGCGCAAGTCGCGGCTGCCCAGCGTCGTGATCTCGATGTCATTGAGCATGACCGTGCCGGCGGTCGGCTCGACCAGGCGGTTGATGCAGCGGATGACGGTCGATTTGCCGGCGCCGGACGGGCCGATCAGCGCCATCACCTCGCCGTCGGGAACGTCGAGGTCGAGGCCCTTGAGCGCGAGGTCGCCGGTGCGGTAGCGCTTCGTCAGCCCCTTGATGCGAAGCATGCGCGGCATCCCCGACCGTCGGCCGATCGCTTATTTGCAGGTGTATTTGACGCCGTTGGCCGCATCGATCTTGCGGATGACGCTCCAGTCCTTCTGGTAGGTGATCGGGACAAAGCGGTCCTGTTCCTTGAATTCCGCCTTCAGCGCCGAGCCCTGCCACGGGAAGGTGAAGAACGCCTGCTTGATTTTCTCGACCAGCGCCGGATCGAGATTGTAGGCGTAGCCATAGCCGGTGGTCGGGAAGGTGTCTGACTTGTAGATCGACCTGATCTTGGCGCGGTCGACGACGTTGCGGGCGAACATGCGGAACATCACCTCGTTGGCGATTGCGGCCGCGTCATAATCCTTGTTGGCGATGCCGATCACGGAGTTGTCATGCTTGCCGGAGAACACGGCGGTGAAATCGCGGTCGGGCTCGAGGTTGAAGTCCGCCTTCAAGATCGCCAACGGCGCTTTGTATCCGGAGTTCGAGGTCGGCTCGGTGAACGCCACCCGTTTGCCTTTGAGGTCGGCCGGTGTCTTGATCGGACTGTCGGCCGGCACGATGATTTCCATTTCGTAGCCGAACTGGCCGTTTTGCGCGCCCATGATGGCGAAAGGCACGAAACCCGCGCAGTTGACCGCGATCGGATTGGAGCCGGTATTGAAGCCCGCGATATGCAAACGGCCGGAGCGCATCGCCTCGATCTCGGCGGCGTTGGACTGCACCGGGAAGAACACGACCTTTTTCCCGGTCGTCTTCGCCAGGTAGTCGATGAAGCCGTCCCATACCTTGGCGTAAACGGCCGGGTCCTCGACCGGCGTATAGGCGAAGATCAAAGTCGATGGGTTGACCCAAAGTTTTGGATCGGTCGGCGCATCGGCGACCAGATCGCCGTCGCGATCGCAATAGGCCTTGTCGAGGTCGCCGCGCGGACAATCTTGGGCGCGGGCGAAGCCGATTCCGGCGCCGAAGATGAGTGCCGCAAAAAATGTCGCGATGGTTTTGCCGTGCCGCGCCATTGTTTCCCCCCTTGGGTCCCAGTGCCAAAAGCCTAATGGCGATCCGGACCGCTTGGTTATGCTCGACAGCTTAGCGATGTCGCTTTCCGGCTACCAGTCGAATGCAGGCTTTCGCCTGCCGTGTCATGGCTGGCGGTTGGCGGTTGCCAAATAGGCGTGTTCCAGCCGGTTGGGCAGATCGGCCTCGCCGGTTTGGGCTTCCAGCACGATCGCGCCGCGGGCCAGCGCGTAGACGCGATCGGCGAGCGCCAGCGCTTTCTCGATCAACTGCTCGACCAGCAGCACCGCGGTGCCGGCCTCGCGCAGGCGGCGCACCACCACGAGCACGCGATCCACCAGGACCGGCGAGAGACCGGCGGAAGGCTCGTCGAGCATGAGGAGGCGCGGCCGCCGCACCAGACCTTGTGCGACAGCCAAAATCTGCTGCTGGCCGCCGGACAGCGCGGCGGCGCGTTCGTGGCGCTTGGCGGCGATTTCGGGAAACAATCCGAGCGCCTCCTCGACGCGCGCCGTGCGCTCGCCGCGGGGCAGGTCGTAGGCCGCGAGCAAAAGATTGTCGAGCACCGCAAGCTGGGTGAACACGCGGTGTCCCTCGACCACATGGGCGAGGCCGGCCTTGACGATATCGCGCGGGCTTGCTCCGGCGAGGTCGCGGCCGGCGAAACGCACGCTTCCGGACCACGGCAGCAATCCCGACACTGCGCGCAGCAATGTGGTCTTGCCGGCGCCGTTGGGGCCGAGCAGCGCCACCACTTCGCCGGCGCCGATCGTCAAATTGACGCCGTGCAGCACGCCGATCTTGCCGTAGCCGCTCGACAGGCCGGCGATATCCAGAAGCGCGTCAGCCGCCGAGATAGGCATTGACCACCTCCCGGTGCGAGCGGATTTCGGCCGGCGTCCCGGCCGCCAGGTTCTTGCCGAGATTGAGCACAGTGACGTGATGACAGATGTCGAAGATCAGATCGGCGTGATGCTCGACCAAGAGCACGCCGGTGCCGGCGCGCGCGATCGCCACCACCAGTGCGCCGAGCCGGCTAATCTCTTCGGCCGAAAGCCCGGCCGCCGGCTCGTCGAGCAACAGGAACGCCGGGCGCAGCATCAATGCGCGGGCGATTTCGGTAAAACGCAATTCGCTGTGCTGCAGCCGGTCGGCGCGCACCGGGGCGAGACGCTCGAGGCCGACCGCCGCCAAAGCGAGCATCGCGGTGTCGCGCAGCAAAACTTCGTCGCGGCGATGGCGCGGCAGCGACAGCAATGATTCAATGAACGTGCATTGGCCGTCGATGGTGCCGCCGATCATGACATTCTGCAGCACCGACGCGGAGCCGACGATGCGCGGGGTCTGGAACGTTCGCGCAATGCGCATATGGGCGCGGCGGTGCCGCTCCAGCACCGGCAGCGCGGCGCCGTTCAGTCTGACCGTGCCGGATTGTTGGGCGTAATAGCCGGAGATGACATTGAGCGTCGTGGTCTTGCCGCTGCCGTTGGGGCCGATCAGGCCGTGGATTTGACCCGAGCGGATTTCGAGGTCGAGACCGTCGATCGCATGCACGCCACCGAAGGCCAGCGCCACCTGTTCCAGCGTCAAGGCGCCGGCGCCGGCCGTGGCCGGCGCGTCGAGCAAACGCCCGAGCAATTCGGGCCGCGGGACGATGGCGCGGCCGCTCTCGAGCGGGCGGCGGTTCTTGTAATCCAGGAGCTCGGCGATGCCGCCCGGCATCGCTAACACGATGACGAGGAGGAGCACCGCGTAGAGAAACGTCGACCACGCCACCAAAGGCGCGGCGAATTCCGGCAGCACCGTCAGAAGAATGGTGCCGAGCAGGGGGCCGAGAATGGAGCTGCGGCCGCCGATCAGGATGGCGATGAAAAACAGCACCGACAAATCGAGCGTGAACGCGTCCGGCGTGATGTAGGATTGCAGGGAGGCAAACAGGCCGCCGGCGATTGCCGCGACGGCGCCGCTGAACAGGAACACTGCACCCAACAAAGCGGGTTTGGCGATGCCGCAGGCTTCGGCGGCGACTTCGGCGTCGCGGATCGCGGTCAGCGCGCGGCCGAAGCGGCTCGCCGCGATATTCGCCGTCATCCAAGTGCAGAACGCCGCCAGCCCGAAGCAGAAATAATAAAAGCCCCATTGCGAATCGAACGGCTTTGGAAAAATCGGGCCGGCAACGCCGACGCCGCCACCGGTGACGCTCTGCCACGCCAAGGCCACCTGCGTGACGATAGTGGCGAAGCCGAGCGTGGTGATGGCGAAGTAGAAGGTGCGCAGCCGCAGCGCCGGCAGGCCGACGATCAAGCCGAAAATTGCGCCGACCACCGCCGCGATCGCCAGCGCCAGATAGGGCGACAGTTCCGGCGTGACGGTGCCGGCAACGAGCACGCTCGTGGTGTAGGCGCCGAGCGTGAGCAGCGCTACCCAGCCGATGGCGATCTGGCCGGCGAAGCCGACCACCAGGTTGAGGCCGGACACCAGCACCCAATAAACGCAGGCGCGGGTCGCGATCACGCCCCAATAGCCGCCGCCGAACAGCGGGAACGCGATGCCGAGGACAAGCAACGCCAAAAACGGCAGGGCCACGCCGAGCGTGCCCGTTTTTGCCCCGAGCGTGTCGGCACGGCCCGGGCGCACCTGTGCCATCGGCATGTCCATCAAACGCGGCGTTGCAGGGCGGCGCCGGCGAGGCCTTCGGGGCGCGCCAACAGCACGATGATAAAGACCGTGAAGACCGCGACCGAGGCGAAGATGCCGCCGACCAGAAAATTCGCGGTTTGCTGAAACAGTCCGAGCAGGAGGCCGGCGACCACGGCGCCGCGATTATTGCCCATGCCGCCCAGCGCTACCGGGACAAAACCATAGAAGGTCAGCATCGGCCCGTTGCCGAAAAAGGCCAACAGCATCTCGCCGCCGGCAAAGCCGGCGAGCGCGCCGATGGCGCCGGCGAGCGCGTAGCTCACCATGCGCAAGCGGCGTTCCGGCAGCCCGAGCGCGCGCGCCGCATAAGTGTCTTCGGCGATCGCCAGAAAGGCGCGGCCGATGAGCGTGTGGCGATAGAGCAGCTCCAGGCCGACGATCACGCCGGCGCAGGCCAGCATTGGCAGCCAGAACTGCTGATCGAAACCGCCGCGGGCGATGTCGAACAGGCGCGGAAACGGCCGCGCCTCGGTGCCCCATTCGATGGCCGTGAACTGCTGGACCATCAGCGCCAGCGCCAAAGTCGAGAGCACGTAGAGATGCTGGTCGAGGCTTTTGAGCACCGGCCGTACGGCGACGATCTCGGTGACGATGCCGAGCACGACGCCGCCGGCCAGTGCCAGGAGGAAGCCGATCGCCACCGGCAGACCTAAGCGCGCGATGAACAGCGAGCCCAGCACGCCGCCCAGCATCCCGAGCGTGCCAGCAGTGAAGCTGAACACGCGCGAGGCGGAGAACATCACGTTATAGGTGATGCCGATCAGTGCGTAGATGCAGCCGATCGCCAGTCCAGTCGAGACGATCGATGCGACCATCGCTCAGGCGCTGTAGCCGGGAGCCAGGTTGAACGCGCCGTCTTTGAGCGAATTGGCCTCGACCATCACGATTTCGTCGTCGGGATAGCCGTCGTGCTTGTCGGCGGCAAAGGAGATGTCGCCGTAGACGCCGGGGAAACCTTTCAGCTTGTTGAGATAGCCGACGATCGCGTCGGGCTCGGTGCCGACGGCCTTCATCGCCTCCGCGATCAGCCGCGGCGAGTCGTAGCCGAGCGCGATCCACCACAACAGCGTATCGCCCATGTCGATCTTGGCGCTCTTCAAACGGTCGAGGAACGCTTTGGTGCGATCGGTCAGCTTGCCGCCCGGGGCGTAGCAAACCGGGCGGAAATTGTTGGGATAGACTTTTGCCCAGTATTCGGGCTTTTCCAAAAGATCCTTGGTTTGGCCGGAGCCGAGCGTGGTCTGGCCGACGATCGGCACGTCCCAGCCCATCTGACCGCGGGTGTTGATGATGCGCGACAGGAAGCCGGCGTTCACGCTCCACGGCATGATCGCTTCGGCGCCCGCCGACTGCATGCGCAACAGCTCGGGTTTGAGATCCGGATTGGCGGCATCGACATTGCCCTGATAGACGACGTCGGCGCCCTTCGATTTGAGCATCGGCACATAGGCGTTGACCGACGCGGTGCCGTAGCCGGTAGTGTCGCTGATCACCGCGACCTTCTTGCGCTTGAGCACCTCCATCACGTAGCGGTTGGCAGCGCTGCCGATCTGCTGGTTGGTGGGCGCGTTGCGGAAGCACATCGGATATTTCTGCGGGTCGGTGAGAGCGTCGACCCAGCAGGGATGGACCTGCGGCGTGTTGGTGCGCGCCAAGAGCGGCACGACCGCAAGCGACTCGCCGGAATTGACCGGGCCGAACACGACGCTCACTTTCTGGCCGCGGGTGAGCTCGGCGGCGCCGTTCACCGCTTTGGTCGGATCGCTTTGGGTGTCGCGCGTGATCAGTTCGAGCTGCCGCCCGTCGATGCCGCCGGCATCGTTGATCTCTTTCACCGCCAGCTGGATGCCGCGATTGATGCCGACGCCGGTGGACGATGACGGACCGGTGAGCGCCGGCAGATAGCCGACCGGGATCGGATCCTTTGCGGCGATTGCGGGCTTGGCCAGGCCACCCGCAAGAGCGACGGCGCCGGCGGATGCAAGTGCTTGACGACGAGTCAGCGACATTTTGATTTCCTCCCTGGAAACTTGGCTTTGCGTAACTGGCCGTGTTGTGCCCGGCTTTTGCCGGCTACTATATCCTTCGCATGAAGGTCCGCAAAGCGCCCTGTCGGGCGTGGGATTTCTCCCAACATCTTTCTCCGGCATGCGCAGTCCGATCGGTCGTGTGCGTTTTGTAAAAGGAGCCAGGACGATGGAACTGGGGCTTGCAGGCAAGACGGCGCTGGTCACTGGCGGCAGCAAGGGAATTGGTCTCGAGACGGCGCGCGCGCTGGCGCGCGAGGGCGTGAAAGTTTTGATCTGCGCGCGCCGGGAAACGGCGCTGGCCGAAGCGGCGCGCGACATTATGCAAACCACGCAGACCAAGATCGAAACGCATTCGCTCGACGTCACCAAAGTCGAGCAGATCGAAAAAATCCCGCGCATCGTCGGCGACAAACTCGGCCGCATCGACATTCTCGTCAACAATGCCGGCACCGGCACCTACAAGCCGTTTCTCGACGTGACCGACGAGGAGCTCGTCGAGGGCATGGCGATCAATTTCTTCGCGCAATTCCGCATCTGTCAGCGCATCGTGCCGCTGATGATCGCGCAAGGCGGCGGCCGCATCGTCAATGTCAGCGGCCAGACCGGGATCATGACGCTCAACCCGCCGTTCCTGTCGTCGTGCACGGGGCCGGCGAAATCGGCCGAGATCCGTTTCTCCAAAGTGCTCGCCAACGAGCTGGCGCCGCACAACATCCGCGTCAACTGCGTGATCCCGGGCTTCATCAATACCCCGGAGCGCTTCGCCAAATGGGAACGCGAAATGGCCAAGCGCCAGCTCAGCCCCGAAGACGCCGCCCGCGAGCGCGCGCAGTGGTCGAGCAATCAAGGCATGCGCGATACGCGCTGGGGCACGCCCGAGGAGATCGCCAATCTCATCGTCTTCGCGGTGTCGGACGCGGCGAGTTATATCAACGGGGCGGAGCTTGTTGCTGATAATGCGATGGACAAGTCCTGATGGGAGCTCACGCCAATGCTTTTAGCTGGGCGGAAACCAGACCACCTCACCCGGCCGAATCTCCTCGAAGTACACTGAATTAGACAGCTGACCCAATCTCGTGCTCGAACAAGATGTCGTCGGCTTCAGGAAGCGCCACTTCCGTTCGCATCCGAATGCGCCTATTCGGCTCCTCTACGATCGGATTCATCTTCAAGATCGGAAGCTGCCCGAGCGCATCTTCGACGAGCTTCTCATCGCCATAGAAGCCGAAGACGCGGAACGACTGGTTCCATTCGATCGCCCATGACCAAAGCATGTCAGGCAGCCTGCGCCGGACCATGGCCTGAAAGAACGCTTCCTTGCCCTTGAGCACGAAGCGAGGGTCCCAGGGCTTCGTCGCATTCATGAAATAGCGGGCACGCTCGTTGCCCCAGTCGAGACGCCGGTAGTCGCCTGCGACGGCGAACGCGCCGGGAACGCCGCCGCCCAGCCTCGTTTCCTTCCTGTACGTCGTGAAGTAATGAAAGGCCGTGACGTGATAGTGCGCAAGCCGACCGACGCGCTCCGGGTCCGCCTGCGGGCTTGTCACCATATTGAAGGTAACCGTGAGACCCGGGAAGATCTGGCCCTTGATGGTGAGGGTCTCCTGGCTGTCCCTCACTAGCTTGCCGGTGCGACGGCTAATGGCTCTCGGAATCTTGCGAGCGATATCGGCCGAACCCTTGTCCATCGAAGGCGGGGATTGCGCAATGACGGGCAGCATCGAAATGAGCGAAATGTCGTCCTCAAGATCGGACTTGTCATTGTTGCACTGATCGCAAGCCCACGCGATCAGATTGATGTCGAGCCTTCCCTTCGGCACAAAATTCCGCCCAATCACGTGTTCCCGGGTGCGCGTGGCTCGCGTGAGGGGACGGCAGCAGTAGATACAGTTATGGTTGCGTAACGCCATCTCGTGCGGAGAAGGCGTTCGAAGGTGGTTGTCGATTTCTTCCATGTTCGCCTCCAGGGAAGCGGCCGAATCAGCCCAGCTTGATGGCAGGATACCGCAGGAGCAATTCGACGGAGTAATGGCGGCCAAAGCGATACGTGCGATGCAAGGTAAGGAGGAGACGGCAATCGCGATTGCGGCACTAGCACACTAGTGAGGATGCCTTTCGAAGACATCCGCGCGACTGGGGTCGCCAAGAGGCGTTGAGCTAACTCGGATGTGGCGAATTACATCAACGGCGCTGAGCTCGTCGCCTACAACGCGATGGATAAATCGTAGGCGCCTACCCCGACGGCTTCGTCGGGTCTCCCTCCGCCGCCAAGACCGATGTAGCATCGCCGCAGCGCCGCGCGCGGTCAGCCGCATGGCCGCCGCGAGCATCGGGAGGACGGCATGACAACGGCGAGCGATAGCGTTGAGTTGACGCGTGTCGGGCCTGGCACCGTCATGGGCCAATTGATGCGGGAATATTGGATTCCCGCTTTGATGTCATCTGAGGTCGCCCGCGGCGGTGCGCCGCTTCGGCTGATGCTGCTCGGCGAGAAGCTGATCGCGTTTCGCGACGGCGAAGGTTTGGTCGGCGTGATGGACCATCGCTGCCCGCACCGCTGCGCGTCGCTGTTTCTCGGCCGCAACGAGGGGAACGGGCTGCGCTGCATCTATCACGGCTGGAAATTCGACGTCGCCGGCCGCTGCATCGACATGCCCAACGTGGCGCCGCAGCAAAACTTCAAGCACAGGGTCGGCGCCAAGGCGTACCGCACGGTGGAGCGCGCCGGCGTCGTGTGGGTCTATATGGGATCGCGCGCCGAGGCGCCGCCGCTGCCGGCCTTCGAGGTGCTCGGCGTTCCCGACGACGAGGTCGGGGTGAGCTTCATCCAGCGCCACTGCAACTATCTGCAGGCGCTCGAGGGCGACATCGACACCTCGCATTTCGGCTTCCTGCACGCCGGCCACGTCGATGCCGAAAACCTCGCCGCCGACGATCCGATCCTCCACACCGTCGCGATCCGCACGCCGGACTATCACATCGCCGACACCGCCTGGGGCACGACCTATGCGGGCTATCGCACCGCCGGCCCGGGCCGCACCTCCTGGCGCTTCGGCAACTTCCTGTTTCCATTCTGGGCGCAGGTGCCGAACGGCGAGTTCGCCAGTCATCTGCAAATGCGCGGCTGGGTGCCGCTCGACGACGAGCACACCATGTA
>Ga0210405_10003050_pt1 | contig 16733 bp, 8 predicted proteins | sample IncBWH11MmetaG_FD_155492 | JGI IMG/M metagenome (GOLD analysis project Ga0210405, IMG submission 155492) | Forest soil microbial communities from Barre Woods Harvard Forest LTER site, Petersham, Massachusetts, United States - Inc-BW-H-11-M | ecosystem: Environmental > Terrestrial > Soil >... | reverse complement strand
CGCCACACCAAGAACCGGATGAAGCGCTGCACGCAGGAGGAGATGAGAAAGCCGTCCACGTGCGACATGTGATTGGCCACCAGCAGCGCCGGCCCACGGACTGGCACATTCTCCTGGCCCACGATCCGCACATTGAAGAAAGTGTGGGTCGCCATCCACAACACGAAGCGGAGCAGGAAATCCGGAACGACGCTCACGATGTAGGCTGTCGCCAGCAGAGTCACGATCCCGAAGATCAGCACCAGTGCGTCCGCTGAAACATGCCAGCGGTCGTGCAGGGTCCAGAACGTTCCTGAAGCTGCCAGCAAACCCACTGTGTTGTAGAAGTTGTTGGTGGCGATCATGCGCCCCTTCTCGCCCGCTTCGCTGCGCTGCTGCAGGAACGCGTTCAAAGGCACGATGAACAATCCACTGGAGAGTCCCAGCTGCGAGAGCGCTGCCAGCGACCAGCCGTACGACGTTTTCGCCGCATACAGGCCGACGCAGCACAGCCCCATGAAGATCGAGCCTAGCGGAACCAGCCCCAGCTCGACCTTGTCTCCCGACAATCTGCCGGCGAGCATGCTTCCTGCTCCGATGCCCACTGCCAGGGCCGTCAGCATCAAGCCGACATGCAGCGTATCCACCCGTAGCACCTCGCTGCCGAAAAGCAGCAGGTCCATCTGGAACAGCGCCCCGAGAAACCAGAAATAGGAGATGCCCAAGACCGTCAACCACAGCGTGCGGTCCTTGAGGAGATGCCTGGTTCCGGCGATCACCTCAGAGAACGGATTGAAGCGGAATGGAGCCGCGGTGGGGGTTGCAGCCACCTTTGTGATTCTGAAGCTGGTCAATAATCCGGCGATTGCTACTTCCAGCAGCAACACGCCAATTTTCCAGGCCTCATTTCCCCAGATCGTGAATAGGACCGAGCCGATCGAAGTGCCCAGCACGATCGCCACAAAGGTGCTCATCTCGAGCAGCGCGTTGGCGCGCGACAGATCTTTGTCGGCCAGCATCTCCGGCACGATGCCGTATTTCGCCGGACTGAATATAGTGGAGTGCAGGGCCATGAGGAACAGCACGACAAGCATGAGCTCCATGCGCGTCGAGAAGAACACGGCGATGGATAGCCCCATGACGCAAACTTCGAACACCTTGACCGCGATCAGGACGCTGCGCTTGCTGATGCTATCGGCCAAGTGGCCCGAGTATCCAGAGAACAGCAGGAATGGCAGCACAAACACGGCCATGGAAATCGACACGTATTCGCCGCCAGCGCCGGTTGCGGAGGCCACTTGAACCGCACGCATGGAAACGATGATTTTGTAAGACGTTGTCGTTAAACGCGCCCAGGAACTGGGTCCAGAGGAAGGCTCGAAAGCCGGCGTTTTTGAGAAGCTCTTTCATGACGATATTGAGTAGGGCACGAGCCTGACCACTTATACAGGCGACCGCTCGCTGACGCGCGCGGCTCTGAATCAGCGAGTTACATTGCTGCGCCATCCTTCCGGTAGATTCCTGCGGTGTACACTAAATGTAAGCTATTGTACAAATTATGTCCTTCCTCTCCAGGACCGAGCGTAGCTTCCTCCGAGCGGTGTCCCAGTTAGCATACTGCAATCCGTTCCTTCCCGAGCGCATCGAGAGCGAGCGCGCGGCGCTGGGCGCGGACTTCGTGGAGGGCGAGCCCGTCTGGAGTCTGCCGGTAGATCAGCCCGAGCGGCCTCGGGCCAACGCCTGGCTCATTGCCGGAAAGCTCGAGCCTCTTGTCGAACAACTTCGCGCCAGGTTAAGCGCGGAGGTCCGCGAGGAGGACCTGGCGCTCTACGAGGATGGAGTCCTGCATCTGCTTTATCAGCGCTATTACGGCCGCATCGGAGCGCGTCAATGGAACTGCTATCGGGATTTCCTGGCCGACTGGCGCCACTTCTTCCGCCTGGAGGGCGCGGCGCGTCAGGACCCTTGTCACAACTTCGCCTGGGCCCGGCAGATCCAGCTCGCGTTCGACCAGATCTTTCGCGACATCATCGGCAGCTCAATACCGGCCGCGCGGCTGCGAGCCTCGGTGTGGCAATCGATATTCACGCACGATATGCGGCGCTACCGGCGTACGCTCTACCAGCGGATGGGGGATTTCGCAACCTTAATAACAGGTCCTTCCGGCACGGGCAAAGAGCTGGCCGCCCGCGCCATCGCTCAATCTCGATACGTGCCATTCGACGACCGGAGACTTGTCTTCGCCAACGACGGAGCCTCATCGTTTTTCCCGATCAATATCTCGGCGCTTTCGCCGACGCTGGTTGAGTCCGAGCTATTCGGGCATCGCCGGGGCTCCTACACGGGGGCTATTGCGGATCGGAAAGGATGGCTCGAGACTTGCCCGGCACTGGGTTCGGTTTTCCTGGATGAACTCGGCGACCTGGACCCGACAATTCAGGTGAAGCTGCTCCGCGTGATTGAAACGCGCACTTTCCATCCAGTAGGCGACACGGCCAGCCGGCAGTTCCAGGGCAAGCTGATCGCGGCGACCAATCGGGACCTGGCGGCCGATATCCAAAAGGGGCGCTTTCGCGAGGATCTATACTATCGGCTCTGCTCCGACCAGATCGTCACGCCGTCGCTCGCCGAACAGATCGCCGGCACGCCCCATCTGCTGCAGGAGCTGGTCGTCTACATGGCCCGCCGCATAGCGGGGCCGGAGTCCGCTGATCTGGCGCAAGAAGTGATCGCGTGGATCGGCCGGAATCTGGAGGCCGATTATGCGTGGCCCGGTAATTACAGAGAGCTGGAACAGTGCATCAAGAATGTGTTGATCCGGCGGGACTATCGACCTTCCCGATCTACGGCTGATCCTCTCGATCGGCTCACGCTCGACTTTCGGAACGGCAGTCTGACGGCGGATGAGTTGCTGTCGCGCTACTGCACGCTCGTGTATCGGCAGACAGGGAGCTATGAGGAAACGGCCCGGCGGCTGGGGATCGATCGGCGGACGGTGAAGAGCAAAATACAGTAGACGACTCTCGACTGAAGGGCAGGTCGGGGACCTGCCCCACGGAGCAGCCGAGCCGCAACCAAGAACCGCTTGCTGACGCGCGCGGCTCTGTCTTGAAGGTGCACAGGCGGTGACAGGCGAAACCGCCTGTCCCAACAAAATCGTCGCGGCGGCGAAACGGGGAGTTCTTGCTTCGGCCGAAGAGGCCGACCAGGGGGTCGGCCGCGGGCCGGGGGGCCCGCCCCACAAAATCGTCGCGGTTCGACGAACAAGAACGAACAAGCTAAAGCATATTCCACATTAAACGTCGACTTCTTCCCAGGTGACCACTCTGCGCTCGTAGATCGACCGGCGGGCCAGCATGGCGGTGAGCGTCGAGATGCGGGCCGAGTCGGCGTTGTTGAGTGGCTTCTTCTTCCCACGCGCATTATCAATGAAGGCTGCTAGAGAAAGATACGTCGAGTCCTGACCGCCGTTAGCCGGCTCGAGCTTGCGCTCGCCTCGCTTTCCCAGCTCGCTGAAGGTTGCCGTGGCCAGGTCGATCGCGCCCAGCGATCCGAAGACGCGCTCCTTGGTTCCGGTGAATCCGGGCGGGTCGAAATACAGTTGCGTGAAGCTGCAGCGAATATCGTTGGGAAACTCGAAGATCGCGGTCCAGTTATCCATTGTGGTGCGGCCCGGCGGCTCGTTTTTGAAGAGACTGACGCCGCCGGTTCCATAGGCGCGCAAAGGATGCGAGCCCGCTGCCCAGACCATCAGGTCGATGATGTGGCAGGCTTGTTCCACGATGTTGTCGCCGGAGCGGGTGCGGTCGAAATACCAGAGCGTCTTGCGAGGCAGGTCGCCGCCATTGCGGTAGGCTTGCAGGAACAACACATTGCCGATGCCACCTTTTTTGATGAATTCCATGGACGCGGCGCGGTTGGGATCGTGCCGGAGTTGGAAGCCCGCTTGGAAAATACCCTTGGCTGCGCCAGCGGCGTTGGTTACCTGGCGGCAGTCCTCCGGGGTGACCGCCATCGGCTTTTCGCAATACACGTTCTTGCCGACCTCGAGTGAGGCAATCGCCATCTCCTTGTGTAAGTCGACCGGCGTGGCGATCACGATTGCGTCGATATCTTTCCGGTCGAGGAGCTTACGATACTCGGCGTAGCCATCGGGCGAGTGGCCGGCGGCAGTGGCGGCATCGATAGCGGTCTTGAGCGTGGCCGGGTCGATATCGCAAATGGCGACGACTTTGACGCCCGGCACCTTCAGCATATTTCGCAGCAGGTACGAACCTCGATTGCCAACACCGATGAAGCCGACGCGTACCGAATCGTTCGGCGATTGAGCAGAGAGAAGGGCAGCGCTGCCCAGGGTGGCCGGGGCGCTTAGAAAATCACGCCGGGTGAAAGTTGTGTTGTCCATACTTCAGCCAGTATAGTCCTGGATAGCGGCCGCTGGAAAAGGGTACCCTCCGGGCGCGCTTGACTCGCTTCGCCGAGTGAGCTAAGTTAAAATTCCTTCCTCGTCGAAGCACCTTAGCAATTACAGTGCCTTATGGGGATCTCTGGCGCAGTATCCACACACGCTCATCCGGCGCCGTTTCAACACTACGGCCTGGGCGAAGCCTATGACGAGATGTTCGATTCGGGTGGAGAGCCTCGTCCGCACTACCAAGAACTTTACAAGACTCTGCTGGATCTGCCTGCCGATGAGCTGCGGCGCAGGAAGCAGGCCTCCGACGTAACCTTCCTCAATCAGGGCATCACGTTTACGGTATACGGACGCGAAGAGGGAACCGAGCGAATTTTCCCGCACGACCTGCTTCCGCGCATCATCACCCATTCGGAGTGGACCACCATCGAGCGCGGCCTGACGCAGCGAATTACCGCTCTAAACCTGTTTCTGAAGGACATCTATCACGAAGGCAAAATCCTCAGCGACCGGGTTGTGCCGCGCGAAACTGTCTACACCTGCAAGCACTTTCGACGGCAGATGCGCGGCATACGGCCCGCGCGCGATATCTACATTACCGTGGTCGGCACGGACCTGATCCGTCTACCCGACGGCCGCTTCGTGGTGTTGGAGGACAATCTGCGGGTGCCGAGCGGCGTCTCCTACATGCTGACCGGCCGCCGGGTGATGAAGCGCGTCTTTCCCGAATTGTTCCGGCAATGCGGGGTCAGGCCGATTGAGCACTACAGCCAGGAGTTGCTGGCGACACTGAGAGCGCTGGCTCCGGATGGACGCAGCGATCCGGTGATCGTGCTCCTGTCGCCAGGCGTTTACAACTCTGCCTATTTTGAACACGCTTTCCTGGCTCACGAGATGGGGATCGAGCTGGTAGAAGGCCGCGACCTGGCCGTACACGACAATGTCGTCTACATGCGCAACACAGCGGATCTGCGGCGGGTGGACGTTATCTATCGGCGCATCGACGACGATTTCCTCGATCCGCTGGCCTTCCGGGCCGATTCCACCTTGGGAGTGGCCGGCCTGTTCAATGCGTACCGCGCCGGGAACGTCACGCTTTCGAATGCGGTGGGCACCGGGGTGGCCGACGACAAAGCGATGTACACCTATGTGCCGGCGATCATCAAGTACTATCTGAACGAGGATCCTATTATCGACAACGTGGAGACTTATTTATTGACCGATAAGACGCAGCGCGATCACGTCCTGGGGCGGCTGGACAAGCTGGTCGTCAAGGCGGTCGGCGAATCCGGGGGCTATGGCATGTTGATAGGGCCGCACAGCACGGCCGCGCAGCGCGAAGAGTTTCGCGAGCTCATTCTGGCCGATCCGCGCAACTACATCGCTCAGCCGACGCTGGCGCTATCGAGTGCGCCTTGCTTCACGGAAGGGCAAGTGGAAGCGCGACACGTGGATTTGCGGCCCTACATTCTATATGGGGAGAAGGTGACGATCGTGCCTGGCGGCCTGACGCGAGTGGCTCTGCGAAGAGGATCGCTGGTGGTCAATTCGTCGCAGGGTGGCGGCAGTAAGGATACGTGGGTTTTGTAGGATGGCCCTCTGATATGCTTTCTCGCGTCGCAGACAGTCTCTATTGGATGAGCCGCTACCTGGAGCGGGCGGAACATTCCGCGCGTGTCATCGATACGCATCTGAATCTGATGCTGGACATGTCGGCGGATTCGTCCGACGGCCGGTGGCGTCGGGTGCTCTCCTGCCTGCCTCTGCAATCGAAAAGCGCCCCGCCGACCGAGACGCAGGACATAATCCGGGAGTTGACGTTCTCGACGCGCAACCGCTCCTCGATTGTGTCGTGCATTTCCGCCGCGCGCGAAAACGCACGTCAAGTCCGGGAACAGGTCAGTACGGAAATGTGGACGCAACTGAACCGGCTGTTCCATGAGGTGAAGCGGGCTGGCAGCGAGGATCTTGGGGAAGTGCAGCCATTAGAATTTCTGACCGCGGTGAAGGATGGCTCGCTGCTGTTTCAGGGCATCACCGATTCGACCATGAATCACGGCGAGGGCTGGCAGTTCATCCGGCTGGGGCGCTGCATGGAGAGAGCTGTCGCTACCGCCACACTGCTCGATGCGCACTTCCACGAGTTCCTGCGGCCACCGGACGCGCTGGGTGAGGCCGCCGATCCGCTGGAATGGGTGGGACTCCTGAAAAGCTGCACGGCGTTTGAAGCGTACTGCAAAGTGTACACGGCGAAGTTGAGCCCGTCCCGGATCGCGGAATTTCTACTGTTGAACGCCGAGTTTCCACATTCCGCACGTTTTTGCGCAGACGAAGTTTACTCGGCGCACAGCGCGATTGAGGAATCGACCTATCGCCGAAAGGGCGCGAGTGTGCGGCGGCTGGCGGGAAGATTGTGCGCCAATCTCGGATTCAGCCAGATCGAGGAGATCCTGGCTGGGGGGTTGCATCCATACCTGTTGAGTATCCAGAAAGAATGCGCCAATATCCATGCGGCCATTCATGCGGTGTATATCGCCTACCCGATAGAGTCGGCGCTGGAGGCGTAATGTTTTACTCGATCCGGCACTGCACCAGATTCCGCTACAGCGCTCCGGTGAGTGAGAGCTTGATGGAAGCGCGGATGCATCCGCGGACGGAGGGAACGCAGCGCTGCCTCACTTTCGAGCTCTCGGTGAGTCCGAAGGCGCGCGTGACTTCTTATCGCGATTACATGGGAAACACCATTCATCACTTCGAAGTGCCGGGTAACCATACCGAGCTCATGATCGTGGCTGAATCCCTGGTGGATTCGCTGCAACATGGCGAGCGCGGCCAACTGGGGCCCGAGGCTTGGGAAGAGCTGGACGGCGTGGTGGCCGAGGGCGATTATTGGGAGATGCTCGCGCCCAGTCATTTCGCTCAGCCCAGCGAGCTGCTGGGGGAACTCTCGAGGGCGCTGGGCGTCGAGCGCCGGAGCGATCCGCTGAGCCTGCTGCTGGAACTGAATGGCGCGATTTACAGTTGGTTCGACTATACGCCGCAAAGCACGCACGTGGACTCTCCGATCGACGATGCACTGCGAACGCGGCAAGGCGTCTGCCAGGATTTCGCGCACATCATGCTGGCGCTCACGCGTGAGCTTCGCATACCGTGCCGGTACGTGAGCGGATATCTCTATCACGGCTCGAAGAACCAGGACCGGTCGGCGGAAGGCGCGACCCATGCGTGGGTAGAGGCGCTGCTGCCGCGCCTCGGTTGGGTGGGTTTCGATCCGACGAACAATCTGCTGACTTCCGAGCGGCACATCCGCACGGCCATCGGCCGCGACTATGCCGATGTTCCACCTACGCGTGGAGTTTACAAGGGACAGGCGCACAGTGAGCTGGCTGTCTCAGTGCGGGTTGCGCCTTCCGATTCCATGCCGGAAATGGAGGATGAGTTTCGACTGTCGGGCGATTGGTCGACCTTTTTGGAACAGGGAGTGGAGGATCTGGAGCGGGCGCAACAACAGCAGCAACAGTGAGGAGGGGGCATCAGCACGTGGCGCGGCCTTCAGGCTGCCGCATCGAGACTCGTCTCGATGCATGGGACTCGCCATCCGCGGCTAGCCAAGAGCGTCGAGACGAGTCTCGACGCTGCAGACACGAGTGTCCGCGCCACGAACGCTCAGTGGATCTCCGGCTCGGGGGTCGGTATGTTTTCTTGCAGGAAATCGAAATCACAGCCCTGGTGCGCTTGCGTTACGCGCTCGGCATACAAAGCTAAGTAGCCTCGGAGATGGCGACTCGGAGGCCTGACCCATACGGAACGGCGCTTCGTCAATTCAGCCTCCGAGACTAGCAGCTCTAATTTGCGATTGGGAACGTCCAGAGAAATGAGATCGCCGTCTTCTACCAATGCCAGCGGGCCGCCGCAATAGCTCTCGGGAGACACGTGCAGTACACAAGTCCCGTAAGAGGTGCCGCTCATGCGCGCATCGGAGACTCGCACCATGTCACGCACTCCTCGTTGCAGCAGCTTCTTCGGGATAGGCAGCATGCCCCACTCAGGCATTCCCGGTCCACCTAGTGGCCCGGCGTTCTGCAGGACCAAAACCGAGTTCTCATCGGCGTTAAGATCGTCGCGATCCAGGCGCGCTTCCATGTCTCCGTAGTTCTTGAATACGACAGCCGGCCCGGTGTGGCGCAGCAGGCGTGGTTCCGCTGCCGCAGCCTTGATGACGGCGCCATCCGGGGCCAGATTGCCGTACAGGATCGCCGTGCTGCCGCATGGCGCCAGCGGATTCGCTCGTGGCCGAATAACCTCGGGATTGATTACCGCAGCGCCGGCTAGATTGTCACCCAGTGTCCGGCCGTTGACGGTCAGGTTATCGAGATGCAACAAGTCCTGGATTTGCGCCATCAACGCGCGCAGTCCTCCGGCGTAGTAGAAGTCTTCCATGAGGAAACTGCCGGATGGGCGGATATTGGCCAGAACCGGAGTGCGCTGCGAAATCCGATCGAACTTGGCCAACTCGAGCTTGAGCCCGCACCGTCCAGCCAGAGCGACCAGATGAATGATGGCGTTGGTGGAGCCTCCGATGGCCATATCGACGGTGATCGCGTTCTCGAAAGCCGCTTCGGTCAACAGGTCGGCAGGCGTCAGGTCGTCCCAAACCATGCGGACGATCCGCTCGCCGCAGTTCATCGCCAGGCGCACATGATTGGAGTCAGGCGCGGGAATCGACGAGGCTCCGGGCAGGCTCATGCCGAGCGCTTCGGCCAGCGCGGTCATGGTTGCGGCGGTGCCCATTGTCATGCAAAATCCCGGCGAGCGCGCGATGCCCTCTTCCATGCTGTTCCACTCCTGGTCGGTGATGGTACCGGCGCATCGCTCGGCCCAGTATTTCCAGATATCGGTTCCACTGCCGAGCGGCTGGCCGTTCCAATTGCCTCGCAGCATCGGTCCGGCGGGCAGGAAAATGGCGGGCAGATTCATGCTGATCGCGCCCATCAGCAATCCGGGTGTGGTCTTATCGCAGCCGCCCATCAGCACGGCGCCGTCCACGGGTAAGCTGCGCAGGGATTCCTCGGTGTCCATCGCCAGAAGATTCCGGTACAGCATGGGGCTCGGCTTCATGTAAGTTTCGGTAATGGAGAAGGCGGGAATCTCAACTGGAAAGCCTCCTGCCTGCCAGACACCGCGCTTGACGGCCTCGGCGCGCTCCCGCAAGTGGGCGTGGCACGGATTGATCTCGCTCCATGTATTGACGATGGCGATCACCGGCTTGCCTACAAAATCCTCCTGCCGGTAGCCCAGTTGTTTCATGCGCGAGCGATGGCCGAAGCCGCGCATGGTAGCGGGGCCGAACCAGCGGTAGCTTCGTAGATGCTCAGGTTTTTCTATGGGTCGCATTTGAATTCAGTATGAGGCGTCAGCGTTTTCGGGGAACGCGAATCGGAGCGCCAGCGCGCGGCGGCCACCGTCAGCAACTGCAGGAAACTTCGCCTGCTCCAATCGTGATACATGATATCTAAGGAAGCATACAATATCCCGGCGTGAGTGTGCAATGAATGTCGCGGTTCAGCCGCCGATGGCTTTCTGACCGTAATCCGCATGCTTCCCAAGGCTGCACCGAGCGGGCGCCTAGGGTAAATAAACTATCGCACAGGTTTCCAAGTTGTGTTATCCTACCGGCATTCATGTCCAGGCTGTTGGTAGTCGCTACCTTTGGAGCGATACTACTGTCACGGTTACCTGGTGAAACCAGGTGGGCCGGTGACGACAATCTACCACCGCGCATTGGCATCTTCCTCGACTTCGATCGGGAGCCATCGCCAGCCGCAATTCAAGAGATGGAAAACGAGGTAGGAAATCTCTTGGCTGAAACCGGAGCGCAGTTTTCCTGGCTGATGCTCAACAAGGATGCGCGGCCACAAACGTTCGACGATCTCGCCGTGCTGCGTTTTCGAGGCAACTGCCATATGCCGAAACTGGGACTCCTGCCTGCGGGAGGGACGCTGACCTTGGGTTCGACGGAAGTGACTTCCGGACATGTCACCCCCTACAGCAGCGTCCAGTGCGACGAGATCACCGCGACCATCGCGAGGTTGCTTGAGAGCGTCGGCGAACCAGATCGCCAGATAGCCTTCAGCCGCGCCTTGAGCAGAGTGGTCGCACACGAGCTGTACCACATTCTGGCTCGCACTATACGACACACGCCTGCGGGCATATCGAGGAGCGTGCAATCGCCTATCGATCTGATCAAGGAGCATTTTCAGCTCGATAGACAAGCGGTACTTTCGCTTCGCGGCGCCTGGAAATAAAAAAGCCGCGCCCGGGCTTTTCGGCGCGAGCGCGGCATCAAAGAAAGACAGCCGTTAGAAAAGTATCCTAACCGCTACCTGCAGTCTCCTCTCCGGATCGTAAGGTAAAGTGGCGATGCTTTGGCCAAAGTTGGCGGAACTCACGTTCGCAATCGGATTGGCGAAATGAGCCGAGTTCGTCAGATTGTAGGCTTCCGCGCGGAACTCGAGTCTGGCCTGTTCGTAAATCACAAACGACCGGAACAGCGAAACATTGTAATTCGCGTATCCGGGGCCGCGGACTGAGTTTCTCCCGAGGTTCCCGAACGTGTTGGCGTCCGGCTGCGTGTAGGCGAAATTGAGCGATTGATACGGGATCGGCAAAAAGCCGAAGAACGTGGGTACGGGAACAAACCTTGTGGTGGTTCCCGTCACGATCGTGCTGGCGGTCGGCGTGTTGCCGGGACAATTACAGAGGGTAGGATCGGCAGTGAGAGTGAACGGAGTTCCCGACACCCAAGTGAAGACGCCATCGATCTGCCAAGGTCCGAGGATCCTTCCCAGAACGCCTTCGTGGAGGAAGTTAGAATCGGCGCCGATCGGAAGCCGCCATACGTGACTCAAGGTAAACATGTGGGTGCGATCCCAGTCGGCGGGTCCATAGTTCGACCGGACGTTCAAGTTATTCAACAGGGGATTGAGCCCGCCGCCGTAATCGAGAGCGCGGCTATAAGTGTAAGCCATCGTGAAGCTCAGACTCTGGCTGAAGCGCTTGGTCAGGTTCGCCTGCAGCGAATTGTAATTGCTGGTGAGGCCCGTCAAGCGTTCGATAGTGCTGGCCGTGCGTCCGAACTGGACTGTATTGAGCGGCTGCCCGAGCACGCCGGCCCCGGCCGCCGCCGAATTTGTTTCCAGGCTATACGGCAACTCGCGTCCGAGGTTTCCGACATAGCCGATGGAGGCGATCAGTCCATACTTACCCACGTCGTGCTGTATCAGGAAATCGAAATTCTGCACGTACGGAGTCCTCATGTTGGTGGGACTGAAAAAGAGCGGCGAGTTCGGGGCCATAATCGGCGACGAGTTTACCGCGGTAATCGATGGTAGCTGGTTGAAGGCGCCAGCCCTTGCAAAGCCGGTCCCGAAGCCGCCAGTGGCGACTCCGACGTTCGAGAGCAGAGAACTGGCGTAGAAGTTCAGCGGGCCTTGGAAGAAATTAATCCCGTAGCCGCCGCGGATTACGGTGCGATCCATGGGCCGAAAGGCGAATCCGATTCGGGGCGCGATATTGTTCCAGTTGGTTTGTGCGTTGCCGCTAAATCCGCTGCCGTTAGCTGCCGTCAACTGGTTAGTCGCCGGATCGAATGTAAACTCACCATTCGAATACCGGGAAGCGAGCGGCGTGAATACTTCCCAGCGCGCGCCGATATCTAACGTGAGCCGTTTAGTCAGCTTCACGGTATCGGCAAGATAGGCGGCCGACTGCCAAGTGCTGTAGGACGGCGTAAACAGAGGGAGATTGCGCCCGGTCTGAGTGGGCGCTCCGACCAGGAATGCGGCAAACGAGTTGGCAAAGTATCCGTTGGGACCCAGGCCGGTCCCCGCGGGCGATGCAGTGGCGCCAGGACCGAATGCGAATGCTCCCTCAGGACCCGCGGAGAAATTCTGGAATCCGTTCGCGCGGATATAGTAGATATCGAAACCGAAGTGAATGTCGTTCCGGCCCATCAGTTTGTGCCAGCCATTCACCAGGTTCCAATTGTTGTCTGTGTTGTATTGCGGATACCCCGCCGTGCTGCCGAACGACTGCATGCCGTTGATCTGAATCTGAGGTACGCCGAGACTGGTGAAGAGCGATGCGTTCGGGTCCGTAAATCCAAATACGCTCGCCGGCGGGCTGTTCAAGGCGTTGTTCAGCTTGTCGGCGTATCGTGTATAGCCCAGCCTGAGATCCATAATTAGGGAAGGTGAAAGGCTGTGAGTCATACCGAGCATGGCGTTGGCGTTTTGCAGATGTCCGTTGATCCCGCCAAGCACTCCGAGCGGTGAGCCCTGGAACGTACTGTAATCTCCATAGCTTCCGCGCGCGAAAAGATTGGTTTCTCCGATCTTATGATCGAGGCGAACGTCTCCGCGATAGCCATCGTTGTGAACCGGTACGTTAGCCGCCAGGTTGTTTTCGAACCCGTCGGAGTTGGGCGCCGGAATAAATGGCAAGAGGGCTCGCGAGACCGGAGAAATCTGACTCGCGGGAATCATATTATTCGGAAATAGCGATCGGCCGGAACCATTAGCCAAGCCACTGGCGGGGTTGTAAAGATTCAACCCGGACACCGCGCTGAAATTACCCGCCCGATAGTCGGAAGTGGGCACAGTAGTGACGATCGGGTTTTGCGATCTGTTGATATCCGCCTCGAAATCCAACAAGAAGAAGGTAGTATCTCGCTTGATAGGGCCGTCGATGCTGGCGCCGGTTTGATTTATGTTTGAAAATGCTTGCGGATAGCCCTTCGGATTGAAGAAATTCCTGGCGGCCAGCGCACTATTGGAATTGAATTCAAAAATGCTTCCATGCAAGCCGTTCGAGCCAGTCCGCGTAATGGGATTCAGGATCGTCCCGGCTGCCCGCCCGGACTGCGCGTCGTAATTGCTGGTGAGCACGTCCATCTGCTGAACGGCTTCCAAGGGCGTGACGAAAACAGCGCCTCCATTGAAAGGTTCCTCGTTTTCGACGCCATCCAAATTTCTCCGGTTAGCCGCATTGGAAAGCCCGTTGGTCTCCCATATGCGATTCTGCTGTGGATCGAGCACTGGAGATGGGTTGGTGTAAGGGGGCGTAATACCAGACACAAGATTAGCCAACTGCTGATGATTCCGATCGAATAGCGGGGTCTCGCTGACGGTTCGGATATCGAGGGCGCTCGATGTCTCGCCCGACTCAGTTTGAACGAGGACGGCCCGCGCCGGTACCTCCACGGTTTCCCGCGTATCGCCGCGCTCGAGCGCAACGCGGATGTCGGCCGCGGCTGATGGACCCAAGTCGATATTCTCGACTGCACTCCGTTTGTAGCCAGAGTATTCGACCTCGACTTTATAAGCTCCCTCCGGCAATCCGGTGATGGTGAACTTGCCATCCTTGTCAGTGAGCGCCTTCTGCGGGGAGCCGCCATTCGCAGGAGTGACAATCACCGCCGCGTTGGGTACCGAGGCACCTTCTGCGTTAAGAACCGTGCCCGACAGCGTTCTCGTTGCCTGACCCCAAGCGGTGAAAATCAAGATGAGCGGTAATACGAACAGCATTATGTTAATTCGATTGGTATGCATGGATTTGTGATCTCCCAGAAGCAAATGTGAGTTGAATTTACTTGCCTGGCAACGACTGCTAAATCGCCAGCCGTTGCGTAAGAACTCCCAGTTCATTGGTTTGCTGAGGACGCGGCGGACATAGCTCCGCCCGTGGCCGATCCAGTTTATTTCCGGAAAGACCCGAACCTCCCTTGGTTCAAGGTCTGCAAGATGATTGCCAATTTAGCTGCCGCAAGAGAAGTCCAGCGTCAGCAAGGGCTTTCGATGTTTACAGTGCGGGGCGGCAGTAATGCGGTCTTATACCTGGCGGCAACTTCGGCTCGGTTGGGAAATTTTGTACTCGTGAAAGGCAAACAGTTAACAAACTAGTCGTAGTAGGATAGCTCCATGATGAGCGATAGACGGTCAAGGTGGGCGGCGAGCAAAGGCCGATTGCCAATCGGCCGCAGGATTCCATCCTGCCCCACAAGGCCAAGCTTTCTGGAGAGTGTCAATCGGCGGGAGTTCTTGAAAGGAACGAGCTTGGCGGTTGGACTTGCGCCCGGCAGTGGCTCATCACAGGGCGCGGAGCGGAGCGTATCCATCATCGTCGATCCTGCAGATCCGGTCGCCGCGGCTGGGCCGGCAAAATGGGCGATCGGCCAACTGAAGGCAGCTCTCGCCGCCAAGGGCGTCGTCGTCCGTATGGGCGGGGCTGCGGATCATGAAATTCGCTTCTCAGGCCGTTCCTCTGACATGGCCCCGGAATCATTCGCCCTGGCCCCCGCGACTATCGATGGCAGATCGGCTTCGCAAGCGACTTCCGGCGATGTGCGCGGTCTCGTGTACGCGGCGCTGGAACTGGCCGATCGAGTGGAGCACGGTGCGAACGCAATCGCGGCCGTCAGGCTTAGTAAGCCCGAGACGGAGCGGCCGGCGAACACCATACGGAGCGTGACGCGCTGCTTTGTCAGCGATGTGGAGGATAAGCCCTGGTACAACGATCGCTCGATGTGGGGGCCTTACCTCGAAATGCTGGCCGCGCAGCGATTCAATCGCTTCAGCCTGGCATTTGGAATCGGCTATGATTTCACGCGGCAGATTCGCGATTGCTATTTCCACTTCGCCTATCCGTTTTTGCTGGATGTCCCCGGATATGAGGTTCGCGTCAAGGGGTTGCCGGACGCCGAGCGGGACCGGAATTTCGAGATGCTGCGGTACATCAGCGAGCAGACGGCCGCTCGCGGTCTCCAATTCCAGCTCGGCCTCTGGACGCACGCTTATGAGTGGACCGATAGCCCGCAAGCGAACTACACGATCGAGGGATTGAATCCTCAAAATCACGCGGCGTATTGCCACGAGGCCCTGCGTCGCGTTCTGGTCGCGTGTCCGGCGATCTCGGGCGTCACTCTGCGGGTGCATGGTGAGAGCGGAGTCGCCGAGGGCAGTTACGATTTCTGGAAGGCGCTGTTCGAGGGTATCAAGAGCTGCGGCAGGCCTATCGAGATCGATATGCACGCCAAGGGTATGGACGCGCCCATGATCGAAACGGCTGTCGCCACCGGATTGCCCGTGAACATCTCCCCCAAGTTCTGGGCGGAACACATGGGGCTGCCTTATCACCAGGCTTCAATTCGCGAACTGGAGATGCCGAAGAAAACCAGCAACAAATTCTTCGCGCTCAGTAATGGCGAACGCAGCTTCCTGCGCTACAGCTATGGCGACCTGTTCAACGAAGATCGGGCCTACGGCGTGCTCTTCCGCGTCTGGCCGGGTACCCAACGGCTGCTGCTGTGGGGCAGCCCGGAAATGGCGGCCGGATATTCGCGCGCATTCCAGTTCTGCGGCAGCAAGGGCGTGGAGCTCTGCGAGCCGCTCACGTTCAAGGGGCGTAAAGGCGGCGGACTTCCGCTGGGGCGGACCGCCTACGCCGACAAGTCCCTGGAACCTCATTGGGACTGGCAAAAATACTTGTACACTTATCGGGTCTGGGGACGCGCGCTATACAATCCGGACAATGCTTCGGAGGCCGCGGGCCGCTATTTGAAAACGCGATTCGGCGCGGCAGCGGACTCCACGGGATCCGCGCTGGCCAGCGCCAGCCGTATTCTGCCGCTGGTCACCAGCGCGCACGGACCTTCCGCGGCCAACAACAACTACTGGCCGGAGATGTATTACAACATGTCCATTGTGGATGCCTCGAAGAAGCACCCTTACTCGGACACACCGGCTCCCAAGCGCTTCGGAATGGTCAGCCCCTTCGACCCCGAGCTGTTCTCACGCATCGACGACTTCGCCGCCGACCTAGTGGAAGGACGCGCCAGCGCGAAATATTCGCCCCTCGAGGTTGCCTACTGGCTGGAACGGTCGGCAGAGCAGGCGGACAAGCATCTGGCTCTTGCTGTATCGCAAACCGGCAAGGGCGCCAATGCCGAGTTCCGGCGGGCGGCGATCGACATCTCGATCCAGAGCGGGCTGGGGCGTTTCTTCAGCTGGAAGATGCGCAGCGGCGTGCTCTATGGCGTCTATCTCAAGACGGGCGACCGAGCGGCTTTGAACGAGGCGATCAGCGCCTATCGCAAAGCTCGAACGGCATGGGCAGCACTTTCCAGCCGCGCCGACGGAGTCTATGTCCGCGATGTGACGTTCGGCTTCGAGTATCAACTACGCGGGCATTGGATCGGCCGGCTGGCGCAGATCGACGAGGATATTGCCGCCATGGCGAAGCTCCCGGAAAGTAACGCGCCGACGGTCACCGAAGCGGCAGCAGC
>Ga0210405_10003049_pt1 | contig 16733 bp, 10 predicted proteins | sample IncBWH11MmetaG_FD_155492 | JGI IMG/M metagenome (GOLD analysis project Ga0210405, IMG submission 155492) | Forest soil microbial communities from Barre Woods Harvard Forest LTER site, Petersham, Massachusetts, United States - Inc-BW-H-11-M | ecosystem: Environmental > Terrestrial > Soil >... | reverse complement strand
CCGGGCCGGGTTTTGGGCCACTGGATTCGCTCGAGGTAGTCGCGAACAAACTGTTTGTCAAAAGAGGGCTGGGGGCCACCAGGATTGTACTGCGCGGCGGGCCAGAAGCGGGAAGAATCGGGCGTAAGAACTTCGTCGATCCAGATGAGGTGGTTGTTGAGGAGGCCAAATTCAAATTTCGTGTCCGCGAGAATAACACCGCGGGGCTCGGCGTAGTCGGCGGCGCGGCGGTAAATCTCCAGGCTGACGGTGCGTACTTTTTCGGCAAGATCCTTTCCGATAAGGGAGGCGGCTTGGTCGAACGGAATATTTTCGTCGTGGCCGGTGGCGGCTTTGGAGGCGGGGGTGAAAATGGGTTCGGGCAGGCGGTCGGATTCACGCAGGCCTGGCGGGAGCGCGATGCCACAGATTTTTCCCGTGGCGCGATAGTCCTTCCAGCCTGAGCCGGAAACATAGCCACGCACTACGCATTCAATGGGAAGAGGCTGCGTTTTGCGAACAATCATGGAGCGGCCGGCGAGATCCTCCTTGAACTTGTCAAAGGGCGCGGGGAAATCGGTGGAGCTCAGGACGTGATTGGGAACGACGTCCTTCAAGAGGTTGAACCAGAAGAGCGAGAGCTGCGTAAGGACGCGGCCCTTGTCGGGAATCGGCGTGGGAAGGATGACATCGAAGGCGGAAAGGCGGTCGGTGGCGACGATGAGGAGCTTGTCGCCGAGGTCGTAGATGTCACGGACCTTGCCGCGCGCGGCGGGCGTCAAGCCGGCGAATTGCGTTTCTCGAATGACTCGCGTTGCAGGACTCGCAGACACGGAAAAGATTCCCCCGACGAAGTGAGATGCATTCTAGCGCAGCGGAACGCGAAGTCAAAGGCGAAGGCGGTGGAAATATGTGCGAAAGAATTGCGAAGAAGACGTGAGAGTTTATTACGAAACTGAAAGTGCGCAGTCCGCTCAGGCAGACTGCGCACTTTTAGAGGAATTGCGTGAGGTTCTTACGCTGCGGAAGCCGCCGCTGCGGTCTGGTGCTTCTGCGCCGGAGCTTCGGAGCCTTCCCAGCGGACGCTGACGAGTTTGGAGACGCCGGGCTCCTGCATGGTGACGCCATAGAGGACGCTGCCCATTTCCATGGTCTTGCGATTGTGGGTGACGATGATGAACTGCGTCTGCCCGCTCATGTCGCCGATGAGGCGGGTGAAGCGGCCGACGTTGGCTTCGTCGAGCGGCGCGTCCACTTCGTCGAGGATGCAGAAGGGGCTCGGCTGGTAGCGGAAGATGGCGATGAGCAACGCGAGCGCGGTCATGGCTTTTTCGCCGCCAGAGAGCAAGAGAACGTTTTGCAGGCGCTTGCCCGGGGGCGAAGCGACGATGTCGATGCCGGCGTCGCCGGAGCTGTCCGGCTCGGTGAGGCGCATTTCCGCCATGCCGCCGCCAAAGATGGTGTGGAAGGCTTCGGAGAAATTCTTGTTGATGGAGTGGAAGGCTAGTTCGAATTTTTCCTTGGTAGCCAGGTCGAGCTCGGCGATGGCTTGTTGGGTGTCCGCAATGGATTGCAACAGGTCGTCGCGCTCGCGGGTGAGAAAGGTGAAGCGCTGCTCGCATTCGTTGAATTCTTCGAGGGCCATCATGTTGACAGGGCCCATGGCTTCGATGCGTTGCTTCATCTCGCGGTAGTTGGTCTCCGCGATGGCCAGCTCCTCGCCGCTCATGAAGGCGGCTTCGGTGGCGATCAGGTCCTCGGGCTGGGCGTTGACCTCGCTCATGCAGGTTTCGCGCAAGTGCTGACGGTCGGAGTCGTTTTTCGCGCGGTCCACTTCCTCGTGGCTACGCTGCTCGCGAAGTTCCTGGAGCGACTGGCGGCCCATGCGCAGGTGATCTTCCATTTGCGTGACGCGGGTGCGCGCGGTATCCCATTCCTGTTCGAGTTCACGCTGGCGGACTTCCAGGCGGAGTTTTTCGCCGCGCAAGCCTTCGAGCTGCAGCGCCAATTCTTCGCTTTGCCTGGCGAGCGCGGTTGTTTCGTCAGTGATCGAGGTCGCTTGCGACTGGAGGGCGGTTTCGCGGCGTTCGAGTTCGGCACGCTCTTCGGTGAGACGCGCGGCGAGAGCTTCGGCGGCGGAGAGGCGCTCGTTCATCGCGGCAAGCTCAGCGCGGACGGCAGCCAGTTCGTTCTGCTCGGACTGGACGGAGCCACGAAGTTGTACGAGCTCTTCCGCGAGGCGCATGCTCTCTGACTCCGCCTCGGCGCGGCTGAGAATGGCGGCGTCATGCTGATGTTTCGCTCGTTCGGCGCGCTGCCGCGCGTTTTCTACGTCCTGGCGGATGCGGGAGAGTTCGTTCTGGCAGACGGTGAGTTCGAGACCCAGGCGCGCGAGTTCGCTCTGCATGTAGCTGTGGCGGTGGGCGGCGGAGATGACTTCGCGTTCCACTTCGCGCTGCTTCCGATCGAGGTCTTCGAGGGATTGTTCGCTGGCAAGCAAGTCAGCTGCGACGGCTTCAAGCACGGCCTGCTTCTCGCTCATTTGATGCTTGAGCTGGAGGACTTCCGCATCCAGCGCCCGCAGTTCGCGCTTCATGCCGAGCGGGCCGACTTCGTCGGGGCGGCCGCCGGTGACCATGCGGCCCTGATAACAAGTGCCGTCGGGAGTGACGAAAGCGTATTGAGGGTTCTCGCGCGACATTTTTTCGGCGGCCGTCGCGCTGTCGGTCAGATAGGCGGAGCGCAGTCGCGGCAGGAATTGTTTCGCAGCGGCGCCGAGAGGATCGCGGAATTCCACCAGCTTGTCGAGGCGCGAGATGACGCCATCTTCGATCCGGAAATTGACGATGGGTTCGTATTCGGAAGAGAAGCGCAAATTGCGTAAGGAGTCGACGAAAAACGTCGCTCGCCCCCCGACTTCATCGCGGAGCATGGAGACGCCGGCGCGAGCGTGGTCGTAGGTTTCCACGACGACGTATTCGAGCTCGTCGCGAAGATACTGCTCGATCGCGGTTTCGTGCTGCTCCTCGACTTCGGCGTAATCGGCGAGCACGCCTACGGCGCGGAAGCCTTGACCCGCGCCGCGCTCATTGGCGGCAAAGAGTTTTTGCACCGCGTCGGCCGTATAGGAGCGGTCATTCAGGATTTGCGTGAGCGTGGAGTGGCGCGCGCGAACCCCTGCAAGGGAATCGCGAAGCATATCCGTTTGCTTGGTGAAGAGGTCGCGCTGCTCGCGGAAGCCGGCGATTTTCGATTGAAGCTCCGTGGCGCTTTGTTTTAGGACGCTGAGACGTGCCGAAGCGGATTCGAAATCGTGGGCGGCTGCGTCGGCATCATCACGCGTGCGCATGGAGGTTTCGAGCACGTCGTGCTCGGTAGCTTCGAGTTTGCGTAGCGCCTCGGCCTGATGGACGAGCGCTTCCTCGGCTTGCTTCTGCTCGCCGTGCAACTGAAGCAGGCTTTCGCCGGCTTCCGAAGCGGAGCGTCGCAGAGATTCGATGCGCGTTTCGGATCCGGCAATCTGCGCGATCCGGGATTCGGCGCGCCTAGCGAGCTCGTCCACCTGGGCGATGAGCTTGCCCGATTCTTGGCGCAGCAACGTCACTGCCTGGATTTGCGCGGCCCTGCGAGACTCGCAATCAGCGGCCAGTGCCTTGGCCTGTTCGAATTCCGCGTGGACTTGCGCGTGACGCCCGGCGAGCTCTTCCGCGCGCTGCTGGTTGAAGGCGATGCGGTTCTCGCTGCGGTCGACCTCAAGCGCCGTGAGGTTCAGAACGTTCTGGTTCTGGCGAATCTCGGCGTCGAGCTCGTAAATGCGCTGGTTCAAGCGGTCCTGCTCGCCTTCCTGCTGCTGGATGGCGGTGGCGCGCTGGAGTTCGGCGGCGGTCAGCTCTTCGAGTTGCCGCGCGACGCGCTCGGCCTCGGCGTCCAGTTCGCGGGCTTTACCGGCCAGCATTTGGCGAACAATCCCGCGCATCTGGTCGCGAATCTCGGAGTAGCGGCGCGCTTTGGATGCCTGGCGCTTCAGCGAACCAAGTTGCTTTTCGACTTCGATGACGATGTCGTTGACGCGCGAGAGATTGACCTTGGAGGATTCCAACTTGGCTTCGGCGAGGCGTTTCTTGGTCTTAAACTTCGTGACACCCGCGGCTTCTTCAATAATGGCGCGGCGCTCCATGGGCTTGGTGGAGAGGATCAGGCCAATGCGGCCCTGCTCGATGATGGCGTAGGAATCGGGGCCAAGGCCAACGCCCATGAACATTTCCTGGATGTCGCGGAGGCGTCCGACGCGGCCATTAATAAGATACTCGCTCTGGCCAGAGCGATAGAGACGCCGGCTGACGACGACTTCGCCGGGTTTCATGGCGAGGACTGGCTTGTCGGCGGGCTTTTTCTTGCGTTTGAACTTGCCACCGGGTTCCGCTGGATTTTCAGCCGAGACTTCGGTGGATGGCTCTTGCGATTCAGGGGCCTGCGCGGGGTCGAGCGAGAGAGTTTCTATATTATCCAGCGGAGCGGCAGGTTCGCTGTTTTCGAAGAGGACTGGCGAAGCATCCGTCGCAGAATCTGCTGCGGCGCTCTCCATCACGAACCGCGCAGCCTCCGCCAATTCCGGATCTTCCATCGTGATGGTGACCTCGGCGAGGCCTAGCGGTGGGCGCTTGGTCGTGCCGTTAAAAATGCAGTCGGCCATGCGCTCGGCGCGCAGCGATTTATGGCTCTGCTCGCCCAGGACCCAGGAGATGGCGTCCACCACGTTGGATTTGCCGCAGCCGTTGGGCCCGACGATGCAGGTGGTGCCGGAGCCGCTGAAGGTGACTACGGTGCGCTCACAAAACGACTTAAAACCAACGATTTCAACTTTTCGCAGCTTAAGCAAGATGTCCCCTTTTGGTCGTCCGTCGCGCTAAATCAATGCAAATCCAAGCAGCCGGAGGCAGAACACGCGAAAAGAGACGACGTTTCGTTCCTCGAGGGGAGGGGCTTTCGAGCAACAGGTCAATCCCAGATACACAAGGATCGCCCGCGAACACGTTTGGCAGGTTCTCGGTCAGAGGCCCAGCCGCCTGGCGCAAGGATGGCGGTACGGGAAAAAACTGTAACACGATGCCCAAGTCGTGTAAAGCATTACGCTACAACTTGTGGCCGTTTCGCCAGCTCCACAAGCGCATTCGTCATAGAGAATCGTTGAACCTCATCTCTACTTGGCTGGCGGCGGTGCAGCTTTCATATACTTATCGTACCAGGCGAGGATGCGGTTCAGGCGATCGAGGAGGTGTTTCTCCTCGCGGAATCCGTGGGGCTCGCGGGGGTAGACGACCAGCTCGGTTTCGACGCCGTAGCGCTTCAGGCCGCGGTAGAGTTCCTGGCTCTGCCCTAGTGGATCGGTGAGGTCGGCGTCGCCCTGAAGGATCAGTGTTGGGGTTTTCGCATTCTTCAAGAAGAGGAAGGGCGAGCTGTTCAGGAAGCCCGCGGGCTTTTCATACGGGACACCGTAGAACCATTCATCATAAGCGGGCCCCATTTCCGTGCCGTATTCGGAGATGAGATTTGCGAGACCGGCGCCGGATACCGCGGCTTTGAAAACATTGGTTTGCGTAATAGCCCACTCCGCCATATAGCCGCCGTAAGACCAGCCGCCGATGCCGAGCTTGTCCGGATCGGCGATACCGCGAGTGACGAGATCGTTCACACCCAACATAACGTCCTTGAAGTCCGCGCCGCCCCAGTCGCCGCGATTCATTTCGATGAACTTCTGGCCGTAGCCACTGGAACCGCGAATGTTGGGATAGAAAACCCCGTAGCCGTGCGCGGCAAGCAGCTGCCCCCACGTTTCGATCGAGTCTGACCAATTACCGGTGGGACCTCCGTGAATTACGGCGATCAGTGGCAATTTGGATTTGCCGTCGTAATCGGCGGGCTTCAGGAGAGCGGCCTCGATTTCCAGCCCATCGAAGGATTTGTATTTGTAATATTCCGGGGCGCCGAGCGTGTACTGCTTCCAGGAATCATTGAAGTGAGAGATTTGTCGAGCCGGAGATTTATTGTCCCAGAGCCAGAGTTCCTGCGGAGCGGTAGCAGTGTGGCCGGCGAAGACGACCTCGCCCGAATTTGTCGCAGCGAAGGCCGAAGGATTCGTCGCGGTCGTCGCAGGAGCGTCTTTCAGCGAGCCTTCCGAGGTGAAGGCAACAAACTTGCTTCGGAAGCCATCCTCCATGACGGCGAGCAGCCCGCCGTCTTTGGCCCACTGATAATCGAGGATGGGCCGATCGACGCTGGCGCCCGTGAGATTCCGCGGGGCTTTGTCGCCGAGGTGAGCCAGCACGAGGTCATGCGGCGTTGGGCCATCTTCGCGGCAGCCGATGAACGCCAAACTCTTCCCATCGGGAGCGATTCGGAGATTGCCAAAGGGACCGCGCGGAGCCAGGACTTGCGTCATCGCGTTGTCTGACAAACGGAAGGAAAAAATGCGATTGGTGTGCTGATCCGATTCGGGATGATCCGTCGCGATGAGCGCTAGACGCGTGCCGGACGGATCCCACTCGGCTTCGTGAATTTTCCACATCGGTTGCGTGAGGACTTTGGCTTCGCCGGAGGCGAGAGTCAAAAGCCAAAGGCGGGCGTTCTTATCTTCCTTGTCGACAACATGGGCGTCGTCTTTGTCTTTTTCTTTTTTTTCTTCGGCTTCCGTTTTTGTATCCGGTGCGAGAAAAGCGATTTGCTTTCCGTCGGGGGACCAGGCAAAGCTTTTCACGCTGCGCTTCCCTTTGGTGACTGCGGCTGCTTCTCCGCCGTCGGCACCCATTACGTAGAGCTGCTGGTCTTCGTCGCGATTGGAGAGGAACGCGAGTTGTTTGCCGTCGGGGGACCAGCGCGGGTAGGTTTCGGTCTTGGCAGAATACGTGAATTGGCGGAGGCTCCCAGTTTGCTGGTTATAGATCCAGATGTGCCGAGCACGGCGCTCGCCTTTCGGGGGCTCAGAGACTACAAAAGCGAGCCGCGACCCATCTGGAGAAAATTGCAGATCGGAAATGCTACGCAGGCTGAGGGAAGCTTCGGGAGTGAGGAGCTTTGGAGCATCGGCTTTTGCCGGCTCTTGCGCGCTGAGCGGGATTGGCACAGCGGCGAGAAGGAAAGAGGCACAGGCGGTGAAGCAGCGATTCATCGAGAGCTCCTTGAATTGTTGAGCGAAGAGACTGTATCCGTCACTAGCGCGAGCGTCAAATAGGACCAACACAGTCGTATTGAGCGAACGGCCGAGAAACTCCTCGATGCTTCTACATTGCTACGTTTGGAACGGCTCGGCTACAATCTAGCGTTTATCCACATGCGGAAAGAGATGACGTAGGGCCTATGGCCGAGATTCAGCTGCACAACACACTGTCCGGAAAGACAGAAAACTTCGTGTCGCAAAAAGCGGGCGAAGTGCGCATGTACACGTGCGGGCCGACGGTCTACGACTACGCGCACATCGGGAATTACCGCACCTTCGTTTTTCAGGACATTCTGCGACGTTTTTTGAAGCTTCGTGGTTTCAAGCTGAACCATGTCATGAATTTGACAGACGTGGATGATCGCATCATCGCCAATGCGGCGGCAGCAGGGAAGAGTATCCGGGACTACACGGAGAAATTCGTCCAGACGTTCTTTGAGGATTGCAAGACGCTGAGCATCGAAGCGCCGGAGCACTGGATTCGCGCCACCGATCACATCGATGACATGGTGAAGCTGATCCAGCGCTTGCAGCAGAAAACGTTCACTTATCCCAGCGAAGGCTCCATCTACTATCGCATCGCGAAATTCCCCGAGTACGGCAAGCTATCGCACATCGATCTGACTGGCATTCAAGCGGGCGCGCGAGTGGACAACGATCGCTACGACAAAGAGAGCGCACGAGATTTTGCATTGTGGAAGGCGCCGAAGAAGGGCGAACATTTCTGGGAAACGCCGATTGGGCCGGGACGTCCGGGTTGGCACATCGAATGCTCCGCGATGGCCATGAAGTACCTCGGCGATACGCTCGACATTCACACTGGCGGAATCGACCTGGCGTTTCCGCACCACGAGAACGAAATTGCGCAGAGCGAGGCCGCGACGGGAAAGCCTTTCGCGCGGTACTGGCTGCACGCGGAACATTTGCTCGTGGAGGGCGAGAAAATGTCCAAATCGCTGGGCAATTTCTTTACGCTGCGCGACCTCTTCGGAAAAGGCTACAAGCCTTCCGCGCTGCGTTTTGCGCTAGCAAGTGTTCCTTACCGGAAGCAGCTCAATTTTACTTTCGATGGTTTGCAGCAGGCGACGAGCTCTGTGGAGCGGCTGAGAAATTTCGCTGACCGATTGAAGCAGGGCAAGTTTCCGGCGGGAAAGCAAAAAGGCATGGCGGAGCGTATTGCCAAGGCCGCCGAGGAGTTCGACGCGGGGCTTTCCGAAGACTTGAACACCGCTAGGGCGCTGGCGGCGGTGTTTGACCTGGTGCGCGAGGCGAATATCGCGATGGACAAGGGTGAATTCCGGCAGGACGACGTTTCGACGGTGCAGGAATTTCTGGAGGCGTTCGACAGGGTTTTCGCTTTGATGGAAGACAACGACTCTGAAAAACTCCGCGCGCTTGGATATGGCGGCCCGGAGAGCGGCCCGGACGACGCGGAGATCGACCGCCTGGTCGCGGAACGCAACGCTGCAAAGAAGAAACGGGACTTCGCCGCCGCCGACCGTATCCGCAAAGAACTCGCGGATCGTGGTATAATTATTGAGGATGCGAAGGACGGAAGCGTCCGCTGGAAACGCAAATGAAACTCACTAAAGCCATCAAAATCCCCGGCAGTTACCTTCCCGCGGAAGAACGACCGAGCCTCTACGGCGTAGATTAAGTCCTCTCTTCCCGGCAGGGCGCAGCCAAATCCAATCATGCGCAAGCAAAACCTGCCCTGCGGAAGTCCCTCCACAATAGCCGCTGACCACTCGTTTGAACGAGGAAAGAGGACAACAAAATGATTACCGCTACCGAAACAAAATTGCCGCGGCTCCTGATGGAATTGCCCGGGCCGCAAGCGAAGAAAGTAATTGAATACGACGCAAAGTTCATGTCACCGTCGTTTTCCCGCGAATATCCGCTGGTGGCCAAAAGGGGCCACGGCGCGATCGTGGAAGACGTGGATGGAAATGCTTTTCTGGATTTTGCCGCAGGCATTGCCGTGTGCTCGACAGGTCATTGCCATCCGAAAGTCGTGGATGCGATTCAAAGACAGGCCGCGGAACTGATTCACATCTCCGGCACTGATTTTTATCACCATCACATGCCGCAACTCGCGGAACGTCTGGTGGCGACCATGCCGGGCAAAGAGCCAAAGAAGGTATTCTTTGGCAACTCCGGCACGGAAGCAGTGGAAGGCGCGATCAAGCTGGCGCGCTATGCGACGAAGCGCGACAAGCTGATCGCTTTTTACGGTTGCTTCCATGGCCGCACACTCGGCTCCTTGTCATTGACAGCCTCCAAGAATACCCAGCGCAAACATTTTGGAGCGCTGCTCGGCGGCGTGGAGCACATTCCGTTTCCTTATGCCTACCGCTGTGCGCACGGCCACACCAACGAAACTTGCGGCTCGGAAATTCTGGAATTGCTCGAGCAACAGATGTTCAAGCGCCTGTTCGCCCCGGAAGAGATCGCCGCGATTATCATTGAGCCGATCCAGGGCGAGGGCGGGTTCGTTCCCGCGCCGGCATTTTTCCTTCAGGAATTGCAGCGCATCTGCAACCGCCACGGCATCATGCTGATCGTGGACGAAGTGCAGTCAGGCATGGGCCGCACTGGAAAGTGGTGGTCCTACGAGCATGCCGGAATCGATCCGGACATTCTTTGCACTGCGAAGGGCATTGCGAGTGGCATGCCGCTGAGCGCCTTCATCGCCAAAGAAAGCGTGATGACCTGGAAAAAGGGGTCCCACGGCACCACCTATGGCGGAAATCCCGTGTGCATCGCCTCGGCACTAGCGACGATGGACCTCATCGAGGGCGGCTATATGGAGAACGCCCGAAAAATGGGCGACTACATCTTCGGGCGCATCAATGATTGGCCAAATCGTTTCAAAGTCGTCGGCGATTTGCGCGGCAAGGGCTTGATGATTGGCATTGAAATCGTGCGTGACCAGAAGACAAAAGAAAAGTCAGTGGACTTGCGCGATGCCATCATCAACAAGGCGTTCAACAAGGGGCTATTGCTGCTCAGTGCGGGCGAGAATTCCATCCGGGTTTCACCACCGTTGCTCATCGATCAGGAGCAAGCGGACTTCGCGATCAAGACGCTCGAAGACTGCTTCCGCGAGGCAGAAAAATCGATCTAAATTGAAAAAGAAATTGGAAAATAGCAGATAAAGACGCGGAGTTCGGAATCCCGCGGCAGCCGAAGAACAAACATGGCAGCCGCGGGATTTTTGTTTATACTGCGCGGAGGTGAGGGCTCGGCTTTAAAACTATGCCGATTTTTTCACGATTGATGTTTCAAGCGGTGCGCTAAGCATCCCGCCGGGGTCTGCGCGAAGAGGGAGACCTTTCCAGAGAGACCAAAGGAGAGACCTACGCCTACTGGTATTTGCGCCGCAATGGATACGTGTTCGTGGCGCGGAATTAGACACCCCGGGGCATCAAGGGCGAACTCGACCTCGTCGGCTATGATGGAAAGACGCTGGCTTTGTCGAAGTTCGCACCCGCACGGTGAGAGATGACATGCCGGCATTGCCAGAGCTGAGCGCGGGAAAAACAACACGTCGTGGTGCGCACTGCGCAGCGCTTCCTCGCCGAACGCCGGATGGGAGAATGTCCCTGTCGCTTCGACGTTGTGGCCATTGATAACCGGCCCGGCCAGGCACCAGTGGTACGCTTGCATAAGGATGCGTTCAGCCCCCAGATGTAGCGTGAATCGCGGGAACAGCTTCCCATCGGGGAAAGACGCGGTACAATTCAAAAGCCACTATGGTTCTTCCTGTGGAAGAATCGCAAGCTATTGAAGGAGGAGTTCTTTGCCGGAGTTACGGAAGGATCCGATCACAGGCCGCTGGGTGATCATTTCGACGGAGCGCGGAAAGCGCCCGAACGATTTTCTGCGCGAGAGCGTCGTCGCGGCGGAGCCAAAGAATTGTCCTTTCTGCGTGGGGAGCGAATCAAAGACGCCGCCGGAAATCCTGGTATACGGACGCAACGGCGGCGGGGCTAACACGCCGGGCTGGAGCATTCGAGTAGTGCCGAACAAGTTTCCCGCGTTGGGAATCGAAGGTGAGCTGGATCGCGAAGGCGAAGGCCTCTTCGACAAGATGAACGGCATCGGCGCGCATGAAGTGATTATCGAGTCGCCGGATCATGCCGCGACGCTGGCCACGCTTCCGGAGCGTGCAGTGGAAGATGTGCTCTGGGGCTACCGCGACCGCATGTTGGACCTGAAAAATGACAAGCGCTTCCGCTACGTGCTGATTTTCAAAAACCACGGCGAAGCGGCTGGAGCGACAGTAGAACATCCGCACTCGCAGTTGATCGCTCTTCCGATTGTGCCGCGCCGCGTGCGCGAAGAAGTGGACAACTGCTGGCACTATTACGACGAAAAAGAACGCTGTATTTTCTGCGACATCATCCGGCAAGAGCGGGACACGGGCGAGCGCGTGATTGGTGAGAACGAGCATTTCATCACGCTGGCGCCCTATGCTCCAAGGTTCCCCTTCGAAATGTGGCTGCTGCCAAAAGTGCACGGTTCGTCGTACGAAAACAATCAGAGCTCCATGTATGCCAGCTTGGCGCGCATGCTCAAGGACACGCTGATGCGGCTGGACGAAGTGCTTGACCGCCCGGCGTATAACTTCATGATTCACACCTCCCCGATCGGGGAAGAGATCAACGATCACTACCACTGGCATATCGAAATTATTCCGAAGCTCACGAAAGTGGCGGGATTCGAATGGGGTACCGGATTCTATATCAACCCCACGCCGCCGGAAGAGTCTGCGCGTTTCCTGCGCGAAGCAAAGATTTCCACTCCGGCATCTGCTCCCAAAAAATAATCTTAAAATTTGCAGCGGTACGTTCCGTAGAGTTGCCCGGATTGTTGTAGAAGATTTGCTATACTTAGAGATTCGGCGCGGTACCCAAGTGGCCCAAGGGAGAGGTCTGCAAAACCTCCATTCGTGGGTTCGAATCCCACCCGCGCCTCCAAGCTTCGCCCTTTACTTTCAATCAGTTAATAGCGTTGGTTTTTCCGCGTAACTCCCGCGTAACTTTAGTCTCAAGCAGCACGACCGGGTCGTGCTCCCAAGCACGCTTCAAATCTGCCTCGACTTGGCGTTGACGAGAATCCGTCCAAGCCGCGTAGTATCTCTCGGTTATGCGGACACTCTGATGTCCCAAAAGTATTGAGACACGTTCCAAAGGGACGCCCGCGAGCAACAGTTCGACCGCGAAAGTGTCTCGGAACCTGTGATCGTGCCCGTTAGCCACTTCAGCTAGTTTAAAAAGCTTGCGGAGTCGTTTCTGCCAGCTCCCGACTATAACTTCTAGATTGCCGGTACCTTCCCAAAAAAAGTGTTTCCCCATGATTTTTGGCGTTGCTTCGACCCAACTTGTGACGAAGTCAGGTAGCACCGAATTGACTGGCACTCCCGTTTTCTGTGCATAAAGCATCAACTTGTTTCCATTGATTTGGTCAGTCGTCAACCTCACTGAATCTCCCAGCCTCAATCCGGTGTATCTCAGCACGAGCACTAAGCTACGCAGTCGACGTGCGTTGTCTCTTCCTCGCGGAGCCGTCTGCTCAATGTACGGGTCCAGAGCTCCCAAAATCTTAACCATCTCTTCTCGCGTAAAAGGCAGCGTGGGACGAAGCGGCACTTTCGGCCCTTTAAGCTTGCGTGCTGGATTTTCGTCCACCCAATCGCTCTCTTGTGCAAAACGGAAGAAAGACCGTAACCTTTCAAGCTTTTTGGACCGCGTGAGGGGGCTCTCATGCCACCTTGCCCGAAATTCGCTCAGGGTAGGCAGGTCAAACTGCCGGATGAAGCGCAGTCCGTGCTGGTGTGCAAATTCTGTCATCTGCTTTGAGAGCAGTCTGTACTTGCGTACTGTCGAGGCTTGAAGGTTACGAGCTCCCAAGTCGGCCAAGAAACATCGCCAAGCTTCTTCTAGCGTGATTTGTTGAGGTGCGCGGGTCAGGGCAGGTAGATGATTGCCATTTGCTTCCCACTCGCGAACTATTTGCTGTGCCTTTTGCCAATCTGCCGTGCCCAGCGATTCGTGGATTCTGGCACCATTCATGTGCCCGTCAACCCATACCGGACAAGCGCAGCTGAGGTACTTGCGCCCCATCTTGCGGTGGGCGCAACACTTCAGATGTCTCCGGAAGATTCCAAGCATGACTCGTATACTAGGTGATACACAGATAGCTAACCAGCTGAATACTGCTTGTACACTCGCTCCCGCACCGATTGAGGAATACGAAGCGTTGTGTAGCGACGTTTTCGTCGGCGCTGGCGTCGTCCCCCAGAATTTCTATTTGCTGCATTTGGCAACCCAGCCCCCGCAGCGATTTGGTGGTCCGCAATTCAGTTAGGGCTGTGTCGCCGCCTAAAGCTGGACGCATCTCAGCAAGGCAGGTGTCGGGGTCAGTAGCTCCGTAGAAAACGACCACGCCTTCGACATTCATCCTTCCAGCCCGAGCTTATTCTGCTGGTGGTGGACCCACCTTCTTGAAGGGCTGAGTGTAAAACTCATTCAGTCGCGATGAAGAGTCACAGGTTCTGGCTCTGTATAGCTTCGAACCCTCAGGGAAATCCCAAACCACACTCTCTTCCTGTTTTGCCTTTTCGTTCCAACTCTTCATCATCTCAATGTCATGAAACAGCCTCCCGAACAGAGCCTGCGCAGCAGAATTGAAGAAACGTCTGCTGTGTTTGAGTTCTTGAAGAACGAAATCCCACTCGGCATAGTATTGGTGCAGCGAAATTGGCGTCGATTCGTAATCGGTCGCATCGTCAAAAAACCGTATGTCTCCGTCTCGCTCGTCTACGTCTTCTGCGGCGACCACAGCGTCAACGATTTCGTCATTGAAATCAAAGTCTTGGTCGAGAACGGTCTGGACCCAATACGAGAGGGGGTCTCCCTGTTGCTCATAGTAAATTGTGTCATCGTCACCCTCGCCGGGCGTCGCTATCTCGCGCCCCGTCTTGATGTGCTCACGCAGTATCGGCTCAAGTACCTCACCGAGACGCTCGATGCTGAAACTCTTGCGTGTCTTATGGCAGCCCGATCACTCCGCCGCCTCCACTACCACCAACAACGCGCGCACATGTTCGGCATCGAATCCTGGCCTCACCATCAGGCTTCGCCCATTCCTCAGTCGGATTTCAACGCTCGAATCGCCGGGCGTGCTCGGCCCATGCCCCGCCACTTGCACTTCCAGGAACTTTCTTGAGGTGTCTTCCTCCAGCCGCTTCTTCCACACGAGAAAGTACGGCCGGCACAAACCGTGCTCGCGACAAAACGCTTTCACACTCTGTCCGCTACGTGACTGCTCGGAAACCAGCCTTGGCCACTTCATCCAGGCCTTCTTTGAGCGCTTGGTCATGTCGCAACATTGCATTGCGACGTGAATCTTTACAAGATGGGGTTCGCGTAGCGCTCACGAAATTCCATCTCAATGGTCAAATTTCGGACAAACTTCTCGCTTAAGTTAACTCTCACTCGCTTTTCTAAATTTGGGTCTTCCCCACACCGGATGTCATGTCTGATGTACACATTTGCATAATTTTCGAACCAAACTCCGATAGACCCTGCGCAAGATACCCCGCTCGACCCGTCGCGTGGTTTCTCTCCTCTCTTGTCTGCAGGTGCGACCCGTTCCAGAATCTCAGAGATTCTGGTGGACGACATAAGCTGTTCAGTAAGCGTCGATTCGCAGGCCGTCTTGACGTGCTGTAGTTGACTATGCAGCGCGGCTTGATCTTGCGGCGAGTTCCGCTGCCAGGTTCCATGGCAGCAGTTCCTCGATGCGGTTAATGGGATGATCGGCGATGCGTGAGAGCACTTCGCGCAAGTACGCTTCAGGGTTGAGGCCGTTGAGTCTTGCCGCCCGACCAGGCCGTGGAGCGCGGCTTTAGGCACCAGCACCGCGCTGCCGCAGTACGGAGTCGGAGGTATGCACGACGTGATGACAGTCCGGAAGAAACAGAAGTTCGTCAGGTTGGTCTCTATTCGCGTTCGTTGTGAGGTATTTGTGGGCGCGAACATCCATTGTGACGATTACGTCGTATCGCTTATCTCCAGGTCTCTCTATGTAAAACCGGCAGATTCCATTTTCAACCTGTGAAACAGCGTCCTCGTGGGTTAGCGTCCAATGACTTCCCTCTGGCGTGAGCCCACAAATCGCCTTGATGCGCTCATGTGCGTCCGTTTGCTCGGTCTTCACGATGGACCGTATATGGAAGTATCGAGCCATTTGCGTTCTTGTGGTGTAAAGTAAAGAGACCTGGGGTGGATTCTGCGGCTAGTAACTATCGAAGTCAAGTATCAAAGATGAAGAAACTATTTAGAGCGTGTAACAAAACCCTCTCAAGATTTCAGCGGGCACTTGAACGGGAATCTCACCTCGCGGCGAACACGTAAACAAGCTTCCGGTGCTTTAACACCCTTCTGTAAACAGTCATGGCAGGCTTTCGGTTTATGGAGACTCTCATGGGGACCTCTTTGAGTGGATTCTACCACGCGCCCGGCTGATGCTAGATCGGCGGTTCAAGTCCGCCCGGTCCCACGATTATTTCGGATTCGTGATTGTTCACCTCGAAGCTCGGGAACCCCGGTGGCTGCACTCGGCTATTCCTTCTCTCACTTCAAGTTCATAAGCGCCACGCCCAGCACCAATAGAGCCGACCTTGACGTAGTAATAGGAGTTAGGGTCGCTTTCTAAAGCGAAGCTAGGTTCGAATAGCCGCGTCGCGTTAGGAAGATGCAGCTTGCCTGCGCATGGGCGTAGCCGATGCCTGCGCCTCGACTGACCTGCGCACGCCTTCAGCGTGCAGTTCGCCACGTTCGAGAAGTTCGAGTATCTGGTCCGCGGTCAGCGTAAAATCTTTGTCCACTGCGAAGATTATCTCCCCATCGGCGGTCTGCATGGGGAAACCCACAGTCATTCCATGTTGCCGCAGAAGGTGGACAGCCTTCACGATATCGTTTGCTCTCTCTGCGTGATCGGCCACGACAGGCTTTCTGGACTCCTCCCGAACGCTTATTTCCACCCTCGGATTGATTCAGGTCTTATTAAACTCGGTTTGCGGCTCTCGGCTCTGTTGTTCATCCGCAGGGAATAACCGTTCGCAAGGTAGCACGGGATATCCCGGTCATCCGAAATGGGATGTACGGCCCTTCGTCTCCTAGACTGACGTGGTAGCGGTTATCTTTATATCGATGCGGGAGCAAACGCCTGCCTGAATTTTTACCGCGAGAGACTATCGCAAACATCATAGAATTCTCCCCGAACATCCAACGAGGACTAGGCGACGCCAATATGCGCGTTTGATCTGACCGACGCAAGAACATTGCAGAAGGCACCTGTGGAAATAATGAGGAAGAACAAAGAATGAAATTTCGGTTCCGTGCGGATTGATTGCATAACAATGTCGGCTGCTCTCGACGCGAGCAGCCTTGATTGATACGCTCGGGAAGAAGGAGCCGGAGTTCGGTTCGTACGCGGGACAGCCCGGTACCGGACATGGCGTGTAGTTAAG
>Ga0210405_10003047_pt1 | contig 16737 bp, 12 predicted proteins | sample IncBWH11MmetaG_FD_155492 | JGI IMG/M metagenome (GOLD analysis project Ga0210405, IMG submission 155492) | Forest soil microbial communities from Barre Woods Harvard Forest LTER site, Petersham, Massachusetts, United States - Inc-BW-H-11-M | ecosystem: Environmental > Terrestrial > Soil >... | reverse complement strand
ATTGGTCTCCTCCGGCGGCGTCGCGAGCGCGGCGATCATCTCGAGCTTCGGCAATGAGACGATCTTGCGCGGCGGCAAGGCGGTGAGCGCGGCGGTGTTGAGCGGCGGCGGCCAGACGGTCGAGAGCACCGGCAAGGCGATCGGCACTACGGTCGCGAGCGGCGGGGATCAGGGTGTCTTCTCCGCGGGTGTGGCGATCGGCACCGTGCTGTTCGGCGACCAGGACGTTTTCTTGTCCGGCGTCGCCAGCAACAACACGATCAGCAGCGGCGGCCTGCAGGACGTGTTCGAAGGCGGCAGGTCCGTCAGCACCACGGTCATGAGCGGCGGCGTCCAAGACGTCGTCGGCGACTCGATTGCGACTGCCACGACGGTCAAAGGCGGCGTTCAGAACGTTGATTTCGCCGGTACGGCGATCAGCGCGACGATCATCGGCGGCGGTTCTCAGATCGTCAGTGCCGGCGGCACGGCGATCCGTACGACGATCGGCGGCACGGGGAGCGGTGCGAGCGGCATTGAAATTGTGCAGGGCATCGCGAGCGGCAGCGTTGTTTCGGACGGCGGCACGCAGTTCGTCGGCTCCGGCGGTACGGCGATCGGCACGCTGCTGCGCCTCAGCAGCGACGGCTTCCTTGGCACCGATAAGCAAGTGGTCGGCGTTTCCGGTGTGGCGCTCGGCACCATTGTCAAAGTCGGTGAGCAAGATGTCTTGAGCGGCGGCACGGTCAGCGGCGGCACCCTCAGCGGCGGATTTCAGTTCGTGTCGAGCGGCGCGGTGGTGATCGGCGCCAGGCTCGAAGCCTTCAGCATCCAAGAACTCACCATCGCCGCGACTGTCAGCGGAACGTTGGTCGACAAAGGCTCCCAAGACGTGTTCAGCGGCAGCACCGCGATCGCGACCAAGGTCATCAGCGGCGATCAGATCGTCTTCGGTAGCGGCGGCGGCCGCGGCGCGCTGTCCGTCAGCGCCATGATCGGCCCGCACGGCGATCAGAGCGTCGCCATCGGCGGCACGGCTTTCGACACGACGCTCTTCGGCGAAGCGGAGATTCAATCCGGCGGCACCGCGATCGGCATGACGGTCAAATCCGGCGGGCTGTTGGGGGTGGCGGACGGCGGCAGCGCCAGCGGCGTCGTCTCCAGCGGCGGCGCTCTCGCACTGTTCGGCAGCAATCCGTCGGTCGCTGGTGTGACGCTGCTCACCGGCGCGATCCTGGAGCTCGGTGGCGGCCATGTCGGCAGCGGCGACGTCAGCCGCGGCTTCCCTGAAAAGGTGATCGACGGCGGCACACAGGCGGGCGGGGCGATCCTGTCCGGTGGGCGCGTGGACGTCCTTTTCCTGGGCATCGTCAGCGGCACGACGGTCAGCAGCGGCGGCAGGATCGTTGTCTCGAACGCCGGCAAAGCGATCGACGTGACGATCGATCATGGCGGCACCGGCATCGTCTCGTCGGGCGGCATGTTCCTCGCGGATGCCGGCGGCACCGCCGAGATCGACGGCAGACTTACCCTCAATACGGCGGGCGAGCTGTTCGCCAGCGGCGCAGGCGGCCTCATCGACATCGCGAGCGGCGGCTTCGTCAGCGGCGGCAGCGCCGTCATCGGCGATGGCACGGTCGCGATCCACGCCAGCGGCAACACGGAAAAGGTCGTGTTCCAGCCCGACGGAAGCGGCGGCCTGATCCTCGACGATCGCGCCGGTCACGCGACCGCGTATGCCGGCCGGGTGTCGGGCTTCGGCGGCGTCAGTCATACAAACACGTCGCAGTTCATCGATCTTGAATCGGTCACCTTCTCGGCCGGCAAGATCGGCAGCAGCTACACGCCCGTCAATGCGTCGAGCGGCACCCTCACTGTCACCAGCGGCGGCACGGTGGTGGCGAAGATCGCCTTCGCCGGCCAGTACGTCGCCTCGGATTTTCACGTTACCTCCGACGCCACCGGCCACGTCCTGATCACCGATCCGGGCGTGCCGTTCGGCGGCGGCGCGACGCTCGGCTTCGCGGCGGACGGCCCCCGGCACGGCGGCACCTTACCGGTCACGCCCGGCACTGCGGCGACCGCGGCGCTGTTCGGCCATTACATCGCCGGCAGCCTCCTCGCCGGGGCCGGCGCGCATGGCGACGGCCTCACGGTCGAGGCCGCAGCATCAGCCGGCCAGCACCCGCATTTGACGCCGCCTCACGGCTGACGCGAGCAAACAAGCCCCAAAGCAAAGCTCATGGTTGCAGCCTCACGAAGGCCGATACGGCGCACGCTCAAAAAATGGCGCAAGTTGCGTGGCAAGGGTCGCGGTGCTTCCCGGCATCGCGTGGCCGATCACTGTTTCTTCTCCAGCATCAAGGTGCCTTCCTTGCGGATGAGCGGCTGCACCTTTTCGGCGATCTTCGCGAGCAGCCAGGGCAAGACCACCTCGAGGCGCACGTGGTCCTCGGCGACATCGATGCCGCCGCTCGCGGCCTGCCCAAGCGCGCTGACGCGGAACTGCAGGTGGTCGCCGGTCCAGGTTTCCTCCTGGACGGAGTAGAACTGGCCGAAATTCGCGTGCGCATTGGCGAGGCCGGATTTGAGGCGGCGCAACGCTTCCTCCTTGCCGAGGCGGTGGGGAATAGACACGGTGAGCGGCTTCGACATGGGCGTTCCCGGTGTAGGCTGGGATCTCATATGGGTACGGCCGTTCAACCGATCAAACGCAAGCGGCGTTCCAGTTGACGCCGGCTTGATCGGCTGATGTTGGGGGAAATCTCATGACCGCGGCACAAATCTTCGACCTTGCCGGCAAGGTGGCGCTGGTGACCGGCGCATCGAGTGGGCTCGGCGTGCGCTTCGCCGAAGTGCTGGCGGAGAACGGCGCGGCGGTCGCCTTGGTGGCGCGGCGCGCCGACCGGCTCGCGGCGTTGAAGGAGCGGATCGAGCAGGCGGGCGGCCGTGCGGTCGCGATCGAGGCCGACGTGCGCGACCGCAAGGCGATGAGCGCCGCGTTCGACGCCGCCGAGAAGGCGTTCGGCCTCGTCACCGTGCTGATCAACAATGCCGGCGTCTCGCATTCCAATCGCGCCGTCGAGCTTCCGGCTGAGGAATGGCAGCGCGTGATCTCCACCAATCTCGACGCGGTGTTCTTCTGGGCGCAGGAGGCGGCGCGGCGCATGCTCGCGGCCGGCAAGGGCGGCGCCATCGTCAACATCGCCTCGGTGCTCGGCCTGACCCCGGACAAGGGCATCGTCGCCTATGCCGCGGCCAAGGCCGGCGTGGTCCAGCTCACCAAGGCGCTGGCGCTCGAGCTCGCCTTCAAGGGCATCCGCGTCAACGCCATCGCTCCGGGCTGGATCATGACCGAGATCAACCACGACTATCTTTCGCAGGGGCGCGGCGCGGCGATGAAGCAGAAGATCCCCATGGGCCGGTTCGGCGACGCGCAGGACCTCGACGGACCCCTGCTGCTGCTTGCCTCGGACGCCGGACGCTACATGACCGGCGCCACCGTCATCGTCGACGGCGGCCAAGTGGTGGCGCTGCCGGTCTGATTTGGGCATAGTGGCGCGATCGGCTGACCGGCGTAAGGGAGCGCGTGCAATGGCTGCGATGACGGCGGGGATCACCAAGGCGGGAACGGGCATGGACGGCATCGTCTGGAACATCCTCGGCCAGACCTACGTTCCGAAGCAGCTCAGCGAGAATTCGTTTTCCTGGCATGCCACGTTGCCGCCCGGCACCGGCGTTCCGCCGCACATTCATCCGACCCAGGATGAGTTCATCTACATGCTCGAGGGACGCATGGACCTCGTCCTCGAAGGCCGCGAATTTTTCGCCACCAGCGGCGACCTGATCCGGCTGCCGATGACGATCCCGCACGGCCTCTTCAACAAGTCGGACCAGGCGGTGAAATGCTTCTTCTGGGTCTCTCCCACGCGCAAACTCTACGACCTGTTCTGGGCCATTCACAGCATGAAGGAGCAGGCGCCGCCGGAAGTCGTGGCGCTGTCGGCCAAGCACGAAGTGATGTTCCTGCCGCCGCCGGAGTAGCCGCTCGCGGCTCTTTTTCATCACGCCGTGGGCACCGTGACGGCTGCTCAGCGCCGTAGCCCGGATGAGCGTCAGCGAAATGCGGGATTGGCATTCAAGCTTGCGGACCGCTCCCGGATTTCGCGGAGCCTGTCATCGGGCCGGCCACTTCGGGCCGGACCCGTTGGTTCAATCCGGGCTACGAAATGCATGCGCCATCACCTCACCCCGCGCTCCTGCGGAGCGCGACCCTCTCCATCCAGGGGAGGGTGAAAAGGGAGCGTTCTCGCGGCGCGCCCGCGCCCGAGTTTTGCTCCAAGAAGCACGGAAGCCCAGCCCGATCCCCGTCGGACGGCCGCCGGCGGTGGTACCGGCTCCACCTCGATCGCGCCCGGCTCAAAAAAAATCAGGAAGGCGAAACGCCGACAGACGCGTAAACCTTCCGTCCGCATCTGGGATGCGGCCGCGCGCCTGATCTCTCTTCCCCCACCGCGTACGGGGAGGGGCAGCGAGGGGCGCGCTCGCCTGTCGGCGTTCCACCGCGGCGCTTGCGGCAGCGAACCAACGCCGCCGCTCAGCTCCAGCACGCGCTTCCTGGGACGCGGCTTTTGCAGGCGTTAGCTGCATCTCGCCTGTCCCAGTCCAGCGAGCTCCTCGCAGACCGGTCATGGTGCCGGCCGGGCGTTTTCCCGGAGCCGCCCGGGGACGGTAGTGACGAGCCGCCTTCCGCGGGAACCGCACTCGCCCCGGCCGCCAGCGTCACCCGGTTGCCGTCCTGTAAGTTGAGCGAGACTCGTGGCATCCGTATCCGAAACGGGGACTTGTGTCAATGAAAATGTGACTAGGCGCCACTTCAGCAGCTCCTGGTGGGGAATTTGGATAGCCCCGCCGCCGATCCTGCGAATACAACCCAGGGCAGGCATGCGCCCGCAAGCACCTGGACACGCTGTTTCATCCGGCAGATCATCAGCGCGGGGGCGCGGTTGAGACGCGAGCATGGACGTCGGTGATTGGCTGCGCGGCCTCGGGCTTGGCCGCTACGAGACCGTTTTCCGCGACAACGAAATAGACGTCGAGGTGCTCCGGGAGCTGACCGAGAGCGATCTCGAAAAGCTCGGTGTGCCGCTGGGGCATCGCAAGCGCCTGCTCAAGGCGATTGCGGACGCCGGCGCGACCGCGATTGCGCCACCCACGGTGACGGCTCGCCCGGACGCGCAGGCCGCCGAGCGCCGGCAGCTCACCGTGATGTTCATCGACCTCGTCGGCTCGACCGCACTGTCGGCGAAGCTCGATCCGGAGGACCTGCGCAGCATCTTTGGCGCCTATCAGCGCTGCTGCGCGGAGCTGGTGCAACGCAATGGAGGGTTCGTCGCCAAGTATATGGGCGATGGGGTGCTCGCTTATTTCGGCTATCCGCAGGCGCACGAGGACGACGCCGAGCGTGCGGTCGAGGCGGGACTGGCGCTCGTTGAAGCGGTGCCCAAGCTCAATACCGTTGCCGGCGTTCCCTTGAGCGCGCGGGTCGGCATCGCCACCGGCCTGGTGGTGGTCGGCGATCTCATCGGGACGGGTGCAGCGCGGGAGCGGGCCGTCGTGGGCGAGACGCCGAACCTTGCCGCCCGTCTGCAGGCGATCGCCGAACCCAACACCGTGGTGATTGCCGACGGCACGCGCAGGCTTATCGGCAATCCCTTCGAACTCGAGGATCTCGGCAGCAAGGAGCTCAGGGGCATCGCCGATCCGGCGCGTTCCTGGCGGGTGTTGCGGACGAGCGCGATGGAGAGCCGCTTCGAGGCGCTGCACGCCGGCGGCCTCACGGCGCTGGTCGGACGCGAGGACGAATCCGAACTGCTGCGGCGCTGCTGGTCGAGGTCGGAGAGCGGCGAAGGGCAGGTGGTTCTGCTCTCCGGCGAGCCGGGGATCGGCAAGTCGCGGCTGACCGCGGCGCTGCTCGAACGCCTGGCCGATGAGCCGCACACGCGCCTGCGCTATTTCTGCTCGGCGCAGTACACCAACAGCGCCCTTCATCCCGTCATCGGCCAGATGGAGCGCGCCGCCGGATTTGCCCACGACGATACGCCGAAGGCGAAGCTCGACAAGCTCGATGCGCTGCTGGCGCAGACCTCGACCTCAATTGCGGACGCCGCGCTGTTTGCCGACATGCTGTCGTTGCCTGACGACGGCCGCTATCCGGCGCTGCCGGTCATTCCGCAACAGCGCCGGGAAGCGACGCTACAGGCGCTCATCCGGCAAATAGAGACGCTGGCGCGCTCTGCTCCCGTGCTGATGATCTTCGAGGATGTGCATTGGGGCGATCCCACGAGCCTGGAAGTGCTCGGGCGCGCGGTGAGCCGGGTCGCCGCCCATCGCGCGCTCCTGATCGTGACGTTCCGGCCGGAATTCGAACCGCCCTGGAGCGGACAACCGCACGTCACCGCCGTCGCCCTCGATCGGCTGACGCGTGCTGAAATTCACGCAATGGTCGACCAGATCGCCGGCGGCAGGCCGCTGCCGGCGAGCATCCGCCAAGACATCGTGGAGCGCGCCGACGGCATTCCCCTGTTCGTGGAGGAGATGACGAAGGCGGTTCTCGAGGCGGGAAGCGAAAGCGAGGCGCGGCGGACTGCGGCCAGCATTCCCGTCCCGGCGCTGGCGGTCCCTGCGAGCCTGCATGCCTCGCTGATGGCCCGGCTCGATCGGCTCGGGCCGGCAAAGGAGGTGGCGCGGATCGGGGCGGTGATCGGGCGCGAGTTCTCGCATGCCCTGATCGCCGCAGTGGCCGGCCAATCCGAGAACGAGTTGGCATCGGCGCTCGAGCGTCTCGTGGCCGCCGGTCTGCTGTTCCGCCAGAGCGCGCCGCCGCATGCGAGCTACCTGTTCAAGCACGCGCTGGTACAGGACGCGGCCTACGGCACGCTGCTGCGCGAACCGCGGCGCGTGCTGCACGCCCGCATTGCCGAAACGCTGGAAAGCCGATTTCCCGAGATCGCCGAACGTCAGCCCGAGCTGCTGGCGCGTCACTGCGCCGAAGCTGGGCAGATCGAAAAGGCGGCTGACCTGTGGGCCAAGGCAGGACAGCGATCGCTGGCGCGCTCGGCGCTCGTCGAAGCAGCGGAGCAGCTCGGCCGCGCCCTCGACCTAATCGCCACCCTACCCGGCACGCCGGCGTTGCGCCGCACGCAGATCAAGCTCCAGGTCGCACTGATAACCCCGCTGCTCCACGTCAAAGGCTACAACGCGCCCGAAACGAAGGCCGCCATGGAGCGGGCACGTTTGCTGATGGAGCAGGCTGCAGCGCTCGGCGAGCCTGCCGAAGACCCGCTGCTGTTGTTCTCGGTCCTCTACGGCTTCTGGGCGGCGAGGACCGTAGCGTTCAATGGCGAAGGGATACGCGCGCTCGCGGCGCAATTCCTGGCACTCGCACAGAAGCAAGGGACTACCGTCCCGCTCGTGATCGGACATCGCCTTATGGGCACTTCCCTGATGAGCACCGGGGACATCGCGGAAGGCCGCGCGCATTGCGATCGGGCGGTCGCGCTCTACGATCCTGCCGCGCATCGTGCGCTGGCGATGGGATTTGGCCATGACGCCCGCGTGGGAATCCTATGCTACCGGCCGTTTGCCTTGTGGATGCTCGGTTATCCCGATGCCGCACACGCGGACGCGGATCAGGCCCTCAAGGACGCCCGCGAGATCGGCCATGCCGCCACGCTGCTGATCGCGCTCTACTACGCACCGGCCACCTATCTGCTTTGCGGGGATTATCAGGCCGCGACCGCGGTCATCAACGAGCTTCTCGCATTGGCCGAGGAAAAAGCCTCCGTCCAATGGAAGTCAGCCGGAATGTTCGTGCGCAGCTGGCTTGTTGCCCTGACCGGAACGGCTGCGGACGCAGTTGTCGCGATCACCGCCGGAGTCTCGGCCTATCGGTCAACGGGAGCAACGGCATGGACTCCATCGTATCTATCGTATCTCGCCGAAGCCCATGCTCAGCTTGGGCAATTCGACGACGCTTGGCGCTGCATCGGTGAAGCCACCGCAATGATCGAGTCAACCGGGGAACGGTGGTGGGAAGCCGACATCTATCGCCGGGCCGGGGACATCGCCCTGATGGCGCCGGGGCGGGATGCCGCGAAGGCGCAAGCCTGTTTCGAGCGCGCGCTCGCGGTTGCCCGTCGACAGCAAGCAAAATCCTGGGAGCTGCGCGCGGCAATAAGCGTGGCGCGCCTCCGGCGCGATCAAGGCAAGCGGGACGAGGCCCGCGATCTTTTGGCTCCGGTGTATGGATGGTTCACCGAAGGCTTCGACACGTTCGATCTGAAGCAGGCCAAGGTCCTGCTCGACGAATTGGCTGCATGAGCGTGCAGGGCTATGCGGCCGCGATAGGTGCGCATCAGACGAGTTCAGTACTGTTAGAACGACCAGATTCAGCGTGACAACCCAGGGTTCGGGAGGTTAAAAATCGGCCGACGGCCATCTTCAAGTGATGGGAGCGCAGGAGCTAAAGCGAGACTGTTAGAGGAAATTCCGGGCCGTGCCGCGTCCGATTTTTTCGCAGCTTCCACAGGAGCCTCGACTGTGCCCGACATCGTGCTGATCCATCCGCGCTTCCCGACCTCGTATTGGAGCATGGATCACGCATTGGGGTTGCTTGGCGGAAAGGCGGTACTGCCGGTCGCCAGCCTGCCGTTGCTCGCCGCGCTCACGCCGGCGCACTACCGCGTCACCCTGATCGACGAGAACGTGGAGCCGATCGACTTCGACCGCTGCGCGCGCGCCGACATCGTCGGCCTTACCGGGATGTACGTCCAACGTGACCGCATGCGGGAGATCCTCACCGAGCTCAAGCACCGGGGCGTGTTCGTGGTGGTCGGCGGCTCGTGGATTACCGTTCGGGAGACCGATTTCGGGGATCTCATCGACGTCATCTTCGTCGGCGAGGCGGACGAGGCCTGGCCGCAATTCCTGGAGGACTGGGCGGCAGGGCGGCACCAGAGGCGATACGAGCAGCAGGAACGGACCGACTTGACGAAGTTGCCGGCGCCGCGTCTCGACCTCCTGCCGATGCAGCACTACCGCTTCGGCAGCATTCAGATGACCCGAGGCTGTCCCTTCACCTGCGAGTTCTGCGACATCATCGTCGTCTTCGGCCGGCAGCCGCGCATCAAGACCACCCCGCAGATTCTAGCCGAGCTCGAGGCGCTGCGGGCCGCGGGCAAGCACACCGTGTTCGTCGTCGACGACAATCTGATCGGCAACAAGAAAGCCATCAAGGCGGTGCTTCGCGAGGTCATCGCCTGGCAGGAGGCGCATGGCTATCCGCTGACGCTCGCGACCGAGGCCTCGGTCGATCTCGCCGAAGACGACGAGCTCATGCAGCTCATGGCCGACGCCAATATCGCGACCGTGTTCGTGGGCATCGAAACGCCAAACGAGGCGGCGCTGCGGGAGACCAAAAAGATCCAAAACCTCGCCGACTCGCGAGGAACGATGCTCGAAAAGGTCCATCGCATCCAGCAAGCGGGAATGGAAGTCTGGTCCGGGATGATCGTCGGCTTTGACAATGACGACGGCGGCGTCTTCGAGAGTCAGCGCCGGTTCGTGCAGGACGCGCACATCGTCAACACCATGGTCAACATGCTGGTGGCAATCCCCCGCACTCCCCTCTACGCCCGGCTCGAACGGGAAAATCGGATCGACAATTCCGACGAGGCGATCCGGCGCGGAAGCAACGTCATTCCCAAACAGCTCACCCTGACCGAGCTGCGCGACGGCTGCGCGGAGCTCATGCGCGACCTCTATGCGCCCGCGGCCTATTTCGGCCGGCTCGACACGCTCTATCTGCAACGCGGATTGCGGCAGTCGGCGGCCCGTTCGCGCTATTTCCGCCGGCATCCCGTCCGCGCCCTGGCGGTGAACGCGGAGTTGTTGATCGAGGCATTGGCGACCATCTGGCAGCTCATGCGCCGGATACCGGACGCGGCCTTACGCCGGGAATACCGCCATCGCTTGTGGCATGCGTTCAAACGCCGGCCGGAGCCGGCCGTGCTGCAGGTCTATGCGCTGAAATGCGCGCTGCATTTCCATGCCTTCATGATGGCGCAGCAGATGATGTCGGACGTTGCCGCGGCCGCCAATCCCGGCATTGAGCATCAGCCGAAGGCGCTGTCCGCGGCCGCCGAGCCGCTCGCGGTCTCCGCATGATGGACTCCACAGCCCCGACTGCTGCACCCCAGGCAGATTATTCAAGACCCTCACTATCATGTCGCGTTAACAATTGGAAAGAATCGCCGCCTGCTCCAGGCACGATGAAGTCAGGCCGGACGCTTTATCGTCATTGCTAGTAAGGCAGCGACGATGCAATCCACAGTCTTTGTTGCGGTGTTGGATTGCGTCGCCGAGCTTTTGATCGGGCCGGCCCTCGGCGAGGGGCCTGGAATCCACAATCACGACGAGCGCCGATGGATTCCGGACTCGCCGCTTCGCGGCGATCCGCAATGACGGGTTACGCCGCCTTGTTGACCTGCTCGCGCGCGAAGCCCGCGGTCGAAGCATAGCCGCGCACGATCGCCTTGCGCTGCTCGAAGGAGAGCACGTCGTCGATGTTGCTGAAGCCGTCCGGTGCGCGCGCCTCGACCGCGTCGATGACGCCCTCCGGCCCGCCGCGGCGGTTCATGCGCACGATCTCCGCCGTCATCGGCAGCCGGACCTGCTCGTAGGTCCACAGCGCCTGCGCCGGATGCTCGGAGTCGATCAGCCGGTCGGCCAAGAACCGCGCGTCGAGGATCGCCTGCGAGGCGCCGTTGGAGCCGACCGGGTACATCGGATGCGCCGCGTCGCCGAGCAAGGTGATCCGGCCGTGACTCCAGCGCGGCAGCGGATCGCGATCGCACATCGGATATTCCCAGAACTCGCTGGTCGCCTCGATCAGCGCTTTCGCGTCCACATAAGGAATGCGGAAACGCCGCAGGTGCGGCATCAAATCCTCGAAACGGCCCGGGCGCGACCAATCCTGCTTCTGCGGGATCGGCATCGACGGATCGCCGACGCGGCCGACCACCGCCCAGTTGGTCAGCCTTTTGTCTGCGCGCGAACCCTCGGCAATCGGGTAGATGACGAGCTTGGCGGCGAGACCTCCGGCCACGACCATCGAGCGCCCGGTGAGGAATGCCGGCCAGTCGATCGCGCCGCGCCAGAGCATGAGGCCGTTCCAGCGCGGCGGGCCCTCGTCGGGAAAGAGTTTTTCACGCACCAGCGAGTGGATGCCGTCGGCGCCGATCAGCACATCGCCGCGCGCGGTATGCCGGTGCGATCCGTGCCGGTCGAAGAAATACGCGGTCACCCCGCCGTCGTCCTGGGTGAACGATTGCAGCCGGCAATTGAGATGAATGCGCGACTCGCCGAGCCGCGCCCGTACCGCCTGGTAGATCACGCCCTGCAGCCGTCCGCGATGGATCGAGAATTGCGGGATGTCGTAGCCGGCGTCGAGGCCGCGCGGCTCGCGCCAGATCTCCTGGCCGAGCCGGTTGGTGTAGAACAGCTCGTACGTGCGGATCGCGACCGCATCGAGCCGGTCGAGCAGGCCGAGCTCGGCCAGCTCCTTGATCGCGTGCGGCAGCGTGTTGATGCCGACGCCGAGCTCGCGGACCGCGTCCGCCTGCTCGAAAACCTCGCAATCGATCCCGCGCGCGTGCAGCATCAGTGCCGTCACCAGGCCGCCGACGCCCGCGCCCGCAATGATGACCTTCATGACAATACTCCGACGCTACTTCGAGATACTGGCGGGGCAGTGTGCCGCAGGCAGCAAAAAAAGCAATCATTTGCGCGGCGGATGGTTATGAGGAGTGTAGCCCCGGGCGACCAAATACGCGCGCTCCGCCGCACGCTCTCCCGCGTCGTTGCCGGACTTGATCCGGCAACCCACGCCGACATTTGGGTTCGCATTGGGCTTGGCCGCACTCAGCGGTAAGGCTTTGCCGAGCCGCAATGCGGCATGGATGCGCGGGTCAAGCCCGCGCATGACGCGTCGGGTAGCCTACTTCCCGGTGAAAGCCGGCTTTCGCTTTTCCCGGAACGCGGCCACCGCTTCCTGATGATCGGCGCTGAGATTGGACATCGATTCATAGGCGACGCCGGCGTCGAAATGGGCGTGAAACAGCGCCTTGAGCGGCAGGTTGGCCACCACCTTGGTCCATTTCATCGCCTTGAGCGGCCCGGCCGCGAGCCGCTCGGCGAGGCCGTAGACCCTGAAATCGAGATCGGCTTCCGGCACCACCTCGCTGATCAGGCCGATGCGTTCGGCTTCGGCCGCGGTCAGCAGGTCGCCGGTGAACAGATAGCGCTTGGCCTTGGCATAGCCGATGAGCTGCGGCCAGATCAGCGCGCCGCCGTCGCCGGCGACAAGCCCGACCGAGACGTGCGGATCGCCGATCTTGGCGTGCTCGGCGGCGATGACGATGTCGCTCAAGAGCGCCAGCGAGGCGCCAAGCCCGGTGGCATGGCCGTTGAGGCGGCAGATCAGCGGCTTGTCGAGGTCGAGCTGGCCGAACACGATCTCCTTGGCCTCGCGCGCGGTTTCCTCGAAGGTGTCCGGCTCGTCGATGGCCTTCTGCATCCAGGCGATGTCGCCGCCGGCGCAGAAGGCGCGGCCGGCGCCGGTGAGGACGACGATGTCGGCTTCGTCGTCGTGGCGCGCATCGACAAAGATACGCGACAGCTCGGTGTGCAGCTCGGCGTTCGCGGCGTTGAGCTGCGCCGGCCGGTTGAGCGTCAGCGTCAGGATGCGTCCGCGCCGTTCGGCGAGGATGGTCTTGTAGCCGTCATACCTGCCCATCGTCGTGCTCTCCCTCTTGCTCGGCATCGTTTCCCCCTTGTGGAGGGAGAGAGGGCGAAGGCGACGCGCGAACGTAGAGCGACTGCGTGCGCGCCGCTCCGCCGTTGTTCCCGAGCCTCACGCCGATCGAGGCCGCAAAGTTTCCTGCAGGATCTCGGCCAATAGCTCCGGCTGATCGAGCATCACGTCATGGCCGCAAGCAAGCTCATGGACTTGCCAGCCCTTCGCGCGGGCGCTCGCCATCGCGCGATCGAACGGTTCGCTCGGGTAGCCGGTCGCTCTGATGTAGACTTTCCTGGCAATGCGCTCCCGCGCCCGGGTCAGCGTCAGTCGCTGCAGAAAACATTTCAGCGGCTGCGGCGTGCAGCGCCCGTCGACCCACGCGCGGTCCTTCTCGTTGACATGGAAAAACGCCGCTGTCCGTGGCGGAACGGTCGTTGCGCCGCTCGCTTCCGCCGCCCGAAGGGTGGCTTGTACCGGTTGCGGCTGGAGATCGATCACGGCTTGCCCGGTCTCCGGCAGGAACGAATCGACCAGCACGACGGACGATATGGCCCGTTCCATCTTCTCCGCCACACCGGAAATGACCATGCCCCCGTACGAGTGGCCGACCAGAACAACGTCGCTCAGCTCCTGCCATTTCATCTCGTTGACGACGTCGAGAATGTGCGTGTCGAGATCGAGGCGGGCGACAGCAGGTGCGAGCGCTCGGCGAGGCCGGTCAGCGTGGGCGCAAATACTTCGTGGCCGCTGCGGGTGAGCACCCGAGCGACCCGGCGCCAGCACCAGGCGCCGTGCCAAGCCCCGTGAACCAGAACGAACGTCGCCACGTCTCTTTCCTACGACAAATGTTTTGAGCTGTCTTTATGCCGGCGCGCCTCGCGTCGGCCTGCGGCCAAGAGTGAGGGCGGCAACTGCTTTGCCCGAGCGACGCCCCCGACTGAGAAAAGTCCTGCGGCGACGACATTCCGGCGGCCGGCACGCAATCAGAATTGGGCTTTAGCTCCGAGGGTGATCCCTTGTGCGAAGAAGCCCGACTGCCTGATGTCGGCGGGCGACGTAACCTGATCCCCCACCCGGCCGACGCTGCTCAGGTAGATGTAGTTGTACGCCAAAATCAGCGACCACGTATCGGTGAAGTCATAGCCGAGCGTGATGGTGCCACTTGGCACGACTGCAAACACGGTCTTGATACGGTCGCCTTGCGCAAACAGGCCGAATGCAGGGGGGCCGCCGGTTTCGGTAACAAGCGGCGTACCCGCGTTGACCGTTATCGGGATGCCGGCCAAACGGCGAGTCGTGGTCGGGGCTATACTGTTGTCGGTCGAACCGGAGACCGACACTTGCTCGATCATGGCGCCCACTGCCAGCTTGCTTTCATTCCCGACCCAGAAGGGCCCCCAATGCTTTTCGGCGTTGAAACCAAACTGTGGCCCGATGAAGTCATTGCGAATCGTGAACGAGCCGGTACCGGTTGAGGAATTGGTGAAATCGAACGCCTTCGGCAGGCCGAGTCCCGGTTGGAAAATATGGGAGGACACAGAGTTAACGTCGGCCGTGAGCCTCTCGCTGAGAGCCGCGTAGCGCAGGCCAAACATGACGTCGAAGTTCGGAAGGCTTGCAAAGAGCGGAGTCCTCATTCGGAAGTTTGCATCCGCGCCGTAGAACTGGTCCGAGATTACGGCGTTGGTCACTGACGTCGTCGTGGTGTCGTCGAACAGGCCGACGAACACATCGGGCGTCGTATTCACGAAGGTGCTCGTCCTGGCGGTCGTCGGCGCCTGAGAGATCGAACCGGAATTGCCCTGCACGAAGAAGGCACTGCCTTCGATGGCGATTGTCCGCGCAGGGTCCAGCCAATAACCCATCCGCAAGTTCCCGCCGCCGCCGAAAACCGGCGGGGCGGCGGTGGCGATCGGGTTTACTACCGTCGATATCGTGGTCAGCCCGATGAACCCAGGTGAGGTTGGAATGTGGGTTGGGCCGGTTGAAGCGGGCGGTTCGGTCGTCGCGATGATCGGCGAATTTTTGGAAAATCCATAAATTCCGCCATCGGCCTGAATCCACCAGCGAGGGCCTGAGTCTACTGGGGTCAACACCCTAGCGCCAGGTTTCGTCAGGATCGCCGTGGGTGCCGCGTCGAAGAGGTTACGGTCGCGCTCTTGCGCGAGGGCGCAGGAGCGCTGTCGGCCTTGTCATAACAGGCCAATCGCTGCATCGAATCGGCAATTGACTTGCAGTTAGATGCATTCGTTGACGAAGTAAGGGTGACCACACCCGCCAAAACAGCAAGGAAGAGCCCGATTTTCTTCATTGCAGCCCCCCAATTCGGCCGCGCATCGGCACGATCCCCTGCGCGCTACCCAAACGTACCAACCCGTGCCTGTTCCAGCCATCGGGTGTCGAGCGGATGTGGGCGTTTTCCACCGCCGTGTTGCGCGCGAGCAACGAAGGTGTGACAGCACTTTCAACGGGGAAGTGAAATCTGGCGGTCGCCAAGATTTTACTCAGGAAAGCGAGACGTCGGTGGGCGCGGCCGGGGGATATCGGCCAATCTGCGGCACGCTGCCAGCGAGCGCGTACGCGACGCTGGATTTGGTCTCCCGACGACACTTTCAGTCAGGCAACGGCGAGCCGTTCGCGCGCGGACCGTCTAGCCGTCGGCGGCGCCGGCTGATGCGAGAGTGCCGGGCGTGGGCGCCGCGCTTCGCGCCTGCCAGAGATCGTGCGCGATCATGCCGACCGCCATGGCGACAACGAAGACGATGACGGGCGTCGACAGGGTCGCCAGATTTTCGATCGCCGGCCCCGGGCACAACCCCACCAGGCCCCAACCGACGCCGAACAGGACGGAGCCGACGAAGAGCGGCCGGTCGATCGCCGTCTGCGTCGGCAAATGGATTTGCGCGTCGAGGAGCGGCGCGCTTGGCCGCAGCAGCGCGTAGCCGAAGCCCGACACGGCAAGGGCGGCGGCCATTACCACCGCGAGGCTCGGATCCCATCCGCCGTTCGCAACGGCGAAGATATCGAGAAAACCTAAAACCTTCGTCGGCATGACCATGCCGGAGATCAACAGGCCCCAGCCGAAGATGAAGCCGCAGGCAAGGCTCGCGAGCGCGCGCATGGCTCAACCTCCGATGACGTGCCGCGTCACCGCGACGACGGCGATGGCGGCGATCATGAAGACGCTCGTGGCGACGATCGAACGCGGCGACAGCCGCGCGATGCCGCAGATGCCGTGCCCGGAGGTGCAACCGTTGCTCAGCCTGGTGCCGAAGCCGACCAGGACGCCGGCGAAGGCAATGGTGATGAGGTTCGCTTGCATTTGTGGAACGGGCACGGCGTAGCCGATGAGCATGGCCGAAAGGGGCGCCGCGATCAGGCCGGCGATGAAGGTCGCACGCCAGGCGCGGTCCGTGCCGGCAGGGTCGACCACGCCGGCAAAGATACCGGTCACACCGGCGATGCGGCCGTTGAGCAGCAACAGCAGCAGCGCGGAAAGCCCGATCAGCGCCCCGCCGATTGCCGCCGAGATCGGAGTGAAGTTGGCCATGCTTGCCTCGTGCGAATGTGAATAGACGCCGCGTTGTTCTCGGGTTCGCGCCGTGATCTGACAATAGGTAAGCCCGAAGCGCGCCGCAACAAAACAGGCGGCGCTGAGCAGCGCCTGCTCCTGCGGCCGAAGAATTGCCTGTTCGTGCGGCCGCGTTTATTGAGGACAAATGTGCTGCCGCTGCCGCTCGATTCGGAAGATTATTTTCAAGCGTGAAAATTCTTCCGAAGCCGGCCGAGGTCGCCAGCCGATGACGGGGACTTGCCGATGAAATTCTACGATTGCGCCACTGCCCCGAGCCCGCGCCGCGTGCGTATCTTTCTCGCCGAGAAGGGCATCACCGTGCCGA
>Ga0210405_10003046_pt1 | contig 16740 bp, 13 predicted proteins | sample IncBWH11MmetaG_FD_155492 | JGI IMG/M metagenome (GOLD analysis project Ga0210405, IMG submission 155492) | Forest soil microbial communities from Barre Woods Harvard Forest LTER site, Petersham, Massachusetts, United States - Inc-BW-H-11-M | ecosystem: Environmental > Terrestrial > Soil >... | reverse complement strand
CACACATTTCTTACGACGACTTCCGCATCATCCGCACCAATCTCATCGAAAAGGGAAGCGCCAGCATCGAAGGGCGCCTCGTTCCTTATACCGTTTTCATCGATCCACAGCTCGGCCGCGTGGGGCTGTCCGAGGAGGAGGCGCGCGCACAAAATCGCAAGATACGCGTCGCCAAAATGCCTATGTCGCACGTCGCCCGCGCGCTGGAAGTCGACGAAACGCGGGGCTTCATGAAGGCCATCGTCGATGCGGGCACAAAGCAAATCCTTGGCGCAACTGTTCTCGGTCTCGAAGGGGGCGAAGTGATGTCCATGATTCAGCTAGCCATGATGGGTAAGCAGCCTTACACCGCTCTTCGCAACGCGGTTTTCGCTCACCCCAATCTTTCCGAAGCCCTCAACAATCTTTTCCTCGAATCCAACTTCGGTTCCTAACGTCTTGTGCAGCCAGCAACGCCATGAGCGATCGGCACAGCAATGTTGAGCGGTACGCCGAGTTCCTAGCTCGCAGCGCGTTCCAGTTCCTTGCGGTTCCACTTTCCAAGGTCCGCTCCCGCGTCATACGTGCTTTGCAAAAAGGCGAGCAGCGTTTCTTTTGGCGGCACCGACCGCCGCACGTCGTCGTACATCAAAATAAATTCCTTCAACTGCGGATGATAGAACGCTTCCGCGGGACGCACAGGACTCTGCGCAAACCCAGCCGGTTCGGGCGCCGCATAGGCGTAAAACGCGGCTCCCTTGATATCGCCGCCTCCCGGCCAAAAACCTGCGCTGATCACTTCGTGCGAGTAAGCTTCCCGAGTGATCGAGTCTGCCCCTACCCGCCCCGGCGCACGCCGCCCGGAAAACCGCGTTGCCGCCAGATCGAAGCTGCCCCAGAAGAAATGCACCGGGCTCGCTTTTCCGATGAAGCCCGCGCGGAACTCATTAAACACCGCCTCGCATCCCACGAGAATCCGCCAGAAGCGATTCGCGTATTCGGCGTCGTACGCAGCGTGTTTCGTATCTTGATCGAACGGAATCGGGTCGGGAATCTCGACCGGCATTTTCCAAATCTTTACGTTAATCCCCAGCGAAGCCAAAGCCGCCATGAATTCCGTGTAAAAATCAGCGACGGAACGCGGCGCCAACGCCAGCGTGAGGATGGCATCGTTGCTGGTTCGAAGGACGAGTTGGTGATGCACGAAATCAAACTGAATCTCGAAATTTCCTCCGGCGTACGGAATTGCCGACGTAGTCAGGCCCAGAGCATTCACGTAGAGTGGCACGCCCCACCAGTGATTGATATTCGGGGTAAGCGCCAGCCGCACTTTGCCGACGATTTGCGTCCACATGTGCAGCGTGCTGTAAGTGTCTTGCCAGGCTTCCAGAGGAAGTTCCGGCCAGAGGTCCTGCTCGGTACGAGCACTACTTGCGTTCATGGCTCCTCCGCGGGTGAGCAAACGGATGCAAAGCAAGCCGGCAAAATTCGGGGCATTCCGTCAATGGAGATTATATGCCTCGAATCGCGCGTGGAGATTGAGCTTAGGAAAATCCTCTCGGCGGTAGCACAGGAGTGCCTGTGCTACCTCTTGTGGCAGCTCACACCGGCAAGCTGGTATCCCCAGTGAATTGCTTTGCATTGCGTGAAGTACCAGCCTAAACTCGCTTCATATCCCTCGGGCTCCGCAGTCATTATGAGAGCCAAGCACATGCCGGGATCCGCCAAGATTCACCCAGAGCGCTGGAGTGATTTCTACAGAGCTGCGTTTCGCGAAAGCGGCGATAATACTATTCGACAACTCAAGGCCTCGGTTGCGATAACCGTCTGCATTCGCCGTTTATTGGAGATTCCCCAGGAACCGTCTTCAGAACGCGAACAAATCTCCATTGCGCTCGACGACCTGAAAATATTAGGGAATCTATGTAGAAAATACGGCCGAATCGGCTGACAAGCAAAGTCATGGGAAGCCGGATTTTCGATTGATGCGATCGTTGGTGCTTACTCGTGCAGCACCACGCTCAAGAGAGAAGTGTTGATCTCCAGACCGCCGTTGTACTTGATGAAGCCCAATTTCCTGAACTTGTTCATGAAGAAATTGACCCGTGAGCGCGTTGTGCCGACCATCTCCGCCAGCGTTTCTTGGGATACTTTGGGTAGTACTCCGTGGGGTTGGTCTTCTTTGCCATAACGGGCAAGCAATAGAAGAGCGCGGGCGAGCCGTTTCTCGCTCGAATTGAACAGCTGATCGATCAAGTCCTCCTCGATTCGAATGTTCCGCGCCAGCATAAAACGGATGAAGCGGTCGGAGAGGTCATGCTCCTCGTGGAGCAGCTTCAACATTTCAGTCTTCTCAATGATGAGCACAGTGCTGGACGTAATCGCGGTAGCCGTCCCGATGCGAACGGACTGACCCGCCAGACAGCCTTCACCAAAGAAGTCGCCCGGTCCCAGAATCGCAACGACAGCCTCTTTGCCGACTTCATTGACGACAGTCAGCTTTACACCGCCGCTTTGTAAATAAATTATGCTCTCGGCGGCAGCACCTTGAGCGTAAATAAGCTCTGCCTGCTTAAACTCCTTAGCTTTTTTCGCTACACCGGCGGAATCGAGAAAAGCTTGGGCGTCAAAAGTGTGCCTCTCCCCCGCTTTTGGATTGGATTTACTCTTCCGGGAAGTTGTGGATGCCCGCATAGAGACATTACCTAAGCAGATTTAGCGCAATCATCGAGTTCTAGTCAAGAAGTTTTTGATGGATTGCCAGCGGTCTGACTTGCGCCGGTTGCTTCGCCGATTGTGTCGCAAACTGCAGGGAACTCCATAAGTGTTCGAAATGGGGCTGTAAGGCTTCCATCGGGATGGATCCTGGCAGCTTCCGCCAGCACTTGCACGTAGGTTTCAAAATTATGCTGGATCATCGGATGGAATACAGGACCTGCAAGGAAATTCAGGACTTCAGTGTGGTGACCCGTGCCGGGTAAGGTGGGGGCCCGCGCATAGCCTTAATCAACTATTAATTCGAGGCGGAAATAACCGATCGACTTAGATTGCCTCGGAATGGAAAACTGCTTCCAAAAGTCCAGTTAAAGAGAACGGCGAGACGACGGATACCGCTCGGCCCAGCCCTGCTTTCCGGCTAATATCGATCCGTCTCGCCGTACAGCGCGGTACTCTATGTGTTCATAAACGTACCTGCTGTTCGATTTTATACAGTCCCGCGGAATTCCTGTTGATAGCTTTCTAGCCCACCCTCGGGCGCGCGAATCTATCGGTTGAGATTAGCCTCTGGAACGGAGGATCTTCCCGGCCTGGGGGAAGGAGCTTATGAGAAAGACCTAGCAATGGGCAGCGTGAATTGCGGCCGTGCTCTTGGAAGCTTCTGAAAGAAAGGAAGCATAAATGTCCAGCGTCAACCAGGTATTGGTGATCTCTCCCGAAAAAGAACATCATGAAAAAATAACCGCGGCGATGAATAGATGCGGGCTGATCTCCATCTGCTGCATGAAAATCGACGAAGCACGAATCTTCATGGACAACGAGAAGTTCGGTGTGGTTTTCTGTCATGAAACCCTGCCTGATGGGGATTTTCATGGCGTCGTCTCGGCCGCGAGACCCACACCGGTCGTCGTGCTGTCGCGTTTTGCCGAATGGGATCATTACCTCGCCGCCCTTCGCGCCGGAGCGTTCGATTACATCGCATGCCCGCCTGATTCCGCTGAAACAGAGCGCATCCTGTGGTCCGCCATTGGCAACGCTCGTGGAGTCGCCGCCGGCACGGTGCATTAGGCCATCGTATTCGTCTGAGTGCGCTGTCCTAGTTCGAGTTGGCACTTAGCTTACGGGAGCGGGAAGGCCGGCGAATTGCGGGCAGACCGGCGAACCGCCATTGCGCAGCCCAGGTCTTCGTTTAGCGCAGCGATCCACGTTCGAAAGGCTATCGAGCGTGGCGATTCGCTCTTTTGGCAGCCTTCCGTTGGGCCTTCGCATATTTCTTCATGGCTTTCCGCTGTTTCTTGGACGCTTTCTTCAACATCCTTTGCTGCTTTTTGGCAGACTTCCTGGACGCCTCCCGCGATTCGCGGGCATACTCCGCTACGCCGGGGCTCTGAGCATTAACCGCTATCGACCATACAACGTGTAAGCCCACCAGCAGCACGAAGGGAGCGATTCGTTTCACCTGGAATTTCCTCTTTAGCTGCAAGAACGCCACCAGTTTACACCGCTCTCGCCTGCTCGCCACATTGTGAAACGATTCTCATCGGGGGCCCCCGCGGATGGCCAACTCCTAGGAATTCGCGTAGTCGGAAACTGACCGCCTAGCACCCCCGGCCCAACGATCAAATCATCCAACGACCTAGAACACGCGTCCCAGTTGAAAGAACCATTTGTGATGGCCGGTGTCGCCAACGCTACCGCCTAGGAAGAGCGGCCCGATCACCGTCTCCGCCAGGATGCCAGCGGCAAAGTCATTTGGGAATTTGCTCGCGTTTGGCGCCCCGTACATTTTTGCGAATTCGTAGGAGCCGATCACGAAGACTCTTTTTCCGGCGAGCGGGGGCAGCGTCCACAGATCGTGCAAATAGCCTGCGCGGAACAAGTAATACTTATTTCCTTGCAGCTCGTTCAACCCGTAGGCGCTGAGAGTGAGCGGCCCGCCCAAAAAGAATTGCGGAATTCCCGTATTGTTGAAACCAAACGTTGTTCCGCCCTCGCCGCTCACGAAGACGGAACCCAATTCCGACACAGGTTGAAAATACTCGAGATTCATTTGCAGCGAAGGGAAAGCGTTAGCTGCGCCAGGGCTGGTATCGAACCAGCGAAAGGTCGTTTCCGACCGCACCCCGCTGCGTGGAATCACCGGATCGTCCGTGTGGTCGAACTGATAATGCAACCTCGCGTCGCCCACGCGTCCGTCCACGGAATTAAAGACAGGCGTGCCCAGGCGCAGCTTGGCGTCGAGATAGCCCACCTCGTAGCCGAAGCGCAACTCGCAGAAGCGGTTGAATCCATAGCCCACGTCCATCCCTATGTTGGCTTGCCCAAGCTTGTAGTCAGCCAGAGGATTGCCCTTTTCATAAATCTTGAATACGCGCGTGGTGGCCACGCCGTGCGGCGCGACGAACCACTTGCTAACCGGCGTCAACGGCCGGTACAGCTCGCTTCCCAGTCCGTAGGTGTTTCCAAAGAGAAAATCTGTCCGCCATTCGGAGCGGAATCCCGCAACGTCCAAAAATGTCAGCCGTGTGCCCAGCGTAAAGCCCACTTCTTCACTCTCAGCGCCATCCACCTCAAATCCCGGCTGGATCGTGGGCGGCGCATAGTTTTTCTCGCCCACCTGAATCAGAAGTCCTTGTTTTCCATCGCGCTCCATGATTTGGTAGCCCACCGTGTCATAGCGGCCCAGTCCCGTGAGGCGCGTCAGATCTTGATCCAGTTTTTCTGTGTCCAGCGGTTTGCCTGCCAAAGGTGCTAGATAATGCTCGACGCTCTCCGTCTGCTGAGCCGTATCCGCCCCCTCCACCTTGATAAATTGCGGCACGGGCGCCACCGTCTTTTTCCGCGCCTCGCGATTCTGCACGTAGTCTTGCCATTCTGCGTCGCTAAGCGCGAACTTTTCGAGTAGCATTGATTTCGCCTTCGCACTCTCGTAACCCTTTTGCATGATCGCGTCGTGCTTCTTGTAATCCCTCGTGCCGTATCCTCCAAGGGAAACTGTGACCATTGCGTCCGCTCCCGCCAGCCCGCGCACTTCGTTTTCAGCAATCACCACATGAATGGATTGATCCAGCACGCTGAAAAGCGATTTGATGTCTTTCGCTTCCACTGGTTGTGTTTGCAAATGCACCGCGATCACGATGTCCGCTCCCATCTGCTTTACCACGTCGGTCGGCAGGTTGTTCACCAGTCCACCGTCCACCAGCACCTGGTCCTTCTCGAACACCGGCTTGAACGCGCCCGGAATCGACATCGTCGAGCGCAGGGCTTCGGCCAGCGAGCCTTGTTCGAACACGACTTGCTTGCCGCTCACCAGGTCCGTGGCCACGCAGCGAAACGGCGTTGGCAGTGCTTCGAAAGATTCCAGGTTGTGATACGGCAGCGTAATTCGGTCGATCAACAAACCGATCTGATGGCCGGAATTTAATCCGGTTGGAATCGACAGGCCATTTCGCAGCCCGAGAATGAAAGCGTTCGGATACGCCCGCTGATCTTCTTTTCTTCGGTAGGAAAGATCCTCGAACGGCGTCGTGTCGCTTAGAATTTCCTTCCAATCCACTCCTTCGATCATTTTTTTCATTTCCGCGGGACTCATTCCCGTGGCATAAAATCCTCCCACGAGACCACCCATGCTCGTTCCGGCCACATAGTCGACGGGAATGTGATGCTCCTCAAACCACTCGAGCACGCCGATGTGCGCCAGTCCCAGCGCCCCGCCACCCTCCAGCGCCACACCAATCCGCGCCCGCCCATTCAGGCTTTGCTGTGCAATCGCCGTTGGCGCAGCACTTGCTGCGTTCGCCGCTGGCATGGCGTCCGTCGCATTCGAAACGGGAGCAATGCCTGGTCGAGCGAAGTCCTGCGCGAGGGCGGAGAAGGGAATCAGCAGCAAAAGAAAATAGGAAAGCATGCGCGGCATGAGCGCCTCCTCGGCGTGGCTTCCAGTAAATCGATGCTGGAATTGATTCCGAGTTTGTACGAGCACGCTCGTTCGAGCAACCGCAGATGTCCATGTCGATAGGAGTTCCACGGCGCGTCAATCATCGCGCCGCGCATTCGCCGCTGGTTTGTACGTCTATTTTTTCTCTTCGAGATGGACCGTCGCTTTGATGGTTGCTTTTTCGCGCGCCACTTTCAGTAGTTCAGGATAGAACTGGACAAAAGAATGTTCGACCGCGGCGTTCTGATCGTGGCAGTTCCAGCAAGCATTTTTGCCTGGCGTCATCGCGCTCGCCTTCTTTGCGCCATTATCGAAACCGAAATAAGCCCACTTATCCGGAAAGCGAGACTCATCTTTCACTTCGACGTCCAAGCCTACCAGCGATTCCTGGTAGCTTCCTTTTTGATTGATTGAACCGTGCGATGTCGAGCCGTAAATCTCCAGAACAAACATCGTTTTGTCAGGCCATGTTCCGTGCGTTTCGAAAGAGTCATACGCTTCAGGAGAGACGAACACATTGGTGAAGGCAGGCGCGCCGTTTCCTCCCGCGCCGGGGTTATAGCTCATCCCAAAACCGGAGGAGACGTACACCCAGCGGCGATACCCTTCCGGACGCACCAGTTTCCCATCTCGCGTGAATTGCGCGGCAAACGCCGTCGCCGAAGCCGCAGAACGAGCGGGTCGTGCATGAATCACGCGCAAAGAAACTGCGCCCCCTAACAATCCCGCGAGCGTAAGAGCCATTACCTTTTGCATTCGAATCTCCCCAAAACCCTTCACCGGAATGACCACACGAAAGCAAACGACCCAATCGGGTCGAACATCGGCGGCCGACCCACTATATCGACCGACGGTATAGTAGCTAGACGCTCCTGCGCTCGCTCTGTTTCCCGCTGTTTCGGGCCTGGCGCACGATCCGAATGAAGAGGGAGACTGCCGATGGACAGGGACGTTCGGTCAGGTGCCGAGTTTGTGCCGCCGGTACACTGGTTCTCTTGCCGCAACCATTGGCAAACTCTAGGGTTAATGCTAGGCGGGAAAAGGTACATCTCTGCGCGGGCATGGATAGCCCGCCGCCTACTAGCCGACCAGTTGAAAACACGAAACTTAGAGGCGGTAACGCACATCCAACCCTTGGGGCAGAAAAGTAAGGAGCAAGTCATGCCAAATATCGCCAACCCTCCCGGCGGAATCCCATCGGCCGATCCCCGCTCGTCAAACATGAGCAAGCTGGTATTGGTCTTCCGGATCGTACGCTGGACCGTATATGCCTGTGTTCTCATCGTGCTGATTCTTCTGCTGCATAAGTCCGCGCCTCCCCAAGTCTCGACCACTCCCGAAGCTGCCGCACGAGCCGAACAAAAGTTCCAGGATGCGCAGCAAGCCGTGGCGCAAGGCCAGCCAGCAACGCTGCGTATGGACGAGACCGAGTTGAACTCCTACTTGGCTTCCCACTTGGTTCTTCCTGGAAGCCAGCAAGCTAGCGGGACGGTGAGTGCGGCCCCGAATGCTGTGCCTGGCGGGACGCCGAGCAGCGAGCAGCCTACAGCGGACGACGTCGAGCAGATGCGCTCCAACGTGAAGGACGTGAAGGTGCAATTAATCGATGATCGGGTGCGTGCCTACGTGGTGTTCGATGTGCACGGCAAAGAGATGACGCTACAGCTCGAAGGCAAACTGGGCGCGGAGAATGGTTTCCTGAGCTTTGAACCGGTGAGCGGCCAGATCGGAGCTCTGCCGATCCCTCAGGCCACGCTCGAGGCGGCTGTCCGCAAGATGATGGAGTCGCCGGAAAATCGCGAGAAGCTGAAGCTTCCCTCGGACATTTCGGATTTGAAGATTGAGAATGGAGAAGTCGTCGCCAAGTATCAGTAATTGGTCACCTGCGGCTTGTGACTCGCGCCGCGGAACAATTCCGCACTCCTGACAGCCTCCATGTACAACGTATTTCAGTGAACGTAGAAGCCGGTTTTCGAGAGCACCACGTACTCGCGCCCCTTTTTTCCGAACGCCGAGCCCAGGCGAACATCGAGTTTATGCGGTTTGCCGAGAGCCGCCGAAGCGTTGGTGTAATACCCCAGCGTGTATCGCGTCTTAATGCGCTGAATCAGCGCGCGAAAGACGGAATCCAGATGTGCGATGTCTTGCACGTCGAACAGTTCGCCGCCCGTTTGATCCATCACTTTGCGAATGTTGACCAGGCCGGGAATCAAGCTGGCGGCAAAGAGAGTTTGCGGCGGGTTGTAGCCGGGAATTTTTAAGTTGTAGAGCACGGCGTCGGCGGCGATGGCCTCGGTGACGATGTCGTGCGTGCCTTGTCCACCGGCATCCGTGCCGACGTCATCGCTGATGAGAATAATGACCCGGCGCCCCTTTGGGGGCAGCTTGAGTAGGTACTGAGACGCGAGAAAGATGCCGTCATTGATATTTGTGGCGCCGCCCGCATGGAAGGAATTGATCTGATTGGCGATTTCCGTCTTGTCTTTCGTAAAGGGCACACGCAACTGTGCTTCCGTGGAAAACGTAAACAGCGCGGCTTCATCATCGGGCTTGAGCGCGGCCAGAGCGGTGTTCGCGGCGTCCCGCAGCGGCCCGAGGAATGGGCCGATCGAATCACTTAAGTCCAGCACGAGCGCCACATTGATCGGCAATTCGTCGCGGCTGAAAACTTCCAGTTTTTGCGCGACGCCATCTTCGCGAACTTCGAAGTCTTCCTTTTTCAGGTCGGCCATGATTTGGCCGGCTTTCGTTTTCACGGTCGCATCAACGAGGACGAGATTCACGCCGACACGAATCACACTTTGGTCTTGGCTTTGCCCTTGAATGGGAACTCGGAAAACAAAGAAAAGGAAAAAAGATGCAAGGAGAACCGCCAGAGCCGTCAAACTGGGTCTGTTTCGCCGGAACCTAGACATGGCCATCGTTCTATTGTACGTGAGACCTGCCGCAGCTCAGCTCCAGGCAATGGAGAGCTCGGAATAGCCTTTGCCTTCCTCGATCGGAGTCGAGAAATGGATGGCCACGTCCTTGGCGCCCGAAATCTCCAGGGCTTTTTTGAAGAATCCCACGATGGCGAATCCCATGATGCGGTGCTGTTTTTCAAAGCCGGTGTACATGACGAGCGCCCTGTGGTTTCCCTCGAGTTTCACGTCGATGGGAACGCCCTGGAAATACGTGGCGTGAACCGCGGCGATGCGCTTGATCACGAATTCAGGCGAACCCAGTTTCACGAATGCCTTGTAGATTCCGCGAAGCTGTCGTTCGATCACGGCTTCCGAGCCGCGGGTAACCATCTCTTCGTTGCCGTCGGCAAGCACCTTAATCTCGATTTCGAGAAAGCGGGTGAACAGATCGAGGGGGTACCACGTGGAAGAGAAGATTTCGCCTTCGAAGATCTTCCGCGTCTCATCGTCTAGAAGGCCGAGGATTTTCTGGAAAGCAGCCTCTCCTGAGCGGCGCTTAATCTGGGCGATGGTTTCCTTGATTGCGGATCCCTTGATCTGCACCATGCAAGCGCTCCTTCGAGGACAGCTCCAGCCGTGCTCTATTTACCATACTATGTTTCGTTGCGGGCCACCGAGGCGCTTGTCCTAATCCGAACTGAGGGTTAGTTCTTGTTCAAGTACTTCTCGCAGCTCGCGAAGTGCATCGATGGTGTACGAGTTGGCAAAGCAGCAGTGGTTCGCAACCTGAGCTTGAGCGAAACAGCAGTGGATTTCCCTGCGCCGCCAACTTTCTTAAAGGTCTTACGCGCGCAGTCCGTCAGCGAAAGGTTTGTGCTCTTTGAGATTCCATTTAGGCTCTGGTAGTGGGGCGGTAAGCGACACCACACTTGTAGAGCTTGTCCTTCGTGATTTCGGCGACCCAAACAATTTCTGCTGGCACGAAAATGGCGTTAGCCCCAGGCGAGTAGGGAACGGCGACTTCGATGGCCGCGCGCTCAAAATATTTCTTGCGGCTCCTAAAACAGAGGCCGCCTTTGGACATGTCTTCGCAGGTTACGACATCATCGGTAAAGCCCGAGCGGCGAACGCAGGCCTTGTAGCTGACCTTGGTGCGAGGGTATTTGCGCCGGTTATCCAGCGGCGCAGCCACCTTGCGGTCTGTAGGCGAGGCGTACGCCGAAGAGGAACTCTGCGAGCTGGGGGAAGCTTGCAAGTCCGCGTCTGCGAGAGTTTGCACGTTGCTAAGAGGCGCCTGAGGACTCCAGGGAGCTTGTGTTGCGGCGATATTCGCTGATCCCGGGAACCTGCCCACGCGAGCGGCTGGCCCAGCGGCAGCAAAGACCGGATGCTCTTCCGTCAGTTCCGGGGGGACTTCCGAGGCGCGCTTCCAAAGCGTCGAATCTCCACACTTTTTGCAGTAGCGGACGATCCCCTCGTTGATGTGGAATACGTCTGATTCCACGTCGCTTTGTTCCACCGTTTCGTGATGTTTGCAGTTGCTGCATTCCAGTAGCATGCGGCGAGCTTCTTTTTCCTTCTCGGAGACGGGGGCGAAGTCGATGCCCCAGAAGTCGGTAGTGCCGGGATCCGCAAAAGCCACGCCGTACGTGTAAATCTCCCCTTCCGAGCCAATGCGGCCCACAACGCGAACGAGAGCCTCCTTGTTGGTATCGAGGTAACGAACAATGATTTCTTGCTCGGCGGAGAGCTTATAAGTGGATATGATGCCGGCGCCATGGCGGCTGAGAAGTACGGTCTTGGTCATTTCCGAAAAGCCCTTGCCGTCCATGTCGCTTCCAGTCAAAAGGATAGCGACCTCTTTCGGAATGCGGCTGCTGCGGCGCAGGTGTTCGTAGGACACGGTCGTTACTCATCGAGGGAAGCAGTGCTTAAGGCAAGGTTAACCGGAAGCGTGCCAAAGAGGCACAGAAATTAGGGAAATGGTTCCACCGGCGCAAGGGGAGACTGGGGAATTCTTCGACGAACTGGGGAGAAATGCCAGTAGAGTAATTGAAAAAGAACGTCCAAAGGGATGAAACGCAATACAGGGGCACTTCACTACTCTTGGGGTTCGCCCAGCTGTGAAAACAGCACGGGGTGACCCAATGTCCCCGGCGTGCGAGAAGACGAGAAGAGATGACCTCACCATCCATCCGAGACGTGCTCGAAGAGGAGCTCCAGCAGGTGGAAACGTCTCGAAACTTGCGGCTCAGGGAAAACTCGCAGCGCCCTGCTGCTCAAAAGAGCTTAATCGGCTTGGCGTTTTCAGGCGGAGGAATCCGCAGCGCGACTTTCAACCTGGGAGTGCTGCAAGCCCTGGCGAGAAGGAAGCTGCTGCGATCGATCGATTACGTTTCCACGGTCTCCGGCGGGGGATATATCGGCGGCTGGCTGATGGGGTGGATGCACCATCAGGGCATTGGAATACAAGAGATCGAGCGCCGACTGTCAACGCCGCCGAACATGCCTGAAGAAGCAGGCGATCCGCCCGAAGTGCATTTTTTGCGTGATTACAGCAACTACCTGACGCCGCGGAAGGGATTGCTGCGTGCGGATTTTCTGGCGTTTGTCGCAAGCTATCTGCGAAACACGCTGCTGAACCAAATCATCCTGGTGCAGGCGCTTCTCTCGTTGCTCCTCGTGCCCAGGTCGATTGTATTTCTTTTGCACACGCTCGAAGACCTCGAGGAATGGTCACAAGCCAGACCTTTCTATCCGCTTCAACCGTACATGAGGTCGGAGTATTTCGCGCTCGCTCTGGGACTCATTTTTGGGCTCGTGGCTGTGATTTTCATGGGGCTGAACCTCGAGACAGTGGACCCCCACGAAGGTAAAAGAGACCCGTGGTACGCGAATTCCTGGGCGGTCCACGCTTTCATCATTGCGCCCTTGCTGGTGTCTTCCACTCTGTTCACCTATGGCTGCGGCCTGTTCCTATCGGACTGGGGAATCCTCGACAAGCCTCTGTTTCGTGCGCCGCTGATGGGCGTCGGGCTCTATTTCAGCATGTGGACGGGGGCCTGCCTTGTCCGGCGAGTCGTACATTTCAAGAAGAGGCGCGGTGGCGGCACCGGCCCAGTTAGCGGGCTGGTCATGCTCACTGCGGCGGTGACCGGGGTATTGATTGGCTATCTTTTTGTTCCCTTTGGCCATCTCCTGATTCCCCCGGGAGCCACGGAGAGACTCACCTACAGCAACTGGCACAACGCGACGTTTGGAATCCCCGTGTCCATCTTGATTATGCTGATCGCCGGTGTGATTCATATCGGGCTGATGGGACGTGGGATGAGCGACGCTCACCGCGAGTGGTGGGGACGATTGGGCGGCTGGCTGCTGTTCTTCGCGTTTATGTGGCTCGGGTTGTTCTTGATCTCAATTTACTTTCCGCCAGCGTTAGGACGCATATTTGCCTGGGAGCATGGTGGCACCCATCGCACGACATCGACCGCCGTTCTCATGTGGATCCTTTCGACGGCCTACGGGGTGTTTTTTGGCAAGAGTGAAAAAACCGGCAAGTGGAATCCCGACGCCTCGCTGACGAACAAGATCCTCGCGCTGGCCGCAAAACTTACGCCGTACATTTTTATTCTAGGGCTGCTCCTGGGCCTCTCGATCTTTGCATCGTTTGCGGCGAACTGGGCGAAGGGGCTGGACTGGCCCACGCTGGCGATGCCAAGCGATCTGGACTTCGGTATTGGGGTTCCGCTCCTGTGTCTGATATTTTTTGCCGTGGCTTTGTTCGTCTCCTGGCGAGTGGACATCAACGAATTTTCCATCCATTACCTCTACCGCAACCGGTTGGTGAGATGTTATCTGGGCGCGACGGTGCCGGTACGGAACGCACAGCCCTTCACAGGATTTTCGGAAGCCGACAATTTTCCTCTTGGCAGTCTGAAAATTCCGGCCGGCTCGAACGATCCCAAAGATGGTCGGCCTCTACCGATTTTGAATACGAGCTTGAACGTAGTGCGGGGCAGGGAACTCGCGCTGCAGACGCGAAAAGCACGTTCGTTTGCGCTGACGCCGATCCATGGAGGATTTACGCGGCCGCTTCACGACAAGCGAGGCTGGGATGCCATTTATGCGCCGACGGAAAAACTGGCGTGTAAATTGCCCGGATTTAAACACGGTGTGACGATGGGAACAGCCGTGGCGATTTCCGGCGCGGCGGCCAGCCCCAACATGGGTTCTTATTCCGAGCCGGGTCTGGCGTTCTTGATGACGCTCTTCGACGTGCGTCTTGGCTGGTGGATCGGAAATCCGCGCGGCGACGGCTGGAAGAACGGAAGCCCGCGCGTCGGATTCGCTTGTCTGCTGCAAGAACTCCTGGGGGCTACGAACGACGATAGCAAGTACGTTTATCTTTCCGACGGCGGTCATTTTGAAAACCTGGCGATATATGAGCTCGTACGGCGGCGCTGCAAACTAATTATCGCCAGCGATGCTTCCTGCGATTCGGAATACACCTTTGGCGATTTGCACAATGCCGTTGAGCGCTGCCGGACGGACTTTGGCGTGGAAATCGTGCTGAGAGACCTTCAAAAGATCGCGCCCAAACCATCTCCTGATGACCCCGGGACATCTCGGTCCGAAACACATTTTGCAATCGGGAAAATCCATTACAACCCCGATTTTCCTGAAGAGGATGGAACGATTATCTACTTGAAGCCGGCACTGGTGCAGAGCGACCCATGCGACGTTCTGGCTTACGCCAAAATGGATAGGTCTTTCCCTCACGACACGACTGCGAATCAATGGTTTGACGAAGCCCATTTCGAAAACTATCGAGCGCTTGGCGAGGCCAGCGGTTCCGCGGCAAGCGAAGCTATCGACTCCGAGATCCGGCGCATCCTCTGCTAAATCGCCTGTAAATCCATTGCCAGAAATTGCATGCTGAAAAGTTTTGTTTCTTGACTCTGGACTATACTCCAGGGTGTAGATTCGAGGTGAGGAGCAGGCCAGATGCAAATTGGGACAGTTGCAAAAATGATCGGCATCAGCGCCGATGCGATTCGGTTCTACGAACGCAACGCGCTGCTCCCGCGACCGCCAAGAACGCAGGGTGGATTCCGTCAATACGCGGAAACCGACGTGGAAACGCTCGCCTTTATCCGCCGCGTGCAGGGCCTGGGATTCAAACTCAACGAGATTCGCGGGCTTTTGAATCTGCGAGGCAATCGCCTGCAACCCTGTGCCCCAGTGCGCCGCCGATTGGAAGAAAAGCTGGTCGATGTGCGGCGAAACCTTGCCGACCTTCGGAAGTTGGAGCACGAACTCCGTCTGGCGCTGCGCGGTTGCAACAAGGAACTGCGGAAACGATCAGCTCATTGCCCGATTTTAAGAGAAAGAAGTCCACGGGAGCTGGAGAGCGGCGAATGAAAATTGAAATCTTGCATGTAGCGGAGTGCCCCTCTCATCCGGCGGCGGTGAAGCTGGTGAGAGATATCTTGGCTGCAGAAGGTGTTGCGGCAGAGATTCGTGAGGTGCTCGTCCGGGACGAAAAAATGGCCAGCGAGCTTAGGTTTGCCGGTTCTCCAACCATCCGAATAAATGGACGAGACATCGCAGAGGAATCGGAAGCCCCTAAGAACTTTGCGCTGAGTTGCCGTCTGTATCCCGGATCGAAAGAAGTCGGCCTTCCGCTAGCTGAGATGATTCATCGGGCAGTGCTGAAAGCCCGGCGTAAGGCACTAGAGGGTATCTACTCAGAGCAGAAAAAGCTGAATTGATGGCGGTTGATTCTCCCCTGCTTTGTGCTCACTCCGGCAAATTCTGGTAAGAGTCCTCAAGCGATTTGAGAGCGATTACTCGTGGCGGAGAGCGACGAGCGGATCGATGCGCGTGGCGCGGTGCGCTGGAATCCAGCACGCGAAAAGAGCAATCGTCGTAAGCATGAGGACCACGACCGTAAACGTGAGCGGGTCGGAGGGCTTGATGCCTATGAAGAGTGTCCCCATCACGCGGGTACCGGCCAGCGCAACAACTAGGCCTAGCGCCAGGCCAATGCCAACTACGCCGAGCCCCTGCCGCAAGACCATCTTCAAAATATCGCGCGGACTGGCGCCCATCGCTATGCGGATGCCGATCTCCTGGGTGCGTTGAGCTGCGGCGTAAGAGACCACGCTATAAATCCCTACGACAGCGAGAACCAAGCCGAGAAGGCCCATGGTGGCTGCCAATTGCGCGCCGAAGCGGAAGAAGAAAAATCCATTGGCGCCCTCGAGGGCTTGAGTCATGGATTGCACTTGGGTGATGGGAACATCAGACGCCAAATCGTGGATTTGATTTTCGATTTGGAGCGCCAGCGTTTCTGGAGGTACGGATGTGCGAACATGAATGGTGCGCATGGACATGTAGGTCTGCTCGAGCGGAACATAGAAATAGGGCTGCGGATCTTCGGTGACGTTCTGGTATTTGCCGTCCTGCACAATCCCTACAACTTCGATGAACGGACCCTTAGGGCCTTTGATGCTGAATCGTTTACCGAGGGCGTCTTCTTTCGGCCAGAACTGCTTGGCCATCGTTTGATTGACGATGGCTACGAGAGGAGCTCTTTCGCTGTCGGAATCGGCAAACTTCCTGCCGCGCAGCAGGGGCATCTGGAGCGTATCGAAATATCCGGGGCTCACAACGTTGTAACTAACATCGGGCGGCTGCTCGCCGGCTTGGAGAGGACGGTTTTCAAAGGAAAGCCGGTCGCCGGCGCTAACGAGGCCCATAGGAACGGTGAAGGCTTGCGCGACAGATTCAACGCCGGGCAGAGCGCGAATGCGGTTTTCCATTTCGCGATAAACTTCCCGGCCTTGCGGCTCCTTGTAACCGATCTGCGCGACATCTACGGAAAGATTGAGGATATGGTCCGGATTGAAGCCGAGGCTGATCTTTTGCGCCTTGTTCAGACTGCGAATAAAGAGACCGGCCACTACCAACAGGACCAGCGAGCCAGCCACTTGAGCAGCGACGAGAGTGTTTCTTGCGAGTTGACGGCGCGGACCAGAGGAGGAGCCGCGTCCTCCCTCATGGAGAACGGAAATGACACTCGTGCGAGCGGCACGCAGGGCGGGCATGATCCCGACGATCAGGCCGGTCAGCAGGACGGTTCCAAGAGCAAACAAATAGACAGCGGTGTCGGGATGAAAATCAAACTCGATTGGGAGGTCG
>Ga0210405_10003045_pt1 | contig 16740 bp, 14 predicted proteins | sample IncBWH11MmetaG_FD_155492 | JGI IMG/M metagenome (GOLD analysis project Ga0210405, IMG submission 155492) | Forest soil microbial communities from Barre Woods Harvard Forest LTER site, Petersham, Massachusetts, United States - Inc-BW-H-11-M | ecosystem: Environmental > Terrestrial > Soil >... | reverse complement strand
GCCGTTCGCGAAGGGATCACCTTTCGCCACGATCACGTTGGCGTTGATGATGGCTCCGGCGATGGTATCAGCCTGGACGACGATGCCCTTCGCCGCCGATATCGTGCCGCTGTTGACGACGCTGCCGCTGGCACTGGTGCTGCCGAGCACCGTGGCGCTGCTGCTCTTGCTGATCGCGATGCCGGTCCCAGAGGTCGCCGTGATCTTACCGCTGTTGCTGACGCCGCCGGAAAGCGTCTGCACACGTACGATGTCGATTCCGGTGCCATGCGCCGCGATCACGCTAGTATTGGCAACGGCCCCGGTGAAAGTAGCGCCTGCGGCAAGAAGAATGCCGCGGTCCGACGCAGTGATCGTGCCGGTGTTGGTAATGCCGCCGGACGCGCTACCGCCGAAAACCGTGAAGAAGCCGTAATGGATGCCGGTCTCCGCCACCAGCCTTGCGCTGTTGACAATGGCGCCGGCAAAAGTGGCCACTGATTGGAGTTGGATCGCATTAAACGCCGCCGAGATCGTGCCGGTGTTGGTGATGCCGCCGCCGGCGCTGCTGTCCCCGAAGACGTTAACCCGGGTCACGGCAATACCCATGGCCAAGGTCGCCGTGCCTGCCGTGATCGTGCCGCGGTTGATGATCCCGCCGGAAAGCGTGGTCACGCCGGAAATATTGACGCCGGTCCTTCCGGCCACCACGGTGCCGCTGTTGGTGATGCCGCCGAGCGCTGTCGCGCCGAACACCTTGATGCCGCTGAACGCGGAAATCGCGCCATGGCTGGCAATCTGCACGCCGCCAAAAACGTCGCCACCGCTGACCAGGACGCCGTTCGCCCCGAAATTCGCCGCCACAATCCTGCCGCCATCGACGATCGCGCCCCCAATGGTGCTGTCGAGGATGCTGACGCCGGTCTTGGCGACGATCGTGCCGCTGTTGACGATGCTGCCGGCAAATGTTGCGACCGGGAGTGTGCCGTCGATTTGGGAGCCGCCGATCACAATACCGCCCTATCCAGCGGAAATCGTGCCCTTGTTGTTGATGTCGCCGACAAACGTCTTGATGTCCTCGAGGAGAACGCCGTTAAGGGCGGTCGTCAGCGTTCCGTCGTTTTCGATGTCGCCTGAAAAGACTGTCACGTCGAGGGCTTTGATGGCGCTGAAATCCGAGGAGATCGTACCGGTATTCGCAACGGAGCCGTCGAAGATCGATACGTCGCTTACGAAAATGCCGCGAGCCGAGACCCCCGCAGAGATCTTGCCGACGTTGCTGATGTCGCCCGTGAAGGTAGTGACCAGCTTCACCTCGATGCCGGTGGAGCCGGCCGCAATTCTGCCGACGCCGCTATTGACGATGTCGCCGGAGAAGAGCGAAGCGTTTTCGACGAAAATGCCGTCAGCGCCCGCGGAAATCGTGCCCGCGTTACTGATGCTCCCGGCGAAGGTCGTGACCAGCTTGACCTCGATGCCGGTGGACCCGGCCGCAATCCTGCCGCTGCCGCTGTTGCTAATATCGCCGGAGAAGAGCGAGGCGTTGTCGACAAAAATGCCGACGCGTCCTGTCGAGGTAATTGTGCCAGCGTTGCTGATGCCGCCCGTGAAGGTCGACACCAGCTTGACCTCGATGCCGCTGTCGCCTGCTGCAATCCTGCCACTGGCGGCGTTGCGAATGCCGCCCGAAAAGATCGAGGTGTTGCTGACGAAAATGCCGTCGTGGGAATGCCCGGCGGAAATCGTGCCGCTGTTGGTGATGCCGCCGGTGAATACCGATACGCTGCTGACGAAAATGCCTGTGAAGACAGCCGACAGCTTGCCGGCATTATTGATGCCGCCGCCGAACGTCGCTGTGTTCGCCACCGTGATCGCGGTATTGGCGGTGCCGCCGCTGGCGACGATCCTGCTGCTGGCGTCGACCTTGATGCCGCCGATGATGACGCCGCTGTCGAAGATGTTCCCGCCGCTCAGGAAGGCGCCGCTGATGACCGAGATTGCGGTCGTGCTGCCGCTGAACTTGGTCGGATATGGCCCCTTGAATGGCATCTGGCCCCCCGCGACATATCGGGACGGCGTTCAACGGCACGCCGCCAAGTCAATCCGGAACGCCCCTGGGATGAGCTTGATCGAAGCCATCACCCTTGTCCAGGCACGTTCGTCCTATTGCTTTTGATTAAACCGATGTGACCGCAAATATTTCGGCTACGGTATGCCAAGTCTTTCCACAAGTATATTGAGTCTTAGTGACGGCCCGCAGCCGGAGAACACTACTCAAGCCGGACGACGAGAGCGTCGCTCTCTAAGCTGGCTTACTCGCCGCCGCATAAGTCCCGAATACCGAAAGCCTGCACCCGTCGCTGGCGCGTCGTACACTGCGGAACGCGAGCGCCCGATCAATCCGCCGCCGGTCGCAGCTTCTTCACCTCGGCGTCGGAAGGCAGCACGCTTGCGCCGTCCACATATTTGAAGTCGGCCATGGTGCCGCGGCCGTCCTTCAGCGCGAGCTTGCCGACGAAGGCGCCGAGCGTCGCCTGATGATCGCTGGCGCGGAATTCGAACGGCCCGAACGGGCCATCGAGCTTGAGGCCGCGGAAGGCGTCGACGAGCTTCTCGGTGTCGGTCGCGCCCGCCTTGGCGATCCCGGCGGCCAGCGACTTGATCGTCAGATAGCCGACGATCGAACCCATGCGCGGATAGTCGTGATAGCGGTTCTGATAGGCGGCGACGAACGCCTTGTTCTCCGGCGTCGCGATTTCGTTCCAGGGATAGCCGGTGACGATCCAGCCGGCCGGCGCCTCGTCCTTGAGCGGATCGAGATATTCCGGCTCGCCGCCGAGGAGGTCGACGACGACGCGGTCCTTGAACGTGCCGCGGGTGCCGCCCTCGCGCACGAACTTGATGAGGTCGCCGGCGAACAGCGCGCTGAAGATGCCTTCGGGCTTGGCGTCGTCGATCGCCTGCACCACCGCGCCGGCGTCGATCTTGCCGAGCGGCGGCGCCTGCTCGGTGACGAACTCGATGTCCGGCTGCCGCGCTTTCATCAGCTCCTTGAAGGCGGCGGCGGCAGACTGCCCGTACTCGAAATTGGGATAGACCAGGGCCCAGCGCTTCTTCTTGGTCGCGAGCGCGTCAGGCAACAGCATCGCCACCTGCATATAGGTCGAGGGCCGCAGGCGGAACGTATAGCGGTTGCCGTTCTGCCAGGTGATCTTGTCGGTCAGCGGCTCGGCGGCGAGGAAGAACACCTTCTTCTTGCCGGCGAACTCGGTGACCGCGAGGCCGACATTGGAGAGGAACGTCCCGCAGAGGATGTTGACGCCCTCCCCGGTGGTCAATTCCTCCGCGACGCGCACGGCATCGCCGGGATTGGCGCCGTCGTCGCGCGACACGATCTCAAGCTTCTTGCCGAGCACGCCGCCGGCGCTGTTGATCTCCTCGATCGCCATCTCCCAGCCTTTCTTGTACGGGTCGAGGAAGGCGGGCTGGGCCTTGTAGCTGTTGAGTTCGCCGATCCGGATCGTCTGCTGCGCGGCCGCTGGCAGCGCCGCCGACAGGGCGAATGCACCGGCAAGGACGATGGCGCGAGCGCGCATGGTCTCTCTCCTCTGCGTCTTCGGAGGCTCGCCCGTTCCCTATCATGCCGGTTCCTGGCGCGCAGCAACCATCGCGCCGCAGCGCCGACGGCTAGCCGCGCCAGAGAGCAGCTAGTGCGGCGGCGGCGAGCGCGAGCCACGCAGCGATGAGGATGATGCCGCCGGCAGGCGCCGCCATGGCGAACAGCCGGTGCCCCGTGAACGCCCGCAAGGCAAGGTCGCCGGAAAACAGCGCGGCGCCGAGAACCCAGCCGGCAAGCGCGAGGATCAAGAGCGGCCGCCATACGACGCCCTGCAGCAGAAGCGCAGCGCCTCCGACCACAGCAGCGGCGTGAAAGAGCAGCATGTAGCCGGCGCTGGCGCCTGTCGCCGCCGCAGCGTGGGCATGCGCGCCGGCGGCGGCAAGCATGATGCCGCCCGCTCCCATCAAGCCGGCCAGCAGCAGAAAGATCGTCGGGGTCAAGGATGGAGGCCCTCCGCTGCGCCCGCGCGCCGCCACGCGCCGGCATCGATCATAGGGGAGCGCGCTTCAGCTTGCCACGCTTGCAAGCGCGCGTCCGGACGCCGGCGCGCCGACGCTGCGGCTTTGGCGAAGCCTTTGCGCCGCGTGCGGATCGTGCGCCGGCAGGTACACGACCGGACGCTGCGAACAGAATTCGCGGATGCGCGCGAGCGTCGCGGCCGCAACGGTCTCATCGGGGCTGACGCCGTCGACCGTGCCGCTCAGCATCGTCGATTCAAGGTACGAGGCGTCGCCCGCCAGCATGATCTCATGGTCGCCGTCGCGCACGACGACCGAAAGGTGGTTCGGCGTATGGCCCGGGGTCGGCACGGCGATGACGTCTCCCGCCGCCGATATCGGCGCACTGCTGGCGAACGGCCCGCAGGCGGTCGGCTGCCAGGCCAGCGGTTCGGGCGCAAACCACTTCGGCCATCGCTTCGGCAGGTAGCCAAGCATGGCGCCGGCTATACCCGACGTGCGGGCGATTTCGCCGGCGCTGGCGAGGATGCGGCTATGGGGAAAATGCGCGAGGCCGCCGTCGTGGTCGATATGCAGGTGGGTGAGCACCACGGTCTTCACGTCGCGGGCGCCGATGCCGAGCCCTCGCAGTTGCGGGCCCACTTCCTGCTCTGGCTCGATGTCGAAGCGGACGGCAAATCGAAAATACGGATGCCAGCGCGGCAGCGATTTCAGATGCGCCGCCGCTCCGGTATCGACGACGATCACGCCCTCGGGATGCTCGATCGCCCAGGCATAGACCCGCGACCAGTCGGCCCATTCGGACGAGAGGATCGGCTGGAGCTGGCGCCACGTCCCGTGGCCGCGGCCTTCGATCTGCGCCTGCTTGATACGAACGCGGCCGGTCTCGATAGCGTGAATGCGCATGACGTTCTCCTTTGCGCGTGAGCGCGGCTTTCAGCGTCGGCCGATGCGGCCGAGATGGGTGTCGCCGAACCCGGACGAATATTTCAGGCCGTAGCCGAGGGCGCGATCGAACCCGATATGGGCGATCCAGATCAATCCGCCCGCCGCCGCCGCCGGCACGCCGCCAAGAAAACCGGCGAGCGTGAGCGCCAACGCCAGTGCATAGGTGTGCGCTAGGTTGTAGGCGATGGCGCCGGCGCGCGGCCCGGCGAGGTAGGCGAGCATGGCGAGGTCGGGCGCGAGGAAGAAAAACGCGGCAACCGGCCATGAGAACCCCGCCTGCGCGTAGAACGCGACGGCCGCGGCAAAGGCGGCGAAGCCTTCGAGCCGGAGCAGCATGCGTGCGCCGCCGGTAACGAAACCTCGCGCGGGCGTAGGCGACACGCATGAATCGATCGGCGGACTGGGTGCCAGCACGGAAGCCTCCTGGCCAACGGCGAGCGAGCCGTGGGGCCGCGTCGCATTCTTGAGGTAGGCTCGCCGGTCGATAAACGAAATTGCATATTTTTGTCGTGCGGCTATACGATAATGTATGACCGCTCGGCGCCCGCCAAACTGGGACGAGCTGCGCACCTTCGTCGAGGTGGCGCGCGACGGCAGCCTGTCCGGCGCGGCGCGGCGGCTTGGCCTGAGCCAACCGACGGTCGGACGCCACATCGACGCACTCGAGGCGGCGCTGGGATCGGCATTGTTCGCGCGCTCGCCCCGCGGCCTTGCGCCGACGCCGGCGGCGCTCGCCTTGGCGCCGCACGCTGAAGCGATGGCGGCGGCCGCGGCGGCGCTGGCGCGCACCGCCTCGGGCGAGGCTGCGGCCGACCGCGGCGTCGTGCGGGTGACCGCGAGCCAGGTCGTCGGCTGCGAGGTGCTGCCGCCGATCCTCGCCGCGTTCCATGCCGAGCATCCCGGTATCGCGATCGAGCTTGCGCTCACCAACCGCAACGAGGACCTCGCGCGGCGCGACGCCGATATCGCCGTGCGCATGGTGCGGCCGACGCAAAGCGCCCTCATTGCGCGGCGCATCGGCGCCTCGCGCATCAGGCTCTATGCCCATCGCGACTATCTCGCCCGCTTCGGCGAGCCGCGCTCGCTCGCCGACCTGAAAAACCATTGCGTGATCGGCTTCGACCGCGACAATTCTTCCTTCCGCGGCGCCGGAGACTTCGCCCAGCGGCTGCATCGCGAGGATTTCCGCTTCCGCTGCGACAGCGACCTCGCTCAGCTCGCGGCGCTGCGTGCCGGCATCGGCATCGGCGGCTGCCAGGAAAACATCGCACGGCGCACGCCGGAGCTCGTCGCCGTGCTGCCGAACGCGATCCAGTACGCGCTGGAAGTCTGGCTCGCCATGCACGAGGATTTAAAGGCCACCCGGCGCGTGGGTTTGATCTTCGACCGCCTCGCGACAGGTCTGACGGACTTTGTGAGGGGTCGCTCCGTTTAGAGCGGGTCCCGATCGAACTGAAACAGTGCCGTCATTGCGAGGAGCCCGAACGGGCAACGAAGCAATCCAGTACTTCGCGCGCCAACGCCGGATTGCTTCGCTACGCTCGCAATGACGGGTCAATCTGATCGGAATCTGCCCTTGATGGCATGACATCCTAGTCGGGGATGACCGCGGTCGCCTCGATCTCCACCTTGGCCTCGTCCTCCACCAGGGCCGCCACCTCGACCGCGGTCATGGCCGGATAATGCCGGCCTATCAGCTCGCGGTAGACCTTGCCGATGCTCTTGTAGGAAGCGAGATACTCGCGCTTGCTGGTCACGTACCAGGTCATGCGCACGATGTGCTCGGGCTTGCCGTCGCTCGCCGCGAGCACGGCAATGATGTTCTTCAAGGCCTGGCGCACCTGTTCGCTGAAATCGCTGCTCTGGATGCGGCAGTGCTCGTCCCAGCCGATCTGTCCGGCAATGAAGATGAGCCGGCCGCGCGCGGCGATGCCGTTGGAAAAGCCGTTCGGCCGCGGCCAGTTCGGCGGTTGCAGTATCTCCATACTCGGATTTCCTTTCTGTTCGGCCGATCCGCTTTCCGGCCGATGCTGTTTGGTCATCGAATTTCCTGGCTCATCGGACGGACGCCGCGGCTTGTGAAGCTTTCGCCTCGCGCAGCAGCTCGCGCGCGACGATCAATTGCTGCACCTCGCTCGCGCCCTCATAGATGCGTAGCGCGCGGATCTCGCGATAGAGCTGCTCGACTGGCTGCCCGCGGACGAGGCCCAGTCCGCCCCACATCTGCACCGCCGCATCGATGACGCGCTGCGCCTCCTCGGTTGCGGTCAATTTCGCCATCGCCGCCTCGCGCGTGACGGTCTTGCCCTGGTCGCGCAGCCAGGCGGCGCGGTAGGTGAGGAGCGCGGAAGCATCCACGGCGGTCGCCATCTGCGCGAGCTTCGCCTGGGTAAGCTGGAAATCGGCTAGCGTCTGCCTGAACATGCCGCGGGTGGTCGCGCGGTTGAGTGCCTCGTCGAGCGCGCGCCGCGCGAAGCCGAGCGCCGCCGCCGCGACGGACGTGCGGAAGACGTCGAGGTTGCGCATGGCGATCTTGAAACCCTCGCCGGCGGCGCCGAGCAGCCGCGATTTCGGGATGCGGCACTCGGTGAACTTGAGCCGCGCGAGCGGATGCGGCGCGATCACTTCGATACGCTCGGCGATGATGAATCCCGGCACGCCGGCATCGACGATGAAGGCGGAGATGCCGCGGCTGCCTTCGCCCTCGCCGGTGCGGGCGAACACGACGTAAAAATCGGCGATGCCGCCGTTGGAGATCCAGGTCTTCTCGCCGTTGAGCACATAGGCGTCGCCGTCCTCGCGGGCGGCGCAGCTGAGCGCTGCCACGTCCGATCCGGCGTCCGGCTCGGAGAGGGCGAACGCCGCGATCGCCTCGCCCGACGCGGCAAGCGGCAGATAGGCGCGTTTCTGCTCCTCCGTGCCGTAGAGGGTGATCGCGCCCGAGCCCAGGCCCTGCATGGCGAAGGCGAAATCAGCGAGGCCGGAATGGCGCGCCAGCGTCTCGCGGATAAGGCAGATCGCGCGCGTGTCGATCACGTCGGAAACGCCGCCATAGGCAGTGCCGCCGATCGCGTGGCGCGGCCAGCCGGCGGCGCCGAGCTTGCCGACCAGCGTGCGGCAGGCAGCGTCCACGTCGCTGTCGTGGTGGTGAGCAACGTTGGCAGCGGCCCAGGCGTCGAGCTCGCGCTCGAGCTTGCGGTGCCGTTCCTCGAAGAACGGCCAGTCGAGATAACTTTTGTCGCTCATGGCGATCGGAAAGCGGGCGCGACGCGATCTGCACGAAGATGCCCGGCCCGCCTGTCCCCTGCCCCCTTCGATTTTCAGTTGCCTTCGAAGCGCGGCTTCTGCTTCGCCACGAAGGCATGATAGGCACGGCGGAAGTCCTGCGTCATCATGCAGACCGCCTGCGCCTGCGCCTCGGCGTCGATGGCTTCATCCACGCCCATCGCCCATTCCTGGTGCAGCATCCGCTTGGTGACACCGTGGGCGAACGACGGCCCGTTGGCGAGCTCGGCGGCGAGCGCCATGGCTTCGCCGCGCAGCGCCTCGGGCGCGCAGAGCCGATTGTAGAATCCCCAGGCGTACGCCTCCTCCGCGCTCATCGCCCGGCCGGTGTACAGCAGATCCGAGGCGCGCCCCTGGCCGATGATCCGCGGCAGGATGCTGCACGCGCCCATGTCGCAGCCGGCAAGTCCCACGCGGGTAAAGAGGAACGCGACCTTGCTGCGGGTCGTGCCGACGCGCAGGTCGGACGCCATGGCGATGATCGCACCGGCGCCGGCGCAGATGCCGTCGATGGCGGCAACGATCGGCTGCGGACAGGCGCGCATCGCCTTCACGACGTCGCCGGTCATGGTGGTGAAGGTGACGAGGCCCGGCATGTCGAGCTTGGTCAGCGGCCCGATGATCTCGTGCACGTCGCCGCCGGAGCAGAAATTCTCGCCCGCGCCCTGGATGACGACGCTGCTGACGTCGGGAGCATTCTTCAATGCCCGGAACACGTCCCGGAGCTCGGCATAGGATTCGAAGGTCAGCGGATTCTTCCGCTCCGGACGGTTGAGCGTCACCGTCGCCACCTTGCCGGCGACTTCCCAGATGAAATGCTTCGCCTGGTACCCGGCGATCGGCGCACGGTTGCCGGCGGCGAGCGCCGCATTCATCTCACCGTCCATTGCGCTTCTCCTCCCCCTTGTCGTTCGGCGACACGAGGCCGGGACGCTGCAGCCCGAGCTTGAGCTTGGCGAGCAGGCGATAGGTCTGCTCCTTTTCGGCGGCGTTCAATCCCGCGAACAGGTCGACGACCCATTGCTCGTGAACCGCCGCCATCTTGGCGAACACCCAGCGGCCCGCCGGCGTCAGCTTCACCGTATAGGCGCGGCGGTCGCTGGGGTCGGAAACCCGCACGACCAAACCTTCCTTCTCCAGCTGATCGGTGATGCCGGTGACGTTGCCGCCGGTCACCATCAGGCGCGCCGACAGCTCGTTCATCTTCAGCCCGGCGGGATTGCGCTCGAGCTGCGCCATCAGATCGAAACGCGGCAGCGTGGTGTCGAACTTGCTGCGCAGCCGGCCGCGAATTTCACCTTCGATCTTGTTGGTGCAGGCCAAGAGCCGCAGCCACAGCTTCAATGCCTGGTGATGCTGATCGTTGACCCGCGTCTCCAGATCGTTCTGCTCAAAGGCGGTCGCCCTGGCCCGCACCGCTTTGCGCGTTCTCACATCACTTCTCCCCCCGAGACGGAAATCGCCTGGCCGGTGATCGCTTCGCTTCCCGGCAAGCACAGCCACAGCACGGTGTTGGCCACTTCCTGGGGCTGCATCAGGCGGCCCTGCGGATTGCGCCGCACCAGCTCGGCGCGCGCCTCATCGGCGCTGCGGCCGGTCTTGGCGACGATGTTGGCGACGGCGGCGCCGACCATGTCGGTCTCGGTATAGGCCGGGCAGACCGCGTTCACCGTGATGTTCTTGCGCGCGAATTCGAGCGCGAGCGCCCGGGTGAGCCCGACGACGCCGTGCTTGGCCGCGCAATAGGCGGCGACGTAGGGGGCGCCGGCGAGCCCGGCGATGCTGGCGATGTTGACGATGCGGCCGTATCCGGCGGGCAGCATCCCGGCCAGCGCCGCCTGCGCGCACAAAAACGTGCCGGTCAGGTTCACGTCGAGCATCCGCTGCCACAGCGCCATGTCGGTCTTCTGGAACGGCGCGCTCGCCGCCTGGCCGGCGTTGTTGATCAGGATCGCTGCCGGACCGAATTCCTGCTCGGCGCGCGCGAAGGCGCGCTGCACGGAGGCGGGCTCGGCCACGTCGATCTCGATCGCCTGCGCCGGCGCGTTGCGGGAGAGCTTTTCGGCCTCGGCTTCAAGCACATCGCGGCTGCGGCCCATGACGGTGAGCCGCGCCCCAGCGCCGGCGAGCGCCTCGGCGACGGCCGCGCCGATACCGCGCCCGCCGCCGGTGACGACGGCGTGTCGGCCCTCGAGGCTGCTAGCCATTGGCCTCGGGTCTTTCCTGCAGCTGCGCGGCGCGCTCGATGTTGCGGTAGAGCTGGTCGCGGCCGGCGAGATATTGCTGCGGCCACGGCATGTCGCGGTAGCCGAGCTGGGCGGCCGCGTGCAGCGTCCAGTACGGGTCGGCGAGATGTGGACGGGCCAGCGCGGCGAGGTCGGCGCGGCCGGCGGCGATGATGCTGTTCACGTGGTCGGGCTCGAAGATCGCGCCGACGGCGATGGTCGCTATCCCCACTTCGTTGCGGATGCGGTCGGCGAACGGGGTCTGGTACATGCGGCCGTACATCGGCTGGGCGGCCCGCGTCGTCTGGCCGGACGAGACATCGATCATGTCGGCGCCGGCATCCTTGAACAGCTCGGCAATCTCGACGGCGTCCTCCGGCGTGTTGCCGCCGGGCGCCCAATCGTGCGCTGAGATGCGCACCGAGGTCGGCTTTTCGGCCGGCCACACCGCGCGCATCGCGGCAAACACTTCCAGCGGATAGCGGCAGCGGTTGTGCAGCGACCCGCCATATTCGTCGGTGCGCCGATTGGTGAGCGGCGAGATGAAAGCGGAAAGCAGATAGCCGTGAGCACAGTGGAGCTCCAGCCAATCGAACCCGCACTCGTTGGCCCACGCCGCCGCGCGCACGAAGTCGCCCTTGACGCGCTCGAGGTCGTCCCGCGTCATCGCCCGCGGCACCTGGTTGCGCGGCCCGTAGGCGACGCTTGAAGGCGCGATCAGCGGCCAATTGCCGTCCGGCAAAGGCTCGTCCGCCTCCTGCCAGCCGAGCTGCGTCGAGCCCTTGGGACCGGCATGGCCCAACTGGATGCCGATCGCCGACTCACTGCGGGTGTGCACGTAGTCGACGATGCGCTTCCACGCCGGTCTGTGCGTGTCCTTGTAGAGGCCGGCGCAGCCCGGCGAGATGCGCGCGTCGGCGGAGACGCAGGTCATCTCGGTGAAGACGAGGCCCGCGCCGCCGTGGGCGCGGCTGCCGATATGCACGAGGTAATAATCGTCCGGCGTGCCGTCGGCGCACGAATACTGCGCCATGGGCGATACGACGACGCGGTTTGACAGGGTGAGGCCGCGCATGCGGAACGGCGTAAACATCGGCGCCACGGCCCGGCCGTTGATGCCGCTCTTCTGCGCCATCCAGATCTCGACGCCTTCCACGTATTTCTTGTCGCGCAGGCGCAGATTCTCGTGGGAGATGCGCTGCGAGCGGGTGAGCAGGCTGTAGGCGAACTGCTCCGCCTCGAAATGCGTGTAGCGTTTGACGTTCTCGAACCAGTGCGTGGAGTTGCGGGCGGCGTTCTGGATCTTGAGCACTTCGACCGAGCGCGTCTGCTCATAGGCCTTGAGCACATCGAGCATGTCGGCTTTTGCCTTGCCGCTCGCGGCCTGCAGGCAATCGGCGAGCTCGATGGCGTCTTCCAAAGCGAGCTTGGTGCCCGAGCCGATCGAGAAGTGCGCGGTGTGAGCGGCGTCGCCCATCAGCACGACGGGGACGCGCCCGTTGTGGTGCACCCAGGTCTTGCACACGACCCGCGGGAACTTGAGCCACTGCGCCGAGCCGCGCAGGTGAGTGGCGTTCGACATCAGCTCGTGGCCGTCGAGGTATTTGGCGAACAGGTTCTCGCAGAAGGCGATCGATTCCTCGGTGCTCATCCGGCCGAGGCCGGACTTGAGCCACACGTCCTCCGGGGCTTCGACGATGAAGGTCGAGGTGTCGCGGTCGAACTTGTAGGCGTGCGCCTGGAACCAGCCGTGGTTGGTCTCCTCGAAGGCGAAGGTGAAGGCGTCGAAAAGTTTGCGCGTTCCGAGCCAGACGAACCGGCACTTGCCGACCTCGATGTCGGGCTCGAAGGCGGCGGCGTATTTGTTGCGGATGAAGCTGTTGATGCCGTCGGAGGCGACGATCAGATCGGCGTCCAAAGCCTCTTCGTTGCGCACCTCCTTCTCGAACACGAGCCTGACGCCGAGCGCCTCGCAGCGCGCCTGCAGGATGTTGAGAAGATGCCTGCGGCCGATGCCGGAAAAGCCATGGCCGCCCGAGGTGATGGTGCGGCCCTTGAAGTGGACGTCGATGTCGTCCCAGCGGCTGAACGAACCGGTGATCTGCTCGTAGGTCTCCGCGTCCGCCGTGCGCAGATTGCCGAGCGTCTGATCGGAGAACACGACGCCCCAGCCGAAAGTGTCGTAGGGCCGGTTCCGCTCCAGCACGCTGATGTCATAGGCCGGATTGCGTTTCTTCATCAGCAGGGCCAAGTAGAGCCCCGCCGGACCGCCGCCGATGCAGGTTATTCGCATGCGCCTCGTCCCGCGCCTTGGTCCCCTTACATTGGGAGAAATAGTTTAGGTGTCAAGTATTTTGCGCCCGCCCGGTTGCTTTGATCACACAATCGTTCCGCTTGCGGCGGCATGGCCGTCACGAGCCGGCCAGGATCTTCGCCAGCATGAAACCGGAGCCCGCGCCGGTTCCGGCACCCGGCCAGGTCGAGGCGCCCACCATGTAGAGGCGTGGAACCGCCGTTCGGTATCGCGAAAAGCCGAATGCGGGCCGGAACAGGAAGTTCTGGTCGAGGTGGTGGCTGCCGGAAAGACTGTCGCCGCCGACGAGATTGGGATTGTCGCGCTCGAGGTCGTGGGGCGAGAGCACCGTGCGGGCCAGGACCTTGGCGCGGAATCCTGGAGCATAACGTTCGATCAGATCAACGACGCGGTCGGCGTAGGCTTCCTTGGCGGAGTTCCAATTCGTGGCGGCGATGCGGCCGGCGGCGTCACCGTCAATCTTCGCCGGCAACACCCGCACCTGGACCCACAGAACGTGCTTTCCCGGCGGCGCGCGGCCTGGATCGATGGCGGTCGGCTGTCCGACCACGAGCACCGGCTCCACGGGCAGCATGCCGGCGAGCGCCTCGGTATAGGCCTTCGCCATGGCGGCGAACGACGGCGCGAGGTGCACATAGGCGAAGGATTTGAGCGCGGGCCCGGCGGCCCAGTCCGGCAAATCGGAGAGAGCAAGATGCACCATCATCGTGCCCGGGCCCGGGCGCAGCCGCGCCATCTGCGCGTGCGCGGGAGGCGGCGGCGCGAGCAGGCGCGAAAGCACCCGCGGGTTGAGATTGGCGATGATGGCGCGGCTTGCCTCGATGCGTTGCCCGTCGGCGAGTTCGACCGCGCTCGCGCCGCCGCTCGCCGTCAGCACCCGGACCGCTTCCGCTCCGAGCCTTACTTCGCCTCCCGCCGCTTCGAGCGCGCGCACCATGGCCGCGATGATCGTATCGGCGCCGCCCTTGCCGATCACCATGCCGAATTTCTGATTGGCCATCGATTCGAGATATGGAAACAGTGCCCCGCCAGCGATGTCGGGCGCGAAATCGAGGTGCATGCCCCAGGCGCCCATCATCACCTTGAGCTTCTCGCTGGAAAAGTTTTCGTCGAGCCAATTGCGCGGCGAGGCGAGCACGAGCCGCGCGAGCCGGGCGAGTAGCGCGGCGCCGCCGGCGCGCCAGGCGCCGAAGCTCGCGCGCAGCGCCGTAATCGACGGCATCGGCGAAGCGAGCAGCGCAAAAATATGCGGTGCGTCGCCGTCGAACGCTGCGGCCATTTCCCGCCAGCGTTGCGCATCGGTCGGATTTTGCGCGGCAATGCGGCCGGCAGTCGCCTCGAGGTCGGTTTCGACGCCAAGCCAGGTGCCGTCGGGAAACGCGGTGGCAAAACTTCGCGCTGCCGGCGCGAATTCAACACCGGCCTTGATCAGCCGCTCCTTGTGGGCGGCAAAAAACGGCGAGCCGGCGAACAGGCTGAGATTCATCGCGTAGAGGTCGTGGCGGAAACCCGGCAGCGTGACCTCGGCGGTCTTGACCGCGCCGCCTGCGACCGCCGCGCGCTCAAGGACCGCGACCTTCCAGCCCTTGGCGGAGAGATGCACGGCGGCGGCAAGCCCGTTGACCCCCGCGCCGATGACCGCCGCGTCGTACCGCATGCCCCGTACTGTGGCTCCACGCCGGCCGATACTTCAAGCCTAAATAAATTCAGCCGGCCGGCGCGGCCGCGATGTTCCCCCTGGTGCGCTTTTCGGCTAGTAGTCTCCGTTCGATCTCCATTGCGGACCAGGAAACGCCGCGACCAGCGAAGGTGAGCGATATGGACGGCACGCAGCTTCTCGGACAACTCGCGTCGGCGCTTGCTTCCGGCGCCGTCGAAGTGGTGGACCTTTCCGCGCCGCTCGGGCCCGACACGCCGTTGATCAAGCTGCCGCCGGAGATCGGCAAGAATACCCCTCCGATCGAGATCCATGCGATCTCGCATTACGACAAGGACGGGCCGTTCTGGGCGTGGAACTGGCTGAAGCTCGGTGAGCATTCCGGTACGCATTTCGACGCGCCGGTGCACTGGATCAGCGGCAAGGACCATCCGAACAACACCACCGACACCATTCCGGCCAAGAATTTCGTGGGGCCGGCCTGTGTCATCGATTGTTCCGGCGAAGCCGCGAAAAACCACGATTTTCTGCTCACCGTCGACGGCGTGAAGGCCTGGGAGAAGACGCACGGCGACGTCCCGCCCAACTCCTGGGTGCTGATGCGCACCGACTGGTACAAGCGCAACAACAGTGAAGCCAAATTCCTCAATGTCGATGACAAGGGGCCGCACTCACCTGGCCCGACCGCGGAAACGATCCATTATCTGATCGCCAAGGGCGTCATGGGCTGGGGCTCGGAGACGGTCGGCACCGACGCCGGCTCGGCGGGCGGCATGGACCCGCCCTTCCCGGCGCACACCTTCATGCACCAGGCCAACCGCTACGGCCTCGCCAGCCTCTGCAACCTCGACCGGCTGCCGCCCAAGGGCGCGATCCTGATCGCCGCGCCGCTGAAGATCGTCAAAGGCACCGGCAGCCCGTTGCGGGTGCTCGCGCTCGTGCCGCGGCACTGACGCTCCGCCTGCGCCATGGCGGGCGCCGACTACGTCATCGTCGGAAGCGGGATCAACGCGCTCGTCGCCGCTGCGCTGCTCGGTCGCCAGGGCCGCAAGGTCCTCGTGCTCGAGCGCAACGACCGCATCGGCGGCTGCATCCGCACCGAGGAGATCACCGCGCCCGGCTTTGTCCACGACGTCATGGCGACGACGTTCGTCCTGTTCCTGACGTCACCGGGCTACGCCGAGATCGGCCCCGAACTGGAGAAGCGCGGGCTCGCCTTCGCGCACACGGCGACGCCAACGGCGGTGCTGCTGCCTGACGGGCGGCACGCCATCCTGTCCATGCACCGCCACGCGAACGTTGCCGCTTTCGACAAGCTCGCTCCTGGTGACGGTGCGCGCTTCGCCGCCGACCTCGACCGCGTCGGTGCCGACGCGCCCTTTCTCTTCGCGCTGTTGGGCGGCTCGCTGTGGTCGAACGCGACGCTCAAGATCGTTGCGCGCGAGGCATGGCGGCGTGGCCTTCGCGGGCTCGCGGCTTTCTTTGGCGAGGCGCTGGGCACCGCGCGCGGCTGGCTCGAGACGCGCTATCGTTCCGAGTTGATCCACGCGCTGTTCGCGCCCTGGGTGCTGCACGCCGGGCTCGGGCCCGAAAGCGCCTATTCGGGCCAGATGGCCAAGGTCATCGCGTTCGCCCTCGAAGCCGCGGGGGCGCCGATCGTCAAAGGCGGCGCGGTCCAGGCGCTGGCCGCGTTCGACCGCCTGATCCGCGACCAGGGCGGCGAGATTCTCCTCGGCGCCGACGCCGACCGAGTCCTGCTCGACGACAAGGGCGCCGCCCGCGGCGTGCGGCTCGCCGACGGCCGCGACTTCGAGGCGACGGCGGGCGTCATCTGTTCGGTCACGCCCAACCAGCTCTACGGACGGTTCCTCGCCGACGCGAAGCTTCCGGCCGGCGTCGCCGATGCGGTGGCGCAGTACCGCTACGGCAAAGGCAACATGCAGATCCATTACGCACTGCGGACGCCGCCGAAATGGAAGACGCCGGCGCTCGACGCGGTCGCGCTCATTCACCTCACGCCGGGTCTCGACGGCGTGTCCAAGGCGGCGAACGAGGCGGAGCGCGGCATGCTGCCGGCGGTGCCGACCATCTGCCTCGGCCAGCCCGCCGCGCTCGATCCGAGCCGCTGTCCGGAAGGCCGCTCGATCCTGTGGCTGCAGCTCCCGGAAGCGCCGCGCTTCATCAAGGGCGACGCGGCCGGCGAGATCGCGCCGCCGGCGGATGGACATTGGACCGAGGCGGTGCGCGAGAAATAC
>Ga0210405_10003044_pt1 | contig 16741 bp, 10 predicted proteins | sample IncBWH11MmetaG_FD_155492 | JGI IMG/M metagenome (GOLD analysis project Ga0210405, IMG submission 155492) | Forest soil microbial communities from Barre Woods Harvard Forest LTER site, Petersham, Massachusetts, United States - Inc-BW-H-11-M | ecosystem: Environmental > Terrestrial > Soil >... | reverse complement strand
ACTCGCCAACACGAGCGGATCGAGCGCCCGGACGCCATATATTTCGGTGGCCACAACTTTTTGCAACGACGCTGCGCCGATAATTCCCAAAACCAAACCGATCAAAACGAGTTCGAATCCTTCCCGCAAAACAAGCCTGAGAATGCTCGTGCGCGTGCTGCCAAGCGCCATTCGAATCCCAATTTCACGGGTTCGTTGCGCCACCAAATACGCCAGCACTCCATAAATTCCTAGCGTCGCCAGAAACAACGCGACTGCGCCGAACGCGTTTGCCAGCAGCATGGAAGTCCTGCGCGAAACCAGCGAAAGATCTATTCGCTCTGACATCGAGTGCACGTTGAATACCGCCAAATCCGGATCGAGCCTTGAAATTTCTGTCCTCAGGCCACGCACCGCGGAATCTTCATCACCACGCGTCTTCAGCGCGAAAGTGAAGTTGCTATCTGCATCCTGCGAAATAGGGAAATAGAATGCTCCGACGGTCGCACCCGTATCTTCCATGTGTTCGTAGCGCAACGTCCGTGCGACGCCAACAACGGTCAGCCAGACCGTCCGTTCGTCAATTTTCATCAGGTCTTTCGCGTCATTCGGCAAATACATGCGCCGGCCAATCGGGTCGCTGTTCGGCCAGAAATGCCGCGCCAGACGTTCGTCCACAATCACAACGCGTGGAGCATTCTCGTTGTCGCGTTCTTCGAAACTCCGTCCCCGCAGCATCGGAATTCCCATGGCTTCGAAATAGCCCGGCGACACGGCCATGTTCAATGGCGAAATAATGGATTCACCCGGCTTCATTTGATAGCCCTCGGCCAGAATCACTTCGTCATCGTGATCTCCGCTTAATGGAATGACAGTGGTCGCTCCGGCGAGTGAAACTCCAGGGATGGCTCGCACCTCGGGCAGTGCGCGATTCATAAATTGACGCCAGTCTTCTGGCTTCGCATATTTTGATCGCGGCAAGGCCACCGACGCCGTCACTACGCCATCCGGCCTGAATCCCGGATCGACCTGCAGCAATCGCCGAAAGCTGGCCAAAAACAATGCCGCGCCCATAAGCAGCGCGAACGCAAATCCAATCTGCGCCGCCACCAACAATTGACGCGCCCTTCGCGTCTTTTTTCCCGTCGTGCCCGTCCGGCTGTCCTCATGCAACGCATCGTTGATTCCGAGTTTTGAAACGCTCACCACCGGAAACAATCCGACAAACATGCCAGCGGCCAAGGACAGCCCCAGCGCGACGATAACGACCGCCGCATCCACGCGAACTTCCCCTGCGCGCGGAAAATGCTCCAATCCAATCGCGCTCAGAGTCCGCAGCAGCCCCGCCCCAAGAGCTAGACCAGCCACTCCTCCCACCAGAGCCAATCCCACATTCTCGAAAAGCAGTTGCCGCACCAACTGCGCTCGGCCCGCCCCCAGCGCGATGCGCGTCGCCATCTCCTTCCGCCGAAGCGCAAGCCGCGTCAACGCCAGGTTCGCAATGTTCAGCCCGCCGATCAGCAGCACGAGCACCGCTCCGCCCCACAGCAAATAGAGGGTTTTCTTAACCCCCGCCGTCAGCAGGTCCTGCAGCGGTGTCACCACGGAATGAAAGCCAGCGTTGATCAACAGTTCTTTGAACTCCGGAAAGCGCTCGAGGTTTTCATCGTTAATCGCATTGACCTGCGCTTGCGCCTGCGGCAATGTCGCGCCCGGTTTTAAACGCCCGATGTGATACCAGTTGTTGCTGTGGTGAACGGTCTTTTCCTCTGCCGTGAACGCGATCGGCATCCACAGCCGCACCTCCGGATCGATAAAATCAAAGCCTTCCGGCATCACGCCGACAACCGTGAACGGCTGGCCACTAATCCGCAGGTTGCCTCCAAGCGCCGCTTTCTCTCCGCCAAACAACTGTTTCCATAGCCCGTGGCTAAGAATCACTTCGTAATCCCGCCCGACTTCCCCCTCTTCTTCCAAAAATGGTCGCCCCAAGGCGGGCGACACTCGCAGCAACTTGAACCACGACGGCGTCACCACCATTCCGTGAATCCGCTGCGGCAACCCGTTCAACTCCACCGTTTGATCTCGTTCTTTGAAGACCGCCTGGCTCTCGAACACCGTCATTTCGCGCATCCGGTCGAAATAATCACCCGAACTGCTGTTGTTTATGCCGATGACCCCGGCCTTCGGATATTCGTTCGACAGCAACAGGATCGCATTGGCCTGAGGTACCGGCAACGGCCGCAACACAACAGAATTCACGATCGCGAAAAGCGCTGTATTCGCTGCAATGCAAACGGAAAAAGTCAGAAAAACGGTTATGGCAAACCCTTTGGCGCGCCACAAAGACCGCGCCGAGTACTTCAGGTCAAAGAGAAATGCTTCCATGATTTGCGATTCCTTCTGCCGGAGACTCAAAATCGGCCAAACCTCACACACCCGGCCGCCTAGAATTCAGTACGTAAAGCCGACGGAAAAGTTCACCGCCCAAGGTACGCCAAACGGGAGCGCCCAGCAGCTGATCACCTTTTCTCGTAGGGGCACAGCACGCTGTGCCCGTCTTGACAACCATTCCAACTGCAAAAACCCGAGCGCCACACTCCCGCGGCCATTGTTCGAAGAGTCCATCAGAGTCATTAAATAGCCGAAGGGCGGGCCGAACTGCACCCGCCCCCGAGCAACTAACCATAGCGTTTCGTCTGATTTCAGTTTTACCGCCCCCCATCATGCTCATGATCGAAATCAAACAAATCAAACAAATCCCCAATGGCCGGCATGTTCCGAGGCACATAAGAATGATCGCTTTGAACAGGATTGGCCAGGTTATCGCGGCTGCGATCGCTCAGCGTAGTGTCGAGCATCCAGTTCCGTTCGACAAACTTCACGAAAGAGGAGTGCTCGGCATAGACGTGGCTGACATGCCCGCCAGTTGAGAAGGGCGAAACGGCAATCATCGGAATACGCGGGCCCGTCCCGAAAAAATCCACCGGCTGGATAAAGCCTGAGTCGTAGAAGCCGCCTCCCTCGTCCACGGTGACGAAGATCGCCGTCTCGGCCCATAGCTTCGGGTTGCTTTGCGCAAGTTCGATGATGTTCTTGGCGAAGGCCTCGAAGAGTCCCCACTTCGACGAAGCGGGGTGGCCGTCCATGACGCCGTCCGGCTTTACATAGGAGACCGCCGGGAGCGTGCCGTTCTTGAGATCGCTGAAGAGATCGGTCACGTCCCGCATGTGATCCGCAACCATGCTCGGATAGACCGACTCATACTCGAACGGGTTGCAAATATTGCAATAGAGCCCATCCAATGGGCCGCCCGTTCCACTGGCATTGAAGGCGCCGCCATAATATTTCCAGGAAATATTGTGGGTGCTCAGCACATCGCCGATGCTCCGCTGCGTCGTCTGCGGAACGACCAGGCCGGACTGTGGCGTTCCTTTCGGCGTGAAGGCCGGGTTGACGTTGACGGCCTGCCAATACTCGCCAGGTCCGCATTTCGTCTCCACGGTATAGGGAAGCGCACTCAGATAATTGGTGATCGCCGCGATGCCGGGCTGCGTCGTGTCGTTGCAGTTAAACCATTGCGCCCGCTGGGTATAGAGGTTGAGCGTTCCAGCCTTGGGATCGGGGTTATAGATGTTCTTCGCCGCCGGCGTTGCGGGATTGCCATTGCCGTCGCTGAAGAACACTTGATCGGCGAAGCCCAGGGGCTGGCTGTCCGGACCGGTGCCGCCCATCACGGGCTGGTGATAGTTGTCGCTCATCGTGTATTGATCAGCGAGGGATTTGAACAAAGGCGCGTCCCCGTCCTGCATGTTGAAGAACTCCATGGTCTGCCCGGTGTCATGCGGCGTGCCGCCGAGAGGCGTGCTGTAGGTGGTGTCGATCGCCGATTGGAGATCATGCAGACAACCTGTCGGGTTGTCCTTTGATACGTGCTCTGCGTCGATCGCGCAATCCACCTGCTGCACCATTTGGAAGTACTGATGGACGGTGTCGCCCGCGTACGCGTCGAACGTCAAATTCGGGCCCGTCAACTGGAAGGGACCCGGTAGGAGACTGTTAACGTTAGGAATGCGCGTATCTGGACCCTCGTTGACGGCCAGACCGGTGCCCCCGGTTCCCATGAGGAATTGATCCTGGGGGGCCAAGCCCGGATCGCCGCCCAGCGTCAAGAGAGCAGCAGCGGGCGGATTTTGCACCCCGTTCAAATCAGGGGCCGGCAAAGTTGAGTACAGCTCCTTGTTCGCCATATCTGCGCTGCTAAAGAATTTGCCGCCATTCGGGGCGGACGCAATCCTAAACTGATGTGCTTTGGCGAAATTGGGGCCCGGCGTGCCATCGGCATTGATGATGCCTTCAGACAGGAGGTTCAACACCCGCTCTCTTTTGTCTTTTGGCACATAAGTCGCGTATAGGTGATCGAAGCTCCGATTCTCACCGACGATGATAATGACGTGCTTGATCGGGCTGGCAGTCTGGATCGAATGGCTCTCGTTGTCCCCATCGTTGCCTGGGTTGCTGTACCCAGTAGGGACATAAGCCAGCATCGAAAATGCCAGCGCCGTTGCACACAGCGACTTGCTCAACTGCTGTTTCCTTCTATTCAGCTTGCTTTGGGACATGTGTCTCTCTCTCCTAGGGGTAAGGGTTGGTGGGCTTCAGCTAGATATCCTTTCTGCGTTACTTCCTTGTGTCGGCGTTGTTGAATGCCCGTGAAAACTCCTCATTACAGTTTGTTCAACCTGAGTTCACTCTAGCTTCACACCAGTGTCATCTGACGTTCACCTTCGCAAGGTACGGTGCCCCACAGAAGTGTTAGGCGCGGTCCTCGGGAACACTCGAAGGCCGTGCAGAAGCCGCCCTCGCGTGGCTCTCTGCGATAAGACGGAACAAGAAAACAAGAATTGGGGGAAGGGTTATGCGCAGATCTATGCATTCGCTTTTTTTTGCAACTATTTTATGCAACATGCTTTGGTTGACGCCGGCTACTGCACAAACAGGTAAGGGCACCATCGTAGGGACCGTAAGAGACGAGCGCAATTCCGTGTTGACCAGCGCGCTCATCGAGCTCCAGCCGCTTGGCAGAAGGACTGCCTCCGATGATCAGGGGCAATTCCGAATCGCAGACGTTCCCGCTGGGGAATATACCCTTAGCGTTTCTTATGTTGGGTTCGCTCCCTTCACCAGCACCGTAAAGGTCGACGGAGGACAAACCGTTACCGCCGATGCCGTGATGAAGGTCGCTTCGCAAAGCGATCAAGTAATGGTGGTCGCCGAACGAGTGCAGGGCGAGGCGGAAGCCATCAACATCGAACGCATCTCAGAAGACATCGTGCAAGTGTTGCCATCGCGAGTCATCAACAGCTTGCCGAATACCAACATCGCTGACGCCGTTGGACGCGCGCCCAGCGTTTCGCTCGAACGCGATGAAGGCGAGGGCAAGTATGTGCAAATTCGCGGCACCGAGCCGCGTCTCAGCAACGTCACCATTAACGGCGTGAACGTTCCGTCTCCCGAAGTCACCGTCCGCAACATCAAGCTCGACTCCGTTCCTGCGGATCTCGTCGAGCGTATTGAAGTGTTCAAGACTCTATCCGCAAGTCAGGACGCGGATGGCATCGGCGGCACCGTTAACCTCGTGACCAGGTCCGCAACCGAAAAACCCACCTATAGCTTTGGAGGCCAGGGCGGGTACACGCCCATCATCAACGGCCGCACCCTCGGTGGATTCGACGGCTCTATCGGCGAGCGCTTTGGGGCCAGCAAGAAACTCGGTGTCCTGTTTGGCGGCACCTTTGACCGCAATAATCGCGGAATCAACGATATGGAGCCCTCCCCAACCACCGGAACGAACCCCGTAGGCGGTGCTCCGGTAGCATTCGTATCGAGCGAAGACCTTCGTTCGTATGCTTACTATCGGACGCGTTATGGCTTCGCCACCGGCGTCGACTACAACATCAAGCCGGGAACAAGCGTTTACCTGAAGGGACTTTTTTCCGATTTCCACGATTTCGGCGAAACCTGGGTCTACACGCCCAATGCGGGGAACACCATCAAATCTGTCAACGGCTCACAAATCACCTTTGACAATGCTCAGGACTGCGTGGCGGTCAACCAGGCAGCCGACGCTGTGACGCCTAACAGCAATCCCTGCTCTCCGGGTTCCTATCAATATCGGCATTACGTCCGCCGTCCTGATCAGCAAATCTTTAGCATTTTGACGGGCGCGAGACATGACCTTTCTTCTACCCTGATCACTTACGAGTTCGCTGGTTCTCGTTCCCATAACATTGGCGGTCAGGATTTTGCGACCACCAACTTTAATGCGCCTACTGCCAGTTACGACGCCGCTGGGAATTTGCAGCCGGGCTCTTCAGGGGCCGATCTCGCGCTCAATCTAGGTGACCCTCATCGCCCAAAGCTCTTTCCTTTGGACAACTCCAACATTTACGATGCGACGCAGTACACGCTATCTAAGACGAGCTTTACTAAATACCACGCCACCCAGCTTAATTTTCAAGGCGCCGCTACCCTGTCCCGCCGTTACTCCGCCCACTCGCATTTTGGCACTTTTGAGATTGGCATGAAGATCCGAAACTCCCAATCCACCCAAAGAGAGTTCGATCAGTTCTACAACTTCAATTCAGGCGCACCCATTGGGCTCCCCTCCGTTGTCGGAACTTTTACCAATCCGACCTACTATGACAACTTCTTCAGGTTTGGCGGGCAGTCCTATGGGCCCGCTTCCGACTACAACAAGATCATCCAGACCACGGAAGCCGATTTGAGTCAATTCCAGCTGCAGAATTTGTCGAGCATTCAGCGTTCGGAAGGAGCCTTCTTCGACGCCAACGAGCGCGTCTATGCCGGCTATTTGCAGAATGCCATCTCCATTGGCAAGTTCCGTCTCCAAGCCGGTGTTCGGTTTGAAGGTACGAAGACGGACTTCACGACTCATCATGTGGATTCGACCGGGGTCGACCCCGTCACCGGCACCCCCATTATCACGCCCTTTAGTCAGAGTTCCAGCTACGTGAAGGTTCTGCCCAGCGTCCAGGTCCAATACTTGTTGGAGAAAAACACCAATCTCCGAGCCAATTACAGCATCGGCACCTCTCGCCCCAATTTGCAGGACTTGGTCCCCACGACCATCGTCGATCCCAATACCAGCAACAGAGGCACCGTGACGCTCGGAAATCCCAACCTGTTGCCGACCAGGGCTAACAACTATGACCTGCTCATCGAGCACTTCTTCCAACCGCTCGGAATCCTTCAAGCCGGCTTTTTCTACAAACAGTTGTCGGACCCCATCTATCAAACGACGCTGATTATTCCTGCTGGACAGCCGAATGCCGGATTCTTCCAAAACCAGGCCATCAACGGACCGAGTGCCCACATCACTGGTTTCGAGGCCGCCTGGGAGCAGCGCTTCTCCTTCCTTCCTAGCCACCTCAGCGGCTTGGGCGTCGCCGCTAATTACAGTTACACCACATCGCAGGTCACTTTCCCCGCGAACTTCTCCGGTGGCCGAAACGATCACCCTTCTCTACAGCGCCAGGCCCCCAATAACTGGAATGTCGGCCTCACCTACGATAAGTCTCGCTTCTCCATGCGTTTTGCCGTCAGCCACAACGACACCAGCATCTTCCAATATGCCTTTCAGCAAAACTCCACGCCGAACGATCCGATCCTCGGTTTGAAAGGCCCGACTGGCGATATCTACCTGTACGCGCACACGCAGTTCGATATCCAGGGTAGCTATCGTATCTACAAAGGACTCCGCTTCTTTGCCTACGGACTGAACCTCAGTAATGAGGTTTTTGGATTTTACCAAGGCAGCGGAATCTACCCCATTCAGCGTGAGTTCTATAAGCCCACCGCAGCTTTCGGTATGCGCTGGACCTCGTCGGCGGAATAGGACCCGAGGTCGCTTCCGCAGTGGTCAGAGCCTGAAGCAAGGCCTGAAGCAAGGATAGATAGTCGAACGCACCCGCAAGAACGAACATCTGCGCCGACGCGCGCCGTGCAAGAGAAAGCAAAATCAAAAGACTCTTGGTACGGCGCGCGTTGTCAGAATCAGAGAGGACCGTTATCTCCCGCAATGAGGGCTTGAACGAACTTGCTCTCGACGCGATACTGGATTCATGCTCGACTCGGTTCCCAGCGCCGCCCTTCGTGTCAGCGGTCTTCGCAAGGCTTACCAGGACGTGGTCGCCGTCGACGGCCTCGACCTCGAAGTGCGTGCCGGCGAATGCTTTGGCCTCCTCGGCCCCAACGGCGCGGGCAAAACAACCACGGTAGAAATCTGCGAAGGCTTGACGGCCCCGGATTCCGGCGACATGGAACTGCTCGGCATGCATTGGAACTCCGACGCCAAGCAACTCCGCCAGCGGCTTGGCATTCAGTTGCAAGACACGCAGTTGTCTGAAAAACTGACGGTCTTCGAAACCCTCCGTTTGTTCCGCAGCTTTTTTGAGCAAGGGCCGGGCGCGTCGGAAGCCATCGCCCTCGTTCAACTCGAAGAAAAAAAGAATTCTCGCGTCGGCAATCTTTCCGGCGGCCAAAAACAGCGCCTCGCGCTTGCCTGTGCGCTCGTCGGTGATCCAGATTTTCTTTTTCTCGATGAGCCCACCACCGGACTCGACCCCCAAGCCCGCCGCCAGCTTTGGGATTTAATCGAGCAATTCAAATCTTCCGGCCGCACCATCTTGCTCACTACACACTATATGGACGAAGCGGAACGCCTCTGCGAGCGCGTCGCCATCATGGATAACGGCAAGCAAATCGCCCTCGGCAGCCCGCGCGAATTGATCGCTTCCACCTGCGCGGAACACATGGTCGCGTTTTCCGCCGGCGCCAATTCGCATGCGCTCGACATTCCTGCCCTCCGCCGCATCCAGGGTGTTCGCGACGTTCGCACCGAAAACGGCGCCGTCGAAATGCAAGTCACCGAATTGCACCTTGCCGTCCCGGCGCTCCTCGCCGAGTTGACACGCCAAAGTATTCCGCTCACCGAACTGAGCACCCATTCCGCAACTCTGGAGGACGTGTTCGTCGCTTTGACAGGACGCCATTTACGCGATGACTAAGCGAGCAGCCGCGCTTTGCGCGCGATTCGAACGAATGAGAGATCATGAATCGAATGAGTGCGCGGCAATGAGTGATTTAAAGGAATGTGTCAGCGAGAGATTCGAATGAGCACGCCAATGCGCAATTCAAATGAGCGTGCAAATTTAGTGCTTCGAATGACTGGGCCAATGTGTGATTCGAATGAGTGAAACTACCGCCATTCCGGATGTTCGCGCCCGCGCAGCGGAGCGGAAGGCTCCTCGCGGCAAGGCGTTCGCCGATCACGCCCTCGTGCAATTGACCATCGTGCGCTTCCTCGAAACGCTGCGCGAACCGGAAGCGCTCTTCTGGATCTTCGCCTTTCCCATTCTTCTCGCGGGCGGCCTCGGCATCGCGTTTCGCAACCGTCCCGCGGAGGTGCTGAAAATAGCAACGGTTACGCCGGCGCTGACGCAATCTCTGCAGCGCGAAAAGCTTCTCGCCGTGCAGCAGCTCGATGCGAACGCCGCCGAAGAAGCGCTACGCACCGGCAAAATTGCTTTGCTCGCCGTACCCGGTTCGAACGGCGCCGTCGTCTATCGCTACGACGACACAAATCCCGAAGGCCGCACCGCGCGCATGCTCGCGGATCGCGCGATGCAGCAAGCCGCCGGCCGCCTCGATCCCGTTGCTTCGAGCGATTTGCTGATGCGCGAACCCGGCTCCCGCTACATCGACTTTCTCATTCCCGGCTTGCTGGGAATGAACCTGATGGGCAGCGCGATTTGGGGCATGGGCTTCACCGTCGTCGACGCGCGGCGCAAAAAACTGTTAAAGCGCTTGGTCGCGACTCCCATGCCGAAGCAATACTTTCTGCTTTCCTACGTGTTCTCGCGCATCTTGATGCTCGTGGCCGAAGTGGGCATCGTGCTGGGATTCGGCGCCTTGATATTTCATGTGCCGGTGCGCGGCTCGTTGCTTAATCTCGCTGTGGTGTGTCTCCTAGGCTCGCTGACCTTCAGCGCTTTGGGATTGCTGCTCGCGTCACGGGCGAAGACCATCGAGGCGGCTTCCGGATTGATGAATGCCGTTATGCTGCCGATGTGGATCGCTTCCGGCGTGTTCTTTTCCGCGCAACGGTTTCCGGATGCCGTGCAGCCGATCATCAAAGCTCTTCCGCTGACTGCAGCGATTGACGCGTTGCGTGCGAACATGCTGCAGGGCGCGAATCTCGTTCAGTTGGGTCCTCAGATTGCCGTGCTGAGCGCTTGGCTGCTCGTTTGCTTCGTTCTAGCTCTGAAACTCTTTCGCTGGCGCTAAATTCTTCCCTTCCGTTGTTCGCTGGGCCTAATTTTTCCCTCTCCGTTGTAGGGGCACGGTTCATCGTGCCCCAGCTTAGCCGCTAACTGACCGCTTTTTTGTGAAATTGGCGCAGGCCCACGGTAAGAAACAGAGCGTTGAATCCCAGCAGGGCAACAAAAACGGCAAGCAGGGAGAGGTGCGGGAACTGAGGCACCAGGGTGGCCCGCAAACCTTCGCTGGCATAGACGAGCGGGTTCACAAGGACTATTTTCTGCATGATCGGGAAATTTGCGAGCGCGCTCCACGGATAGTACGTGCAGCCGAAAAAGATCATCGGCGCCACGACGAGAGAAAACATCAGGCCGATGTGGGTTTGCTCGACGCTGCAACCGAGCGCCAGGCCGCCGCACGCGGAAAAGACAGCCACGAGCAGCGCGACAATGGCGAAAAGGATCGGCCGGTGCAGGCTCAAGTCCACACCTGGGCGGAGCAGCAGCCATGCGAACGGAATGACCATGATTCCAGCAGCGAGAGCTTGCAAAGTGCCGGCAACAACTTTTTCAATCGCCACCCAGGAAATATCCATGGGGGCGAGCAAGCGGTCTTCGATTTCGCGCGTGAACTGAAATTCTCCGATGAGCGGCATCGCCACGGCCCAAATGCCCGTGCCGACCATGCTGAGCGCCATGATGCCCGGAAGCAGCAGGCTCTTGTAGGAAGGCGGCATGTAGCCGCTGCCGACCATGACGCGGCCGAAAATAAACACGAACATCAGCGGCTGCAGAAATGTTTGGAACAACAACGCCACGATGTTGCGGCGCGCGACGCGGGCATCGCGAGCCAGCATCGCCATGAAAGCTTTATAGTTCATTCGCGCAAGCTCCTGCCGGTGTGGTGCAGAAAAAGATTTTCGAGGCTGGGCTCGGAAATGTGCACGTCGCACAACTCGATGTTTGCGGCCAGCGCAAGATTCGCAACTTCGGAAACGAGCGAACCGCCGCGGTCGGCGTAAAGATCGGCGCCGTTGTTTTCCGTGGCGCGCACTTCGCGAACGCCCGCCAGCGCCTGGAGACGCAGCAACAATTCCGGCGAGTCCTGGCCGAAGCGGACGCGCACGAGGTAACCACCGGGGACGGAAGATTTCAGTTCCTGCGGCGTGCCCAGCGCGATGATGCGGCCATGATCGACAATGGCGAGGCGCTGGCACAATGCGTCGGCTTCTTCCATGTTGTGCGTGGTGAGCAGAACGGTTTTGCCGCCGCGGTTGTACTCGCGGATGATCTCCCAGAGAAGCAAACGCGTCTGCGGATCGAGGCCCGCGCTGGGCTCATCCAGAAAGAGCACTTGCGGGTCGTGCATCATGGCGCGAGCGATGGAGAGGCGCTGCATCATGCCGCCGGAAAATCCGCGCACGATTTGATCGGCGCGGTCGGTAAGTTTGAAGCGTTCGAGAAGAGATGCCGCGCGAGTGTTGCGCTCGTGAGAGCTGAGGCCGAAATAGGCGCCGTGAAAAACGAGAATTTCGCGGGCGGTCAAAGAAAAATCGAGATTGGGGCGCTGGGCTACAACGCCGATCAGGCGTTTTACGACGGATTGTTCTTTCCACACGTCATGTTCGCCGATCCAGGCTTGGCCGGCGGTTGGCTTGACGCGCGTGGTGAGGACGCCAACCGTCGTGGATTTTCCCGCGCCGTTTGGCCCCAGCAGGCAGAAAATCTCTCCGGAATGGATATCGAGAGAAATTCCATTGAGCGCAACGATTTCCGGTTTCGGCTGCTTGCCCTTGCTGCGCTTCTCGGCAAAAGAGAATCCGCCGGCGCCGGCCGCGAGCGGCGGCGCTGAGTTATAGACCTTGCGCAATTCGCTGGTACGGATGCCAGCCGCCACGTCTCAATCCCTCTCATCATTACCTTACGAAAGTGCCCGCGCAAAAATTACTTCGCTCCACTCCGTGATTCGGGAATCTCTCCCCACTCACGGAGCACACGGCAACAGTCTTGCGATGATTCCAGAGTGGCAGGACGCATGTCAATCCAGGGGCAACACGCGCCCGGTTTTGATTTGCGTGGAAGTTACCGAAATTGTTCATGCTTGGCCTCTCACTCTTGCGTCCGGGAAAGCGTTGCCCATGGTTGCGACGGGAGGGGCAAGCCCCTCCCCTACAGGGTGTTGTGAGTTGGATCTGTCGGGGCAGCATTGGTGAGGCTTCCTTCCTGCTTACCTGCCGGAATAGCGCTGCTCTTTCCACGGATCGCCGTAAGCGTGATAGCCGTTGCGCTCCCAGAAGCCGAGGCGATCGTGGTCGAGAAGCACGAAGCCGCGGACCCACTTGACGCTTTTCCAGGCATACAAATGCGGAACGATCAGGCGCAGCGGGCCGCCATGCTCAGCGGGGAGCGGCTCGCCGTCATGCTCGAAAGCGAAGAGAATGTTGGGCTTCAACAAATCATCGAGCGGCATGTTCGCGGTGTAGCCCTCTTCCGCGAGAATTGACGCGAATCGCGCGGTCGGCTTCGCCTTGATCAGCTTCATCACATCCGTGAACAGCACCCCTTTCCATCGATTGTCCAGGCGGCTCCAGCGCGTGACGCAGTGGAAGTCCGACATGGTTTCTGTTTGCGGCAACGCGCGAAAGTCGTTCCAAGTGAGGCGCTTTGGCTCTTCGACTTCGCCCGAAATCTGGAAGTCCCACCTTGCCGGGTCAAAATGTGGAATGCTGCCGTAATGCAGCACAGGCCACTTTAGAGTGAGCGACTGCCCCGGCGGCAAACGCCCTTCGGCCTTTGCTTTATTTTCCAGTTCCTTGCGTGTTCCTAGTTCACCGAATAATGACATGCAGCCTTCCTCTGTGATTTGATGCTCGATGTCTCTCGCGGTGCATGCAGTTTATAGCACTCATTGAGGATCCGTCCCGGACTTGAGACAAGTGAAAATCCGAAACGTGCCGAACAGGAGAGAAAAAATGCTGGCTTCCATGAACATGATGGGTTTCGTCCTCACCAAGGATTACGAGAAGGCGCGTGCCTTTTACGAAGGCAAACTGGGATTTGAATTTGTGAGTCTGGACCAGTTTGCGCTGGTGATTCAAGCGGGCAAGAGCATGATCCGGATCGTGAGGGTTCCGACGTTTACCGCGCTGCAGAGCACCGTGCTGGGCTGGGAAGTGGATGACATTGAAACCATCGTGGATTGGCTCACGAAACGGGGCGTCGTGTTTGAAAAATATCCGTTCGTGCAAGACAAAGAACGGGGAATTTGGAGCGCGCCGGGCGGAAACAAAGTGGCGTGGTTCAAGGACCCTGACGGAAATGTCTTGAGCGTGTCGCAGCACAATTGAACGGCGTCCTTGTGAAGTAGGGGTCATGTGCAAGGCCGTTCAGGTGCGCATGCTGTAGTGATCGCGCGGGGGCTGAAGAGTGCTGGACTCGGTCGAAGTTGGAGTCGGCGCGGGTTGAGACGCGGGGCCGGAAGAGTCTCTTGTTGCCGTGGACGGATTGTTTAGGGCGGATGCAAGGGGGAAGAGAAGAGAAAAGATAATGCGAGGAGCAGTGTGCGCAGAAAGTAGAGGTGCCAATTCGAATAGGTACCTCGAGAAATTGGAGAAGAAGCCAGTTTGGCTAGAGCATGAAGTGAGTTGCGCCCGCTATTCCGTGACGCGGATGAATTCGCGCCAGGAAGTCTTGTCGTTGACGAGCAGGTCGACGCGATAGATCCCCGGCGATAGGGGGGCGAGCGGAAAATCCCAAGTGGTTGAGGCGTACTTACCAGGCGCGAGGGAGACTTCCTGCGGTTTCGAGGTAACAATCATCTTATTGTCGGCGTTGAAGAATCGCAGGTGGCAGACTATTTTTTCTTTAACCGATGACTGCCAATTTACGTAAACAGCGGCCTTGTTGTCGCGCTTTGAGAAGATCTGTTTTGAATTTCTCGGAAGTGGAATGTTGCCGGAATTCTTACCGACAGCGCTGGTCACAGACATGTACTGAATGGAGTTGGACTTGACTACAAGAGGAGCGAATTCTCCACGGTTCGAGACTTCAGCGAGCGAGGTTGGGACGGCAGTATTCAGCGGAAGATCGGGCAAAAGCGAGTTGGGAACGGCAAGGCCCGTAGTGTCAAAGTCGAGAGTGGCGTTGGAATTTCCGGAATCGTTCAAAAGATAGAGAATACGGATTGGATTCGCGGAGGGAACAATGCTGCCACCGATAACGCCGACGTAGTTTCCAAATTCGTCCAAGAGTGCGCCGCCTATGGATTGGGAGCTGACTCCGGATGATACAAGTAACCGTGAACCGGCGCGCGGGAAGGAATTCGTACCTGAGATAGAACCATCGGTGAGTTTCGAGCCAACGGCACCCCATTCGAGGAAAACGCAGCGATCACCGACATTTACGGCAGCATTCGTACTGCGTTTTAGAGGCGCTTTGGCGTTGCCGTCTACCTTCAGCACGGCCCAATCCTGCCAACGGCTCCAGGCGAGTACCTGATCAGTCTTAATCTGACCGCCGCCAGGCTGTGAGATGCGCAGAGCAACAGCGCCATCGATACTCTCGAATGAGGTGAGAACTTGTCCATCACCGATCCAAAAGCCGGTGGACTTTTCTATTGGAGTCCCGTCGGCGGTGAGTTTTTCGATGATCACCGTGGCGTCCACGACTCTACGATAGAGGTCGGCCAGGCGGAGCGGCTGGGGAGGTGCCGGTGCGTGAGCAACAGGGGAACCGGTGATGACAAAGCTGAGAGCTCCCGCAGGCTCGCCATCGATGCGCGCTTCGAGGTTCCATTCGCCGGACGGAGTTCCTTCAGAGAGCAGCATGGTCCAATAGCCCGAGTAGTGAGGGGATTTTGCTTCGTAGCGAAAGTCGGAGATCAAAACAATTTTGCCCTCGGGGCTTTTCCAAAGACCTTCGAAGTGGTGAGGGCCAAGGGGGCCGTCCCATTCGAAATAGACAATGACTTTGGAATCAGTGCCGGCGTTAAAGAGACTTCTGGCGTCGTCCATCACGAATTTAGAGTTGTTTTCGTGGCCTGCAGCACCAGCGATAGAACGGAGAACGTGATAGGGACTTCCGGTTGTTGGGGAGGAGGGCGAACTTGTGGTTTGTGCGGGAGAGATGGGCAAGCCTAACGAGACAAAAAGGAGAGCCGCACACCAAGTAGCCGGGGTTATACGGAAGTGCACGAAACACCTCTCTAACGGGGAATGACCAGGCATTCTAACGGATTGAGGGGGAATCCAAAAGAGGTTCGATGTTTGCAAGTGCCCTACGGGAAGAAGAATAAGGAGAAGAGGAGTGAATCGAAGAGGTCAGGCCGGTGAGGATTTGGCGATGATTAGGGTGATGTCGTCGTGTTGTTCGTTGGGCTGAATTGGCGGACGTCGGCGACGATGTTTTCGAGGAGGGATTGGGAGGGTTGGCAGCGATGGCGGCAGAGGGATTCGATGAGGCGGTCTTCGCCGTATTCGTCGCGGGCTTCGTTGAAGGATTCGGTGATGCCGTCGGTGTAGAGGGCGAGGGTGTCACCAGGGTGAAAGGACTTCGTTGGGTTCTTTCTAAGTGCGACGTCACAGTGCCGGGCAAGCCGGATAGTCGGGAGAGGCCACAAAGCGTCGTAAAAGCGGTGTGGCTAAGAATTTCGATTTGGCATACGCGTCCCATTTCGGGAAACTCGCGCGTTCGATTGCCTAGAATCTGCGTGGCGTTGGCCCACGTCTCGGGAATCAGAATGCCACTGGGTCGCCAAATGGGAATGGCGGTTGGTAGAAAGTCCGCAAAGGGACGCGAGTACGGGGAAGATCGTCGCGCAGGAGTGGATAGTTCTCTGGCGACTCGGCCAATGGCGTGCTCAATCCATTCAGGACCGAGCCAGAGGACCTGCTTGGAGCCTAATGAGAAATTAATCTGCAGATCATAGAGAGGAACATATGAACAACAATTTGGCGGAGCAAGCGGGACGTGGAACCAAAGCACCGAATGGAGAACTCGCATCCAGCGGAGGGGCGAGGGTGGTAACGAGCGAACTAAGCCAGTCGGTGGGAAAGTATGCGCTCACGCAAACGCAGGTCGATGCGAGGTTCACTTCCCACCTCATCGAGATAAGCGTCGAGGTGGAAGCCTTGGGGGCGCGGGTGGAGAAGTTAGAGCGCGCAATCGCACCGGGCAAGAAAGCGGCACGATCTGGCGGACATGCCTGATTCACGCCGTTACGGTACAAGTGAAACGCGGCAGAGTCCCATGGTCCAGTTAGGAGTGCACCCGACTTACCGGGCAGTGCACCCGAAAATTAATGGCTAGGGGTTGGGTGTGTCCGAACTCGTGGTGTAGTAACCCGAACGGGTCGTGGCGTTGTAGCCGGGGCTGGCAGTCACCCTGAGAGTGTGGAATTTTGAGGAAGGGTTGTTGCCAGTAGG
>Ga0210405_10003040_pt1 | contig 16758 bp, 15 predicted proteins | sample IncBWH11MmetaG_FD_155492 | JGI IMG/M metagenome (GOLD analysis project Ga0210405, IMG submission 155492) | Forest soil microbial communities from Barre Woods Harvard Forest LTER site, Petersham, Massachusetts, United States - Inc-BW-H-11-M | ecosystem: Environmental > Terrestrial > Soil >... | reverse complement strand
GCCTTCCCGTGGATGCGCGCAGTGATATCTTCGCGGCAGGCGTTGTGCTGTATGAAATGGCCGCTGGTCATAGGCCGTTCCCGCTTTTGCAGAGTGCCGAGCTGATGAGCGCCATCCTGCACCAGACACCTGAGCGTCCCACCTCGTGCAATCGCCTGCTCTCGCCGGCCCTCGAGAGCATCATTATGAAGGCGCTTGAAAAGGAACCTGGGCAGCGCTACCAGTCCGCGCGCGAGTTGCTGGTCGCGCTCCAGGGTGTGTCCGCTGGCAGCTCCGCAAGAATCCCTCCAAGCCGGTTTCGTCTTTTTGCGACCGCGGGAACTGCAGGAGCGCTCCTCCTGATTGTCGGGTTGGGCCTGGGCCTGAACTTCGGCGGGCTGGGCGATCGCCTCCTGCGTCGCGCGTCCGCGCCGGGTCGCGTGGTGCCTTCATCACCCATCAAGTCACGCCGGTCTGTCGCGGTTCTTGGCTTCAAGAACGTTTCAGAGCGCCAGGATGAAGCTTGGCTTTCCACCGCGCTTGCCGAGATGCTGACCACCGAGCTGGCCGCAGGAGAGCAATTGCGCGCTGTTCCGGGAGAAAATGTCGCTCGGATGAAAATCAATTTGTCGTTGCCGGAGACGGACAGCTTTGGCCAGGATACGCTGGAGAGAATTCGCAAGAATCTGAATGCCGATGAGATTGTTCTTGGCTCGTATGTCCCTCTTGGGGGAGGCCAGATTCGCGTTGATTTGCGTCTCCAGGATACCCGGGCCGGCGAGATCCTTGCCGTCGCGTCCGTCAAGGGAGATGAAGCCCAGGTGGATGATCTTGTCGGCCGCGCCGGGACTATCCTTCGGGAGAAGCTCGGCGTCGGCGCGATCTCCCCGGCACAAGCGCTCGCCGTGAAAGCGACTCTGCCGCAGAACCGCGATGCCGCTCGCTTTTATTCAGAGGGTCTGCAAAAGCTTCACCAGTTCGACTATCTCCACGCACGCGACTTGCTCCAAAAGGCCATCGAGGTTGAGCCCCAGTATGCCCTGGCGCATTCCGCCCTCGCCGTCGCCTGGAAGGGACTCGGCTACGATGCCAAGGCCAAGGATGAAGCCAAGAAAGCCTTCGATCTCTCTGCCGGTTTTTCCCGCGAAGACCGTCTGTGGATGGAAGGACAATACCGCGAGTTTACTAACGATCGCGCCAAAGCCGTCGAAACCTACCGCACGCTGTACGAGTTCTTCCCGGATAATCTCGATTACGGCCTTCGTTTCGTCTCTTCGCAAACCACTGCTGGCAAAGGCAAGGATGCGCTTGCCACCTTGGACATGCTCCGCAAACTCCCCTCCGCATCCACGGAATCTGCACGCATTGATCTCGCCGATGCGGTCGCCTCGGCATCTCTCGGTGATTACAAGAGACAGGAGCTCTCCTCGGGAAAGTCCGTGGCCGCCGCCGACGCCCAAGGCGCGCGCCTTCTCGCTGCCCAGGCGCGTATTTCCCATTGCTCATCCCTTCGCTACGTTGGAAAACCTAAAGAGGCTATCTCCACTTGTGAGGACGCTCAGAAAATTTTTGAAGCCGCCGGCGATTATGGCAACGCCGCCCGTGCCCTCAATAACATTGCCGTCGTCCTGATGGAGCAGGGCGACGCCGCCGGCGCTCAAGCAAAATACCAGGAGTCGCTGGCCGCTACCGCAAGGAATGGTGACAAGCGGTCGCATGCCATGGCCCTGAATAATCTTGCGGGTGTTCTTACGTTGCAGGCCGATTTCCCCGGTGCTCGGAAGATGCTCACCGAATCCATGGACGACTTTCGCGAGATTGGCGACAAGCGCGGCGTCGTCACCTCGCTCGAAAATATCGGCATCATCCTGACCGGTGAAGGAAAGCTCGCCGAAGCTGCCAAAAAGTACGAGGAAGCCCTGACCATCGCCCGCGAAATGGGGAACAAGAGCCTCACCGGCTACGCGCTATATCTCTTGGGGGAGGTTTATGCGCATCAGGGCAATCTCGCGGCCGCGCGCAAAAGCGACGAGCAAGCTCTGCAAATTCGCAACGAACTTGGCGAGCCGCGCACCATCAGCGAAACCCAATTGTCCCTCGCGAACTTGTCGCTCGAGGAAAAACAGTACGCTAATGCCGAATCGCTTGCCCGCGATGCCTCTGCTCAGCTCGAAAAATTGAACGCCGTCGATGACGCCTCGGTTGGCTACTGCATTCTCGCCCGTGTACTGGCGGCGGAGGCGAAAACTGCCGATGCGCAAGCTGCTATTGAAAAAGCCGCCGCTCTCTCGCAAAAAGGGAGCGACACGAGCGCGCGCCTCAGAATTGCCATTGAATCCGCCTTGCTTCGCGCCAATTCCGGCGTTCCAGCCGACGTCTCCGAAGCCAAGAAAGCAATTCAGTCCGCCCTTGCTGACGCCACAAAACAAAACCTCACCGGCATTCAGCTGGAAGGTCGGCTTGCCCAGGGAGAAGTCGAAATGAAGTCCGGCGACCGAACCAATGCCCGCGCGCATCTTGCGGCCCTTCAGAAGGATGCCACCGCCAGGGGATTCTTACTGATTGCCCGCAAAGCCGCTTCCGCCCGACGTTCATAGCCGCCGCTGCCTCTTTCATCCAGCATCAGAGGCGAGGATCGACCGGCTCGCTTTCGAGCGCAAGGACACCGAAGACGCATTCATGTACGCGACGAAGCGGTTCCTGCCGGACGAATCGCTCTAGTGCCTCGATTCCAAGAGCGAATTCACGGAGTGCCAAGGAACGCTTGGTGGAAACCGAACGACTGCGCAGACGCTCCAAGTTCTCGGGCAGCAAGTATTCGGGCCCATAGATAATTCTCAGGTATTCAGGGCCGCGACATTTGACCGCGGGCTGCGTCAACCCTCGTCGTCCGCGCATAATGAAGTCCCGCGGCTTTACGACTATTCCTTCGCCACCGCGTCCGGTCAGCTCTTCCCACCACTGAGTGCCTTCTTCGACGCTCGCTGTGTCGGTCACATCAACCTGTCGGTAAGACGTTGCGAGCAAGAGACCATCGCTGGCTTTGCAAACTTCTGCCAGCTTTTCCATGTGCCACACGTGATCGCGCTGAACATGAACCTGTCCCTCTGTAGCCAACAGGTGAAACGGTGCGAGTTTCAAGTCGCCCACTGACTGAACCGGCCAGCAGTAGCGTCGATAAGAATCGATATAAAGCTTCGTGGCTCCAAGCCGTTGCTTATATTTCTCGATGAGAGGCAAAGCATCGCCATTCTTCGACGCAAGATGCTCCAGAGACGCGACTGTTTCTGTAAGAGACGCTTTCGCAGCTGCGCCCACAGCGGCGTATTGCTGCCGCAATAGCTCCTGGGCCTTCGCGGACCAGGGCATCAATTCCGCGTCGAGACAAATCCAGCCCGTCTCAAACTGCTGCCACAATCCTGCAGCATCCACGGCTCCGCGCACCCTTTCGAGAAATTCCCTTTCGATCTTTCGATCATCGAAGAATCGCCGTCCTGTTCGTGTGTAGCAAATCCCGATGTCTTCCCCGACGACTCCGAAACGTCGTCGAGCGGAATCTTCATCTCGGCAGACGATCACGACGGCGCGCGAACCCATGTGTTTTTCCTCGCACACCACGCGAGGGACGCCTTCGCGGCGGAAGTAGGCAAAGGCTTCCGCAGGATGTTCCAGAAGTCCGGGCTTTTCGGTTGTTTCTGTGGGGGACATCGTGGGCGGCAAGTAGATCAGCCACTTCGGATTCGCGGCAAACCGGCTCATGACTTCAAGAGCCGCGAGCGCGTTTTCCTCCCGGACCGTCACATTGTGATGCAGCCGAGTTGTGACAATTCGCTTTCCGATCACATCATCGATGTCGAGCAAATCGTCGTGAACCTGCTGGGAGGTGAGCGACGGCGCGGTTTCTGCAACGGGAGCGAGCGGTTTGACCGGCTGTGCGTAGGTCGCGCGTGCGGCAACTGAGACGAGTTCCCTCTCCGGGTAGCGAAGCGCTGTCAGGTTGCCGCCGAAAACACAGCCCGTATCGATGTTAATCGTGCGATTCAACCAATCGGGCTGCGGCACCGGAGTGTGGCCATAGACCACCATTGCCTTGCCGCGATACTCCGCAGCCCAGTTGTAGCGAACTGGCAGGCCGAATTCGTCAGTCTCGCCTGTCGTCTCGCCATAGAGCGCAAAATCTCGAACCTTTCCTGAACCACGACCTTGCATCTCTTCCTTCATGCCCGCGTGAGCCACGACGAGTTTTCCCTCATCCAAGACATAGTGGCTGACAAGCTCATCGAGGAAATCCGAGACCTGAGCGCGGAATTCGGGCGATTCCTTATCCAGTTGTTGGAGAGAATCAGCAAGACCGTGCGTGATCTGCACGTCTTTGCCCCGGAGTTTGCGCATTAGCTTGATATCGTGGTTGCCCGGAACACAAAGGGCTGTTCTGGCTTGGACCATGCTCATCACTAGGCGGAGCACGTCTGGAATCTTCGGGCCACGATCCACGAGGTCGCCAAGAAAAACAGCCTTGCGTCCTTCAGGTGGTTTCACGGAGTATTCATGGGAACCTTCAGCGCTCGATTCTTTCTCGACTGAGTATCCAAGCTGCGTCAAAAGCTCTACAAGTTCATCTAAGCAACCATGAACATCGCCGATGATGTCGAAAGGCCCGTGTTCGTGCTTCAGGTTGTTCCACAACGGCTCGCGCACGATTTCCGCCGCGTCAACCTCCTCGGGTGAATGCAAAATATGGACCCTGCGAAAACCTTCTCGTTGGAGGTTGCGCAGAGATCGCCGTAGTTGCTGAGACTGCTGGCGTATGACGTGTGGACCGAAATCTCGGTCCGGACGGTTACGGTTTCGCTCGTGGCAAAGCTTCTCCGGCAGATCAAAAACTATGGCGACTGGAATACAGTGAAACTGCCGAGCGAGGGCAATGATTGGCTTGCGGGCTTCCGCCTGCACATTCGTGGCATCGATCACTACCAGCTTGCCAGCCGTCAACCGTTTGGAAGCGATGAAATACAGAACCTCAAAAGCGTCGTTCGTGGCCGCCTGGCTGTTCTCCTCGTCGGATACGAGACCACGGCAGAAGTCTGAAGAAAGCACCTCAGTCGGTCGAAAATGCTTTCGAGCAAAGCTCGACTTGCCCGACCCCGAAGGGCCGACAAGTGCAACGACTGCGAGTTCTGGAATCGTCAGCTTCATTGGCGAGTGAAAATTCCCATCTGTGTGGGGCTGCCCACGATTGGGTCTTCGGGTCCAATTGGCAAGAAGCGGGCGGAATAGCCAAATCGCACCGCTATGGCATTTGACCAGGATTGAAACTCTGCGCGTGTCCACTCGAAGCGGTGGTCTTTGTGCCGCATCTTGCCGGCAGGCAGCGTCTCGAATTTCACGTTGTATTCGACATTAGGTGTTGTCACCACCGTTGTTTGCGGACGAGCAAATTCAAAGAGAACCCGCTCGAACGCTGCGAGACGCGGCGGATCTTGGTGCTCGATGACTTCCACGACAGTTGCGGCGTCGTAACCAGCGAGACGTTTGTCGCGATAGGTCAACGATCCGTGAATCAGACGAATGCGATCCTTCTGCATCCTTGGCAAATCCTCAAGACGCAGTTTCTGTGAGGCAATCTCTAGGGCGCGGTGCGATACATCCATCCCCACGATTTCTGTAAATGCTTTATCCTTCAGAAGCTCTCGTAGAAGACGGCCCTCACCGCAGCCAAGGTCGAGTACTCGTTTCGCGCCGCTGCTGCGAAGCGCTGCAATGACAGCTCCTATGCGCTGTTCGGCCAGGCTAATCGGTTTCTCTATGGCCTCCTCTTCGCGCGTGTGAGTCTCCGCCACTTCGTCCGCAGCGGGCTCTTCGTCTCCAATCAGGCGGCTCAGCGCCTCACGAGCCAGTCGTTTCTGGTGTTTCAAATAGCGATTGGTAATTAGCTCGCGCTCGGGATGCTCGCGAAGCCAGCCCTCCCCATGACGCAGCAGCTTTTCCACTTCCGCGTCGCCAACCCAATAGTGCTTGTCGTCGTCCAGCACCGGGACAAGAACATAAAGATGCGTCAGCAAATCACTCAATCGAATTGTGGCCCTCAGCGTGACAGTGAAATACGAGCTCTCTCCCCACTCAGGGAATTTCTCATCGAGTGGATGCCGAACGGCTGCGACCTCGTAACCCAGAGGCTCGAACAACCGGCGCAAGAGATTTTCTCCCCCGCGACAAGGCAGCACCGTGATCCGTGCTTCCAGATGCAGCGGCGTATCTGCAAGTTCCTGCCGCTCCTTGCTCTTGCCGGTTATTGCCGTACCGAATGTACGGGCAATGGCAACGCTCAGGAACGACGAGGCCGCATAGGGCCGGTCGTTGACGTATTCCTCCAAAGCGTGCGCCTCACCACCCGGTCCGCGCCGATTCCTCACCAGCCCGATCGGGTCAATCTCCAGCAGCAAGCACGCAGTGCAACGCTCGGGCGTGGCGTCAGGATAGAAAACGTGCGCCTTTCCGAAAACCTGTTCGAATGAATGAACCCGGGATGGGCTCTTGTGCAGTAAGTAGCCTAAGTCCGTTGCTGGTCTCCCCGTATATGAAATGCTGAGTAGCATCGCTAGTTCGAACCGCCGTCCTGAATGGGCAGACAAATCTCCTTCGCAGAAAAGCTCATCGAACCGCCGCGGATGCTGCGATCTCGCACTTTCTCGACTCACTCCACAGCTGAATGTACGGCTCCAAGTCTTTCATCATTTTTTGGAATTGTGCGATGTCGAGAGATTGCGCGCCATCGCTGATGGCCTTTTCCGGGGCGGGATGCACTTCCACGATTAACCCGTCGGCGCCGATCGCCACTCCTGCGCGCGAAAGCGCTGGCACGAGGCTCCGCCTCCCTGTCGCGTGGCTCGGATCCAGAATCACCGGCAAGTGCGTCAATTCATTCAGCGCGGGGATCGCCGCGATGTCGCAAGTGTTTCGCGTCACGGTTTCGAACGTGCGAATCCCCCGCTCGCACAAAATCACGTCGGCATTTCCGTGCGCCGTGATGTATTCCGCGGACATCAAGAGTTCTTTCACCGTGCTGCTCAATCCGCGTTTCAGCAACACCGGACGGCCGCATTTTCCCAGCGCTTTCAGCAGCATGAAATTCTGCATATTCCGCGCGCCCACTTGCATCACGTCCGCGTATTTCGCGACCAAATCCACGTCGCGGTCGCTCATCACTTCCGTGATAATCGCGAGCCCCGTCGCTTCTTTCGCTTTCTTCAGCAGCTTCAGTCCTTCCTCTTCCATGCCTTGAAAATCGTACGGCGAAGTCCGCGGCTTGAACGCGCCGCCGCGCAGCATTTTCGCGCCCGCTTTCGCCACGCCTTCCGCCGCCTGCATGATTTGTTTTTCCGATTCCACCGAGCACGGCCCGGCCATCACCACGAATTCCGCGCCGCCGATTTCCGTTCCGTTTACTTTGATTCTTGTTTTGCCGGGGCGGAATTCCTTGCTCACGAATTTGTATGGCGCCGAAATCCGCACCACCTTTTCCACCTGCGGCATGGCTTCGACGGATTCGAGGCACGCGGTCACGTCGCCCACTCCGACGACGCCGATTACCACGCGCTCTTCCCCCTCGATGGAGTGCACCTTGTAACCGAAGTGCTCCACTTGCTTTCGAACTTCATCGATCTCTTCGCGTTTCGCGTGCAGTTTCATGGAGATGATCATCTTTCCGGCCCTCCCGATTTGTTTTTGTCCCTTAATGCAAAATTTATTTTGTGTCCTAAAACAAAAAACCCACTCGATTTGCGAGTGGGTCGAATCTTTTTGCCGCTGAATTCGCTTACAGAAACGCCCCCCGCCACCTGGATGGATCCCAAGTAAATCGATACCAGCGATACGAGTTGGCGAGTTGCGCGTTCAAAGTGGGCCTAGTGTATTTCGGTTCTTTCCTGGACACAACAACTTTTTTCGGCAAACGGGGACGCCACTAAAATCGATACGGGCCTCAGAAAAATAGAACCGCAATGCGATAGTGCGAGAATCCCCCGGCGGCATTCGCGCGGCAAGCCCCCACCGACGCTTTGGTGTAAGGCCCGCTGCGAATCTTTCGCTCGATTTCTTCCGGAAATTTGTTCAAGTCCGTTGCTTCAAATCGAATCATTGCTCTTGCGGACGTGCCCGCTAATCCCGCATCGGTTTCGCATGTTTTCCGCGCGCCATCCGTGGCGTTAGCCGACCGGAATCCCTCCGCGATGAGCAAAGAAGCTACTTTTTGTTCTTGCTCCTCGACGCTTAAGTCTTGAACCAAATGTGAAAAATCCTGCACCGCAAAGAGGCCCCCCGGCCCATGCACAGCGGCGATGCCGACGGAGGTAAGCCGCGGGTCCAGGATGTTCTTGCGGTGGCCGGGCGAATTCATCCAGCCGGTATGAATGGTCTGGGGATTAGGGCCAATGGCGATGTTTTCGGCGATAACGCTAAAGCGCGCGCCGGCTTCGGCGAGGCGGGCCTCTAGGCTGGATTCGCCGGGGAGTTGGTGCTCGAGCATATTCAGATTGAGCATGAGGAGAGCATGTTTGCGCGCGGCTTTGAAAAGGGAGTTATCCCACTGGAGCGCGGAGAGGCCCTGGGCGGAGCGTTCGCGGTTGAGGGCGTCAAAAAGCTGGCGTTCCGAATCGTTTCGTTGAAGTTGCGCGCCGGCTCGCGCAGAAATAAGCAATAACAATGCGGCGACTGGCAGAAACTTGGAGCTTCTCATGCCGGCGAAACTCAGCCGCGGACGCGGACGGCGCTGAAGCTGAGAATGACATGGCCGCCGGCAGTGGGACGGCCAAAGCTGAGCATGGGGCTGAAGCGCGAAAAGAGCAGCATCTGGTCCAACTGGCGGCGCAGTTCCAGGCTGCTGGGGCCGGAGAGAATTTGATAATCGGTCATGTGGCCCTGGGCATCGACGGTGACGTCCAGCAGGAGGCCGTGGGGCAAGGAAAGTTCGAGGTCGTGCTGCTCCGGGGCCCAGGCTTGCGGATAGTCCGAAAGCGTAATCAACTCGGCTGGACGCATAAGATTGAGAGCCACGTCGTTCTGCACGGCGCGCACAGTGGTGCCCGGCACGATCATCTGAAGCACCAGCACGAAAACGAGGATGGCCGAGAAAAATCCGCCGGTGGCCGGAACGGTGAGCGGGCGGAAAACGTTGTCGAGCAAAATTTCGGCGCGATCCTTCATGCGGCGCATGCGGCTGGGCCAATCCTGCGAATGCTGGGCCTGAGCGGCGGCAACCTTGATGCGCACGGCTAGATCGGCAGGCGGAATATTCTTGGGAACACGGGAAAGCATGACGTTCAGCTTGCGGAATTTTTCCAACTCTTCGCGGCAAACGTTGCATGCTTCCAGGTGCTGGCTGATGTGGACGCGCTCTTCGACGCGCGCGCCGCCAGTGATAGCATCATCGAGATAACCGGCCAGTTTGTTTTGTACTATATGGCACTTCATCGGAAACCCTCGCCCGTGGAACTTGCCCGCGGGGACATCGATTCTGGTGAAGCGGTCAACCCCTCGGAAGAAAATGTGACGCGCCTGGCGGCGGAAAAGGCATCGCCGAAGGGAGACGGCTGAGCTTCGGAAACATTGCCATGCGAAGAGGTTTGCGCATGACAGGCTGGCATCTGGCGAGCTCCCAAAAGGGGCTCGAGAATTTCTTTCAGCGCGCGGCGACCGCGAAGGATGCGGGACTTCACCGTGCCAACGCTGCATTCCAGAACTTCCGCAACTTCCTCATAGCTCAGGCCTTCGAGATCGCGCAAAATCACGGCGCTGCGAAAAACGTCGGGAACCTGTTGCAGTGCGCCGCGGACGGCCACTTGAATTTCCTGCGCGGCGAGCTGCTCGAAAGGCGTGGCACAGAGATCCTCGATCTCGATGCGGGCTTGCCCTACTTCCGGTTCGGCGTCGATGGAAACGTTCTTTTGCAGATGGCGCTTGAACCAGCGCTTGTGATTCAGCGCTTCCCGAATGGCGATACGGTAGAGCCACGTTTTCAAAGAGCTGCCCTGGCGGAAACTGCGAATGCCGCGAAAGGCTTTCAAGAAAACTTCCTGGGCGCCGTCGGCAGCATCGGAAGTGTCGCCAAGCATGCCGAGGATAAGGTTATAGACCGGCGCATGGTAGTGGGTGACGAGCCAGTCGAAGGCCGTCTCCGAGCCAGCTTGCAGCTCATGGACGAGTTCGGCTTCATCGCGGCCCCAAGAAAGGGCACTAGCCCAATCGGACACTGCCGGCCTTTCCGACCCGCTTGCTGGAAGCGAGCCACCCTGCTAATCGGTCCAACTCTAGAACGCTAGACCCAGGCACGACTTGCATTGGGGACCAAGATCGAGCCGTCCCCGATGTCCGCTCTATCATCTTAGACACCGCCTGCTGACGATATGTTTCCCGGGGCTCGCGGCAAAATCCGTGCCGTTGCCAATTGTGGCACCAAGGGGCGTACGCCGCAATGGGACTGGCGGATCGTTTGAACGTTGAAAAGTCGGAACGTTGAAAAAGGAAGGCCACCCCCCCCACCCCCCACCCGGGTGGTTTTTTGGTAAAGAGTTCAGAAGGTTTTGAAAATAAACGAGATACGATTTTGCATGTTGCAAAAGAGTGCGCAAGAATATGAAAAGAAAGGACTTGAATGCGGTGGCGAGTGATGAGTGGAGGGCTGGTAATGGGGTAGCCCGGCCCCCTATGTTTCTGTAACGATATGATTCGATTGTTGTTAAGGGGTGGGGGTCGGTAAACGATATGGCGGGAAAGGACTTAGGAGCGTTTGCACGTCCGGCGCAAGCCATCCCTCCCGAGGCGGCACGTGGGGAATGGCGTAAGGCACAGTGGGAGTGAGACTTACGAGATCGGCGAAGAGTGGAGCGAAAAGTCACAACCCATGATAACAGGAAGCGCTAATTCTGTCAATAGCTAACTTAGTGGTACTGGTATCCGTGGCTGAGCTGGCCGGACGCGGCGCGAGCGGGAAAAAACAAAGTCAAAACCCGCACCCTTTCCCAAAACCGGAAAGGGATGCGGCACCCGAACGTGTTTCCTCATTTTAAGGGTGCTCCACCCGGCCAAATAGTGAAAAGACGCGGCTGGGATGGAGACTCCATAATTGTAGCTACATTTACATAGCTACACGTAGGGAGTATACTACCGGAGTCATGGTCTGGTTTGAGTGGGATGAGGCCAAGGCTAAGGCGAACGAACGGAAGCATGGCGTGCGGTTCGATGATGCCATTCTCGTTTTTGCCGATCCGTACGCCCTGATGGAGCAGGACCGCATCGAAGGCGGCGAATTGCGCTGGCAGACCATTGGACTGGTTGGAGGAGTTGTGGTGCTGCTGGTGGCGCACACTATCCGGGATGAGGGAGCGGATGAAATCGTTCGCATCATTTCAGCGCGAAAGGCCGCGAGAAGGGAGTGCAATCGATATGACGAAAATCGTGAGGAAAGCTCTTTCTGATGTCCGCCTGAGCGCCAAACAAAAACGCGAGTTGAAGAAGCTGGCGCGCCGGCCGGACAGCGAAATCGACTTTTCGGATATTCCGGAACTGACGGAGAAGTTCTGGCGGAATGCAGTGCGGAATCCGTTCTACCGGCCGGTGAAGAGACAGCTCACGCTGCGGCTGGATGCCGATGTGATTGCATGGCTGCGGCGGCAGGGCAAGGGTTATCAGACCAGAGCGAATGCGTTGCTGCGGGCGGCGATGCTGGAAGACGTTAAGGAGAAGGCGAGTTAGGAGCAGGCCAGGCAAGCCCCGCCTACGAGAGTATGGGCCACCCTGACCTTTGTTAGGCTGCGCCACCCGGTACGCTTATTGGGTCCATCATTCGCTGTCTCTGCCGCAAGATGGCTTCAGACCAGCACGGGCTCTTTCGCCATTCTCACGTTGCCGTTGTTGTAGTTCTTTCCACACGAATCGCAGAACAGCGCCCGGTACGTCGTGCCATCTTTCGTGCTGGCGTTCGGGAACGGGTTCCAGCCCTGTGTCTTAGTGAGCTTGCCAGTCTGCGTTAACGCCTGAAAGAGATGCTCGCAGATGTAATCCATCCCATCCGCTTCTCCCTTTTTCGCGCCGGTGAGCTTGTGAATCCAGATTGTTTGCGCCATGAAGTTCCTCCTGGTTCAGCTCCACTGTGGCACACGCGCCGACGCTCAAACACCTGCCCGGAGGGGCAGATGTGCCTCGTTGGGCAACCAGCAGAGGGGGTGGGACTTACGGGATCGGCGGAGGGTGGAGCGACAAGTCACAACCCAAGAGAGCGAGTCCAGCCGCGTGCCGAATTGCGCCTGGATTAGGGCTTGGGTGGTTCCTTGGCCGGGGGTTCGGCGGGGGCAGGCGCCCTGGTGTAGATGATCTTCTTGGTGCCGCCTTCGCAAGTGCCGACAACTTTGCCTTCCGCGTCCTTGTCCTTCGCGACGATATCCAGGGTGTAGCCCTTCACGCCTTTGGCGTCGAGCTTCTTGGTGATTTCATCCTTCAGCTCTTCACAAGGCTTTGCCGCTGGTGCTGGTGCTTGTGCCGCCGTTTGTGCTGCCGCTTGCGCTTGTGCGTGAGCGGGCGCCGAGGCAAATAGTAGAACGCCAATTGCAGCTAACACTTTCATGGTGTGACCTCTGTGGCTGGTTGCCGGACACAACGGAGCATAGCATCGGTTGAGCGCGTGCAGCCGCCCACAGCGTAGCGCCTTCACCCTAAGAGATACGGGATGGGTTCAAGCTGCCGCGAGGCGTCCCGGCAGGCTTACCTCCGCATGTTTTCGTCTAGGAAGGCGAACACGTCGGGCTCCCAAATGTTCACGCCGAGATGGAGGAAGTCGTGGCCATCGTCCACCGTGTGGCCGATGGGCGGATAGATCTTCAAGCGATGCGGCTTACCGATCTGCTCGCGTCGGGCGTCCAGCACCTTGCCGGACGAGAGGGAATAATCGTTCTCGGCATGAATGAAGAAGACCGGCGCCGCGATGTGGTCAACGGCGGCCAGGAGCCGCGCTCGCAACTCCGGAGAGCGATCAAAGCTATAGCCGGCTCCGGAGAAGACTACGACCGCTCGCAGGTTCGATTCACGTTCGGCCAATAGCACCGTGAGCGAACCTCCAAACGAGTGGCCGATCACGGCCGCATCCTTCGCATCGACGTAAGGGAGCGCTCGCAAGAATTTGAGTGCGGACAGGGCGTCGGCCATTTCCCTGTTTTCCAGCAACTGCAACTGCAGCGCGTTGCGCGCCTCCTGCCCGTGTGCGGCGGCTTCGCTGGTCATCAGGTCGATGGCATTAGCGCCCTGGTCCCTGGAAAGCCCGACGCCGCGTCGGAACAAGTATAGGAATACATAGCCATGGCGAGCGAAGACCGGACCGAGTTTTTCGGCATTCTGTTCGTACGCTCCGAGGCTTTTCAGGTCTTCGGGGGTACGGCCGCTGCCGTGATTCAGCAGGATGGCGGGGAACGGTCCGCGGCCCTGCGGGCGCCAAAGCATCGCGTGCAGGGTAGCCGACCCACTGCGGATGAGTACAGTTTCAGGCCCGCCAGACGTCTGGCCAGAGGCCGTCGCGGCTGTGAGCGTTAGAACGAGCGGGGCCAGGACGAACGTGCACAGCTTTGTCATTTGGCACTCCCTGATCACTGGATAGTACGGATGCGACCGACGCTTTCGGAATGGGCCCAGTATATCTGAAGTTGAGACCGCAGAAGGCTATGAAGCTACAATAGCAAAGTCAAAGGCCCCACGCTTTCAAAAACCGAAAGCATGGGCCACCCCGACCTTTCTCGCTGAGTTAGGCTGTGCCACCCGCCTTCACCCTAAGAGATACGGGATGGGTTAAAGCTGCCACGCAGCAAAATCAAAGCCCCAGGTGTAAGTTCGACACCTGGGGCAATGGGCTGTAGGGGCAGCAAGGACGTTGCAGCAGCAAGTTTTGCGGGCTAGGGCAATTTCGAGCGGATGAGCGACTCGATGCGGCTTTGAACGTTCGGATCGCACTCAATTTCGATGTGCGGTTTCTCGAGCACGCGGGCGAACCACGGGTAGCCATCGCAGCTTACGGGATGGGCGCGGTAGTCAAACTGAAAATTGCCGATGATCTGTGTCCGTGAGGGATCGGCAGCGTGAATTTTCCGGAGCCCGTGTAGCAGACCATTGGACTGATAGAAATTGGCGGCTTGCCGCACATTGGCGGGAATTTCCGCTCCACTCGTCCCGCCCTTCCATACACTATCGACTTGAATCGTGAGCAAGACGGGGATGCCGTCTCTTTCCAGGGTGCGCGCCAGTGATACGGTCTCTGAACCGCCCCAGCTATGGCCGTAAATAATGATGCGGGCGTTCTTCTTCTCTTCGGGCGAAGGCGCACCGTGATGGTCTTTGTCGAGGAGCTTGAGGATCTGGCGATGCGCCTGCTCGCCGCGATGGTTTTCGAAGACCTCTACATGCACGACCGAAGGACAAGCCTTGCGCAAGCGATCCGCGATCTGGACTCCGCCGTGAACGCGATTGTCATGCCGAATGAAACCACCGACAAATCCGATGACGATCACCTGCGGTGGGCCGGATTTGCTATCGTCAGCGCTCGGGTACGCTCGGACTGGCAGGACACAAATCAGGAGGATGCATAGATAAAGCGAAACGTGACGATAAAAAGGCATCGGTCATACCGCGAGTAAATGCATGATAACAAAAATGGAGATTATGGCGCGGCGAATTAAGAGTTTAGGAGGGAGGCGTGGTCCGGTAGTGGAGGAGGACTACGCCGTCGGGGAAGGCTTTGGTGGCGAGGAGTTTGAGGCGGATGGAGCGATGACGAGGCTGAATGAGCGGGATGCCTTCGCCGATGAGGATGGGGATAACGTGGATGCGGAACTCGTCGATTTCGCCGTGGTCCAAGAAGGAGGCGATGATTTCGCCGCCGCCCATCATCCAGATGTGTTTGCCGGGCTGGGCGCGCAGGCGCTGGGCGAATGCCTTGACCGGCTCGTTGACGAATTCGAAGGTCGGCAAGGGCGCTTCGCGCGGGCGGCGGGAAAAGACGTAGTTCTTGATTTGCGGGCCGAAGCCGGCGGATTTCATGCCCTTTTCCATGCCCATTTCGAGGCCCTTGGCGTAGGTCTTGTAGCCCCAGAGGATGGTGTCAATGGATTTGAAGAAGGCGGCCATGCCGTAATTGCCTTTGGGGCGGGGACGGTCGAGCCAGGCGACGTCGCCGTCGAGGCGGGCGATGTAGCCGTCGGCGCTGGTGGCGATGTAGACGATGATTTTTCGGGGGTGCTTCATGGGGATGTGCCTCGAGGAGTTTTGCAAGAATTATAACGCCACGAGGGGCATCAGCGTGTGCCGCGCCTACGGTGCTCCCCCGTCTTAAGACATCTGGTACCCAGCGCTGACGCGCTGGGCTAACTTCTGGCGCGCCTACGGCGCTCTAGAGGCGAAGAAGACGTGATCTCAGCTCCGCCCATCATCCACATAAAGGTTAGTTGGAGGCGGAATCGGCGGAATCGGCGGATTCGGATTCGAGGCCGGCGCGGGCGATGAGATTGCGGAGGGCGTCTTCGCCGCCGGCGCCGCGCTGGGTTCCGGCGATATTGCCGTCGCGATCGATCACGACATAGATGGGATAAACGTTGGCCTGGTACATGGCGGCGAGATTGGTGTCTTCCATCATGACGAGCTTGCAGTTGCGGGGATGCTGTTCGAGATATTTTTTGACGGTTTTTTTGGATTCGCCGACGTTGATGGCGAGGAGGAGGAGGCCTTTGGGGCCGAGCTCTTGGCCGATTTTGTCGACGAAGGCGGCTTCGTCGGCGCAGAAGCCGCACCAGGTGGTCCAGAATTCGAGGAGGACGACTTTGCCTTTGATGGTGTCGTTGGTGAACTTTTCGCCGGTGGTAGTGGTGGCGTTGAAGCGCGGGGCGGGTTCTTTGTCCTTGGGGGCGGCGAGGGCGCAAAGAGCGGCGAGGAGCAATGTGCAGACGAGTGTCACTCGCACTGGGAGGGTTCGCGCCATGATTCGGGGAATATATCACAGACTAGCGAGAAACAGTGCTAATTGCTTGATTGGTAGTAATCGGCTGCCCGGATGATCAATCTTGCAGCTTGTGCCACCACTCGCGGAGGGAATGGCAGCGGCCATTTTCGTCGAGGGAGATGAGGAAGATGCCGTCGAGTTTGGTTTGAAGGCCGGGTGGAACAATGACGAAGGAAGCCCGCCAGCAGGCGATTCCCTGCTCCGGGGTCACGGAGAGGATTTCGTATCCAAATTGAATGTCCTGTTCGGTCTGGGCTACGTGCCTCCAGTAGTCGAGAATCGCTTGCTTGCCGCGCATCGGCTCGACGAATGGGGTGACCTGATAGGTGCCGTCTTCCGTGAACAGGTCAGCAGCAGCCTGCGCGTCGCGGCTTGTCCACGCGCGACCGTAAGCATCCAGCCAGGATGCGAATGTATTTGGGGTCATGCTCATGTCAGCGCCAGAGGGTACACCAAGAATCTTGGATAGTCCCGTGGCCTTCAGCGTTCGCGATGCAAGAGTACGCGCGTGAGTAGCAATCGGGGCGGGGGTGTGTTAAAGAAGGCGCGCGGAGTGGAGGGATTATGCGCTGGAGAATGAAATTCGGGCTTGTCCTAATTATGGCGGTGATGGCAGTTCCGGCGTTTGGGCAGGGGCAGCCGGCGGACAAAACGATCGCGGTGTTTGGACAGTCGATCCATTATTTCGATGTGGGCTCGGGGCCAGTAGTCGTGCTGCTGCACGGATTGGGTAGCCGCAAGGATGATTGGCT
>Ga0210405_10003038_pt1 | contig 16781 bp, 21 predicted proteins | sample IncBWH11MmetaG_FD_155492 | JGI IMG/M metagenome (GOLD analysis project Ga0210405, IMG submission 155492) | Forest soil microbial communities from Barre Woods Harvard Forest LTER site, Petersham, Massachusetts, United States - Inc-BW-H-11-M | ecosystem: Environmental > Terrestrial > Soil >... | reverse complement strand
CGATCAAATGGGTGCGTCAGCAAAAGGCGCTGATGCCGGACAAGCCTTTTTTCATGTACTTTGCGCCGGGCGCGGCCCACGCGCCGCACCACGTGCCCAAGGACTGGGCCGACAAGTACAAGGGCAAGTTCAATCAGGGCTGGGACAAGCTGCGTGAGGAGATCTTCGCCCGCCAGAAGCAGCTGGGGGTCATCCCGGGCGATGCCGAGCTCACCAAGCGACCTGAGGAGATTCCGGCGTGGGACAACATGCCCAAAGATTTGAAGCCGATCCTTGCCCGGGAAATGGAAATCTATGCGGCGTTCCTCGAGCACGTCGACCACCACTTGGGACGGCTCGTCGATGCGATGCAGGACCTGCAGGTACTCGATGACACGCTGGTCTTCTACATCATCGGGGACAATGGCGCCTCGGCCGAAGGAACCCTGAACGGCACCTTCAACGAGGCGGCGATGTTGAACGGTATGGCCGCGGTCGAGACGGTCGAGTTCCTGAAGAGCAAGATCGACGACTTCGGTGGACCGAAGGCCTACAACCATTATGCCGTCGGCTGGGCGCATGCGATGGATACCCCTTATCAGTGGACCAAGCAAGTCGCCTCGCACTGGGGCGGTACGCGCAACGGCACAATCGTGCACTGGCCGAGGGGAATGAAGGCCAAGGGAGAGATTCGTTCGCAATTCCATCACGTCATCGACGTAGCCCCGACGATTTTGGAAGCCGCGGGGCTGCCGGCACCGGTCATCGTCAACAGTGTGCAGCAGGCGCCGCTGGAAGGCTTCAGCATGCTGTATGCCTTCGATAACGCCAAGGCCGCCGAACGACATGAGACCCAGTATTTCGAGATGTTCTGCAACCGCGGCATCTACCACAAGGGATGGACCGCGGTGACCCGGCACAGCACTCCCTGGGATACTACTAAGCCGCTGCCCGCCTTTGACGCCGATGTCTGGGAACTCTACGACACCAACAAGGACTGGACGCAGGCGCGCAACATCGCCAAAGACCAGCCGCAGAAATTGCGGGAATTGCAGAGGCTGTTTCTGATCGAGGCCACCAAGTACAGCGTTCTGCCGCTCGATGATCGGCGGATCGAACGCTTAAACCCAGACCTTGCCGGCAGGCCGCAGCTCGTCAAGGGCAATACCCAGATCCTGTTCGGCGGCATGGGCCGGCTCACCGAAAATTCCGTCATCAACATCAAGAACAAGTCCTACTCGGTCACCGCCGAGATCGTCGTCCGGAAGTCCGGGGCCAAAGGCGTCATTGTCGCGCAGGGCGGCAGCTTCAACGGCTGGAGCCTCTACGCCAAGGACGGCAAACTCAAGTATTGCTACAACCTCCTTGGGATCAAGCAGTTCTACGCCGACTCAGACAAGGCGATTCCTGCGGGTCAGCACCAGGTCCGGATGGAGTTCAAATACGATGGCGGTGGCCTGGCCAAGGGCGGCAACGCATTGCTTTACCTTGACGGCAAGAAGATCGGTGAAGGTCGGGTGGAAACGACGGTGCCGATGATATTCTCGGCAGACGAAACATTAGATGTCGGCAAAGGAACCGGCTCGGCCGTTTCGCCGGACTATGACCCGAAACACAATGAGTTCAACGGCGAGGTGAACTGGGTGCAGATCGATCTGGAGAAGGACAGTCACGATCACCTGATCTCTGCAGAAGATCGTTTCACGGTGGCGATGGCGCGGCAATAGATGGGCTGAGCGCTTTGGTGGGATTTAGAGGGCGCCAGCACCTGGCGAGCTCGATAAGGACTTAGTCGTCACCCGCGAACGTCGGCTATATGCCGATCATTCCACATGCTTCTACAGCCGGTTCTGGCCGGGAACTGCCCGTTGAAATCCCTGAAGCGCCCAACTTTAGCTTGAAACGGACTCGCTGATTCAGCATGGGCAGTAACAGGGGCGCAAGATTCCCTGGTCGCATGAAGCTGGCATGGTTGCGCCACGTTGCTAGCATCCTAGACGTACTTCCAATGGGCGCGCTCACGATTTGAACCCACGGCATCCACCGCGCTGTGAGATGACCACGAGGTTGCGGGACTGCTAGGTCGGATGACCCGCTCGTATGGGGCTTACTTTTCTGTCCTCTCGAGCTACGAACCAAGTCGTCACTCGTTCTCGTTCGTTTACGCGATGCACTGGACGAAGGCAGCTCTTGCGCTTACAATATTACTTATCGTAAGGACGGAGTTTGAGAAATGGCCACAGCAACCATAACCAGCAAGGGTCAAACCACGATACCTAAAGAGGTGCGAGCGGCAGCCAATCTAAAGCCAGGCGATAGAATTCATTTTGCGGTGCTGGAGGACGGGACGATTATCGTACGCGTCAAGAATCGAAGCATCAGAGATCTCGCTTTCAAACCGCCCGGTGGCAAGCGAGTTTCGATAGCGCAGATGAATCGCTGACAACTAGATCATGCTCGGACTCGATACGAACGTCGTAATGCGATTGCTCGTCTCCGATGACGCTGTGCAGACTCGACGCGCACGCAAACTGATCGAGCAATCGTTAGCCCGCGAAGAGCCTGTGCTCGTGTCGTTGCTTGTCTTGATCGAATCTGAATGGGTTCTTCGAAGCAGCTACGGATTTAAACGGGATGAGGTGCTCAATTTGTTTCGCGCGCTGCTCGAGGCCAGAGAGCTGTCTTTCGAGGATGAACCGGCCGTCGAGGAGGCTCTGTTTTACTGGAAGGACAGCGCTTGCGGATTCGCTGACTGTTTGATCACCGCGCATAATCGACAACTTGGATGCCGGGCGACGGCTACATTTGATGCCAAGGCGGCTCGACTGCCCGGCACGATGCCGCCTTGAGCGCGCTCGGCGCCCTGAGTTTCTGCAATGCTCTAACTTGGACTAGCAAACCGAAGTTGGCCGGCTGCGGCCCGTTGAGATTTTCCCGCCCAATATCGATCCTACAATGATTGACGCGACCGGCAACCAGGTGGAGGAAGTGAATCGCGATTGGTGCGAGGCGGATGCGCCTGGTCTTAATAACGGATTGTGGTCACGTCCAATATTAGATGTGACGATCCATGGCAAACAAGCACTTGTGCGCCGGGAGACCGGCAAGGAGTAGACGGTGAGAGTCCGTCGCGATGAAGGAGTAGCGATCCGCATTGGCCCCGAGCGGTGCGCAGGTATCCGCGAGGATGTCGGCGAAGCGTCGGCAGGGGAGCGTATAGGCCAGCCATTGAGCCGCGAAAGTGTTTTAGCTTGGGGTGCCGACGCCGTAAGTGTCGCGGAAGGCAACACGGTCGGACGCGCCAGCGCGAGCGCCCGATCGACCCTGCGTGGTCTGAGACCCTGGCATGTACGGAAGCTCCTTGCACGGGAACCGGGAGATCTCCAGCTTGATCACTCGCAGGTTAGGGGTGGTTCGCATCGGGAAGGCGAGGAGCCGTAGCCGATGATGCACGAGCCGGAGAAGTCAGACCCCTCTACAGTAGCGGCGAAGCCGATGAACAAGTCCGACGGATCGGACGCGGAGTCGGTGGAGCGAAGGGAGGGGGCCGAGGGGAACACGAGCAAGGACCGCATGCGCCGGACACCGAGCCGGGAAAGCATGTCTTCGGGACTTGAGCGTGTACGGGAGCGAGCGAAGGCCGAGAAGAAGGAGAAGTTCACGGCGCTGCTGCACCATGTGGATGTTGATTTGCTGCGGGCGGCCTTTTCCTGGCTGAAGCGGGATGCGGCACCTGGAGTGGATGGCATGACGTGGCGGCAGTACGAGCAGAACCTCGAAGGCAACCTGGTTGATTTGCATGCACGCGTTCACCGCGGCGCCTATCGGGCGCAGCCCTCGCGACGCAAGTTCATTCCGAAAGAGGATGGACGAGAGCGGCCGCTGGGGATTGCCTCACTGGAGGACAAGATCGTCCAGCGTGCGGTGGTGGAGGTGTTCAATGCGATTTACGAGGAAGACTTTCTAGGGTTCTCGTATGGGTTCAGGCCCGGGCGCGGTCAGCATGATGCGCTGGACGCACTCGCTGTAGGGATTACCCAGACGCCGGTGAACTGGATTGTAGACCTCGATGTCCGAGCCTTTTTCGACACGGTGAGCCATGAGTGGCTCATCCGTTTCATCGAGCATCGGATCGCCGATCCACGCATGACTCGCCTGATTCGCAAGTGGTTGAAGGCCGGGGTGATGGACGATGGAGAGTGGAGTTCAAGTGAGGCCGGTACCCCGCAAGGGGCAGTGGTTTCCCCGATGCTCGCCAACATTTACCTTCACTATGCCTTTGATCTATGGGCCGAGCGGTGGCGACACCACGAGGCTCACGGCAATGTGAGCTACGTGCGCTACGCTGACGACATCGTCGCTGGTTTTGAGCACGAGAGCGATGCCGTGCGGTTCCTGGCGGAGCTGCGTGAGCGGTTGGAGAAGTTCGCTCTATCGCTGCATCCGAACAAGACGCGCCTCATCGAGTTTGGCCGCCATGCGGCGGGTAACCGAAAGAAACGCGGCCTTGGCAAACCGGAGACGTTCAATTTTCTAGGGTTCACGCACATCTGTGGTCGGTCCCGCCGCGGCCTCTTCTTGCTTCACCGCAAGACGCGCCGTGATCGGATGCGCGTCAAGCTGCGTGCCCTGAAAGCGGAACTCAAGCGCCGAATGCACGAACCGATTCCAAAACAGGGGCGCTGGCTGGCTCAGGTGGTGCGCGGATATTTCGCCTACCACGCGGTGCCGACCAACTACGCACGCCTAGCTGCGTTTCGCTTTCACGTCACCGAACTCTGGCGGCACACACTTCGGTGTCGTAGTCAGAAGGATTGGACGACGTGGGATCGAATCTCGCGGTTGGAAGCGGCGTACCTACCCCTCCCGCGCATCCTTCATCCCTGGCCCGATGCCCGCTTTGTCGTCAAACACCCTAGGTGGGAGCCCGGTGCGCGAATCGCGCCCGCCGGGATCTGTGCGGGGGGCGCTCAGCGATGAGCGTCCCTACCGCGATAGCTCATGTTCGAGGTCTGGTTTAGGGGAGTAAAATTCGCTGGTTCGGGTCGACGGCTTTCCCTCCGGTTTAATATTGGTCTATTCCGTGATTCTCAGGAGGTCGCGTTGGCGGCGCGATACGATCAATCAGGTTTACCCAGCTACTTACCCGTCACGCTTTATCTCGGGCCGTACCGTGGCGCTGCATTGACGCCTACCACAGTGTGAGCACCGCAGCCGCCTTAGCACGTCAACCAGTAAGGCATCCCACCCCGCTAGGGCGGCGAGCGTCTGCGGCTGGGCAATTCGGGTGTGGCCGCACTCGCACTTGAGCGTCAACACATATTGGCCAAAATGATCGGATAGCTTGACGACGGAGAGTGGCGGGCGCGGCGGCATCATCGGGATAATTGTCACGAGCGTCGGGTACCGGCGTCCATCCAGTATGAATGCCGCGCCAATACTGTATGAGTGACTGTCTGGAGGAGGCATGCCCGGGCGAGCCTTGGTGACAGGAACGGGGTCTTCCACGTAAGGCCCAGGGATGTAGCAGGCTCAATTTGAGGTAGGCGGTCCCATCGTCATCGGCACCCCGCGGCTCGATTGCTTGACCCTTGTTTGAGTTTCACTGAAAAAACCGAGAAACGCAGGATAGCCGCCGGCTTACGTTGAGGGCCAAAATGGCCCTGTGATTTGTACAGAAACATTGAAGGCGCACGTCTCACCCGAGGTCAAACTGCAGGCGAAGGCGGTCGCGGAGCGTGAGTTTCTGTCGGAAGCGGCATGGTTGAAACGCCTAGTTCTTAGGGAGATCCGGGCATGCGATGCCGCGCGCGTCAGTGAGGGCGAGTCCTCCCCCGCGAAAGGCAATCGTCGCCAGGGCAGGGAGGCACGCGGATCGGATGGCGGCGGCAGGCCGATGCTCGTGCGATTGAGGACCGATGACAGGCTCCTGTTGGATGCCCGAGCCGAAGCGCGGGGAATGCGCCCGGCGACCTACGCTTCGGTCCTGCTGCGATCGCATCTGCGCAAGCTCACGCCCCTGCCCAAGGACGAGTACCTGGCGCTCAAGCACAGCATTGCGATGCTCGCGTCGATCGGCCGGAACATCAACCAGATCGCCAAGGCAGCTAACCAGGGCGGTCGGATCGCGGACTCTGCGGGCGCAGAATTTCGGGCGATGCTCAAGATATGCGTAGCCTTGCGGGACAACACCAAGGCGCTTCTTAAGGCTAACGAGACCAGCTGGGAGACCGGGCATGCCGAAGCGGATCTTTAGGATTCGAGTAGGTGAGCCCTTATTAGATGTCGCGAGCTATGGTCGCGGTGGGCCTCGCGAGACAGGAGGTAGACTGACGCCGGGACAGCTCGAGCAGATCCACCGGACTGTCCGACGGACGCCGGAAGCGGTAGTGAAAGTATTGCCTCGCGCCAGCAACGATCTAAAGGCAGTGGGCAAGCACCTCGACTATCTCGGGCGCAAAGGGGAGCTGGAAATTGAAACCGATGACAATGAGCGCTTGGGCGGGCGCGTAGGGAAGGATCTCCTAGATGACTGGGATCTCGACATCGACGATGTCCGGCGCCAAGCAACGCTCGCCGCCACGAAAGGCAGAAAGCCGCCGAAGCTCGTCCACAAGCTCATGTTCTCGATGCCACCGGGAACGCCCCCGGACAAAGTGCTGGGGGCGGTGCGAAACTTCGCGCGGGAGGAATTTTGGGGCGAGTACCGTTATGCTTTCGTGCTGCACACCGATGAAGCTCATCCGCACGTCCACCTTGTGCTCAAGGCTGTCAGCGAATCGGGGGTGCGGCTAAACATTAAAAAGGCAACGCTCCGTCACTGGCGATCGGAGTTTGCTCGAAATCTCAGACTTATCGGCGTTGAAGCCAACGCTACGGAACGCGCAGTGCGTGGCCAAGGCATGAAGGCTAGGAAGGACGGCATCTATCGAGCGAACCTGAGAGGCGATTCCACCTACGTTCGGGCGCAAACCGAGCGCGTTGCTGTCGATCTACTCAACCGTAACGAAGTTGTCGACGCCGGCAAACGCACTCTAGCAGAAACGAGGCAGAGGATCGAAACTGGCTGGCGAACGCTTGCCGACTATTTTCACAAAGCTGGGCATCAACAACTCGCCCGTGACATTCAACAATTTGTGGAGGGACTGCCAAAGCCATGGACCGAGAACGACTTGATCGCCGCTAAGCTGTTAGAGCGCACGCGTGCTCGCGATCACGAGATTTCGCGCTAAAGAATTTGGGGCGTTTTCGAAAGATTTTCCCGGCCCTAAAATACCGTTTCCGGATTTGCAGGAACCCTTTCCCGCGTCTTTGTGTATCACGGCCAGCCGCTGCGCTTTGCGCCACGCTCCGCTTGCTGTATAAATGCGAGCGAACGATTAGTGAACATGGACGTCAATAATCTATGTCGCGACCGACCGCCGTTTTCCTAGACACAAGCATCCTGGCTGGTCAGCAGTACAATTTCGAGTCGACGGCGCTATCGACCTTCATCCCGGCAGCAAAAAAGCGATCAGTAAAATTTCTTCTTCCAGACCCAACTGAAAGGGAAATCCTGCGTCAAATAAAAGAGCGCTCAGAAGAGGCATTGAAGGCTCTTGAAGATGCTCGCAGGCAAGCGCCATTTCTCGCGAAATGGAAGCACTACCCGGCCAAGGCTTCTCCGATGGTTGGCTGGGAGGTGGCAAAAATAGCTAACTGGGAATGGAATGCGTTTTTGGCGAATTTCGATCTCGTGAAGCTTGGGTACGAAGGCGTGAAAGTCGATAAGGTTATGGCCTGGTACAGCTCTGCGACGCCGCCATTCCGAGAAGGGAAAAAAAGGAAGGAATTTCCAGACGCTTTTGCTGTGGCGATTCTCGCGGGGTATGCGAAAAAGAACGACTGCCCGGTCGCTGTGTATCGGCAGACAAGGACTTCAAGCTTGCTTGTGATAGATTTACTAATTTGTTCTATTTCGAGTCTCTTCCTGCTCTGACAGAGCTTCTTCTGACCGATGACGATAGGATCGAGCAGCTTCGCAATTCTATCCTTGCCGACGCTTCGGCGATAGAAGCGAGCGTGTTGGCATCGGATAACTTCAACTTTTATCACGATGACGGAGAATTGGAGATTCGAGACTCCTCACTGCTTGTCGCTACGATCTCCAATCTGAGAATTGTCGCGTTGGGGTCAGGGGAGGCGACAATTACTTTTGATGCCGACATCGAAGGAGAGTACAAACTTGAGGACTCCGCAACTGGAGAAGACGAGTGGGTTTCCGAAACCTTCTCAATTGGGTGTACGGCGAAGGTAGGCATCGACCTGAAATCGAACAAGGTTACTGAAATCATATCGATCGATCACGATCAGTCGATCACACTGCGCGAACAACCTAGAAGTAGGCAGTGGATGGATTAGACACATACGGGCCGCTGCGTTTGACTTCGAGCAACTGGAAGGCATGCAGCAGGCAAGGACTACTCGCCGGCCTCCCCGGAGGGTCATCGAGACCTGCGGCCGATGAATCAGTGCAAGCTGATGCCGAAGTAGTGAGTTGATCGGGGGCCAGAATGACTGCACAAAATAGTTCGAATAGGCCACCTCCATTGATGATGGTGTTCCATGTACCGGAGGACCAGGCTTACAACGCTGCTTACGGCATTGTCATGATGCGCCACGCGCAACTCGACTACTCAATGCGCATGATGATCCGCACACTCGCGGACCTATCTATTGAAGACGCGCTTGATGCAACCGTTCGCGACGGCTCCTCGAAACTCCGAGATATCGTGCTGCGTCTTGCCGCAAAGAGGCTCGGCGAGGGACCAGAGCTTCTGACACTCCGGGCGATGGTAGAGCGGGTAAAGCGCGCTACGGAAAAGCGAAATATGCTCGCTCACGCGCTTGTGGTGAAACTACGAGACGAAGAGATCGCCGAGCCGCAGGTGAAAACACAGTTTCACACCTTTGAGCCGTTGCCATCAATGGCGGAACTAACGGCGCTTGCGGGCGAGCTGACCTCGCTCACAAACGAAGTCAATCATGCTCGCTTGCATGGTTTTGTAGCGCAGGCCCTTTTAAGAAAAGCGTCCGCACAAGCGGCTTTAAGGCAATAGAAAACCGTCACCGGGCTTCGACGCACTTGGATCAAAAGCTGACGGCAGCGTTTGTGCATGTCCTACAGCTTCCTTCTGCAGCCAAAACTTTTTCGGGTAGGGGCAGGGCACGCTATTCTCTCTCTCAACATGTTTGGATCTACTCTCTGTCCCACGGCGACGCTACCGCCCGCTCGCTGTAAATCCGGCGGCCGCAGTCTAGGGCACAAATGATTCTACTAGTCGAGTGTCGCAGAGCTTCCCGACAGCGTGAACGTGACGATCAGAGAGTTTGCCGATTCCCGCTGCTTAATGTGCTCGCCACCAATGTCCGCGAATACGAGGAATGCCACGTCCCCCTTGATGTCTGTCTTTTGCTGCACCTGAAAGTCGATCTCAACTTTCACCTTGGTTGGCAAAAGACAAGGCTTGCGACCGTGGTCGATCGCTAGTATTTGATCCCGAGCTGCAAAAATGGCTTCTGCAATTCCCCCCAGTTCGGACGATTTGCTTTGGTCATTAGGAGCGGCTCCTGCTTTGTGAACCGTTAGCTCACCGGGCGCTGGCGGATTGAAGGGTCGATTGGGAGCCGCCTCGGCAAACGGGGACTCAGTCGGTGGGCGTTTCCAGTACGGGTCTGGCCCCAAAGAATAAGTGACCTGCTGCGTTCGGATTGTGGTGCGAGTGTAGCTCGCGGAGGCCCCGATCAGTACAGTCCCTAATGGCACCTTGGCCGCGGCGGCGGTTCCCGTGTTGGTGTCAGTCGCGACGGTCTTCAATACCACATCTGCAGTGTCGAAGCTGACTTCTACGTGTACGACGGTCTTATTGGGGAGCTTCACGCCGCAAGCGCCGTCGGGAACTTCAACATCCTTATTGAGCGGTCTTGCTTGCACCTCCGCTAATTGGTCCTTGAGCTCATTGATTACATCGCTCGCGTATACATATTTGATACTCCCAGGGGGTTTATTGCTCATGCATCCCCCGAGTAGAACCAAACACCCTATTGTCACCAATACCGCTCTGCTAATCACCATAGTATCCCTCCGTGGGCAGACTTCTCCCGCCGTCATTGCCCAGTATTCCAAGTTCGCGTCCGGGCTCCAGCTATTTTGGCATTTCCGCCCACTCTTTGGCGCGCTGTTCGGCAGCGCGCCTTGCGGCTCTTGCCTTCTTACGAGTTCGTCTTTCTCTCGTTGAATTTGAACAGCTTTCCTTTTCGCTTCAGCTCTCGCGGGCGCATCCAGAACCAACACTGCAACTCCAGCACCGCATCCCATGGCTCCAACCCATCGCTTCGCTGCGGGAGACAACGATGGAGTTACGAAAGGATGTGAGCTGATACGGCGGGTCACCGTAACTCAACGGCCTACATTGACGGCCGCCGCCTCGAGCTTCCCGGCGAGCATCTTCATCGAATGCCCTGCGACCGGATTGCGGGTGTAGAACAAGATGTAGCGCACACCTCGAATCGCGGGCACCGCGGCCGACTAGTTGTTCGCGTCGGATTACGGTCGGCCTTTGACCACCGCTCGAATGAACTTTCTCTTCAGTTTTGTGAGATCCGATGCTGTAAGACTGGCGTGACAATGGGCTGTAACACGGGTCTTGCGTCCTGTTCGGATGTTTTCCTTGAATGCGGTCAGGCTATGCGCTTGTCCGTGACGGTCTTCTTTGTATGAATATCTATTTTGCCCTGAGGTCCCTACATACCTGCCATTTGGATCGACATCCCAAAAGCCTTGCACGGGAATGCGCTCCAGCGCTCGACGCATTTCCAGAGCTGTTTGATACCGATCACCTGGCGCGGGGGCAATTGCCTTTTGAATTACCCTTTTGATTCTCAGATCGACGAAGTCGGCAAAATCGTTGTCACTGGGCATATTACCGGTCGCCTTTAGGGCATTGAATTTAGCATCGCCTAGCGTTTTTCGTCGTTGATCTAAAATCCCGGCTCCGTTGGATAATCTGAAGAGAGTCATGCCCACTTGGTAAATGTCGCTTGAGAACGAAATGGTACCGGTTGCTGCGGTCTCTGGTGCGCGATGAAGAATATAGGAAGTGGGGGCCTGCACTGCAGAACCTCCTGTGCACATGCATGAAATGCCGTAATCCGTAAGCAAAAAATTGCCGTCGTTACCGAGCAATATGTTCGAAGGCTTGATATCGTTGTGTAGTATTGTTTGCTCGTGGAGATATTCCAGACCCTTCAACACATCGATTGTAATGGCAATTGCTTTGGGGCTCGCAACAAACTCCTCGGCGTTGAGCAACGATTGCACTGATCCCTTCGCTTGGAGATCCATTGCAATCATGACTAATTTGCCAGCGCCATGACTAACTACGTCGGCATAGTGGATTTTCAGAACGTTTTTGTGGTTTAACCTATTTCCTACTCGCGCTTCCTCCAGAGTCGTCGCAACCGACGCCATGCTCTCATCGAGAATCTTGACTGCGACCTCTCGTCCGACCGTGTCGTCCCAAGCAATCCATACTTCACCAAAGTGTCCGCCGCCGATTTTTCTGATCAGCTTGTATTTGTACAATTTAGTGCCAGCGGCAAGACCGGCGATCATCGACCGACCGCCCATGCCGCCATAACGGCGTCTGCCATTTCGTCATTCCAACTAGTGTCGGTTTTACCTACGCGCTCTTCGGCGTACGTCTTGACATCGCTCTTCCGGGCAGCGATCTGGTTATACAATCGTGTGATAACTAAAACATTTGAATGCGTGCGACGTTACCCCTTCCTCAGTAGCATAGGGCTTTAGAGTTTTCCGGCATTGTAACGGCCTTTTTGGTCAACTGCTTTGCATACTGGCTGGGGGTTATTCCTCCCAGCGATTTCTTCGGTCTCTCGTCGTTGTATTCCCTTCGCCAAGTCTCGATCACTGCACGCGCATGAGAGATGCTCGTAAACCAATGCTCATTCAGACACTCATCTCGCAATCTTCCGTTTAGCGATTCGACGTATGCATTCTGGTTCGGCTTTCCCGGCTCGATCAGCCGCAATGCGATCCCGTGGCGGTGCGCCCAGGTGAGCATGGATTTTCCTGTGAACTCCGGTCCGTTATCAGATCGGATGATCGAGGGCTTGCCGCGTTGGGAGCAGATACCATCAAGGATACGAGTCAGGTGATCCCCACCGATCGTGTGCTCGGAAGCAATGGCAACCACTTCGTGCGTGGCGTCATCGACGATCACCAAGCTCTTGATCACGCGACCTGATGCCACCCGATCGAACACGAAGTCCATGGACCAGATCTCATTGGGGCCACCCGGACGCACCAGCGGCTGCCGATCGACAACGGGGATCTTCTTGCGCCGCCGGCGCTTGATATGCAGCTTCTCGAGGCCGTAGAGCCGTTCGACGCGTTTGTGGTTGATCACTTCGCCAGCTTGTCTGAGCTTCAGGTAAATCATCGGTGAGCCGTAACGCCGGTGACGCTGGGCGAGCGCGACGATCCGCGCCCGCAGTGCCACGTTCTGGTCGGGGCGCGGCTGGTAGCGCAACGAGCTCGCGCTCATGCCCACCACGGCCAGCGCCCGTCGTTCGCTCAGTCCTCGCGTTCCCATCCACCGCACCAGCTCGCGACGTGCCGGGGCGGTTACCATTTTTTTCGAAGCGCCTCTTTGGTCACTTCGTTCTCCAGCAGCGCATCCGCCAGCAACTTCTTGAGCCGCGCGTTCTCCACTTCCAGGGCCTTCAGGCGCCTGGCGTCCGAGACGTCCATCCCGCCGTATTTGCTCCGCCACAGGTAGTAGCTCGCCTCCGAGAATCCGTGCTTGCGGCACAGCTCCTTCAGCGCGATCCCTTTATCCGCCTCCCGCAGGAACCCGATGATCTGCTCTTCTGAAAATCGCTTCTTCACGTCCAACCTCCTGGCCGGGGTTAGACTCTAAACCGAATCGCTACTCAGGATGGGGGTAACGTCGCGTGGCCGCCAGCTGAACTGACGCATCCAGATAATGGCGTCGTCTAGAGGCTGCGTTGCTGGACTGTGTGTACTCGGGAACCTTTAATGCGAGGCGAGACACCGAGGGATTCTGTCTAAGAATTCGGCGAATTTCCTCGTACATCCAATTTAGATGACCAGCGATGTCTTCCTCAAAACCCGCGGGCGTCCGAATGAGATTTTCCGAGGACCGGTTCTGCAGAGTGCAAATGCCCGCGTCGTCGAATTTTACTAAGGCGAACCTGGCTAGTTGAGGCGCGGTTCGAATGCCGAGGATAAGTGAGGAGGATGCCGTGGCCATATGCGATCAGTTCCCTTGCGCAATGCACGAGGAAACTCTAGTCGGATTAATGACTAAGGGCTGAGATCTCGATCAAGATCGAGCAAAACGTGTTGTGAAGTCGCTCACGCGCGCTGGCATGCGCCATTGTCACTCGGCGGTATGTTGCGTTGCCGCACCCGCGGGTTTCAAGGACCGTGGTATCCGGACTCCGGCGCTATTCTGCCCTTATTCCAGCATTCTGGCACAGCGGGCAATCGGGACGGACCGCGACTGGTGATCTCCAGATGTGTTCGGGTCGCAGTGGCGACAGATACGTGTATTGCTCGGCCGTCCGAAAGCGCTCCCCGCCGCATGCACGAACGAAATAGCTAGCAAGTTTCAGCCCGGCGAAAAACGAGACGAAAGCGATCGTGGGTATAGGTACCGTCGCCGGATCGTCACGGGGATGCAGGCAGCACGCGCACCCGAGTCCACGTTCATGATATGACGCCATTGCCGCCCAGTGAGTCGTGGCGCCGATACCGAGCCAGCTTGGACTCTCTTGCTGGACTCTCCAGCGGGTGGGGATGTCATCGACGCCTACGAGAACGCTCGGAGCAAATTCACCAAGCCCAACGATCTGGCCGCCTTCGTACCGCCTTGGCACCGCCCGCAATTCGAGGCGCGGCGGCATGAGGGATTTGAGAATTTGCGCCTTCCCTTGGCCTGATGCGGATCGGCGCAGAAGTGGGTAGCGATTCAAATTCGATAGATCGGCCGCCTCAGGTTCGATGACGCGGCCGCGACCGTTGACGCCGGGGAGGCGCGAAAGGACGTATAGCGCGGAGTTTATGATGGCGCCACCGCTCACGCAGTCGAACCTACCGAGTTCTGTCGCGCGCGGAGAATCAAAGGGCGCCACCTCCACGCTCACGCGATCGGTGAATGCGAACAGAGAATCAAAAAGTGGCGTGTCCTTGGCGAGGCGGCGAAGACCATGTATCGCGACCTTGAATGCCTCAACAGATGCCAGCGCGCCCGCAGCGAGTGCGCCACAAGGCCAGTCATTCTCCGCCCAACGTTCCGTTTGGCGCGCAGGCCCAAGGTGGGCCCGCCAAGCGCCGGCGTTCACGCCGATGGCGCGGTGTGCGCGGTACCTCGACAGGCTGTCGCCAAAAATGACCGCGAGCCCTGCATCACCCGGCGGCATGCCCGCGCAGAATCCGATGCCGGGCAGCAGGTCGTTCCCGATCCCCATGAGCGCGCCGACTAGACGATTCCCTGTGAGTGGGGGTTGCTGGCCAAGAAGTGGGACATCTGGGGCTGCGAGGTACACTGCGTGCCCGGATCGCGCCATGAGTAAGGCGGCAGTGATGTAGGCACATTGGGCCGCGTGCGAGGAAAGATTGCGTGCGTCTCCGATTAGCACCACTTTGGCGCCGGTAAGCGTTGATATCAGCGTCGAGTCCTCGACGCCACCGGTGAGGTCATCGCGCATTAGTCGAAGTGTGCGATCGAGCGCTGTTCTGATCGACTTCATTCGATGATTTCCAGTCGGGAGTCCGGTGCTACTTCACGCCATGTACCGTCGGGGGTGATCTCGGCGAGATACGCGCGATCGAGGCCCGCGGACCCCGTTGCGAAATCCGGAATGACCAGCGACAGGAAGCCCACTGAATGAATGATGGGGAAGTCGTCGTCGATACCGGAATGGAAGGCTTCCTTTGGGTGAGTGTGTACCTGCACGCGAATGCCGCGGCCGGCGCGGGCAAGTTCTAGCCAGAGGCCGTTGATCCAGTCGGAAGCGAGTTCGAAGCCTCCGGCATGTGCGAGATGCTGTGGATGAACCACCTCACTTATGGTCCAGGGGTGTGCCCACTCACTCGTCCAGAGCACCTGGCACTCGCGCTGCGCCCCACCGCAGCGGCGAAGCCGATCAAAAGTTTCTGAAAGAAGGGCGGCTGGGACCCGATAACGCATCTCTAAGCGTCGCCGCCCTTGACCGCGCTCGGGCGCAAGATCAGCGACTCGCAATCCTTGACGTTTGCGGCCTTGAGCGTCTCCTGCTCGTTGGAGAGTTCCACGCCCTTTTCTGTCCACAACGACAGGGTGTGGGGCTGCGGTAAATTGCCGAAGAGCGCGATCGCGCGCTCCAGCAGCGTCTTCACGGTGGCCTCCCGGTCGATATCGATCCCTTTCGGCATGCCGTTGTAGAACACCGTCAGATGCAGGATGGTATTCGGTTCATGGTGGCGCACTTCTTCGGTGGTCATGTTCATTCAGGTAACTCCTAAGTCGTTGAAACACCGTTCATTCTGTGAAACAATAAGGGCATACGAAGGCGCCGTGGGGGCGTTTCATAAAGGATACGGTGTGCATTCTATGAAACACCCAATTGAAAAGCAAGTAGGGCGAGGCATGACAGGACTGGATCGAGATCGGTTGGCGACTTATATCCGCAACAAGATGGCAAACGAAAAGCTCTCTCTTCGGAAAGCGGCAGATCTCACAGGGTTCAGTCCCGCAACATTCAGTCGATTACTGGGAGGCAAAGATAACGAGTACATGCCGGATACCGCGACTCTAAGCGCAATCGCAAAGTGGCTTAACAAGGATCTGTCGGATTTTGAGTCAAGTAAGAGACCACCGACCAAGTCATTAGAGGAAGTGGCGGTTCACCTGCACGCTCTGCCGGATCTCGCTCATGAAGATGCGCAATTCATCATGAGCGTGGTCCAGCTTTTATATGACGACAAACGCAAGCCAAGCCCATCGAAAGAATGAGCGCTTCCGTGCGCATCGGACTCGTCTCTCAGCTTCGCAGATTGCAATCGAACAACAGGCAATGCGCTTTCGCGCGCAACTTGGTATGTCCGATTTCGTATACCTTCCACTCGAACTGGCAGTTTCTAGCATTCCAAACTGCGAAGTGTTCGGCCTTCGCCACGTTCCAGGCATCACGCTTCACCAACTGAGCTATGCGCGCACCGAGGGCTATCGGAGCTTCGGTGCCCTGGCTCGTCGCGACGGTGAAACCATCCAAATTGTCTTTAATGACGCACATCAGGCGGATTCGATTCGAGTCAACGTCATGGAGGAAATCTTCCATGTTCGCCTTGGTCATCGGCCCGATATCTTGACCGTCGTACCGGTCGATGGTCGACATCGGACTTATGATGCCTCGGCCGAAAACGAGGCTTACGGGTGTGCCATCGCTTCCTTAGTCCCTTTTTCAGGATTGCAAGCGATGCTGGCGCGCCAGACTCATATCGCGCGCATTGCAGAACATTTCTGCGTGACCGTCGGCGTCATCGAGGAACGCATCGGCGCGGCGGATCTGGGCGAACTAATGAATACGCAATTCAGGCAAATGGCGCTCGTACCGATAGACTACTAAGTGGCAATATCAGTTGCATGTCGCGGTATTTGTGGACGTCAGCGCCGGTTATCTGCGCGCTGTAGTCCGCAGGCATCCAGGGACAGCCGCGCTAGACTGACACCTAAATT
>Ga0210405_10003036_pt1 | contig 16784 bp, 13 predicted proteins | sample IncBWH11MmetaG_FD_155492 | JGI IMG/M metagenome (GOLD analysis project Ga0210405, IMG submission 155492) | Forest soil microbial communities from Barre Woods Harvard Forest LTER site, Petersham, Massachusetts, United States - Inc-BW-H-11-M | ecosystem: Environmental > Terrestrial > Soil >... | reverse complement strand
CCACAGGCGTCATGGTCATTCGCGAAGATAGGCCGACTCTCTCCCACACTAACTGTCTAACCTGAAATTCTTCGCATGTACAATCGTCAATTTCGATCTGTCACATGGATTTTTCTGCACGTACAAAAGGGGGCGATTTCTAGGGCCTCCTCGCGATTTCTTGTATTCTGAAAAGTTGAAGATTTCCTTCCTGTAAGATGGGGAGAATCGGACCCCATCACCGCTCGAATGGTCACACTTTCCGACATCCAATCCGCGTTAACACGAATTCGACCTTCGATCCATGTATCTTCCTGCACACGTTCTGAAACGTTCTCCGAGCTGACCGGCAACTCTGTCTACCTCAAGCTGGAGAACCGGCAGAGAACCGGCGCCTACAAGGAACGGGGCGCGTTGAATAAGCTGTTAAGTCTCACTCCTGAGGAGCGTTCGCAGGGAGTAATTGCGGCGTCTGCTGGGAACCACGCGCAGGCCGTCGCCTATCACGCGGCTAATCTTGGCATCCGCGCAAGAATCGTCATGCCGCTGCCTACTCCGTTAATTAAGGTGTCGGCAACGCGCGGCTATGGCGCCGAAGTTGTGCTTCATGGAGCGAATTACGATGAAGCGTTCGGCGAAGCGTTACGTCTCGCCGACCAGGATCACCTCACGTTTGTCCACGCTTTCGACGACGACGCGGTGATCGCCGGGCAGGGAACTCTGGGACTTGAGTTGCTTGAGCAGCATCCCGATCTTGAGGCTGTGATTGTGCCCATCGGCGGCGGAGGTTTGATCAGTGGCATCGCTTGCGCGCTGAAGGAAACTAATCCGCGCATTCAGATCTTCGGGGTACAACCCGCACGCTTGCTTTCGTTGCGTGCCGCGCTCATAACGGGCAAACCGGTCACCGTTCCGTCGGCAGTCACGATTGCCGACGGAATCGCGGTACGACGCACGGGCGAGCGAACGCTGCCCCTGATTCAAAAATATGTCGACGACGTGGTTATGGTGGAAGAAGAGGAGATCGCAAACGCTGTTCTTCTGTTGCTGGAGCGCGAAAAAATTCTGGCGGAAGGCGCCGGCGCCGCGGCGCTGGCGGCTTTGATTAATCGCAAAATTCCAGCGCTTCAAGAATCGTGCACGGAAGCGTCAAACGGAAGCTTAGCGAATCCGGGCTCACCCAACGCGAAGAAATCGGGTAAGAAAATCGCCGTTATCGTCAGTGGCGGAAATATCGACGTGACCTTGCTCGCGCGCATCATCGAGCGCGGCTTGGTGAAAGACGGCCGTCTGGTTCGTCTGCGCGTTCACCTTCCCGATTATCCAGGAGCCCTGCACAGCGTCACCGGAATTCTCGCCCAACACCGCGCCAACATCGTCGAGACTTCCTACGACCGTGCCTACCGCAACGTAAATCTCGGAGACACTGCTATCGACATCACGATGGAGACCCGCGGCCCCGAGCACATCGCGGACTTGATCGCAGCCTTAGCCGCCGGCGGCTACACCCACGAACGAATCCTGTAGGGCGAGGCCAGCAACCTGCGACTAGAAAGTAAATCGTCGGGGAAGCCGCGTCGGCTATCCAGTCGAGTAAAGCGTGGCCATGTTCAGCAACCGATGGCCGGCGCCAGCGACCTAAGGTTTAACTTCACGGGGCGACGTACTCGCCCGAATTGCATCTTAACTGGTAAAGTGGGAAAGAAGTTTCTCGCTCGCGACATGTTCTGGGCGGGAGAACTGACCTCGGAATCTTGCAGACGACTCGTTGAATCTCAGGATTTGCGAGGCTCGTGTACTGGCAGGATTCTGGACTGTATGAGGAGAATGGACCGCCAACGAGACCACCCACGTCGCCTCGGCGACATCTCAATCAATTGGACCCGGAGCCATAATCAATTTGAAGCTGAGCTATTCAGTGCTTGTAAGCCTACTCTCGATCTTATCCTTTGCAGCTTTTTGCGCAGGTCAAGGCGCTCCACAGATTCAAACACCGGACCCGTCCCAATCTGCTCAGTCGCTCACAGCCAGTTCTTCGAGGCCGGATAAGCCGGGAGACCAGTCGTCCGCCCAGGGTAATGCTCAGGATGATCCAAGCAGCCCGGTCCAAGATACAAAAAAGAAGAGCAGAGACGACCGGATGTTTTACGTGATGCCGAACTACCTGACCGTGGATAGCCAATCGCAGGTACAACCAGTCTCCTGGAAAGAGAAGTTCGCCATGGCAGCGAAGGGCTCCTTCGATCCATATGAATTCACGGTTGTAGGCATCGTTGCAGGCATTCGCCAGGCGGAGAATTCCTCTCCCGGGTTCGGACAGGGAATGGAGGGATACGGAAAGCGGTATGGGGCGGCTTTTGGCGATCAGGTAGATGGCAATATTATGGTCGGCGGAGTTTTCCCTACGATCCTGAAAGTCGATCCTAGGTATTTTCAACTGGGCAGGGGTTCGTTCCTGCACCGCTTTGGTTATGCTATCGACCGTATCTTCATCGCTCGCAGAGATTCCGGCTCCCACATGTTCAACGTTCCCGAGTTCGCCGGGAACGCAACGGCGATCGCTATTTCCAATGTTTATTATCCGGCGGAGAATCTCAGTTTTTCCTCGAGTCTTTCTGACTGGGGCACGCAAATGGGTCTAGACGCCTTCGGAAATGAGCTCAAGGAGTTTTGGCCCGATATTCACCGCTATTTGCAGGCAAGACACGAACGCCATCTGCAAAAACAGCAACGGAAGGCATCCGACTGACTGTTCCAATCCCCGTTCCACACGACCAGAGTTCCCATTTGGGTGCATCCAAACTCCCGTCCAAACAATCCAAGTTTGAGTAACTGACGGGAATTATTTGAAAGTACAGTAGATAGCCGAGCGGGAAAATGCGGATGTGGGAGGACATTTGAAAGCCATTCAATTGTTTTGCACGGTGACAGCGTTGGCCGTGATGTTGGCGCTGGCTGTTCAAGCTCAGGAACCAGTGAACGCGCGCGTAGCATCCCGAGAAGGCACTGTGCCGCCGGGCCTGGACGAAGGTTCACGAACCACCAATGTTGCGCTGATCGATGTTGCACTAACCGATGCTTCGCAAAGCCAGGGCGCCCAACAAACGAGCAAGACAACAGATGCACAATCCTCCACGCCAGACGCGCCCGCGCCAGCCGTCCCCCCCGCAGATACGAATAAGCCGAATGAACAGTTTGGTAAGCAATCCAAAAGGATTCTGGGGATTGTTCCCAATTACCGGGCGGTCAGCGCCAACACGAAACTGCCTCCGCTGAGCTTCAAGGGTGAACTCTGGCTGGCGACCCAGGATACATTCGACTACTCCTATTTCATTTTAGCGGGAGGCCTCGCGGCAATTGACATGGCCAGCAAGTCGGAGCCGGCCTTCGGGCAAGGCGCTGAAGGGTACGGTAAATACTACTGGCACACGTTTGTCGATGGCGGCATTGAGAACTACATGACGGAAGCAATCGTCCCAGCGGCTACGAAAGAAGACCCGAGATACTACACCCTGGGGCAAGGCGGATTCGTTAAGCGGACCGGTTATGCCGTAAGTCGGCTGTTCATCACCAGGACCGACTCTGGAAACAGCACCTTTAACCTGTCGGAGATCGTTGGGGCCGGAGCGGCCGCGGGCATCGGCAATACGTATTACCCGGCACAATCCAACCCGTGGGTAAAAACCTACCAACGCTGGGGAACCCAGGTGGGATTAGACGGCGTGTTTAACACGCTGAAAGAATTCTGGCCCGACATTAATCACGCGCTGTTTCACGGAAAATACTAATTCTGCCTTGATTTACTAGGCTTGCGCTGTGCTTGGCCATTCGCCGGAGTACACACTCGATATAATTTGAATGATGGTTTCCGTCCCCCATGCTCCGCCGCGAGACGCGATCCGGCGCGTCCGATGCATCCAAACCGTTACCATCGTCTGGATGAGCGTTGAGGCGGGAGTGTCACTCTCGGCGGCGTGGGGGGCTCACAGCCCTGCGCTTGTAGCTTTCGGTGGAGATAGTGCTGTCGAGCTTCTCTCTGCCGTGGTCGTCTTGTGGCGGTTCAACTCCCGCGACGCACAGGAGCAAGCCGAGAAGAATGCGTCTCACACTGCCGGAACACTGTTGTTTGTGCTGGCCGCCTTTGTGGTCACAGTGTCAGCCCTGACGATGCTGGGATACAGTGAGCCCAAACCGAGCCACTTGGGCATCGCGGTTCTGATGGCCGCAACAGCGATCATGCCGTGGCTTGCTTGGGAGAAGCGAAAACTGTCGGCGATCACAGGCAGCGCGGCCCTTCGGGCCGACGCCGCGGAATCAGCGCTATGCGCATATCTCTCGCTGGGTACGCTAGCGGGAATTACTGTGAATGCGATCTGGCACCTTGCGTGGGCTGATCCAGTTGCAGCTCTGGCCGTTACTCCCCTTATCGTGATTGAGGGCCGCAAAGTGATCGGCGGGAAGGCTTGCGGATGTTGCTAGGAAGTTCCAGCCCACAGAACCGTTCGCGGACAGAGACTCCTCAATCGAACAAGGATTGCGGGAGGCCGCGGAAACAGCCGCCGCCTCCCTACCGTTAGAAATGAAACCCGATCTCCGCCGTCAGCGACCGCGGCGTTACGTAATGTGTGCCGCTGAAGGTGGAAAGGAAGTTATACAGGGCGTATTTGTTTGTTACGTTGATGGCAGTCAGTTGCAGGCTGACTTTGTATTTATCGCCATGAAACACGTTGTCATGCCCGATGGCGATATCGAAAAGACTTCGAGCCGCAATGCGAGGGGGATTTTTATCGTCGTTTTCCGTGTTTGGCTTGGGCACATTCAATAGAGTAGACCCATAAAGCGCCAGCGGGCAGGGGTTCGGCAGCGCAACCGTGGGAGTAGCGCGCTGGGAGCCGCAAAACAGTCCAGATTCGAATTCTTGATCGGCAGTTAGTGGAATCCCAAACGAGTCCGTCAGCGCAACCGCTGGCGGCCCGCCCGGCAACCCGTTTGTTGTGGTGGTCTGAGCGCAGTTGCCACCGAAGCAAGGAGTCTGACCCGCTACCAGGCCGCTGTCATAGCGCCAGTTGAAGCCGAACCAGGGTCCTAGCTTCCATGGCTGGTACTGCATGTGCGCCGTCATGTTGAATTTCTCGTCGTGATCGATCCGGAATGGCGTGGAAGTGCTTGAACTTACTGCCACAGCAGGCACCGCTCCCGCGCCGCCAATCTGAGGTGTGAAGAAGCGCGCCGCCACACTGGAGAAGACTGCCAGCGCCGAGAATCCGCGGTAGTTCGGCACGCTCACGCGGCCGGCGTAGCCCGGAATTTTCGAGCGGTCCCACTCGATGGGAAACGTGATCGGAGTGTTTCCTAGAATACTGAAGTCATATGCATTGTGCGTGTACTTCCAGATGTATTCGCCCGAGAACACAAGGTAGCGTCCGAAAGCTTGCTGGATTCCGGCGTGGAATTCATTGCGCCACCCCGGAGCAAACGGCGTTATTCCTGACACGGTACAGCCAAGCAGCGGATTCAAAACTTCGTTGCCGCATCCGATGCTTGAGAGCACCAAGTTTTCATTGAAGGGAGTCTCCAGCACTCGCGCATACGATACGCGAAGAACTGTGTTCGTCTTTTTGATCTTGTAGGCAACACCGACACGCGGTTCCGCTTCCTTGTGTGTCGTCAGACCATTATAGAAGTCGCCGCGCAAGCCCAGATTCAACGACCAATTCCCCTTGGTGATGTTATCGCGCACATATAAAGCAAGTTCTTTCACATCGGTGTGGCCGTTGAACGTGTACAAGCCACCTCCAGTTGTCAGATCGTAAGGCGGCAGCACGGCGCAGGGATCGGGAGGAGGATTTCCGTTCGGACAGCCGAAGGTGACCGGAAGCAATGTGGGATCGACAATGCCAACGGTATCCTGCTCATCGAGGAACGTCTGCTGATAGACCGCTCCCACTTTCAGGTTGTGAGTCCCTTTGACGTAGGAGATGTCAGACCGCAACCCAGCGTTGGTCAGCTTCCGATTTTGTCCCACCGTTTCTCTTTGCAGATTCGTCGGACCCAGATCGGCGAAAGGATTGCCGCTGGGGTAGTAGTTGTATTGGTCGCGCCGAACAAAGGCACCCAAAGTGAATACCGAGCTGGAATTTAACAAACGTGTCCACGATGGCGCGATATTGAAGGTCTTGATTTGCGAGCGCTGATCCGCCGGTCCGACGACCCTTCCGTTGGGATCGAGGCCTCCGTTGCAGACCACGACGCAATTCCAGGCCGTCGCATCCTGGGTATCGAACGTATTCGGCGTCTGAAACCAGGAGCGGGTATAGCCGAAGTTCAAGTGAATCGAATCAGCGGTCGTAAGCTGATAATCCACGCGGTCGAACAGATTCTCTTCGTTGCCCTTGTCGTGCATAACGGCAAATTCCGGCGGATCTAGGAATCGGCCGCTGTTCAATCCGCTTACCGAGATGAAATTCCCCCAGTTCTGGCCGCCATAGCCGAGATCAAGCGTCGCATTGGAAGTCCCAAACGATCCGTAGGAACTTGTGACACTGCCATGTGGCGTCGTTTGTCCCTGCCCCGATCGTGTGGTTACATTGATGACGATGCTCGTCTTATCGCCGTATTCAGCGGGCGGCGCTCCGGAGATAACTTCCATCGACTGGATTGAATCGAGCGGAATTTGATTAGAGAACACCTTGCTTTGCTGATCCGTAATTGGCTGGCCGTCGACCGAGAACGAATTTTCAGCGTGATCACCTAGTCCATGGAAAAGTCCGTTCGAGTCAGCTGAGATGCCTGGCGTGGCGAGGGTAACGAGTGAGCTTACCGATGAAGATTGGCTTTCCAACGGCAGCTTGTCGAATAAGTTCCTATCTACGTCGGTGTGGAAGGTGGGATCATTTTCAATGAGGTCACCGCCCTCCGCCTCTACTGTCACCTGCGTGGTCGATCCCGAAACCTTCAGCGTGATAGGGACGTTAACCGGAACTGAAGAGCGAGGCTCCACGTCCTGTATGGAAGAAGAGAAGCCCTCAGCCTTCACCGTCAGGTGGTAGGGATTGAAAGGAACGTTGGTGAAGGCAAATTTTCCCGCGGCATCCGTAGTGGTGGATTGATCAAAGCCGCTCACGGGGTTGCGAATCTCGACGGCAGCGTGAGGAACAACCGCGCCCGTGGTGTCAACTACGGTGCCGGTGATCGAACCCGAGTTTCCAACCGACTGGGCTCCCGATATGGTGGTGAGGAAGGTGACGGCGAAAATGGCGATTAGCTGCCATCTGAATAAAGTAGGCATTAGTCCTCCTGAGAGAAATACAGAAATAGGGATTGGCCGGCGTGCGCGCCGGAATTTCAATACTTTGGGAATCCCTAAACGGCAGGAGGACCGCGAATGCCCAACTCAAAAACGCTGAGCCGGGCCTGGGCAATGACTTCTTCTACTTGCAGCAGGCCGATCGCGGCAAACACTGTCCGGGCCTGACTGGCACTGGCCGTAGGCGCGGTGCTGTGAGCGACCACGCAGATGGAGCAGGAGGTGGATTCAGTTTTGTTCGGATGGTTGTGGGTAGACTCCGCCACCGCCGTCCATAACATCAGGGACAGGCAGAGCCACGCCAACCATCGAGGACGAAACTTCATGCGTTCCTGCATTGGTCTAAATACGAGATTCTCTAAAGCTTATAACGGTTGCCTCACACAAGCAACGTCGGGCGAGTTACTATGGGACGAGTCGACGGGGCGTCGCGGTCGCAGGACACTGTCTCCCCAGCCATCAAAACTTAAGCCGTGAAATTTTCAAGGGTGAGGAACATATGACAGAACCGACTTACGAAGAACTCAAAGCCCGGTTGTCGCAGTTGGAGAAAGAGGTCGAGACCAAGAAGCGCAGTGGCGAGATGACCTTTAAGATCGGCGAAAAAGGTGGGGTCAGCGTCTATGGACTCGGCCGCTTTCCTGTGACTCTTTATTACGAGCAATGGAACCGGCTGCTCGGCGCCGCCGAGGACATCAAGAAGTTCATGGAAGAAAATAAGTCGAGGCTGAAGCTGAAAGAGCAAGGCTGACATAGAGGCGTTGCTTAACGCCTTCCCGCTGCGCAATAGAGCGGGAAGGGGTCACGCCGCGCGATTGGGAAACGGTGGCTGGGAGTGTTTGCCATCGCGGAATCTGAAAATAATTCCCGCTAGCTCCCGGCCCGCTTCACGCTATAATAAAAAAACTGTGCCTAAATACTCCATCGTCGTCCCTTTGCACAACGAGCAGGAGAACGTCACCGACCTCTATGACCGCCTGAAAGCGGTGATGGAGACGGCCGGTGATACGTTCGAAATCGTGCTGGTCGACGATGGATCGAGCGACCACACTTTTGCCATGCTGCGGGAGATCGCGGCCGTCGACAGCCGCGTCACAGTGGTTAAGCTGCGGCGCAATTTCGGGCAGACCGCCGGCCTGGCCGCTGGTTTCGATCACGCGCGGGGCGAATACATCATCGCGATGGATGGCGATCTGCAACACGATCCCGCCGACATTCCGATGTTTCTCGAAAAAATTGCGGCCGGTTATGACATTGTTAGCGGCTGGCGCAAGGTTCGCATCGATAATTTCTGGATGCGCCGCATTCCCTCCCGTGTCGCCAACTGGCTGATGGCCAAGCTCAGCGGCGTCGACATTCACGACTTCGGCACTACCTTTAAAGCATATCGCCGCGAAATTCTCGAGCAAGTTCCGCTGTACGGCGAACTGCACCGGTTCATCCCGGCGCTGGCGTCGTGGTATGGCGCATCGATTTGCGAAGTACCCATTCGCAATGTGAACCGCGAGCGCGGCGCGTCGCACTATGGCATCTCCCGCACGTTCCGGGTTTTCTTCGATCTCATCACGATTCGCTTTCTGCTTCGCTACCTCTCGCGTCCGCTACACTTCTTCGGAACGTTCGGGCTGCTCAGCATGTTCGGCGGCAGCGGTATCGTAGCCTGGCTCGGCGTGGAGAAATTTCTGCGCAACGTCCACGTCATGGCTTCTCACGGACCGCTGATGATGCTGGCCCTCGGCCTTCTGCTCGGCGGCAGCGGTATCGTAGCCTGGCTCGGCGTGGAGAAATTTCTGCGCAACGTCCACGTCATGGCTTCTCACGGACCGCTGATGATGCTGGCCCTCGGCCTTCTGCTCGGCGGACTCAATTTACTTGCCATCGGCTTGCTCGGCGAGATGCAAGTCCGCCATTATCACGAACCCCGCCACCGCGCTCCTTACTCTGTCGATCGTGTTCTTCGTTCTCAGAACGAAGAGCACAGCGTCTCGGAGTAGCTTCTAAGAATGGTTTAGGGAACACGATTTCGCTCGTGCGAGTGTTACCAGACCCGACACACATCTGCCGCGGGTTTCACCATGGGCTGCCCAGGTTTGCAGTTGAATGCCTGGGCGAACTCTGGCATGTTCACTACAACCCCGTTGATACGGTAGTGTGCTGGGGAGTGCGGATCGGTCATGGCCCGTACCCGCATGTCTTCAGGGCGCTCGTTGGCGCAGTCCCACTGCGCAAATCCGACGAAGAAGCGCTGTTCAGGGGTGAGGCCGTCGACGGTCGGAAGATTCTTCTCTTTGGTCGCATCTTTCCATGCCATGAAAGCCAGAATCTCGCCTCCCAGGTCGGCGACATTTTCACCCAGCGTCAGCTTGCCGTTGACGTGCACATCTTCCACTGAAACGTAGGATGAGTATTGATCGTCGACGCACTTGGTGCGCGCATCGAACTTCTCGCGATCTTCTTTGGTCCACCAATCCTTCAGATTCCCTTTGGCGTCGTATTGGCTGCCCTCATCATCGAAGCCGTGCGTCAGTTCGTGGCCAATCGTCCCGCCGGTGTCGCCGTAGTTAGGGGCATCGTCCATCTTCGGGTCGTAGAGCGGGGGTTGCAGCACGCCGGCAGGAAAGTTGATGTCGTTCATCTGATCGTTGTAGTAAGCGTCAACGGTGGGAGCCGAAATGTCCCACTCGCCGTGGTCGACAGGTTTGCCGATCTTGTTGATGTTGCGTCGATTCTCGAATTCGCGGGTGCGCTCCACATTTCCAGCAAAATCATCGCGTGCAATCTTGATTGGGCTATAGTCGCGCCACTTGTCGGGATAGCCAATCTTGTTGCGAATGCCTGCCAGCTTGGTCAAGGCCTGCTGCTTCGTCTCCGGGCTCATCCAGTCGAGTGCCCGGATGCGCTGGCCCATGGCGTCCTCGATGCGCTGCACCATCCCGACCGTGCTCTGCTTGAGTTCTGGCGAAAAAACCTTCGCCACGTACACCTGACCAAGAGCCTCGCTCAGGTCGAAATCGACATACTGCACACAGCGCTTCCAGCGCGGCTGCATCTCTTTCGCGCCCCGCAAGTACTTGCGGTAAAATTCGAAATTCTCTTCTACAAACGGCGACGCGAGGTACGGAGATGAACTATCGGCGATGTGGAATCGCAGATAGGTCTTCCAACTGTCGATCGATTCTGACGACAGAAGCGTGTTTAGTTCCTTGATGAACTCGGGAGCATCCACGTTAAGAATTGCAAACTCCGGATATTGCATCTCGCGATAGTAGGCGGCCCAGTCGAAGTTGGGCGCGAGCTGGGCGAGCTCCGCAATCTTCATTTTGTGGACCAGCTTGTGCGGGTCGCGGCGTTCCACGCGGGTGAGCGAAGCCTTAGCGAGGGCCGTTTCCAGGCGCATCACGGTCTCGGCATTCTTCCCGGCAGTGGCCGGCGTGTCGCCGATCAGCTCGAAGACCTTTTGAATGTGTTGTACGTAGCGTTGTCGCGTTTCTTTCGACTTCGCATCATCTTTGGTGTAGTAATCGCGGTCGGGCATGCTGAGGCCGCCCTGGTCCACATCGGCGATCACATGTTCGGAGTCGTCTGGATCCTGCGTCGAGCCTGCAGCAAAAAGCATCGAACGGCCTGAGTGGACCAGTTGCAGGTGCGCCACCACGAGTGTGATCTCTTTCGCCGACCTGATTTGAGCTAGGGAATCGAGTTCCGGCTGAATTGCCGAGAGCCCGCGCTTTTCGACTGCGCTTTCATCCATGCACGCGGCGTAGAAATCGCCGATCTTCTGGGTCACGGCATCGCGTTGATCGGCCGGCTGCGCGGCCTGCTCCAACATGCCACGCAGGAAGATCAAGTTGTCCTGATAGAGCTTGCCGTAAACCGACCATGAAGTCTGATCCGGCGGTATGGGGTTCTTCTTTTGCCAGCCGCCACAGGAATAGTGGTAGAGATCAACGCAAGGGTCAATCGATTTGTCCATTGAAGAAACATCGAGACTGGGGCTGTAAGGTAGCGCCGCATCAGAAGATTGTTGCGTAGACGCACCTTGCGCGTTCGCCAGCGATATACCTGCCACGACAAACCATAGGCACAGACGGTTCTTAAGCATATTCACCTTTGACGGAGATGGACGGAAAACGTTACGCAAACGGGCCATCCTACGCGGATGCGTTGCCTGCTTGCAATCGAGATCGAGTAATTATTTCACCGCGACATTTCTTGTCCCAGCCATTCCAACGCGCGGTGCTAAACTTGGACGCGTCTATGATCTTGAAACAGTACTACTTGGGCTGCCTGGCCCATGCCTCGTATCTACTTGGAGACGAGGCCAGTTCGACTGCCATCATCGTCGATCCGCAGCGCGACATTCAGCAATATCTGGCGGACGCCGAGAAACTGGGATTGCAGATTCGCCATGTTTTTCTGAGCCACTTCCACGCTGACTTTGTCGCCGGCCATCTGGAGTTACGCGACCGTTGCGGCGCGACCATTCATCTCGGCTCTCGCGCCCAGGCGGAATATGCTTTCGCCGCCATGAAAGATGGAGACACGCTCGACTTCCCGGGACTGCGCCTGCAGGTGCTGGAAACTCCCGGCCACACGATCGAGTCGATCTCGATCCTGGTGGTTGATCTTCAGAAGGACCCGGCGAAGCCTTACGCCGTTCTCACGGGCGACACGCTGTTTATCGGCGACGTTGGCCGTCCTGACCTGCGCGCATCGCTGGGGTGGACCGCTAACGACCTCGGCTCGCACTTATACGACTCGTTGCACAACAAACTTCTTAAGCTTCCCGATGAGACTCTCGTATACCCGGCCCACGGCTCGGGTTCGCTGTGTGGAAAAAATCTTTCCTCCGATACGGTCTCTCCGTTAGGAGTGCAACGGCGAATGAACTACGCCCTGCAGCCGATGACGAAAGACGAATTCATTCGGCTCGTCACGGCAGATCAGCCTGATGCTCCGCCGTATTTTACTTACGATGCCATTCTCAACACTCGCGAGCACACTTCGCTCGACAAGAATCTCGAAGAGGTTCTTCATCCGATCGAGCTCGATGAGGTCTTGCGGATGGGAGATGGCGGTGCTCAGATTCTCGATGTCCGCGATGCTGCCGAATACGCGAAGGGGCACTTAGCGGGAAGCATCAACATTGGACTCGGCGGGCAATATGCCACGTGGGCGGGCACGGTGCTCGACCGCGCCAAGCCCATCGTAATCATTGCCGAGCCTGGACGGGAAAAGGAAGCTGCTCTTCGTCTGGGCCGCATTGGCTTCGATCATGTGACGGGATATCTAAATGGGGGCATGGAATCGCTTGCTGCCAGAGCCGACCTAGTCTGGCCAACGGAACGTGTCAGCGCCCCGGCGGTAGCGGAAGAACTGGCGAGTGCAGGTCCGCCGCTGCTGCTCGATGTCAGAAATCCGCGCGAGTGGACGACCAAACACATTAAAGGCGGTCTGAATATCCCGCTCAATCGGCTGCAAGAACGGATCGCCGAAATTCCACGCAACCGCCGGATTGCGGTGCATTGTGCAGGCGGCTACCGTTCTTCGATTGCGGCCAGCATTTTGCAACAGTACGGAATCACGAATCTCACTGAGATGGCCGGAGGCCTTGCTGCTTGGGAAGCCGCGAAACTGCCGATCGTGTCGGAAGCCTAGTTAGCGGAAGGCGCCACTGAAAGCCTCGTGCTCGATGTGCTTGATTGGTTCATCACACCCGTCCGCGATAACTCCGAGCGTATAATGTGCCGTCTAGTGTCCAAGGAGCGCCGGTCGTTATGGCACAAACCACGCAGCATGAATTGCAACTGGCCCGCCGCATGTCGCGGCTGGGTACCGAGACTGCTTTCGAAGTCCTGAACAAAGCGCGAGCCCTGGAACGGCAAGGCAAGAGCATCATCCACCTCGAAATTGGGGAGCCGGATTTCGACACCCCCGCTAACGTTGTGGAAGCCGCCGTGGACGCTTTGCACAAGGGGTGGACGCACTACGGGCCTTCGGCCGGCTTGCCGGAACTTCGTCAGACCATCGCAGATTACGTGAGCCGCACTCGCGGCGTGAAGGTGGTACCGGAAGAAGTGGTAGTTGTCCCCGGCGGTAAGCCGATTATTTTCTTTACGATTCTTGCTTTAGTTGATGAGGGAGATGAGGTTATCTATCCCAACCCCGGTTTCCCCATCTACGAGTCGATGATCCAGTATGTCGGGGGCAAGGCGGTTCCAATTCACCTGAAAGAGGACCGCGATTTCTCCCTCGACGTGAACGAACTGGCAGCGCTCATCACCGACCGGACGAAACTGATCATTCTGAATTCGCCACAAAACCCCACGGGCGGAGTGATGCCGCGCAGCGAAGTCGAGCAGGTGGCCAAAGTCATCGGCGACCGCAACATCCTGGTGCTTTCGGACGAAATTTACAGCCGGCTGCTTTTTGAAGGTGAGCATTTCTCCATCATGTCGGTGCCTAACATGCAGGAGCGCACCATCCTTCTCGATGGATTCTCAAAAACCTATGCGATGACCGGTTGGCGCATGGGCTATGGCGTGATGCGGAGCGACCTGGCAGCGCACTTGACTCGCTTGATGACGAACTCAAACTCGTGCACCGCCAGCTTTACGCAGATCGCGGGAATCGAAGCCCTGCGCGGCGACCAAAGTTCGGTCGAGCACATGTGCGCTGAATTTAAACGGCGCCGCGACGTGTTCGTTGCTGGCTTGAACAAGATCAAAGGTTTTTCCTGCCGCATGCCGAAAGGCGCGTTCTACGTCTTCCCGAACATCACGAAGACGGGATGGAAGTCGAAGCCTCTTGCCGATGCTTTGCTCGAGCAGGCTGGCGTAGCTGCTCTTTCTGGCACTTCATTTGGCGCCTTTGGCGAAGGCTACCTGCGCTTCAGCGTGGCTAACTCGCTCGAGAATTTGCAGCAGGCGCTCGACCGAATCGACCGGTGGACCAAAGAAAATCTCTAGCTTCGCCGAGGAATTCCGAGCTAAGGCTCTGCGCCTGCCGTCTTGCCCGTTCCCAGTACGGTCCAACGTTTACGAATTGCGGATAATCCACAGACGACTCGATTGAGCCGAGCATCCTCGCCATAGAATAGCGCGATCCCGGAACGGCATTGTTCAAGTTCTGGTACGAGAGGTGGAGTCCCATGCTATCGAAAAAATTAGCTCCTTTGCTGCACAAATGCTGGCGGCATCCTGCCCCTCTCTGATTTTGGCACCGTCGATTTTGGTGACGACTGCACCGGAGTCGGAAGTACGAATGACGCGACCGACTCTTCGACTTCGGGTGCGATCGGCGCTTTCGGAAGCAACATCCAGGAGGCGATCATGGTCAATGGCAGCACGGGCGCGAATGAAGCTGTGCCGTCAGGCCTGTCATCAGACGGGACCAGCTTCACTGTGACTTGGGATTCTGAATAAGTTGAGTTGGGTTTAATCGGAGGGCGGCCCTGCCTCGGCAGGCCGCACGATGCAAACGCCCCGTTCAGGTTGCGCCTGGTCGGGGCTGTTTGTTTGTCGAGTTACATCTTCGGGCAAATTTTTGCGGTATCATGCTCCCGTTATGGCGCTCTCTCAAAAAACATCGAAGTCACGCGGAACTCCACAGCCCAGCCGTCCATACATGCCGGGGTACGGACTGCCGGAAGGTGACAAAGGTTTGCTCCGGTGGAACTGGGCCGAGCAGCGGCTCAAGAAGTCGCACAACTATTGGATGACCACCGTGAAGCCGAACGGTTCCCCTCACACCATGGTGGTCTGGGGCCTATGGCAGGACGGGCGATTCTTGTTTAGCACCGGCAGCAAATCGCGGAAGGCGCGCAATCTGGCAAAGAACAACAACAGCGTGGTCTGCACCGAACACGCACACGAAGCGGTCGTCGTCGAAGGCATCGCAGAGCTAGCCGACGTCTCCGCGCGCCGGAAATTCCTTCCTGTCTACGAGCGCAAGTACAAGTTCAGTATGAAGGGAATGAAAGACGACATTTTGTCGATGAAGGAGCCGGTCTTCGCAGTCCGTCCATGCGTGGTGTTTGGATTGTTGGAAAAACACTTTCAGAGTAAGTCGACGCGCTGGAAATTCGAAGCGTGATCGTAACTAGAATGAGCCGTGTCCTCCCGCTCGGTACCTTCTTGTGCATGCGGCAGTTCAGCGCTCTGTCGCGTATGATATTTTCGTGAATCGATACGCCCGGAGTGCGGTATAGCATTCCGATTCAGCCGCCTCTGAAAAACTCATGACGAACAAATTTCGCGTTTTTGTTACTTGCGATATTGGAGAAGCTCTCAACCTGCTGAGCCATCGTGGCTATGAAATCGAGGTTTATCCCCAGCCTGAAGCGCCTACGAAGCGACTGATTCTCGAAAAAGCGAGCTCGGGCATCGACGGTCTGATTACCACGCTTCGCGACCAGATCGACGCCGAGGTCTTCGAGGCCGGTAAGAGGACTTTGAAGGTCGTCTCCCAGTTTGCGGTTGGGTTTGACAATATCAACCGCGCCGACGCAAACCGCTACAAGATTCCCTTCACTAATACAGCAGACGTTCTCACCGAGGCCACGGCGGAGTTCGCCTTCTTCATGCTTGGCATGCTTGCCCGAAAAATGTGGTCGGCCGAGCACCTGACGCGTGACAACCAGTGGGGATACTGGCACCCTTACCTGCCGTTTCTGGGCGATGAAGTAACCGGGAAGACGATTGCGATTATCGGGACGGGAAGAATCGGGCTGGCCATGATCAAGAAATGTGCCGGCTTCGATATGAACATGTTGTGCTATGACCCGGCGTACGAGAATCACGACTACATCAAAGCGATTCAAGAGAATATGGATTTGCGCCACGCGCGCGGCATCACAAAAGAAAAAAACTGGATCAAGTACGTGACCTTCGAAGAAGCCCTGCGCCAGGCTGACTTCGTCAGCGTGCACGTGCCGCTGTTGCGGCCGGGTGAAAGCGCGACGCCCACTTACCATCTGTTCAACGAACAGACCTTGCGGCTCATGAAGCCCACTGCATTTCTGGTGAACGACTCGCGCGGCCCGGTGATCGACGAAATGGCGCTAGCGCGGGCGTTACGGGAAAACTGGATTGCCGGCGCCGCTCTGGATGTTTACGAAAAGGAGCCGTTGCCGGCGGATTCGCCGCTACGCGATCCTGCGATTGCCGACCGTTGCCGCTTGATGCCGCACTTCGCCAGCGCGGCGCGCATCACAAGGCTCTCCAGCGATCCCGAGAAAGGCATGGCTGGGCGCTGTGTGCAGGGGTTGATCGATGTGCTCGAAGGAAATTATGGCGGCGACCTCACGAAGATGCCTTATGTGGTGAACAAAGAAGCCTTTGGAAAGTAGAAGGAAGAGCGCAGAGGTTCGATGTTCTCCAACCGCACTAACTGGCAACTCACACGGAATCGGCTGACTGAGGCGCTCGAACAAGCAAGGTCGAGCGGCGCCCGCGTGCTTGATCTTACAATTTCCAACCCCTCGCGTGCGGGGTTGCAC
>Ga0210405_10003032_pt1 | contig 16808 bp, 17 predicted proteins | sample IncBWH11MmetaG_FD_155492 | JGI IMG/M metagenome (GOLD analysis project Ga0210405, IMG submission 155492) | Forest soil microbial communities from Barre Woods Harvard Forest LTER site, Petersham, Massachusetts, United States - Inc-BW-H-11-M | ecosystem: Environmental > Terrestrial > Soil >... | reverse complement strand
CGGCCTTCGCGTGTGTCGTCCCAATCGTAAAACCGCCCTTCTCCGACGGCGAGGCTGCGAATCTCCTGAAACGGCGGCTGCGATCCGGTAACCAGGAATGCGGCATTGTTGAAGTTGCTGTGTGCCCGCACGTCTTCCTGCTCAAGCTCCGGTATGGCGTATTGGCAATCAGGCGCGTCGGCTTGCACTGCAGCCACATCCGGATCCTCCCAGTGCACCGTTCTCCCCGCCCGTGCCCCTCCAGCTTGCAGGCTGGTACGACCGTGAAAAACGATCATCACGTCCTTACCTAAAGTTTTGGCTTGGTCTTCCTGACCTTTTCGCAAGCCTTCCCCGGCCGCCACCATAAGAACAATCGAGACGATCCCCCAAGCGATGCCGAACATCGTGAGGAAAGTTCGGAGTTTGTGGGACCACAGCGTCCGAAGTACATCGCCAATGAGATCGCTGAGGACCATCCGCTTTATTGGACGCGCCGGGCCGTGGAACGTAAGCCGGGCAAAACCAACGTCCTGATAGCTGATACGGCTCAGAAGAGGGATTTGTTCAGGAAGTCTGTAGAGACGCAGCTTGCTGCGTGTTGCGGCGCCCGACTAGCCGGGCAGGAGGCGTAGCAAGCTACGTCTCTACCGGGCTGCATCCGATTTTTTCCATCCAGCCTTCAAATTCCTTGAGTGCCAACTCGCACTGTTGGCGGTGCCGCTCGTGGCGGTCGCGGATTTTCCGATCCAGCGGCGGCAGAAGGTCAAACGTTATGTTAGCCGGCTGAAATTTCTTTGGATCGGCCTGTGTGATGTAATTCATCAGCGATCCAAACGCGGTTGCCCGAGGAGGAGGAACCAGCTCCGGGCCCGCGGCCAGTGCTGCTGCATGAATGCCCGCCATGAGACCGGCTGCGATCGATTCCACATACCCTTCGACCCCGCAAATCTGCCCCGCAAACAATACGCGCGGATGTTCTTTCATCTGCAGAGTCCCGGACAGCAGCGTCGGCGCATTGATATAGGTGTTGCGATGAATCTGCCCATACCGCAGGAAGCGAGCATTCTCAAGCCCAGGAATCAATCGCAGCACGCGTGCCTGCTCGCCAAATTTCAAATGGTTCTGGAACCCGACCAGGTTGTAGGAATCGGCGCGCAGATTCTCTTGCCGCAACTGCACCGCCGCATAAGGAATGCGCGCGGTGCACGGGTCTTTCAGTCCCACCGGTTTCATGGGACCGAAGCGAAGCGTGTCGCGGCCTCGCCGTGCAATCTCTTCGATCGGCAGGCAACTCTCAAAATAATTCAGCTTCTCCCACTCGCGTTCTTCGACCGATTGTGCCGCCAGCAACGCGTCATAAAAACGGTCGTACTCCTCTCTCGACATGGGGCAGTTGATGTAGTCGGCCGAGCCTTTGTCGTAGCGTGCCGCCAGATACACTTTCGCCATGTCGATGGAATCGGCCTCGACGATTGGGCTGATCGAATCGTAGAAGAACAGGTACGCAGCCCCGCTGAGTCGCCCGATTTCCCGCGAAAGTGCATCCGACGTCAGTGGACCGGTAGCAACGACCGTGATCTGGTCTTCGTCAATCTGCGCAACCTCATCTCGATATACTGTGATCAGCGGCTCGCGCGAAACAGCTTCGGTCACTCGAGCGGCAAACCTCGCACGATCCACAGCAAGCGCATGTCCAGCGGGCACGGCGCACTCCCGCGCAATTCCTATCAGCAACGATCCCGCGCGCCGCAACTCTTCTTTCAACAGCCACGGCGCGGTGTTTTCGGTTTCGGACTTCAGGGAATTCGAGCACACCAGTTCGGCGAAATCTCCAGTCTGGTGCGCTGCTGTCGAGTGCACCGGACGCATTTCGAAGAGTTCAACCTCAACACCCCGGCGCGCACACTGCCACGCCGCTTCCGAACCCGCTAATCCCGCACCGATAACTTTGACTCGCGGGTTCACGAGGCACTCTCCGCCAGTCGTCGCAAGTCTTCTTCCTTAAGCAACACTAGTCGCCAATCGTCCAGAAAGTCAGCTCCAAGCGATTTGTAGAATTCGACAGCCGAGTGATTCCAGTCGAGCACCTCCCAACGCATGCCATCACAGCCGTCGCGTTTCGCAATGCGGGCTACGGCTGCCAAGAGACTCTTGCCAATCTTTCGTCCTCGAAACTGGGGCCGCACAAACAGATCTTCCAGGAAGAGCTGCCGGCCTCTCCAGGAGCTGTAAAAATCAAAAAACAGAGCATAACCAGCCGGTTCGCCGTCCCACTCCGCAATCAGTGCGCGAAACTTCGACTGCGGAGCGAACCCGTCCCGCGCAAGATCGGATTCCGTGATGGTTACCTTATCCAGTTCATGCTCATACTCCGCCAGTTCGCGGATCAGTATCCTGAGCAGCGTCACATCCTCGACTGTCGCAGCACGAATTGAGAGCATCACACCATTCCCATGGAAAAAAGCCCTAGTTGCTGATCAGCGTCGATTGGCTGGATGCACAAACCCACGTGCCACCCTGATTGACCCAGGTGTCCGTGAAGCGTCCGCGGCGGGAGTAAGGTTTGCCATTCCGCACGCCCTTCTCCCGATAGATTCCAGTCACCACCGCACTATCGCCGTAGATGTACGCAGTCATCGATTCATTGACGATCTGTTCCGGATGCAACGACGGGGCCTTGACGCTGGCCATGAACTTGGCCTTGTCCATGAGCGAGCCGTCGTAGTCAATGTAAACCAGCGTGCTGGCCAGCAAACCTTCCAGTGCCTTGGTGTCCTTGTTTTGCTCTGCCTGATTCCAGGCATTTTCCAGGGCCAGAATCTTGGTTCTCTCGGAATCCCCATGAGCAGCCTCTTGCGCAGCCAGCGGCATGGAAACAAACCAAAGCAACACGCAAATGACCATCCCTGATCTCATGGAAATCTCCTCCCGATAGTGCAGGGATCACAGCTGACGTCGTCAGCGATATCTCGACCGCTGCTTTATTATACGGACTGCAATTCTGATTTCTTACGCGTGGTTAAGCAGAAGAAGCTCGTGCGGGCACGGAGTAGCTAATTAACGGTTGAGCTTTTCGTAATAGCGATTGTCGTACAGCGTGGTTGAGTTTTGCACGAATTCCAGGATGCGATGCATTCTAACCTTGTCTTCGCGATTCAATTCCTTGAACTGCACCGCAATCCCAGACCCGGGATGGATTCTTGCCACGGTTCCCTCGGCATGCAGCTTGCCATCATCGATTGAGAAGACCAGTTTAAGACTAGTCCCCGGCGTCAGGATTGCGCTGGTTTCCACATAACACCCGCCCATGCTGATATCGATCAGATTCCCGAAGATCGGGCCTGCCTCGGTCTCTGGATGCAACTCGATCGTGATGCGGCATTTCATGCGGGCATAGAGCCTGCGGTTCTTACGCGACGGCTGCTGTTGTTTTTCCAGATACATTCGCCGGTCGGCCTCAGCCAGAAGTTCTTCGGCATCTTTTCCGTCCTGCGGATACATGGCTTGCCCGACACTCAGCGAAAGAATCTCTTCGGCGCAAACTTCAAATCCGGCCTGCTTGGCCAGTTCTCGCAATTGATAGGCTTTCTTGACCGACGCATCGGCGGGCAGCCCGGGAGCGATGACCACAAATTCGTCTCCGCCCATGCGAGCGACGTAGTCGTACTCGCGGCAAGTCTCTTTCAGCGCTTGCGCAAATAGGCGCAGGACGCGGTTACCCTCCAAATGACCGAAGCGGTCGTTAATCTGCTTGAAGCCATCCATGTCGCCGACCATCACGGTTAAGGTCGTGCTATCGCGCTTGCAGCGGGCCAACTCGCGGTCGAGCTGCAAGAACAGCGATCGGGCATTCGGCAGCCCGGTGAGATAGTCAGTGGTAGCAGAGTTCTCGGCTTGCTGATACTTCAGTGCATTCTCAATCGCCAGCGCCATTTTTGAACTGATCGCCAGCAGGATGCGCAAGTTATCCGAGGTAAACGCATCTCGTTCGCCGCGATAAAGAGCCAACACTCCGATCATACCGGCGACGCCTTCGAGCGGAATCGCTAAAGCCGAGCGCAGGGTGCTGAACTTGGTGGGATCGTTGAGATATCCGGGCTCAACCGAGGGATTGCCATTAATGATCGGTTTCCGGTTGTGCGCTACCCATCCCGACAACCCCTGCCCGAGAGGAATGCGTAACGACGAGAACAGACGGAAATTGTCGCCGTTCACATATTCGGGGATCAATTCTTCATTTCGCCGAACGTAAATAGCGATGGCGTCATACGGCACTAGCGATCTCAGTTTCACCGAAAATACTGACAGGGTCTCGACCAGACTAAGCGAAGCGCCCAGATCCTGGCTGAGCTCAAACAGCGTCTGAGCTTCTTGCCGAGCCGCCGCAATTGAGGAAAGGAAGGTCGCTTCGTGGCCCAAGCCATCTTTGACCGAAATGTTTTCAAATCCCGCGGCGGGCGCCGAACCTCGTTCCACCTTGACCTCGGTCGAGAGCAACGGATTCACCTCTTGCCCGAACTGAGCCAACGCCATTTTTTCCAGGCTGAGGTAGCGTTTCTTCAGAATGTCGACAACTTTCGGATCAAACGACTTCCCCGATTCCGCCGCCAGGCGCTGCATCACTTCGTTCAGTGGCAACGCACGCCGGTACTGACGGTCAGAAGCCAAAGCATCCAGGTAATCGACAGCCGACAGAATCCGGGCGCCGATGGGAATCTCAGTACCCTTCAGGCCCGCCGGGTATCCCGAACCATCCCACTTCTCATGGTGAGCCCGTACGATGGGCACAACCGGGTAGGGGAATCGAACTCGCTGCAGAATCTCTGCCCCGACCACCGGGTGGATCTTCATCTTTTCGAATTCTTCCAGCGTCAGCCGTCCCGGCTTCGAGATGATGTGCTCGGGCACGGCCAATTTACCGATGTCGTGCAATAGGGCAGCGGCGTGCACCGCTTGCATCTCGTCCGGCGCCAAGCCTAATTCTTTGGCTACCTCGACCGCGTATACTCGCACCCGTTGCAGGTGATCGTGAGTGCTTTGATCTTTAGCCTCGATTGCCAGTGCTAACGCCTCAATGGTTCGAAGATGCAGGCTCGCCATCTCCTCGACGTGCCGCTTTTCGTCTTCAAGCTTGCCTAGATACAACCGGTACGACCGGTAAATTACATAGATCGCCGGCACCAACAGCAGAGACGTCTCCCAGTAAAACGTCTGATTGAACCAGCCAATCGCCCCGGCAATTCCAGCGCCCACCAGGTAGTAGGGAAACGACCAGAAATAGCAATCCACCAGAATCTTCGTTAGCCGCTTCCCTTCAGTGAGCGATATGACAGTAGCAATCGATCCCGTATTGGCTACGAAGTACGTGCAAGCCGCCACTCCGAGCAATAACGGCCGGCTATCGACCAGCAGACCGAAGAGTGGGTGGTGATAAACAAAGTAGGCCAGAGCCGTTGAAAGCGCGCCCGCGCAAACGTTGAAGGTGACTTGTATCGCATTCGGTCGATCCGGATACAAGGACTGCACCAGGATCGAAACGCATCCCAGAATCAGGGTCTCCGAGAAACTCAGTTCCAGGACCCCAAGGAGAACAAACAGGAAGTTCACCGACATCGTGCCCGTAATCCCGGGCAGATTGACCTTCATCCGCGAGGCCAGAACCGCAATCCCCAGGTAACAGATGAATTCGGCAATGTTCTTACTGCTCTGGTGGATGGCTCCGTAAAGAAGAACACCAGTACCCGCAGTCACAATCAGGCCAATGAACATCTGGGCCTGCAGTGTCAGGTTTCTCCACGACTGTGACTGGCCAGCCATTCAGGTCCTGTCGGTCTCGGGGGAGAAGAGCAGAATCGATACTTAGAAATAGCATCTAATGTGTTTAGGGACAACGATTTACGGACATTTCCATAAACTTCAGTAACCACTCAGACGTGACGGGAAGAGGCCCGATTCCGGCAACGAAATCACACCCCGGAAGCCTCCGGCGATTCAGTAATTTACGGCTCGGAGCTGGACTGGCGGGTGGCCCATTCCAGCCGGTCTTTGGCTAGAGTTGGGGCAGTTCACAGGGCGTACGCTAGCCTTTGGGTAGCAATCCGGGGACAAGTAATCCGGGAGTAATCCGGGGCCGGGAAGCTGTGAAGAAATAGGGTTTTTGCTTTGCAGTTCTGTCGTTGAAGATTTGTCATGGCGTTGTTTGCGCGGGGTTATGAGTTACTGGTGAGTACCACACCTGGCTTGCTGTAGGCGAGGAGGTTGGGTTTCGCGGCCTACGCCAACGCGGTTGCCAGATGGGGTTTGCGTCGTAGGCTGAAACACCGTGTCAGGTTGTAGCTGAGGCACGCCCAAGTGACTTCCATGACCACCTTCAGGCGGTTTCGACAGCGGAACTGCCGTAAGCCGCAGCGCTCTTTAATCCAAGCGTGGGGGAACTCCGCGATCTGCGAGCGTCGCGCATAGATTTGTTTTGCTTCTTCCGTCGCCATCTTCGCTTTGAACGCGGTTGTACTCGCAGGTTGTTCGAGGCGCGTGATGGATCGCCTCCACGCGGGCCGGGCGTTCGATGGAGCGCAAGGGCCGCGCTCTGGGCAGTGAGGGCAGGATGCGTTGGGCGCGCGGTATACGTGCGTTCGTACGCCGTTGCCGCGATTCAGCAGTGCGTGATGAGTGAGGATCTTTCCGGCAGGACAAGTAAAGCAGTCCCGTTTGGCATCGTAGGGAAACGCGTTGGCCAGGAACTCGGCGCTGCGGCCTTGGGCATCGCGTTCGCCCGGCTTCCAGCTGTCTTGCCACGATCCATAGAAGTCCACCCCGCAAGCTGCCGCCGCCTGCACCGATGCATGATTGGTATAGTCGCCATCGGCCACGATCTGTTTCGGCTTCTGTCCCAGCCTCCGTTCGCACCGTTCCAGTGCAGGTTGCAGTTGGCGATAATCGATGGCGTCGGTCGTGGCCTCCACGTTCACCACTAGGCCATGGGTCACGTCGGTGAGCAGTTGCACGTTGTAGCTGGGCACCGTGCCACCTTCCCCGTTTCTCATCACATGCGCGTCCGCATCGGTGCTGGAAGCCCGCGCCACGAATTCTTTCCGATCATGCTTCTTCTCTTGTTGCAGACGTTCTACTTCCCGCACCGCCGCTTCCAGCCGACTCGCCCGTTGTCTCGCCGCTCGCCGCCGTGCCGCCGCTTGCCGGGTGGCCGTTGTCTCCTCCGCGCTTTCCGCATTCAGCATGCGCACCTGCTCGCGCGCCAGTTCCAAATGCGCTTCCAGTTTCTCTTTGCGGCGGAAGCTGTTGCCTCCGGCATTGGCTTTGATTTTGGTTCCGTCCAGCGTCACCCGCTCCAGCGTGATCAGTCCCTCGGCGCTCAGCATGCCTAACACCTGCACGAACAAATCATCCAAAGCTGCCTTGTTCCCTGAACGGAAACCGGACAGCGTTCAATGGCTGATCGCTTGCAGGCCGCACAGCCATTAGAAACCGGCTCAAACTCGCACTGCCGCGCCACCTCCCGCGCCGAACTGATGCCATGGCTGTAGGCGTACAGCCACAGACTGATCAACAACTGCGGGTCGGTATGCTCGCGCCCGGCGTGCCCCTCGACCGCAGCAATTTGCGCGTGATAGAGAGTCAGGTCCAACCGCCCTACTAATTCCCACACCGAACGCGCACTGTGGTTCTCGTCGATCAACTTCTCAACATCGACGGTACGCAAAAGAACTTGCCGACGATCAATGGCAACCAGTCGCGGAGTTGGAGACGTCGAAGGCTTGGTCACACTTGCAGTCTACCGACGTTCGTCCATTCCGCAATAGTGCTTCGAGTCCCGCAGTTCAATTTCTTCACAGCTTCCTGTCCCCGGGTTTGTCGTCCCGGGTTTGTCCCCGGGTTTGTCCCCCGCAGCTTCCTGTCCCCGGGTTTCCCCCTAGTTGTCCTTCGCATTCGGGCTTGAGCAAAGCAAGACGATCATCAGAATCACGAAAAGGCCGTCACCTATTCCAAACGCCAGCAAAAAGGCAGCTCTGAATCGCTCGACTAGGGGTGGTATAGCAATTACCAAAGGTATCTGAATAACTGTTAACAGCGCTGCCACAATCCAAAACCTGCCTTCGTTCCACAACCTACGAAATTGCAGCGCCGGAACTATCAGAGCTGCCCCCGACATTAGAACGGCTCCCATCCAACCGTATCCGTCTGGGCGTGTGATTGAAAGTAGTGCGAACAGTCCCCCGACGACAAGGGCGAGCACCTTTGTTCGACGACCCGGCCTCCATAAGTCAGCAGAATTCAAGTATTGGTGCCCCTGCATGCTAGCCCCCGCCATAACATTGGTCGATTGATTCCTTGTAGGCCTTCCCGCCTTCATACAAAGCGTGAACGCCCTGATAGCCAGCCCACGCCCACCCTACGACAGCGTAAGCACAAAAGAGGCCCGTTGGATCGGTAGCGCTGAGGGGGTTGTTGAGGACGTAGGCATAGCGGTTCCAGGACTGCGGATTGGTTGGGTCTACCGCCGCCAGTCCTGATGGGTCGGGTGTGATCCAGCGGCCTTGGGTGGGATTGTATTCGCGATTGGGAGTTTCGTACTCGTCGGGAACGAGGTTTTGGGTTAACCCGGCAAATGATTGGATACTGCCTGCCCGTAGCTGCATAGGGCTCTCCAAAAGGGGCATAGGCCCGGTCCGACCAAAGCCCGCGTTGGGACGTCGAGCCGAGACGGGCGCTGCCGAGCCAGTCCGTGTGCCAGTAATTCTGCAGGCCGCCGCCAGAGGCTATTGGACTCGGTACCTCTACAACCCTCTCGGCCGCCTGACCACGGTCACTCAGAATGCTCAAGGGACCGGCACTAAGCGGGTGTGGAAGTATGACACCACGGTGGCGACGAACGAGACCGTCGTTACCGATCCGAGCGGGAATGACACGGTGTACCCCTTCTATACAGGTTCGAGTTCCCAATCCGTCAATAAAACTCTCTACGAGACTCAGAGGCAGATTTATCAGGGCAGCTGGAAAACCGTGGCCCTGCTCGAAACTGTCGTCACTTGCTACAACGGCAACACGACGAATTGCGCTAACCCGTCAACCGCCGTTGGTGTCGATGAGTATCCTGGTCAACACCGGCACCATAATGTTGTAGTACACGCCGGTTGGAGTCTCTGCTTCGCAAGTGAGGCCATTATTTCCGCCGGAATAGCCGTACTGCACTGAAGCGCCCGAAGGAAAGGTAATCTGTGAGATGCGTCCCGTGGTGCCGCCGGAAATGTCTTCGTAGTAGATGTAATAGCTGCCCTCAGGAGTAATGCTGCTAGGCAAGTACCACGTGGCGGCTGTTTGGTCCGACGGGAGATAGCAGCCAAAATTGGTTAAATGCGTATATGGAGAATAATTGAACGTGTATGCCTGCGTTTTTCCAGCGGCATCGGTCCAGCTATGTACATCTTTTGTTAAAACAGTGTTCCCGGAAAATGGCGTCCAGGTTTGTGTCTCCTTTACTAAGATTTGTAGCGTTGTATCGGTGTACGTGTAGGTCAAAGTGTAGCCTGAGAAAGGGCATGTGACGGGATGCACGGTGCCAGAGGCGTCTGTGATCTGATAGTTCGTGTACTGGAATGTCTTTCCTTTGGAACACTGCAGTTCTTGCCTTGTTCTGAAACCTCCGCTCACTCCAGGTCCAAAATTTACTGAGGTGCGAGGCGACCATTGCAGTGTATTGATCAAGACGTAGGTGTCACTGATTCCCACAGTTGAGTTAAGCGTGAGGGAATAATCAAATGGAATCAGACCCGCCTTGCTTCGCACTGGCAGCGTCAGCAGAATTGCGCCGTCGTTGATTTTCACAGCATCGTAAAGGCCACTATTAATTGTCGCGAATGGCGGAAGGCCGGTTGTGGTTTGAGCAAACGCAGAATTAATTGCAGGGTCGGATACGAGCAACATACAAAAGAGGGACAACCTAACCGCGAAGCGAGCAATAACCTCCTTGAGACCGGTTCAGTTTTCCCCCTCAGGAAACTGTGCGCAGGAATTTAAAGGAGAGTGGTTGTGGGTGTCAAGGAAAAGTTCGGGTTTGTAGATGCTCCAAGATAATGTCACCCCTTAACTGCAACCAGACTTTGTCACCCTAGAGGGATGGTGACAGTGAGTCAGAAAGAGTTCCAACGGCTGAAAGTGATTGAGAATGCGGTCGACGGGCGGCTGAGCGTAAGCGAAGCCGCGGGTCTGCTGCAACTGAGTGAACGGCAAGTGCAACGGCTCAAGCGGCGTTACCGCCCCGAATCGGTGGCTTGGGTGCACCATGGCAATCGCGGACGGCCCATGCCCTGGGCTTTGCCCACTGGCCTGCGCCGGACCATCCTCCAGCTGGCGCGCGGCAAGTATCAGGGCTTCAATGATTCTCATCTCTGCGAAAAACTGAACGCGGAAGAGAAATTCGAGGTCAGTCGTGAGACCGTGCGTCGCATCCTGCGTGCGGCCAAGCTGGCTTCTCCGCAGAAGCGCCGTCCTCGCCGCTACCGCGCCCGCCGCCTGCGCCGTCCCCGCTTCGGCATGATGGTGCTCACCGACGCCAGCCGCCATGATTGGCTGGAAGGCCGCGGCCCCGAGCTCACCCTGATCGGCTTTCAGGACGACGCCACCAGCCAAATCCTCTCCGCTCACTTTCAACTTGAACCGGAAAACACTCTCGGTTATCTCCGCGCTGTGCACGCCATGTTACCACTCACGGCGTTCCCCTCAGCCTCTATCGCGACCGCCACGGCATCTTTCAGCGCAATGATCCCCACTGGACCGTGGCTGAACAACTCGCCGGCAAACAGTGCCCCACCCAATTGGGCCGGGCGCTGGAGGAACTCGGCATCCAGCAGATCCCCGCCTACTCGCCCCAAGCCAAAGGCCGCATCGAGCGCGCCTGGCGTACCTGCCAGGACCGCCTGGTCAGCGAACTCCGCCTCGCCCAGGCCCGCGATCTCGACTCCGCCAACCAAGTCCTCGCCTGCTTCTGCGTCGATTACAACCAACGCTTCGCCGTCCCCGCTCGCGAGGCTCAGCCCGACTTCCGCGCGCTCCCCGTGCGCTTCGATCTCGCCCGTTGCCTCAGCTTTCGCTACCAGCGCGTGGTCGGCCCCGATCACGTCATCACCTTCGGCGCCCACTCCATCGCCCTTCCCGCCTTGTCTCGCAAACGCGGCTACGCCGGGCACACCGTCGATCTCTCCCACCGCCTGGATGGCCAGTTGCTTGTCTCCTATCAGAAAACTTTGCTTTTGTCTTTGCCTTGGCCCTTGCCGGTGCAGGAACTTTCCCCGCCCCGCCCGGTCCCCCGCATCGCCGCCCAGAAAACAACAAAACCGATGCCCCGCATCTACCACCTCGGCGGTCGTCCCGCCCTGGCCGCCGTGACTTAATCAGAAAGGGGGGACAGAGTCTCGTGGCTGTTAATACGACATTTTCTGGTTGCAACAACATGAAAAGTTTGGGTCTTTCGTGTGATGAGGGTCACATCTAAATGTCGGTTGTCTCTCTTAAGATGATTGGATTGGTCCAATTATGTTTTCGCGGTATTCGCTTTCAAGATTTTCGGGGCGGTTTACGCAGGCTGCGGTTCGGGTTTTGGACTGGGTGGCGGAGCGGACGCTTCCGGCCGAGGATATTCCCATGCATCAGCGGACGGGCCGCCGTGGAGAGGAAGCGGCTTACTTCTATCTGCGGCGCTTGGGGTATGTAATGGTGGCGTGCAATTTTCGTTCGTCGCGGCGGCGCGGGGAAATCGATTTGATTGGCTGGGACAAAGATGTCTTGTGTTTTATCGAAGTCAAAACACGGACAACCCGCGACGTGAAGCCTGCGGAAGCAGCAGTGGACCGCGACAAGCAGCGTGGGCTCTCGGCAGTCGCCGACGAGTACCTCCGTCATGTGGCACCTTCGTGCCGGTGGCGCTTCGATGTGGTCACCGTGTATTATGAACGGCGGTCCAGCCAACCGTTGATCGAACTATTTCGGAATGCCTTCCCTGTGGCGTAATATAAAGGTTTGGCTTCGACCCGTTTCATATGCCTTTATTGAAAGGATTTAGTCTTTGCCAGAGCTTAGAAAAGACCCAATTGTAGGCCGGTGGGTAATTATTTCGACAGACCGCGCCAAGCGTCCAACTGACTTTACTCGCGATGGCGTGAAATTAAAAGGGGGCTTTTGTCCGTTCTGCTACGGGAACGAAAGCAAAACGCCACCAGAGATTCAAGCTTACCGACCGAATCCGAATGGAGGACCCCCACCGCAGCGCGACACTCCTGGATGGACGGTGCGAGTGGTTCCCAACAAGTTTCCGGCACTCGGCATCGAGGGTAGCCTGAGCCGCCAGGCCGAGGGAATGTTCGACCGGATGAATGGTGTCGGGGCGCACGAAGTCATCATTGAAACTCCCGACCACCAAGCCAGCCTCGCGACTCTGCCTCCCAAAAGAATTGAAGATGTGCTCTGGACTTTCCGCGACCGCATTCTTGATCTGAAGAAGGACCGGCGGTTCAAGTACATTCTGATTTTTAAGAACCACGGCGAGGCTGCAGGGGCGTCACTGGAGCATGCCCACTCGCAGCTGATCGCGTTGCCGATTCTTCCGATCTATGTCGTCGAGGAGTTGGAAGGCGCGAAGCAGTACTTCATTTATAAGGAGCGTTGCGTGTTTTGCGACGTGATCCGCCAGGAGACTGAAACGGGTATTCGCGTCGTCGCAGAGAATCAGGACTTCCTCACTTTGGCTCCGTACGCGCCGCGGTTTCCTTTCGAGACTTGGATCCTGCCGAAGCAGCACGAATCGGCGTTTGAGAATTCTTCGTCGCAACTTTTCGAGAATCTGGCGAAAGCAATCAAGACGTTGCTGTTGAAGGCGGACCGCGTGCTGGACAATCCGCCCTACAACCTGGTGATTCACACTTCGCCGGTGCAAGACCCCACCAACGATCACTACCACTGGCACATCGAGTTCATGCCGAAGCTGACCAAGACGGCTGGATTCGAATGGGGCACGGGGTTCTATATAAATCCGACTCCGCCGGAAGAAGCTGCGAAGTTCCTCCGCGAAGCCAGCGTCGAAGAGCCGGTGCCGGCGACGGTAGGGTAGGTTTTCCAACGCGAACAAAATTGGGGCACGGCCTACGCCGTGCCCGTTTCACATACGGAGAGAAGATTCTTGGGGCAATCTCCATTCCAGTGAAAACTCAGGAGGATGGTCCAGCGTAAGTGAGGCAGAATCGGGGGTTGTCACAACGAAGTAAAAAGCCTGTCACAGGCTCGCAACGTGAGGATTACGCTTGGGTCCGGTCGAGAAACTCATCGTGCCAGGCCATTTGGATGGCCTCGAGCTTACCCTCAGTAGATTTCTTGGGATCGTCTTTGAATTCGGGCAGTGCGGTCACGTAGCCATGGAGATCAGTGTAACGGACAGAAAGTGGCTCGAGTTCAGGGTGCACCTCTGAAAGCAGGATACCGATGTCTTCTGCGTCGTCCCAGGTTAGATCTCTTGGCATGCGGGCTCCTTGATGAGTTCGGCAATTAGCAATTTAGTCGCTGAACCACTTCGCTGCTTGCCTGCGAAGATCTGCCTTGGCTAAATGCCAGCCAAATGCTGTTTTCCTAGTGTTCTTCCGACACGTAGTTGCGATTCCACGAGGGAATCTCGACCACGACTTTGCCAGGCTTGGTGATTACGGCCTGGCAGCCGAGACGAGAGTTTAACTGTAAATCGGCGGCCATGTCCAGACGATCGGCTTCATCGTCGTCCATTTCAGAAAGATTCTCCGCGCCTTCCTTTACCCACACGTGGCAGGTGGTGCAGGCACAATTGCCGCCACAGGCGTGGTCCAGGCGGATCCCGTAATTCAAGGCCACATCGAGAATCGACTGCTCTTTTCCGTGATCTTTGTAGGGAAGTTTGTCGTGCTCGAACTCGACAGTCTTGCCTTCGGGCAAGAATGTTAGCTGGACGGTGTTTTCGCCGGGTGAATCCACGGTTGCTGTGCCTGAACCTTTTGTTTTGTCGTCTGCCATCACTTCTCCTTCAATCCATCCTCAACCTGTCGAGCTTGACTGGGCCACCCGGACGGGGGCATACAAGTTCGAAACCGTTTACTCGAAATCTGCTCTGGCCACGGGATGGCCAGTTTCTGATCCTTCGCCCATGTCGGCTTCGTCCATGGTCTTGCCTTTCAGGGCGGTGCTCACGGCAGTGTCCATCATCAATTCCGCGAGGCGCATTGTGCCCTGGTTCAGGACGTCAATCGCCTTGCGGATCGCTGGGTAGTCGTCTTCGCCTTTGACCTGGATCAATGCCTTTTCCAGTTTGGCAATTTTCTTCTTTTCGTCGCTGGTGAGCTGTCCCCATGCCGGACTCTTTTTGCCCTTCTCGAGCGCTGCCAGGATCGTGTCTGCTTCGTTCCTTGCCTCGATCACTTGCCGCTGGCGGAAGTCTTCCTCGGCATAGTCGAAAGAGTCGAGAATCATGCTTTCGACTTGATCATCGGTCAGTCCGTAGCTGGGCTGCACTTCGATTTCGGATTCCTTCCCGCTACGCTGCTCCCGCGCGGAGACGTGCAGGATGCCGTTGGCGTCGATCAGGAACTTGACCTCTATGCGCGGCATGCCCGCGGTCATCGGCGGAATTCCTTTGAGATCGAAGCGAGCGAGGGAGCGGCAATCCTTCGCCAGTTCACGCTCTCCCTGTAGGACGTGGATGGCGACGTTGGCCTGACCGTCAATCTGCGTGGTGTAGTACTGTGTGGCTGAAGCAGGAATCGTTGAGTTGCGCAGAATGATCTTGTCGGTTACGCCGCCCGCCACCTCAATGCCTAGCGATAGCGGAGTGACGTCGAGCAGCAGCATGTTCTCGGTCGCTTCAGAGCCGCCGCCTAGAATGTTGGCCTGGACCGCCGCACCGAGGGCAACGACTTCATCGGGATTGAGATCGATATGCGGTTCCCGCTGGAACAATTCTTCGACCAGCGCGCGTACTTTGGGGATGCGCGTAGAGCCGCCGACAAGCACGACTTCGTCGATTTGCTTCGGCTTTAGGCCGGCGTCTTTCAGAGCCTGCTTGCAAGGTCCGACGGTGCGATCGATGATCGGTTGGATCAGTTGCTCGAACTGTTCGCGGGTGATTTCGCGCTGGTAGCGCTTGCCTTGGGGCAACTCGATATCCAGTTCCGTTGCTGATTCCGACGACAACGCGATCTTGGCTTCGATGACGGCCTTGCGAATTGTGGCGACAGCTTCGCTGTTGCGAGAGACATCCAGATTCGCGTCGCCGAGGATGTCGTCGATGGCAATCTTGATCAGCAGATTGTCGATGTCATCGCCGCCGAGGTGCGTATCTCCGTTGGTTGCGATGACTTCGAAGATTCCGTCATGCAGCTTGAGAATCGAAATGTCAAAAGTTCCCCCACCCAAGTCGTAGACGGCGACGATACCGTTTTGCTTCTTGTCCAGGCCGTAGGCTAGGGAAGCGGCGGTGGGTTCGTTTACCAGGCGCAACACTTCGAGGCCAGCGATGCGGCCGGCATCCTTCGTCGCCTGCCGCTGGGCGTCATTGAAATAGGCCGGGACAGTGATCACTGCCTTGGTGACCGGAGCGTTGAAGAAGCGCTCAGCGTTACGTTTAAGCTGGCGGAGGATGAAAGCGGAAATTTCTGGTGGGGTAAACGCCTTCTCTCCCAAGTTGATACGCAGGACTTCCCCGGCTTGCAGATCTTGCGCGAGCTGGAACGGGAACAGCTTGAGTTCCTCCCGAATATCCTCAAGACCGCGACCCATGAGGCGTTTGATGGAGTACACGGCACGCTCAGGAGTTTCGATCAGATACTTCCGCGCAGCATTGCCGACGATAATCTGATCGCGATCGTCGAGAGCGACGACAGAGGGTACGAGGTTCAACCCGTCCTCGCCGGGGATCACGACAGGACTCTCCCCTTGCATGAAAGCCACCAGGGAGTTGGTGGTTCCGAGATCGATGCCGACGATGCGGTCAGTAGTCATTGAGTCATTGAGTCAATCACTCACTCAATCCCTACAACTTCGTTTACATCCCTAACCAAGTTTCTGATGTACGACCGGCGATTCAAAAGGTCCACCATTTTGTCGCGGGCTTTGCGCCGAGCTTCTTCGGAATCGCTGTCAACCAGACTGTCCCAATCGTTCCAATACGCTTTTAATTCTTCCGATAGCGACTCGAATTTCTCTTCCAGTTCCAGCTTTTGTTTTCCTATTTCTTCGACTAAAGCAGGATCATCTTCGCCGATCTTTTTCTGGGCGCGAAGCTCTTCGAGTTGCATGTTCAGTTCAAAAACTTCCTCCAGCAGATCGGGAGGCACAACCTGCTTCTTGATCTCGCCAGTGGTCCGTGCCTTCTCTGTTGCTGTTTTCGATTGCTCCTCGAGCTCCACGCCCTCGAGGCGAAGCAAGTATTCCGTGCGCTTGATCGGATCCTTCAAGGTGCGGTACGCGTCGTTCAGTAGCGAGCTCTGCTCCAGGCTCCATTCCTGCTCCCGTTTATCGGCGCGGGCGCAAAGGTCGGGGTGAAGCTTCCGGCTCAGCTCATAAAACTCCCGCTCCAGAAGCGCGATGTCGAGATTCAGCTTCCGGGGCAGAGCGAAAAAGGTGAAGTAATCCACCGGCACCGGAGGCTGGACTTTGCCGCAAGCGCTGCAGAAGTGGACGGCGCGCATGGTGCCGCACGACCAGCAAGTGGCAGTAGCCTCGCCCGGCATGATCAGAGAAGAACTCGTGTTGGATTCCATCGCCATAAATGCATACCGCGAGCGCTCACTCTTTGCGTGGGC
>Ga0210405_10003029_pt1 | contig 16811 bp, 15 predicted proteins | sample IncBWH11MmetaG_FD_155492 | JGI IMG/M metagenome (GOLD analysis project Ga0210405, IMG submission 155492) | Forest soil microbial communities from Barre Woods Harvard Forest LTER site, Petersham, Massachusetts, United States - Inc-BW-H-11-M | ecosystem: Environmental > Terrestrial > Soil >... | reverse complement strand
AGTGACGAAGCTGAATTGCAGTTCCATCAACCCGACGAAAGCTTGACCGGAGGAGACATCATTGCCGACCGCCGTACCGCTACGCCCGAAGATATCGCCTCTTCGGACGAAATGATCACTTTGGTGCAGCTCGCGCTCGATGGCGCCCAGCGCCCGGATCGCGAGTCGTTCATCTTGCATGCCGTGGAGGGGTTCTCGGTGGAAGAAATTGCTGCCATCACGGATCGCAAAGCCGATGATGTGCGTACTTCCATTGCAACCGCCCGCGAGCATCTCCGTCAATCGGCACCTCTGGCGGGGCGATGGGACAGATCGAATAGCAGAATGTTAAGGGCTACCGGCACCTAAAGGATGCGACCAATTGAACAGGAGGCCGTGATGATTACGCGCGAAGATATCCGCGAGCTGGCGCAATTCCATAGCGACGGGCACGAAAGCTGTGCCATCAGCTTCTATTTCGAGCCGCACACCCCGCTCGACAAGTCCCACCGCGAAGAGGCCATTCTGGTCAAGGATCTTGTTCGTAGCGCGCTGCGTGAGGTGGAGAAACAGGGTAAGAATGGCGGAGTGAAGGCGGATCTTGACCGCATTCTGACCCTGACTGAAAACCTGCATGGCAACCAGGCACGAGCCAAGGCGGTGTTCGCCTGCGCCAGCCGGAAGTTCTGGCGGGAATTCGATCTGCCCGCACAACTGCCGGCAACCCAATTGTTCGTGAACCGCCGGTTCCACATGAAGCCGTTGGCGCAAGTTCTGGGTGCTCAGCCCTGGTTGTGGGTCGCGCTGGTGGATCGTCAGAAGGCGCGTTTTTTTGACCTGCGGCTCGACGAGTTACAAGAACGTGAAGGACTGTTCCGCTCACCTGCGCTTCGTCAGGAGCAGCGCAATGGTCACGCCAACTATCAGGGTGGGCACGCCCAGCGCCGTATACAGGACGACGCCTTGCATCACTTCAAAGATGTCGTCGCACACCTGCGCGAAGCTCTGGAGAAGGGAATCTGCGAAAAGCTGATTATTGGCTGCCACGATACCAACTGGCACCAACTCGAAGCGCAGCTCCATCCTTATGTAAAGGAGAGGCTGCTGGGCCGTTTCTCAACCGATGTCAGCAGGATTACGAATGATCAGATCAAAGAACATGCTAGCCGGTTATTTCGGGAGTCGATGGATCGCCGGCGGCATGAGTTAGTAGGCGAAGTTCTCGACCAGGCTAAGAGCAACAGCCGCGGGGTAACTGGATTGCGGCGCGTGTTGCGATCGCTCGAGCTTGGCGAAGTTCAGACGCTGCTCGTCGCAGAGGGCTTTTCTCACCCGGCGATAGAATGCACCGGATGCGGCCATCTCGACGCCCACATGGTGCACTTTTGCCCGGCTTGTGGACGCCAAACGCGGGAACTGGAAGATGTTTGCGACGCCATTATTCCCATCGCCATCCGGCGGGACATTGAATTGTTTTACGTGAAAGATGATCCCGAGTTCGACTCCGCTGGGAACATCGCAGCGCTGCTGCGTTTCCGCGCGGATCAGAGCAATGGACATGCCCTGTCAGTGGCCTCCTGAAGCCGGGAACCGGGAACAATAGCCTTTAACCACGAGACGCGAGGATAAACCGAGGAATCGTTGACACTGAAATCTTCGTAAAACCTCATGTCCTTCGGTCCATCTTTCTGTCGTTCGTGAAGTTGATTCCGCCTCCAGCCGTGCCGATCCGTGCCAAGTGCTCCGGCGTGATATTCTGACGCACGCTTCACCAGACATTCCTCCGGAGGCAAGATGACAATTTCACGCCGCGACTTTCTGGGCACTGCGGTAGCAGGTTCACTGTCCCTGGGGCTGCTCGACTCCAAGGGCCGCGGGCAAGAGTTGAAGAAGAACGAGGCGGCTTCCTCCGGCAAACGTCCCATAATCATTTCCGCCCACAATGGCCTCGCTTATCTTGACGATGCCTATGCTTTCCTCGCCGCTGGGGGAGACACGCTCGATGCGGCGCTGCGGGTGGTTAAGGGCCCCGAAGACGATCCCAATGACACCAGCGTTGGCCTCGGAGGTCTGCCCAACGAAGAGGGCGTAGTCGAGTTGGATGCCTGTTGCATGCACGGACCGACGCGGCGCGCGGGCTCGGTTGGTGGCGTGAGGAATATCAAGAATGTTTCGCTGGTGTCGAAAGCAGTTATGACCGACACCGGCCACGTGATGCTGGTGGGCGAAGGTGCGGAACGGTTCGCCGTGGCCATGGGCTTCCCACGGGAGAATCTGCTGACTGACCATTCCCGTAAAATCTGGCTGCTGTGGAAGGAATATCACTCCACGCAAGACTGGTGGGGGCCGGGGCTGGCCGATCCCCACTGGCGGGCGCCTGACGCCAAGCCACAATCTGAGTTGTGGCAGGAGCGTTTCCGCCGGCTGGAAGAACATGCGGCTGATCTTGGAATCGCGCCTGAGTTGCGGCAGGAAGCCGTGCACAAAGTTCTGTTTCCCCCGACTGGCACGATTCACTGCTCAGCGCTAAACACCAAGGGAGAGATTTCCGGATGCACTACTACCAGCGGCTTGGCCTACAAGCTGCCCGGACGCGTGGGCGATTCGCCGATCATCGGGGCGGGTTGCCACACCGATCAGGACGTAGGCTCAGCGGGTGCGACTGGCAGTGGGGAAGAGAACATCAAGGTCGCGGGAGCGCATACTATTATTGAAAACATGCGTCGCGGAATGTCGCCGCAAGAGGCGGGCATGGACACGCTGAAGCGCATCGTCCGCAATTACAACAATGACATGAACAAGCTGCGTTTCGTGGACATGACCTATTACATCCTGCACAAAGACGGCGCCTATGCCGGAGTTTCGCTATGGGAAGGCTATGAGCCCTCCAAACCGCACACCATCGCGGTGCACGACGGGACCAAGCGATCGGAAAAAACGGCGGCGTTGTTGCAGGGCACGGCGTTGGATTTTCCCGCAACGCCGAAAGTACCCGCCGAAGTGATGCAGGAGTTCAAATAGGGACGGAAGCAGGGGCGAGGACACCCGCGCCTACATACAGGTCCTCAGCTTCCGCTGCAGGAACCTCTTTTCTGGTTCGGAGCACGGTCGTTCCAGCGCCTGGCGGAAACAATCAGCGGCGGCCTCGTGGTCGCCGAGGTTCAACAGCAGGCGGCCTTGAACCGCAGGCAGCAAATGGTAATTCCGTAAGGAGCGATCTTCGGCGAGAGGCCGGAGCGCGGCGAGTGCAGCCTGGGGACCTTCTACTTTTGCGATCGCGACCGCCCGGTTCAGCGCGACCACGGGCGACGGGCTGATTTCCATCAGTCGATCGTACAAGCTTAGGATCGCCGGCCAGTCGATGTGGGTCGACTGTTGAGCGCCGGCGTAAACTGCCGCAATAGCCGCCTGCACGTGGTAGGCGGACATGTGTGCGCCTTCCGCGCACTGGCTGAAGTGATGGAAGCCCAGCGCAACTAATTTCTGATCCCAGAGGGTGCGGTCTTGATCTTCGAGTAGCACCAGCTCTCCGGCGGAATCTACCCGGGCGGGCAGACGGGCCGCCTGAAAAGCAATTAAAGCGACGAGGGCATGTGCTTGCGGTGTTCCCACTGAAGACTTGGCCAGCAAGCGGCCAAGCCGCAGCGCCTCTCCGCAAAGATCCTGCCGCACCAGGCCTTCGCCCGACTGTGCGGCATAACCTTCATTGAACATCAGATAGATGACTTCAAGAGCTGAGTCGAGGCGCAGGGCGAGATCATCTCCGAGCGGTAGCTCGAAGGCGATGGCACTCTCGCGAATCTGCCGCTTGGCGCGGACGAGCCGTTGGGCGATGGTAGGTTCATCAGATAGAAAAGCCCGGGCAATTTCCCGAGTGCTGAATCCGCCAACGGTTTTCAGGCTCAATGCGACGCGCGCATCGCGGGGCAGCGCCGGATGGCAGCACATTAGCACCATGCGGAGTTCGTCGTCGCGGAGCTGGTCTTCGATATGTGTGCCATCTCCCACAGCCGCCTCGACGTCACGAATCCTCTCAGCCGCGAATTCCACGTTCTTTTCTCCCGCCAGAGTGCGGTGGCGAATGGCGTCCAGGGCGGCGTTGCGCGCCACGCGAAACAACCATCCTGCGGGATTCTGGGGGATTCCTGAGTACGGCCAGTTTTGCAGCGCCTTAAGCAGCGCTTCCTGAACTACTTCTTCGGCGAGGTCGATATGCTCGGGACCCAGCAGCCGGGTCAAATAGGCGACCATCTGCCCCGCGCGATTGCGGAACAGATGGTCAACCAATACGTCGGGAGTAGCAAGGACTGCATCGTTCACAGCCGTTCCTCAGTTTGCCTCGCTCATGGGATCGACTTGGCGCACTTCGACCGAGCCTCCGTACTCGAGCGCGGGGCAATCGCGGCTGCGCTCGACAGCTTCGTTGTAGTTTGCGGCCTTGATGAGGTAGTAGCCTCCGAGAACTTCCTTGGTCTCGCTGTAAGGGCCGTCGGTCACCCGGACCTGACTGCGTCCGCGTATGACTTTACCGGCATCGTCGGCCAGTTTGTGGCTGGCGAGATGAATACCGGAGGTGCGCAGTTTGCCTCCCCAGGCCATGAATTTCTGAATGGCTTTCTGGATGTCTTCCGGGCTCATATTCTGCCAGTTCGCCGGATCGTTATAGAGCAACAGCATGTAGCTTGGCATAGGTCTCCTATCGTACCCGAGTGTATTGGACGGCTTCGTTGAATTTGGGTTTTCCACCTTCGTAGAACTGCCAGTCGGTGGAGAAGTGCTCAGCGTCAATGAAACGGAAAGTGGCGTTGTGCATGTGGCCGGCCTCCGGGCCGCTGAGCCCAGTGGCGTTCACGAAAGCAAAGCGCAGCTCGCCACTTGCGTTGTCAAATGACTCGGCTTGCATGTGAGGCTGGTTGTGCGCCATACAGTAATGGGTGAGTTGGAGGCGGTCGCCGTCAAGATAGTACACGGTGACCATCGCGTTGCCGGGACCAAGATCGTCGCTGTCGAAGTGCTCGACCACGGCTGAGCCACCTGATACGACCTCGTAACGGATATGGGCCGTTCCGCCTTTCGCAGTCTTGCTTTCCCAGTTGCCGGCGAGGGACTTGAGTTGGGCAAAGGCGGCAGCATCGCTTCCTTGGGTTGCGGCTGATGCGCCCAGCGATGCCGCCAGCATGAACGTTGCAATTGCTAAAACACATATTTTCATAGACTTCCTCCTGAGCAGGGAATCTGATTTGAAGACCTTATTTCCCTGTTCGAGGAATAGACGAATGGAGGGGACGGAATTCGACATGCAAAAGAGTGATCGAAAGAACTACAGTGAGAAGAAACGCGAACTCTTGTTGAACAGACTGCGCTTTGAACGCGACGCTTACGTCGGGCGGTCGCTGCTGTCTTACGACAACCTGCCCCATTGTCGGCGAGCCGCCATAGCGATCTTGATAATGTCACGGGCGATCTGCGGCACGTTCGTTCGTCTGGCCCATACACTCGAGAAGAAATGAATAATCGGTAGGCTAGTCGGCGATCCTGAGCCAACGACCAACGACTGCCGACCAACGCCCGCTTCTACGCGAACCTGACCTTTACATCCGGCCCTTTCTCCAAGTGGATGCTGTCAATGAAGCGCACTTTGCCGGTCCGCAGGGTCAGGATGACGGATGACGTTCGTGTGCCTTCGCCGAAGAAACGTACGCCGCGCATGAGGGCGCCGTCGGTTACGCCGGTGGCAGCAAAGATGAGTTGTTGGCCGGGAGCCAGGTCTTCAGCTTCGTAGATGCGCTTCTTGTCCTTGATGCCCATCTTCGCGATGCGTTCCTCGAGTTCGGGCTTGTCAATGATAAGCCGCCCCTGCATATAGCCGTTGAGGCAGCGGATGGCGGCGGCGGTGATGACACCTTCCGGCGCGCCGCCCGAGCCCATGACCGCGTGCACGCCGGTACCAATGACGGCTGCGGCGATGCCAGCGGAAAGATCTCCGTCGCCGATGAGCCTGATGCGCGCGCCGGCGGCACGGATGTCGGCGATCAGCTTTTCGTGGCGGGGACGGTCAAGCACGATCACTACCAGATCTTCGACGTCGCGCCCCAGGCGTTTGGCAATGTTCTTCAGATTGTCGGCCACGGGAGCATCGAGTTCCACGGCGTTCTTGCAGGAAGGCCCGACTACGATTTTGTCCATGTAGCAGTCGGGGGCATTGAGCAGTCCGCCACGTTCCGACGCCGCCAGGACCGTGATGGCCCCCGGCGCTCCGGTGGCGCACAGGTTCGTGCCTTCGAGCGGGTCCACGGCGATGTCAACTTCCGGGACCTCGATGCCGTTGGGAAATGCCGCGCCCACTTTTTCGCCGATATAGAGCATGGGAGCTTCGTCGCGCTCCCCTTCGCCGATCACGATGGTGCCGCGCATGGGAATCGAGTCCATGACCTTGCGCATGGCTTCGGTGGCCACCTGGTCAGACAACTTGCGCTCGCCCTGGCCCATGGTGTGCGCGGAAGCAATGGCTGCGACTTCGACTACGCGCAGGAATCGTGAAGCCAGATCGCTTTCAATGTTCTCGCCAAAACAGCGGACTTTGCCTTCAGACTTAGGTAGCGTAGCCATGAATGCCTCCGAAATGAACCGGCTTGTGAATATAGCGCGAAGTGGGGCGCTAGGGGAAGCGGGGGATGTTGCACGGGGCCCTTAGTTTACCGAGTGCACGTCTCCCACATTGTATAGAACAAAACTGCAGCCGGTAACGGGATAGCAACTCAGAATGCCACGTCGGACGAGACGAGATGGGCCGTCGTCGGGGAAAGGCACCTTCAAGTTCATCTTCCGTAGGGCACTCTCTCCCTTCTTTAGTTCCTCTGAGCCGCTTATGAATTTTACGTCTTCCACCTTAGACCCAGGGCCGATTAGCAAGAAAAAGTCCGCGTTCGAAGTCTCCTTGATGATCCTTTCAATTGTGAACGTGCGTGTCTCGCCAAGATCCCCCCTATCCTTCATGGAAGAACCGGGTTTTTCTCCGCTAGTTAACCGATCTAAATGTTCGCGTATCGTACTTTCGTTGTCCGAGTGCCCAGGGGACGCTAACGCGAGTCGATACATTCGCGCGGCCTCTTCCAGCCTGTGTTCTCGCTCATAAACCTGACCAAGGTGGTCCGCTTCATCCGGGTCTTGAGAAACGATCCACCCTGCCTTAAGGTATTTCTCCGCCGTGTCATCGTGGCCTAGTCGAAAATGAACCCACCCCAACGTGTCCCAGTACGCACCGAGACTGTAGGTATGTCGCAAATCCTCGATCTTCAGTTCGGAGAGACTGACCTTGGCAGAGACTCTTTCTTCCTCGCGCACAGCTTTTTCAGCATACTCAAGCGCTAGGGGCAGCTGTTTGTTGGAATCGGCAAGCTCGTAGCCGATAGCATTAAACATTTCTGGCTCGGAGCTCACCTCCAAGGTTCTCTTATATGCCGCCATGGCTTTAACTTCGTCCCCCGCCTTAAGGTAAGCAGTGCCGAGTTCCATTTCGAGGCGAGGTTCACTGGGATCCAGTTTAACGGCCGCTTCGTAGGCTACGGCTGAGTCGGAATAGAGCTTCATGTCGGATAGAACAACAGCGAGATTCCAATCCGCCTCAATATTTCCAGGCGCAATTTTGATAATCTGCCGCAAGGTGGCTGCGGCGTCATCGTATTTCTTCAACCGAAGTAACGCATAACCAAGAATGGTCAGGGGCAAGATTTGAGTCGGGTCTGAATCTACCGCTTTGCGAAGAGTTCCTATTCCCGCATCCGGGCTTGGCGTATTCATTTCTAGAGTTCCAAGTAGCAGCCAATCGCGTGTGAATTTTGGATCAAGCTCGACAGCATGTTCGAAAGAGGTGATCACACGTGGCAAATCGCCGCGTTCTGAAGCCTGACGTGCATCATTCTCTGCAGCCATGGCCGCAGGATTGTCGCTGTCTGGCAAACTTCGAATCTTAGCTATCGCGGCATCCAGTCCCATGGCTTGAGAGTTTGTCCCACCTCTTGACGTCTCCACGTACGCACTATGGTCGTCTGCTATCGCCTTGTTGAATTTCTTGTAACGCTCGTATTCGCTGACAGGTATTTCGGGAAGCTTCGTGATCAAGTGGCGTTCGGTGAAGAGGTTGCCATCTTTGATGCTGTAAGTTGAGTGATATTCGGCGAAGTCCTCCTTCAGATTTACCCCGCTGGGGAGCACGGGCGTATAGCCCTTGGGCAGCTCGACCTGCGAATGAAGGTTGGTTTCGCTGGCTGCTCCCAACCAGACCGGGACCGTGGGTTTTGTGTCGTCGGCCCTGTATATGGGCAATGCGATGGGTGGAAGCGGAGGGCTGAGGTGATGATTGGCCCAGTCAGGGTAGTCTTTGCGTTTGTACTTGTAGCTCACGTGCCAGGGCTCATCGGTTTTTTCTGGCTGGCTGGCAACAACTTCGCTCACATCTCCCGAGAAACCGGTGTTGTAGGAAAACTGTTGCACCAGGTCTTTCCATTTCTCGAAAGGCGTACTGCGAAATGCTTTCCGAAGCAGGATGTCCGCATCCTGGCCCTGGATGGATTGTTCAACTTTACCCTCCAGAGTGCCTGTGTCGTCCAGCTTGGCGTCGATACTAAAGGTACGAAGCGGCTTGACTGGCAAGTCCGCCGGAGTGGTTACAAGACGCGCGGACTGATCGGTCGGCATGACCAGGGCTTGCTTGTTGAGCAAGACGCTAAACAGATATCCGAACGGCGCGACCTCCGCAGTGCTGTCGAGCCATAGGAAGTCTTTCCCCTGCGGAACCGCGGTGATCACATGGTCAAACTGCATGGGCGATGGGACATCCGGATCAAGCTCGCGAGAACTGTTAATGAGCGCAGGATAGGCCTTTATGCCTAGGGCATCGAGCAGGGAAGCCAGCAACGTGTGCTTGTCTTTGCAATCTCCGTACTGATTGGCCAACACCTCGGCGGCGGAATGGGGTTGATAACGGCCGATTCCGAAACCCACGCCGATGTAGCGGAACTGGGTGCTCACGTAGTTGTAGATGGCATGGAGCTTGGCGTTGTCATCAGCTGCGCCCTTGGTCAACTCGGCGGCCTTGGCTCGAATTTCAGGGCTGGGCTTGACCCGCTCCTGTTGCAGGTTGCTGTACCACGCGCCAATCTCTTCCCAGCTTCGAAACGAGGAAAGTTGAATATCTAGCGGCGGCAGTTTGCCGCGCGAGGCCTGGTAGGCCTTCTCTTCCTGATCTTTCTTGTCTTCATCGGCGGATTGGTGTTCGAGCTGCGACCTCGTCCAGGTGAAGATACGGCGTCCAGCCTCTTCCGCAATCACGGGTTTGAATGCCGGGCTTTTCCATTTGACCGCGCGGTCACGAGGCACGCTGATCTGCAATTCCTGGTGCAGCATGATGAAATCGTGCGAGACGTTGAAGGCGGTCCAAAATTGGCCGGGGACCAGCGGTTTGGTCACGTGCCATCGAGTTTGAGTTTCCAGCACATCGCCGGCGGTCAAACCTTTGACGGCTACATGTTTTTCATGCAGATCGCTGTAGAAGGGCGCCTGGCGAGTAATGTCGGAAGGCATGTCGAGAATGTTCTCTGCTGGAGTGACGATCACCGTGCCATCGGGCTTTCGCACCCGGATGTAAACGATCTCAATAGTTTCTGTGGCTTCCTGGTAGGGAAGCGAGAGGACACTATAGCGCTGTACTCCAGCGTCGGACTGAATGCGCATGCGGAAAGAGGCTTCGCGCGTGCCAGTGCCGTCGTTTTCAAATATGACCTTGGTGATGTCTTCCTCGTCGACAAAGGCTTCCTTGGAGTAGTCCCGCTTGGGGTCGGCGGGCTGGGGAGAAGCTTGTGCGCCTGCGGAGACCGCAGCCGTCAAGACAAGCACGAAGAGGCACAGATACTTCAACATGAACGGGATGTTTGTACCTCGCCCGGAGCAAAAAGGCAAGGAGTTCCGCATTGCGATCTAAAGGAGCGTCTGGTCTGGGGCTGCGGAGGCTGGTAAAATTGCCTGACGGTAAGTTGTTCTCGTCAATGTGGGGCTATAGCTCAGCTGGGAGAGCGCATCGTTCGCAACGATGAGGCCGTCGGTTCGATCCCGACTAGCTCCACCAAATTCTTGCTGTTCGGTCCTTCAGCGGCGCTCAAAGGAGATAGAAGGATGATAAACACAACTATTGTGGATCGGTGCTTGAGAGTTGCCTTGGGCGGATTGCTGACGGCAGCTGCCGTATCTCTTCTCGCGACCGGTGCCTGGGGCGAAGTCAACCAGTGCATTAAGGGCAAGATAAATTATGACGAGTGCTGGGTCGGTCTAGAAGTCTCGGGCAGCAGCGTAACAGTTACGCCTTCGGATGTCGCCTTGTATTCCGATACCAAGGTCTCTTGGAAGCGAACGGACACGCCGAATCCCCCGGACAAGCCTAATTTTACAATTGATTTTGATGACTGCACGCCCTTTAGCGGAGTTATTCATTTTGACCAATCGACTCCGGCGCCTATAGCGGATGAACTCCCGGTTTCACATTTTGCAGGGTGTAAGTACAAGGTAAAGATAGGGAGCCTGACGGTCGATGCCCAGGTGATTGTGATCGGAGGGCCCAAACATCACTCCACCTCATGGAGCCGAAGGCACCTTGGCCAGTGGTAGATTTCTGTCCGGATGGCGGAGCGATCTGGCGCCAGATTTTGTGAACATCATCAATACTGCACCGGTCTAATCCCACGCGTGCCCTGGAATGAAACAGATGTTGGTCTTGCGGCCTGATTATGGCTTGAGGTAGCTGGCTCCTGAGAGGGCATGCAAGGAGTTCGCATCCGTGCCCTGTTTGACCGCAGTCAGGCAGTTATTTGCGTCGATCTTGATCAATTCAACGTAGGAATATGGCGTGTTCCCAAAGGCCGTTTCCGGGATGGCCAGGCCCTTGCCCGCGTCGGAACCAAGCACGCTGACTGTGCCTGGGTAAATCCATTGCGTGTTGTAACCCGGCGGTAGCAGATTCGAGCAGCCATTGGCTGTCACGGAAGTCCCGCTCACGTTCGTGGATTCGATGGAGCCGCTGAAGGTGCCAGAGATGTAGAGAACCGCTCCGTTCGCGCTGAGCCCCATCGTGATCGAGCCGTTGATGGGCGTCCCGCCGGCCGCCGTCAGCGGGCCGTTGGTGACGGTCAGGCTGGGATTCGCTGCCGTGAACGCGTCAATCACCGCGCCATTGACGGCGACCAGGCAGTCCATGTACACGGTTGAGCTGTCCGGACTGATAGCGATGCCTGTTGGCACGCCGAATAAGTTAATGTTGTTGAAGCAGCTTGAGTTGTACTGCGCCGGTGCGCTGATTGTCCCGCCATTCAGGGGATAAACCCCGTAGGAACCATCGTCGTAGGTTGCGACGACGTACTTGCCGTTGGGTGCAATCGCGAGCCCGTCGGCCGTGGTGCCGCCCAGGCCTAATCCGGTGGCGCTGCTTTTCGTGGAGGTCAGCGAACAGCCGTTGCCGATGGTGAAGGTCTCGATCTCACCAGAACCTGACCAAGCCGCGACCAGAATATTTCCCGAGTGTGCCAAACCAATCCCGTACAGAGTACCGTTGTAACCAAAAGCGGAGACGACTCTCGTCCCCGAGCGCGTGACGGCGTTGTAGGCAAAAATATCACCCGGCCCGGAGCCACTGACTCCGCCGGCATCGGAGAGAAATATGCATTCATTCTTGCTGTCCACGACGTCGATATCTGTATTGTGGATGCCAAGGTAACCGCCGCCAATGCCGTAACTGCCGGTATTGATTTTGGTTTTGTACACGCCATTGACGAAAACCGATCCGCTGTTGAAATGGCCATCGTAGCCCAAGGGAACATCGTCGTTTAGCACGCTGTAGACAGCCGGCCCGGAAGACTTCGCGTCCTGGGCTTTCGCAAGCTGCGCGAAGCCGCTCACAACCACGACGGCCAGAAGCAGAAATACCTTGAGAGTCTTGGTCACTTGGCTATCTCCAATGGATGTTATTTTGAAATCCGCCCTACTGCACCGAAGCCGACAGCGAGATCAAGAAAGGCGGATTGGGGTCGAGTGTTTCCTTCACCAGCTTCACTGAGCAGTCGGTGGTGACGACGTAACACGGGCTCTGCGCGAGCGCGGGGTCCTGTCACCTGCGTTCTGGCGCAAGAACAGTTCCAACTGGAGGAGCGGATTCTCCGCTCCTCCAATCGAAGCAATTAACTACGGAGTTCCCGCGTAGCCGTGGATTACGCCAGTGCTGTCGGTGTATCGGCCCACAACGATGCCGGCGTTGTTGAGACCACGAGTCCGGGTTTCGAACGATCCCGGAAACATTATGGTGGTGAAAACATTGTTCTTTGCATGGTATCCGCTGAACGGGCCAGCGGTGTTCGTGCCCCAGAGTCCAACGTACTCTTCACCGTCATTCACGCGGTCGGTTGCGGTGACTACGCCGTTGGCCATGGGATCGTCAATCTGAGTGAACTTTGTACCCACCAGGGCGAACCCGTGCTCGACACCGGAGGAGTCGTCAAAGATTCCCACCATCACACCTTTGTTGTTGATGCCCGTCAGTTCGGTCAAAACCGAGCCGTTGGGAGCGTCAAAGGTAGTGTAGGTACCGTTGACCAGCGTGAAGCCGTGGTAGATCCCACCGGAGTCGGTGTAAGCGCCCACGATTTCGCCAGCGTCGTTGATGCCCCAGGCGTTGGTCGAAGCTGCTCCTGGAGGATCGATGGTGGTCACGGTTAGCTTGGCATTGATCATCATGCCGTGAGTGACGCCCGAGCTGTCGGTATACCAGCCGACCGCCTGGTTCTTGTTGTTGATCCCGTACAGCAGCGTGGCGGTCGAGCCGGGGACGTTTACTATGTTGAATTTCTTGTTGATCAGCGCGTAGCCATGGGTGACACCGCTATTGTCGATGAAGAACCCTACGACGATATCGGCGGTGTTTATATCGTTGCAATCGGTCTCGAACGCATTGGGAGCATCAATACTCTTTAATGCTGCCCGAGCTGGCAGGGCGCTTAGGGTGAGAGACACGGCGATCGTCAAGAAACTGGCGAGCAGTGTTCCGATTCTGTTCTTTGACATTGAAAAGCCTCCTAGGATATTTGGCGACCTATCCTATTCACGGGTTGGGCCGCTGTCAAGGGCTGTTATGCCCGAATTCCTTGCCAGACAGGCCATCTCACGGGGTGGACAAATCAGGAGGATCGGATTGCCGGGGGAGGTGAAATCGCACTGCCCCAGCTAGGGGGTGCCCATGAAGCCGTGCACCACGCCGGAGAAGTCGGTGTAACGTCCGACCACAATTCCACCTTTGTTAATACCGCGTACTCGGGTGTCCGAGGCGTCAGTAAAATCGACGGTGTTGAAGACGCCTCCACTCTCGATATAACCGCTGAACGGACCCAATCCGCTGAGACCATCGTAGCCCACGATTTTTCCGCTGTCGTTAATGCGGGTGGCTACGGTATCCGCGGCGCCGGGGTAGTCGAGGGAAAAGAACTTTCCGCTGGCCAGGGCGAATCCGTGCAGGTTGCCGCTGGAATCGTCATAGAAACCGACAGTTTGGCCGGCGCTGTTGATTCCGGTGATGGCGGTGAGAATTGCGTTGGGAGCGTTGTAGGTGGTGTAGGTGCCGCGCGAGTAGGTGAAGCCATGGTGCAGGCCGCCGCTGTCAATGAAGGTGCCCACGATGGTTCCTGAATTGTTGATGCTCCAGGCGTTGGTCGACGTCGCGCCGGGAGGGTCGAGCGTCGTCACTTTGCCCGCAATATACAGAAAGCCATGAGTGATGAAGCCGCTGTCCGTATACCATCCTACTGCCTGGTTCAGATCATTGATTCCGTAGAAAAAGGTGGCTTGGGCACCAGGCACGTCAAAGGACTGGAAGGATTTCTTAATCAAGGCAAAGCCGTGGTTCACTGCGCCGGAGTCGACATAGTATCCAACCACGATTCCACCCTTATTGATGGCGTTGCAGTCGGTTTCCGTGGCGCCGGGAACGTCCACGGTAACCAGCATGTTTTGCGCTTGGCTGTAGGGCGCGATCCCGCAGACCAACAGGAAAGCCACGAGCCTCGGGATGAAGCGGAACATGGAACACCTCTGAATTCGTAGAATCCCATTCTGTCATTAACCAAGCAGCGCTTCAATCGGGTGTTCAGGATGAAGTTGTATAGTTTGGTACTGTGCCAGCGTCTTTAGGGAGGCCGAGCAAAAGCTTTCTGATTGAACAGTGAGTGGCAGTGTTTGGATAGCGGTCGTGGTCCTGATCTTGGCCCGTTGCCGGGAGCTGGACACCTACCCCAACAGGTGCAGGTGAAGGATGCGCGAGCTTAGTGTAGATTGGAAGAGTGTGGGCGCGTAGCTCAGTTGGTAGAGCAATGCCCTTTTAAGGCATGGGTCGCAGGTTCGAGTCCTGCCGCGCTCACCATGTATCTTTCTGATTGTTCTGGCATTGCCGCCGTTCTTAATCCATTCAGCGTCTCGTCGTGATTCTCGGTGTGCCCAGAATTGTGCCTACCCAGTCGAGACATGGCAGCTAGGACTAGATCTTCTGATGGATGAACATAGCGGCTGGAGATTGCAACTGAACTGTGTCCAGCAACGCGGGCCAATGTCCAAGCATCGCATCCGGACTCACCCAGCCGTGTTAGGAAGGTGTGGCGCAGGCTGTACAGCACGAATGGGCGAACACCGGACAGTCTCAGTGTCTTGGTGTGCTGCTTCTTGAGACTCGAATGGTCGATGTGCCCGGTCTTAGTCGGTGCACGCCAAATCCACCCTTCAGAGGGTCTCCCCGTTTCAGCCCATCGTTGTTCCAAGATTGACCTGACTCTCGAACTCATAGGCAGGACCCGTCTCGCTGCTGCGGTCTTCCCGTGAGTCACAAGGAGAGTTCCGTTGCGCCCGTTTACCCAGGTAATGTCCTCCCACCGCAATCTGTGACACTCGTCAGGGCGTAGACCTGTGTCAGCGAGGACCGCAGCCACCGACGCGAGAAGCGGCGATGCAACAGCAAGGTAACGAGCCTCTTCCTCGACCGTTACAACTCGCTCCCGCCGACGTTCCCCGGACAAGAGTCCCATTTTCGGGGAGGATTCCAATACTCCCCACTCGACTGCCAGATGGAGGACCCTCCGTAGTACGCGCAGCGAGCTGTTTATCGAGCCCGCCTGAAGACCTTCGGACAGCCGATGGGCTGCAAAGTCCCCCGCCTGCTCGCCTTGAATCTCATTTAGCGGCAGGTTGGCCAACGCCCTGTACCGAACTAAGGCGCGCATACCGGCTCGATACCAAATCCACGAAGTGCGCTGCTTGGCCCAAGGTTCGATGCGATGCTTAAGAAACTCGGCCAAGGTGGGAATGGGTTTCTTCTCACGAATGCCGACCTCGCCCTTCGCAAGAGACGTTTTGTGCGCGGCCTCCATCTGTCGCGCAACCTTATCGTTGCCCTGTTTGGTGGATTCCCGCATGAGCGTGCCGTTCCATTGGAACTTGTACCAGTAAACCCCACCACGCTTGTAGATACTCACAAATCACCTCGCTTTCTTTGTCTTCTTGCTGCTTCCCTTCGGCCTGCCGCCCAGCTTGCCCCACTCCTGCATTCGGCGCACGAACTCCTTCCGGCCCCATTTCTCTTGCCGTACCTTCGCGCTCTTACGGCCCATTAGGCTTGCCGCTTTGTTCACTTTGGGCATGCAGAATAATAATAAAGCTAACGTTAGGTTAGTACAAGAACAATTTCTGAGTTGTACCACGTGTTACTGAGTACGATAGACTGCGATTGAGAGTCGGTCTGCTAAATCATCAGCGTGAGGTGGTGCTGTGGTTTCCAAGAGCCCGGAGAAAGAGCTGGCTGAATTCTTGTCCACAAAGCCTCCCTGGCTAGAATCGACCTTTTGGCCCGCTGGTTCGCGGGAAGAACTCGCTGCTTGGAGCGGGAGCGAGTACTGGAATCTTGAGGTGTGGGGGCGAGCCAAGGATCAATACGAGAGTATCCTCCGGCAGATTCCCGCCCGGTGGCGAGAATATTGTAAGGAACACAAGCGGAGCGCACTCAAAATACTCGGGCCCTCCTCCGGGAAACGTGGAAGGCCAAGAAAAGACGCAGAAGCTAAAGTTCTCAAAAAGCTACACCAAACCAAGTCGTACGAACAGATTGCGATTGCAAGTCTGAAGGGCAGTTCCGAGTTCAGAGAAGCCACGAAAGAGCAGCAGGAACTGCTGATATTGAAAGAGAGAGAGCGAATCCGCAAACTCTTGGGTTCTCGCAAGACTGAGCGCCACCCGGATAAAATCCGATAGCGATTTTCTCCGTGGAATAAAATCTCTCCCATTATTATCCAAGTGACAGGCAACTTCTCATCTGGTGTGATCTCAGTCGTTGGCGCAGACTACGCTGCCAACCCAAAGGAGAAAACACCATGAGCGAGCCCTCCCGTTTGCTGACGATCCCAGAATTCGCAGCAGCATTACGCGTCAAATCTTCTTGCGTCCGTCGCTGGGTCAGCGAGTCCAAAATCACTTTCGTGCATATAGGTCGACTTGTGCGGATTCCCGCCAGCGAAGTCGAACGAATGATCTCAATCGGGATACATCCAGCCACTAGGCAACGTAAGTAGCGTCACGAACGCATTGCTTGAACGGTTTTGTGGGGTGAAAGATAAAGTGTCAGAAATCGAAGAGAAATTCGCTCGGGCAGCGGTCTTGATGCAAACGGCACTGTCCCGGTCGACTGGACTGAAGGAGCGCGAACAGAAATTGGTCACTCACTGGACCCTTGCGACTCATACCCTTCCTCATGTCAACACGTT
>Ga0210405_10003028_pt1 | contig 16811 bp, 11 predicted proteins | sample IncBWH11MmetaG_FD_155492 | JGI IMG/M metagenome (GOLD analysis project Ga0210405, IMG submission 155492) | Forest soil microbial communities from Barre Woods Harvard Forest LTER site, Petersham, Massachusetts, United States - Inc-BW-H-11-M | ecosystem: Environmental > Terrestrial > Soil >... | reverse complement strand
GCCGCGTCCGCTTCCCAGCCAGTCCGGCAATACTCATAATAACGACGCAGCAAGCGTCCCGTTATCCATCGCCGCAAGCACGCCATAATGAACTCGACCCGGCGCCAAGGTACATCTGGTTTTTCGCGAAGAGATGAATAGATGAACAGGGGATCAAAGCAAATGTGGCGAATGACTTTCTTATTCCTGCTGACCTTTTCGGCGTCAGCCCAGAATTCCCATCCGATTTTGCCCCTCGGGTCGCCGGCCCCGGACTTTTCCCTGCCTGGTGTAGATGGAAAAGTCCACAGCCTAGTCGATTACGCGTCCAGTCCAATCCTGGTCGTCGTCTTCACCTGCAATCACTGTCCCATCGCGCAGATGTACGAGCAGCGCATCCAGCAACTCGAAGCGGATTACCGCGATCGCGGCGTCGCCGTCGTAGCCATTCAACCCAACGACCCGAAAGCCATTCGCATTGACGAATTGGACTCCTCCGACATTAGCGACACTCTCGACGAAATGAAAATCCGCGTCGCCTACAAAAATCTCCACTACCCCTATCTTTACGACGGCGAAACTCAATCCGTCACGCGCGCCTACGGTCCCCAAGCCACGCCTCACGTTTTCATTTTCGACAAGGATCGAAAGCTACGATACGAAGGCCGAGTAGACAACAGCTATCGCAAGGAACTAATGAACACGCAAGACGCGCGCAATGCGATTGACGCGTTGCTGGCGAACCGCGAAGTGCCCGTGAAAAAGACGCCAGTTTTCGGCTGCTCCACCAAGTGGCACGAAAAAGAAGCGTCCCGCCTCGAAGCGCTCCGAAAAATCGACGAACAACCCATAAAGCTAGAAATGGCCACGGCAGCAGACCTGAAAACCCTTCGTAAAAATCCGTCGAAGCACATGCTACTCGTCAGCTTCTGGGCCACCTGGTGTGGTTCCTGTATCGATGAGTTCTCCGATTTGGAGGACACCTACCTGATGTACAAAGTTCGCGATCTGGATTTGGTCACCGTCTCCGCCAACATGCCCGACGAAAAGACCGGCGTCCAGAAAATGCTCGAAAAGAAACGCGCGACCAGCCGAAATCTTCTGTTCGCCTCGAACGATACCGCGGCTCTCCAAGCCGCGTTTGATCCGGAGTGGGAGTCCGCCGTCCCCTATACGATTTTGCTGGATGCCGACGGCAAGGTTCTCTACAAAAATCTAGGCAGCGTGGACATTCTCGAACTGAGGCGCACCATCCTGGCCAACCTACCCTCAGACTATATCGGCTTTAACCAATACTGGCAGGCAGGTTCAGTCCAGAAGGAATCAGTTAAGTAGCAAACCCACGCCCTCTGCTCTCTTCACCCAGGCCAAGCCCGCAAAGCCAAATCAATCACTCCCTGCAATTCCTCCCGTGAAGCCCCGCCCGCCACCTGCACCGACATTCCATGCATCACCGCCATAACATACCGCGCCAAATCCCCCGCATCCGTCCCAGCAGGCAAATCCCCCTCGGCCTTAGCTCGCGCAAATCGCTCCCGCAGCGCGGCTTCTCCCGTAGCGCGTCGCGTAATTAATTCTTTCCGTATCGGATCCGCCTCATCTCCGCAAGCCAGCGCCCCCTGCACCATCAAACATCCCTTCGGATTCTCCGGGCACGAAAGCAAATCCGCCGTCCCCACCATCAGCCGCTCCGCTACCGCACGCGCCGTCGGCAACTTCAGCGCCTCAGCCGTATAGTTCGTCATTCGCTCGGAGTAACGGTCCAGCGCCTTCCGAAACAACGCTTCCTTATTCCCAAACGTCGCATAAATGCTCGGCCGGTTAATCCCCATAGCCGCCGTCAAATCCGATAGCGCCGTACCCTCATACCCCTTTTTCCAAAACACGCGTAGCGCCGCCTCCAGCGCCGTATCTGGATCGAAAGCCCGGGGCCGCCCCAGCTTCCCTCCTCCCCGATTTGCCGCTAAACGCCGGGAAACGCGCGAGTTACGCCGTTTTTTCTTTCTTGTATCCTTTCTCATATCCCCGCATCTTATCACGTGTTTCGTATCGAGCGGTAAGAAAGTAGTTGACATCGCCGCCGAAACAAAAATATTTTAGTACCCAACGGTACGTAAATAGAAAGAACAGGAGATCAAGCAAATGGGCAAACTCAAAGATCAGGTCGCAGTAGTAACCGGCGCCTCCAAAGGCATCGGCGCAGGCATCGCGAAGGCCCTCGCCGCCGAAGGCGCCTCCGTGGTCGTAAACTATTCCTCCAGCAAGTCCGGCGCGGACAAAGTCGTCGCCGAGATCGTCAAGCAAGGCGGCAAAGCCATCGCTGTCCAGGGCGACGTTTCCAAGCAGGCCGACATCAACCGCCTCTTCGCCGAAACCAAAAAGGCCTACGGCCGCCTCGACGTCCTCGTCAACAACGCCGGCGTCTACGCTCCCGGGCCGCTCGAGAGCGTCACCGAAGAATCCTTCCATACTCATTTCAATCTGAACGTTCTCGGCCTGCTCCTCACCACCAAGGAAGCGCTCAAGCTCTTCACCGATAAAGGTGGAAGCGTCATCAATATCGGCTCCGCGGTCAGCCGGCTGGCGCCTCCAAACTTTTCCGTCTACACCGCCACCAAGGGCGCTGTCGACGTGATCACTCGTTCGCTTGCCAAGGAACTCGGCGCGCGTAAGATCCGCGTCAATTCCATCAATCCCGGCATGATCGAAACCGAAGGCGTGCACACCGCTGGCTTCGCCGATGGCGATTTTCGCAAATGGGTCGAATCGCAAGCCCCGCTAGGCCGCATCGGCCAAACGGACGACATCTCCCCAACCGCGGTCTACCTGGCCTCTTCCGACTCCAAGTACATGACCGGCGAAGTCCTCCCCGTCTCCGGCGGCCTCTAATTCGGCTGCTCGTTTCATAGCGCCAAACCAAGGGCCGCGCTAGCGGCCCGCGCTCTGTACTCTCTAGTGGCGGGTCTTTAGACCCGCTCCTTTGACTTTCGCCAATCAATCGCAATCGCATCTCATCAAGAGGAGAAAATTTCATGTCCAAACACGAAGGAAAAATAGCAGTAATCACCGGCGGTAACAGCGGCATCGGCTTGGCCACCGCCCAGCGCCTCGCCAACGAAGGCGCCTACGTCTTCATCACCGGTCGGCGCCAACCCGAACTAGACGCCGCCGTAAAGCTAATCGGCAAGAACGTCACCGCCGTCCAAGGCGACGTCTCGAATCTAGCCGACCTCGATCGTCTCTACGCCACTGTCAAGCAGCAAAAAGGCCGCATTGATATTCTCTTCGCAAACGCCGGCGGCGGTGAATTCGCACCCCTCGGCTCCATCACGGAAGCCCACTACGACAAAGCGTTCAACATCAACGTGAAAGGCGTTCTCTTTACCGTCCAAAAGGCTCTCCCGCTTCTCGTCAACGGCGGCGCCATTATTCTTAATGCCTCGATCGTCTCCTCGAAGGGCATGCCGGCCTTCAGCGTGTATAGCGCCACCAAAGCCGCCCTCCGCTCCTTCGCTCGCACGTGGACCGTCGATCTCAAAGATCGCAAGATCCGCGTCAACGCCGTCAGTCCCGGCCCGATTGAAACTCCCGGTGTCGATGGCTTGGCAAATAACCCGGGCGACCTTGCCCAAATCAAAGCCAATCTCGCCAGCGCCGTCCCCATGGGCCGCATGGGCACCTCCGACGAAATCGCCAAAGCCGTCTCCTTCCTCGCCTCCGACGACGCCAGCTTCATCACCGGTATAGAACTCTTCGTAGACGGCGGCATGGCCCAAATCTAGATTCCTCCTCTTCGCGGGATCCTGTAGGGGCGGGCTTCAGCCCGTCCCACTTTCTTTTCCTGTTCTACTGTTCCTAATAGTGGCGCGGCATGTTTACCCTGCTTGTCCTGTTTACCCTGAGCCTCGAAGGGAGGAACGAAGGGAGCTTCGAAGGGCCGTGCCCGCTCTTGCCATCTCGCCACTCTTTTCTTCATGCCCTCCGCGTCTCTCGTGTCCGCTCGACTGCCGTCGGCGAACCGCTTCTCTCCTTGCATATTCGTTTTGCGATATAAACCGGCAACGCGATAGATCTCTCCGGGCCCCGCTGTCGAGACATATCGCATACCTCTAAGCGCGTCTCTGCGAACTTTGCGCCTCTGCGTTATCCTCTTCTTTCTTTCCCCACTCCGTCCCACATCCCCACATCTAAGTCGTTTGTTTCCGCCGTTCCTACTCACCACCCACTACTCTCTACTCACTTCTTTTCTCACAAATCGTCTCAACGCACGTTGCATGCCACTTTTTTCCGCCCCTACCCCTTTCTTTTCTTCTCTTTACCGCGTCACCCCCTCCTGTCTCACCCCTCCGTCGTTCGAATGTATACCCATAAATTAACTATTGACAAGATATAATCCCCGTGCTACCATTGCCTGTGGTACTAGTCGTCCCTCCGTCTCATTCCGCCCCAGTGCACCAAACTCCCCGTTTGCCCTCTCTTCCCTGTGCCTCTCTCGCTTCCTTCCGTTCTTCTGCTCTCTCCCAGAGCAAAACGAGAGCATTTCCGGCCCTTTGTTTTCATGCGGTTACAAGCTCCCATTTCCGTAACTCCATTACTTTCAAAAATTTACAAATTCAGAGGGGTGTTCTTTGCTCGCTCCCCGATCGAGGAAAAAATGAACACGCAAACTGAAATCAGCCAGCCAGAACTCAGCAACGACCAATCGGTCGAGACTCCCCAACCGCCTGACTCTCTTCTGCCTGACGCTCTCCCAATCGATGATTCCAACCGCTGCCAGCATCGCTTCTCAAATCGCACTCGCTGCCGCAAACTCGTCTCCCACGCCAACCCCCGTTTCTGCCCTCGGCACGCCGCTCTTCCCGAAAATTTGCAGCCCGCGGACCTCTCTGCCGAACTCCTCAAGGATCCCGACGACCTCAACGGTCTCGATGGCATTTATGACTTCCTCTCCAGGCTCATCATCCTCCAGGTCCAGAATCGCATCTCCACTCGCCGTGCCGCCGTTCTCGGTTACATCACCAATCAACTCCTCCGCACTTTCGCCGCCATCAAGCGCGTGCAAGCGGAGAAGGGCCCGCAAATTATCGTCGAAGGTCCGCGCTCCCACGACGATTAGCCGGAGAAAACCTTGTGCACGTCCAACAACCATTACATGTGCAACAAATGTTACTAGCCTTGCACGCATCAAAAAAACGATGCGCTCTATCGAAAACCATCCCCTTGACACCAGCGCGCTATGCGACTAGCCTCTCTCCAATCGGACAGCAACATATGTTGCGAAAGCCGCGCACTGGTGGGTGGCGGCATCAGTCGGGGATAGTCGTTCTAATCAGCAATCGAGTGGAGGACTGACGCATGGCCGCTAAACAAACACGCATCTCTTCGATCGTCATTCAAAAAAATCGCGCTTCTCGCAGTTGCGCTTTATTTCTCTGCGCAACGCTTGTTGCATTCTTCCTTCTTGCAATGCCCGCAATCTCCGCCGCGCAAACCGCGGGCACCGGCGCTCTCTCCGGTGTAGTGACAGATCAATCCGGCTCCAGCATCTCTGGCGCGCAAGTCAAAGTCACGAGCGAAGCTACTAACGAAGTGCGTACCGTCACCACCAACGCCACTGGCGCGTTCATCGTTCCACTGCTTTTGCCCGGCACTTATCGCGTCGAAGTCACCCAAACCGGCTTCCGTTCAGTGACCGTCCCGCACGTCAAGATTACCGTCACGGAAACCAATGCGCTCACCCTCCGTCTCGAAGTTGGCCAGATTGCGGAAACCGTGGTCGTCGAAGCCCAGGTCGCCCAGCTGCAGACAGAATCCAGCTCCCTCGGCCGCGTTACCTCCAGCGAGCAGGTCGAATCCCTTCCTCTCGCCATGCGCAACTTTACTCAGATCATCGCTCTCAACCCCGGCGTATCCGCCGAAATTGCTAACGCGGGTGAATTGGGTCGCGGCGGAGGTGGCAACAACCAGGATCCCACCGTGTCTGCCGGAAACTGGGCTTCCGACAACAATTTCCAGATGAATGGCGTCGGCGTCAACGACATCCAGCAGAGTGGTTACTTCAGTGCGGGCGTCGCCATTCCCAATCCCGATACCATTCAGGAATTTAAAGTCCAGACCGGCCAGTACGATGCCTCCTACGGCCGCAACGCCGGTGCCAACGTGGACGTCGTCACCAAGGGCGGAACCAACGCATATCATGGCGCGGCCTGGGAATATTTTCGCAACAACGATATGAACGCCAACACCTTCTTCCTCAATTCCCATGACCAACCGCGCGCTATTCTCAAACAGAACCAGTTCGGCGGCGATTTTGGCGGCCCCATCAAAAAAGACAAGCTGCAGTTTTTCACCTCCTACCAGGGCACGCGCCAGCGCAACGGTCTTGACCTGAACTGTTCTTCCACTGTCAGCATGGCACCGCTAACCAACGATCGCTCAGCAGCCGCGCTGGGCGCGCTGATCTTCCCCTTTGAAGATCCAAACGGCCCAAATCCCACAGGCCGGACTGCTTTCGGCGGCACCCAAGTCGCCGAGGACGGCTCGAATATCAACCCTGCGGCTCTCGCATTGTTAAATACAAAGTTGCCGAACGGCCAGTACCTCATCCCCACCCCGCAGACCTACAACACCTCCGTCAACACTCCTTTCGATGCGCAGGGATCCTCGGCCTTCAGCGAGGCTTGTCCCTTCACAGAAGATCAGTTCATGACCAACGCCGATTACGAAATGTCCCCCAAGAGCAAACTCAGCGGCCGCTTCTTCTTCGCGAATAGCGGAATCACTTACACCTTGCCGCAAACTAACCTGACTGCCGGTGGCTCGCCTCCGGGTGCTCCCGTCAACCTCACGCAGGACTTCCGCAATTTTTCACTCACCCACACTTATATTTTCACGCCAACTCTTCTGAACGAAGCCGAAGTGGCCTACCACAGAATATTTGCGACTTTCGCCCAAGCGATACCAGGCTTCACCTGGTCTCAAGTTGGTGTTAACGTCATCCCCTTCGATAACGACATTCCCGCCCTCGCCATTGATTACCCGTCCTCTTCAGGATTGGGCCTCGGTGGCAACGGCCAGAACGTTCAGATTGCGGAGAATACTTATACCTTCCAGGATTCCGTTTCCTGGACCAAAGGGAGGCACAACTTCCGCTTTGGCGCAGGCCTTTCTCGTGAGCAGAACAACCAGGTCGGCTTTCACTACCTCTCGGGTGAGCTTTTCCTAACTTGGGCGGACTTCATGCTCGGGCTGCCTGGTACGCCCCAGGCCGCCGGCGGCAACGGCTCAGGCATTGGCAACATGTATGCCTCTCTCGATCTGTTGGGGCTGTTTGACCGCGCCTATCGCGATTGGGAAGTGTGGAGCTATGCGCAAGACGACTTCAAAGTCACCAAACACCTGACCCTTAACTTGGGCCTCCGCTACGACCACATTGGTGACTTCGGTGATGCGCAGGGCCGCAACTCTGGTTTCGACGTTTCGCTGGCCGATCCCAATCCGCCAGCCGCCGGTACCTTGGCTGGTACAACGGTTCCCAACAATTATTCGGGCACTATCCCTGCGGGAGTTAAACAACTCAACAACGATTTCGGACTAAACGGCGACGGCCAGAACACCTGGAATCCGCGCGTCGGTTTTGCCTACCAGGTGCCCTGGAACAAGTGGACCGAGGAGCGCGTTGTCATTCGGGGCGGCTATGGTGTCTATCATTCCCGCTCTACCGGCCAGCCCTTTCTCCAATTGATTTCCGCCCCGCCGTACGGCCAATTCCGCGAATTCGTCGCCGGTGCCGCGGCCACTTTCTCGATGCAGCAGCCGCTGCCCTTGTCTTCACCAGCGTTTCCGACATTTATCCCCTATTCCCCCACCACTTCGAACTCCATCACCACGTTTGACCCCGTCTTTCGGCCGCCCATGGTGCAGGAGTACAGCCTTGGCATGCAAGCACAGCTAACTCCGAGCTTGGTTCTGGAGGTCGGCTATTCCGGCGCTCGCGGATTACATCTCATCGATATACGCTCGGTCAACCAGGCTGCTTTGGCCAGCCCAGCTGACCCGATTCGCGGCGTCACAACGAACACTCTTGCTAATCTGCCCGATCGTGTTGCTTTTGAAGGGTTCTCCCCCTATACCATGACCCAAATCGAATCCGACGGCGCGTCCTGGTACAACGCCCTTCTCGTCAGCTTGAACAAACGTTTTAGCCACGGCGTGCAAGCCCAGGTCTCCTATACCTATGCAAAGGATCTTTCTACCACCTTCGGTTCCACGACTGGCCCCAACGGAGGTCAGGTAACCGGAAACCAAAACAGCCTCACCTCAGGATACGGCCCAGACAACTTTGTCCGTCCTCAGCGATTGGTGATTAATTACTCCTATCAACTGCCCAGCCCTCATTGGGACAATGCTTTCTCTAAGCAAGCACTCGGAGGCTGGTCCATCCAGGGCGTCACAACCTATCAGACCGGTCACTTCCTCACGGTCACCTATAACAACGGCACAAGCGTCTATGGCACCACTACCGATCGGGCACAGCTCTCCGGCACATGCACGCCCGGCCAATACGTGAATTCCGGCTCCACCACTTCTAAACTAGGCAACTACATCAATTCCAGTTGCTTTACCACCCCTCCGATTATTGGTAATGAAGAGCCAGCTGGAACATGCCTCCCCACTTCGATGCTTCCTGACGGGAACTGCCCAGCCCAGGCCACAGGTTTCGGCAACTCTGGTGTCGGCATTCTTCGAGGACCAAGCGAACTCAACTTTGACTTTTCCCTATTCAAGAATTTCCCGCTTCAAAAGCTCAGGGATAGCGCCAGCATGCAGTTCCGTGCCGAATTCTTTAACGTCTTCAACCACCCACTCTTCCAAGATCCGGACTCCAATTTCGGCGACCCGACTTTTGGAAAGATTACAAACACCTACGGCAGCCCGCGAGTCGTTCAGTTGGCTCTGAAGCTGAGTTTCTAATCGGAGGCGCGGAACTTTAGGAGGATGCCAAAGGCTTAAATGTAATTGGTGGAAACTGAGGGCCACCGCCGCCGGCGGCCCTCAGTTTCCGAATGGCCCAAAAACTGATACCTTGCCTCCTGCAGAATAGGGAACGCAGACTGCCTCCCGCGCTGCGCTGCCAAGCTGACAGCAGCGCACAAGGGAAAGCGCACTACCAGGAGCGAAAGCGATGAACCATACGGCGGCAGTAATCGGTGTAGGATTTGTCGGAAGAGCGCACGTGGACGCTCTCCGGCGTTTGGGAATCCCCATACGCGGCATTCTCGGCAGCACCAAAGAACGCGGCGCGGAATCCAGCCAGGCACTCGGGCTCGAACATGCCTACGCCTCGCTCGACGAACTTGCCGCGGATCCAAAAGTAACGTCGGTTCACATCTGCACACCGAACCACGTGCACTTCGAGCAAGCCAGCAAACTGCTGCGCGCCGGCAAACACGTGCTCTGCGAAAAGCCGCTGGCGATGGATTCGCGCGAATCCGAAATGCTCGTAAAGCTTGCGCGCGAAACGAATCGCGTTGGCGGCGTCGCCTACAACCTGCGCTACTATCCGCTCTGTCAGGAAGCGCGCTCTCTGATCCATAAAGGTGAGATCGGCACGCCGCACACCGCTCACGGAAGTTTTTTGCAGGACTGGCTTTTGCATCCGACGGATTGGAACTGGCGCCTCGAACAAAAACTCGGCGGTGAATTGCGCGCTGTCTCCGACATCGGCACCCACGCCATGGACTTGCTCATGTTCCTGACCGGCAAGAAAATCACCGAGGTCTGCGCGGACCTCGCCACGGTCATTTCTGTTCGCCGCAAACCGCGCGGCCGCGTGGAAACTTTTAAGAAAACCGACTCGACCGCCTACGACGAAATGCCCATGACTACCGACGACTACGCCACCATGCTGCTTCATTTTCAGGACGGCTTGCGCGGCGTCGTCACTGTGTCCCAGGTCAGCGCCGGCCACAAAGCGAAGCTCAGCTTCGGCATCGACGGTTCAAAAGCTTCGTTGTGGTGGAATGCCGAAAATCCGAATGAAATGTGGATTGGCCGCCGCGACACCGCGAATGGCTCGATGCTCAAGGACCCCGCGCTGATGACCCCGGAAGCGCGCCCCTACGCCGTGTATCCCGGTGGGCACACCGAAGGCTATCCAGACACGTTCATGCAGCTCTTCAAGGATTTTTACGAGTACATCGATAAAAATAATTTTAGCGCGCCGCGAACATTCCCGACTTTTCAAACGGGCCACGACGAAATGCTTCTGTGCGACGCCGTCCTGAAAAGCTCGCAATCCCGCGCCTGGGAGCCCGTCCAATGGGATTAACCTGGAGTGCGGCAGCTCTGCTGCCGCTTTCTTCAGCGATGCCCGCTACTCAGTATTTGGCGAGGCTCAACAGCTTACGCCGTTCTGAGCGCAGGGGCGCGATTCATCGCGTCCCTAGCTGCCAGCCGCATCACTTTTGCTGCGGCGGATATCGATAACTCAAACTCGGCGGCATCCGGTCCGAACGCGACCGCGTGTTGTATTCCAGCTGATAGCCAAGATGCTGCGCGTCATCGGGATACTCCTTGCCCGCGGGATACGGATAAGGCAAAGACGAATGCCGCGGCAACGGTTCAACAGTGAAAGCATGCGCCGCGTAGAAATCGAGATCCTTCTCGAAGCCGTTTGCATAGAAAAAGTAATCCCGCACCCATCCAGCGGGAAGCGCAGGCAAGTTGCGTGGATCGAAATCGAGTTTGACGCCCTCGCCGGAGCCAAACACGACGAAGCGATCGTCCACGGCGGTAAGCAAATCCAGTACATCACCGAAGCGCGTGTAGTTGCCGGCCGCGCGCGCATATGGGCCGGTCATGCTGAGGTTCGCAAAGGAATAAGTCGTGTCGCTGGCTGGAGTGAGGCGAATTTCGCGCGGGTAGCCGAGGAATTCCAGCGAAGCTTTCGCAAGCGGAACTTCCGCGGTGCGAATCTCTTTTGCATCGGGAGTTTGATCGATGCGAATCGCGTCCCAGTAAATTTTTAGATTGCTGATGATGCGAATCCGGCGCGTCCCCGGCGGCAATTTGCCGCTGAGGTCCGTGACCATCGTACGTTCGAGTCCAGCAGGGAAGCCCATATCCTCAATGACGCGGACCCATTTATTTTGAGCGTCAAGCGCCTCGACGTACGGAGCGATAACTTTGACGCCCGCCTGATCCGCCGCGTACATCGAAGTGGCCGTGAAATAGTCGGTGTAGCCGTCGATAATCAGGCGCAAGGGCTTCGCAGCGTCCCACTTGCCGAGATCGAGCTCGACCCAATGCAGTTTCGCGAAACCAGTGAACGGCAAGCCTTCAAAATCGGTGACGTATTTACGATCGCGTTGAGAAATCAACGAGAGGACATCGTTTCCATGATCGTCCCACGCGCCAATCGGCGGATGAGCTTCCTGGCTGGCGATGACGCGAAACTCTGGGAACGGCGGATTGGAAACGAAGCGCTCGTTGGGAAAAACTTCGTAAGCCGCGGGATGATCCACCGCGAGGAGACGCAGCTGATCGAGGTAGACAGTTTCTTCCATCGGCTCCATGAAGCGGAAGCTCAGCATGCCGTGAAGCGGACGGGCGCTCTCGGCGCCAACCTTTAAATATTCGTCAGGATCAGGAACGTCGCGCTCGGCGACATTGTTCTGGCCGGGTCCAACCCAGTGGCCAACAACGCCCGGGCCGAGCATGTCCGCGATGAATTCGTATTCCTTGCCGTTCCATGCAAATAGAACCGGACAAGAGCTTCCGCGGCGGTCGAGTTCGCCGATAGATTGCGTCTTTTTCGCGGCGAGATTTATTTCATCCTGCGGAACGCCGGTGGGCCAGAGAAGGCGAACGACTTCGGCGTTTTTTTCTTCGCCTAACCCCGCAAGAATGTTTGGCGCGTTTTGCCCGAGATAACCCGAAGCGCCTTGCACTTCCCATTTTTGATAGAGCGGACCTGCGTAAATTTCCACTTTTGTGCCGATGCCGTTTTTATTGTCGGCAAGAGGTTTGAGGTCGATGCTCATCCAGTTGTGCTGATTCGCTCCTTCGTTTTTCAGGAGAAGCGGTGCGTTGCCGAGCTGCGTAACGACCAGATCGGGGCTGCCGTTGCCGCTTATGTCCGCGATGGCGATGGCGCGCGGCTCAGAAAGCTTCACCGCGTCCAGATGGACATCTTTGGTGACGTCGGCCCAGCCCTTCGCACCGAGATTGCGCAGCAGGCGGAGTTCGCCGCCGCCGCTGGTTTCGCCTGCGGCGACGAGATCGAGCCAGCCGTCGTTGTCGTAATCGATCGCGGAAATTCCCCAGCCGCTTTGCCATCCGAAATCCGGAAGAGGCACGCGCTCAAGATGCTTGCCGTCGACGTTTCGCCAAAGACTGATGCCGGGAGCCCCAGCGTGGGTGAACGCGAGATCCATCCGACCATCTTTGTTGAAGTCGAAAGCGACGACACCAACGGCCGGGGGAAGTTTTTCTTTTTTGAAATCGATGGCGGGGAGCGGAGTGAATTTTCCTTCGCGGGGGTTTAGATAAATGGATGCGCCCTCAGCGCCGCCTGCAAAAACAAAGTCAATAGCGCGGTCATTGTTAAAATCCGTGGTGACGAGTCCAGCGCCTGTGGCATCGAGGCCAAGACCGCTTTCGGCGGATACGTCGGTGAACGTACTGTTGCCATTGTTGCGCCAAAGAACATTGTGAGGCGCATATCTGTTGGGTGGATTGACAGCGGCGGGGCGCGTCATGCTGACGATGTACAAATCGAGGTCGCCGTCGTGATCGTAATCGACCCACGTCAAGCCGATGCAACCAGGCTCGCGACGTATGCCCACTTTTTCGGTCACGTCTTCGAATTTTCCATTGCCGGTGTTGTGAAACAGGCGAAGGCCGTCGCTGAAGCAGACCGCGAGATCGGTGTGGCCGTCGTTGTCGAAATCGCCGGCCGCGCAACCGAAGCCGGGCGCGGTACTCTCGAGCCCCGCAGCTTTCGTGACATCCGCGAATTTTCCGTTTCCGAGATTGTGGAGGAGGTGGCTGCCGTACGTAGGATCATTGCCTACGAAGAAGACGTCCGGCTTGCCGTCGTTATCGTAGTCGAAGAAACAGGCGCCGTTGGACGGGCCGACTGGCGTTGCCGCAGGCGAGGAGATGGCTGTAGAGATGAATTGCGGCACGAAACGAACTGGAATGGCGGGTGGCGCGTTTTGCACGGAGCTGCGTGGAAGTTCGGCGAGCGAAAAGCGGCCTTGATCGCCGTAGCCCGCGCCGAAGGGCGTGGCAACGTGATCGGCGGTCATCTTTTGGAATTTGGCGAGATGCTCTTTGGCGGCATCGGCATTGCCGCTGCGCTGGTACGCGCGGGCGAGACCAAATTCCGCGGAAGCATGAAATGGGAAAATGGCGAGAGCTTTTTGAAACGCTGCGATAGCGAGATCGTAGTGCTGTAGCTGCGAATTTAGATAGCCGACGAAATACCACGGGTCGGCTTCGTTGGCGATTTCCGTGACGTGTGTGAAGGCGTCGACGCCTTTTTCCGCGTCGCCGAGATCTTTGTAGACAAGGCCGAGGTTGTACCAGGCGTAAGGATCTTGCGGGAGCTTTTCCGCGGCGGCGGCAAGCGCAGTGCGAGCAGGCTCGAGTTTTTGCTGGGCTAACAGTGAAATGCCGAGGTTGACGCGAGCGACTTCGAACTGCGGGTCGGCGGCCAGCGATTGCTCAAAATATTTCTGAGCGTCAGCGGGGCGCTGCTGATTCATCGTCGCGACGCCAAGCGTGTTCAGCCGATACGCTTCGGCCGGGTCGACGTGCGGCGCGGCTTTTTGCGCGGCGGCCGAGGATGGGGTTTGCGCGGCGCGCAAATGCAGAAACGCAGCACCTGCAAGAAGCGAGAAGAGACAAACTACGAGCGCGACAGCCGAACGCCGAAGTGGAGCTTGCATCAGGGTATTTGTCCTGTCCGCGAAGCGCGACAAATGCTGGAAAGTTGCAGCGCGGAGCAGTAAGGATTCTGTGTGTAGCGGGGGATAGCGTCAACCGTTTTTGTGGAAGGCACCCAGTAGTATGGCTCGTTCGGGATTTGAGTCAGCCCTAGGTTGGGCGATTTGCAATATTGAGGGCGGTTCTTGGGGATGGATGCGATAATCGGGGAGTGCTCAGGAGGACGGCGATGGCCAACGGTTCTGAAAGCGTAATTGTCCAAGACCCGGGTATCCGCGGTGGAGAACCTGTGTTCCGTGGCACGCGTGTTCCTTTTCAGATTCTATTGGATTACTTGGAAGGCGGCGAAACGCTGGATGAATTCCTGGAACAATATCCTGGAGTCAGCCGCGAGCAGGCCATTGCCGCAATGGAAGAAGCGAAGGCGCTTGTTCTGGCACGTTTCGGGAAATGAAAATCCTGATCGATGAGTGCCTTCCAGCAGGGTTGAGAAGAACTCTCGCGGCGCTGGGCCACGAGTGCCAAACAGTGCGAAAGGCAGGATTGGGTTCCAAGAAGAACGGCGAGCTTCTGAGGCTTGCCGAGGGCCGAAGGGATGTCCTGCTAACCGACGATCAGAATATCAAATACCAACAGAACATGGCGCGACGTAGCGTTGCGATCCCGATTCTTCGCGCGAAATCGAATCGTATAGTGGATTTATTGCCTCTGATGCTGGCTTGTTCCGAGGCTCTCCTTTCTATTGAACCCGCGCAGGTGGTCGAGGTCGGACCGCTTTAGCCAAATGGCAGGGGCGCGGATTGCTCTGCTGATTTCCTCAAGAACGTGGTCGGCGTGATTGGATTATTGCGCGGCCAGCCGGCAAGACCCGCCCTCAAAAACCGAGGACGGGGCACCCTCCGTAAAACTGAGAGTCCGGGCCACCCGTCCATTCCAAATTCATTCGCGCCTACCACCTGCATCACTAAATCAGAGCACTACCGACATCTGCCATTCTCTTTCGAATCGCTGCATAAGGAACCTTTTGAGATTGCACGTCGTACCTGATGGGGGAAGGGAGTGGTATGTCTCGACGGTTGAGGGTTGCAGCGCGGGTTTGTTTGTTCACGATGCTGCTCGCATGGGCGCATGGCGCGCGGGGGACTTATTCGATTGTGGCTTGCGACGCGAAGACGCGGGAGTGCGGCGTGGCGGTGCAGACGAACAATTTGGCGGTAGGGGCTAGCGTGCCGTATGCACAGGCGGGAGTGGGAGCGGTGGCTTCGCAATTCGAAACGAACCCACATTACGGGCCGCGAGGATTGGAGTTGATGGCGCGAGGGATGAGCCCCGCGGAGGTGATGAAGAAGCTCTTGGCGGAGGATGGACATTTCGATGGCGAGGGAATCGAGGCGCGGCAAGTTGGGATGGTGAGCATCGACGGACGTTCCGCGAATTACACCGGAGAGGAAGCGGGGCAGGCGGAGTGGGCTGGAGCGCGATCGGGTTTGGGTTACAGCATTCAAGGAAATGGGTTGGTTGGGCCGAATGTGATTGAGGCGATGGAGCGGGCGTTTTTGAAGACGGAGGGAAGTTTGGCGGAGAGGTTGATGGCGACGTTGACGGCCGGGGATTTGGCGGGCGGGCAGAGGACGGGGCGGGAATCGGCGGCATTACTGGTGAAGACTATGGACGGCTTTCCGATGGATATTGATTTGCGCGTGGATGATTCGAACGATCCCGTCGGTGGATTGAGAAAATTGTTTGATATGCAGAGCGCGCGGCAGGAAGTGATTCAGGCGAGCCTAGCGGCGCGCGCGGGACATTTGGAGCAAGCGAAGGCTTTGCTGATCGGAGCTGTTGCACGGGGGCATGATTGGACTCGAGTTTGGATTCGGGCGGCGCTGGTTGCGGAAAATATCGAAGAACCTGCTTTAGCATTGAAATACATCACTGCGGCGTTTACGCAAAATCCGGCGTGGGTGGAAGCAGAAATTGGAGAAGGGAATTATGCGGAGCTTGGGGCGAGTGCTGAGTTTCACCGCTGGGTGACGAGCGAAAAGGAGAAGAAGGCGATTGCAGCACATGAGCGGCTGCGTGCGGCGAAGGAAGCGACAATGGAGGAGCGCATTGCGGTGAGCAGAACGTTGCTGGAGGCTGGGCATGCGAACGAGGCGATCTTGGTTTTGAATGAAAGAACGCAGGGGGCTGAGGAGTCTATTGAGATGATGCTGCTGAAGTCGACGGCGTATGCGGCGGCGGGAGATTACGTGAACGCGATTGCGCAGTGCGACGCGGCGTTGAAACGCGAGCCGAAAAATTTGCGCGTGCAGATCAGGATGGCTGAATTGCAGCGGGAGGCGACACGATGACGGCATGGTTGCAGGAAATGAGGCAGACGTTGCGGCGGCTTGCGAAGGCGCCGGGATTTGTTCTGGCCGTGGTTGTGTCTATTGGGCTGGGGATTGCGGCGAACGCTACGATTTTTTCGATGGTTAGCAGGTTTGTGCTGAGCCCGGCGCCAGTGGGCGATCCGGCTACGCTCGTGGCTCTGCACACCATGACCAAGGGCGAGTGCTGCAATCATTTTTCGTGGCCGCTTTTTAGCGATTTGCGGGAGCAGAGTAAATCGTTTTCGGGAGTGGCGGGATATTACGATCTGTTGCCGGCCTCGATTGGAGGAAATGGCGAGCCGGAGCGGGTTTGGGGTCAGGCGACGATGGCAAACTATTTTGAAGTAGCGCAGCTGGGTATGACGCTGGGGCGGGGATTCGCGAGCGATGAGGAAAAGCTTCCGGTGATTGTGCTTGGTCATCGGCTGTGGCAGAGACGATTTGGCGCGGATCCGGCGATTGCGGGCAAGACAATCCTGCTGTCGGGAAACCAGTTCACAGTGGTGG
>Ga0210405_10003027_pt1 | contig 16817 bp, 10 predicted proteins | sample IncBWH11MmetaG_FD_155492 | JGI IMG/M metagenome (GOLD analysis project Ga0210405, IMG submission 155492) | Forest soil microbial communities from Barre Woods Harvard Forest LTER site, Petersham, Massachusetts, United States - Inc-BW-H-11-M | ecosystem: Environmental > Terrestrial > Soil >... | reverse complement strand
GTCCGCCATCACCGCAATCACGCTGTTCTCATATTGCCCCTGCGTCCGTAATTGGGTGAGAAACTTTCCCACCGCCGCGTCCACGGATGCGATCTCTCCGTCATAGGGAGCGTTCGCGTACTTTGTCTTGTATGGCTCTGGAGGATCGTAAGGGTCGTGGGCGTCATAGAAATGAAGCCACACGAAAAATGGCCCATGAGGATGCTGGTTGAGCCAATCTAGTGCTCGGACAACTACCTCATCCGCGCGCCTTTCGATGGTTTGGTACCGATCCTCGCGTGGACGCCTGCGATGAAATCCGGCGTCATATTTGTCGAAACCACGATCAAATCCCTGTCCCGAGCCCTCGACAGGGTCCAGAATTACCGAGGACACAAACGCCGCCGTCTGGTATCCCCGTTTGCGCAGGATCTCCGGAAGATAAGGCACCTCCGCCGGCAGGCGCTTGCCAAAATCGTTCACGTGATTGAATTGCGGGTAGGTCCCGGTCAGGATGGTTGCGTGTGAAGGCGGCGTGAGCGGTACATGCGAATACGCGCGCGTAAAGACCACTCCCTGATTTGCCAACTCGTCGAGATTCGGAGTCAACCCGCGATCGGAACCCAGAAATCCCATGCGATCGGCGCGAGTTGTGTCGAGCGTGATCAGCACGACGTTCGGCGGGGTAACCGCAGGCGGGGCAGGCTTGGAAGAAACCCTGCCGGGAGGGTTTACGGCGTCGGCGCACACCACCAGCAATAGAAGCAGAAGGAACGGCCGCAGAACCCACATAAGAATAAAAAAGTGTAGCACGAAGGTTTTGCCTACGTCTGAGGTCCTAAGTCCGAGGTCCGCTTCAAAAAAATCAGGCCGACCTTTCGGTCGGCCTGAAGGTTGTTTCAGTTTTCGCCTCAGTTAGAAATCAAACCGCAGCGCCAACTGTCCGACACGGGCTCCGCCCTGTCCGGGAAGGAACGTCGAAGTGGACTTGCCAAACGTGGTGCTAAAGTCCTGAATGTTGGCATCAGGAATGGCAAAGTTCGGATGGTTAAAGAGATTGAAGTAGCTCGCCTGGAAAGTTAGTCCCGCGCTTTCCGTGATCTTAAATCTCTTCGCCACGCTCATATCGGCATCCACGTACTTCGGACCCGTCAGCGAACCGCGGCTGATCTGTCCAACTGAACGTCCTTCGCACCACAAACCCTGGTTTACCGAAGGAGGACAGGTGACATGCGCGAAGACACTCGAGTCAAAATAACCGCCGACTAGTTGCCCGTTGACAATCCGGCCTGCTGGTCCGCCGAACACGTTGGATCCGTGAAGGGCATTCGTGATGGAGCCTGGTCCGGTGTAGGCTAGATAATCGTTAAAGACTCCATCGTGGTTGACGTCGCCGCCGGACGCTCCATCGAACGGAGTGAACGGCACACCACTCTGGGCCGTGACGATGCCCGAAACTGACCATCCGCCGAGCCAGCGGTTCGCCTTCAGGAAAGGCAGATCGTAGCTGTAGCTAACCACGAACCTGTGCTTGATGTTGAAATCCGCTGGACCGTAGTTGAGGTGCGGTTGCAGGCTGTCTTGCGGTTGCACGACACCCGCAGCACCTCGCGGAGTAAACGTGTCGCTGATCTCATCCAGGACTTTGGAGTAGGTGTAGTTGGCGTCGAAGGACAAGCCATTAGCAAAGCGCTTGCGTAGGCTCGTCTGCAATGCATGGTAGTTCGAGTCGAAACCGTTGGTTCGAAGATTGATACTGTTTACCAGCGGATTCGGTCGCGTCGAAGAGTTCAGACTGCCGGGAATTGGATTGTCGGGGTTAACGCCTCCACCCAACCGCCCGGGATAAGTATTCAGGTTCTTGATCCCGATGAGCTTGTGGCCAAACGTTCCCACGTAGTTCGTCTCCCAGATCAGGTCTTTTGCCACCTCATATTGGAAGCCGAAGTTGGTTTGCTCGTAGTACGCAGTCACGAGATTCTGGTCGATTCCTCGCGGTGAGGTCTTCGGTACGCCATTCGGGAATTCGGTAGTGCTATTGAACAACCCAAAGCTCGTGAAAGGAACCGTGTAGATCCCTGGCGACGATAGGGCGCCCCCCGGCACTCCATTAACAAACGCCCCGAAGTTGCAGAAGCAGAAGAATGGAGGATTGAACCGTATGTTTTCAAAGATGTTGTTGTACATACGGTCGTAAGCGATACCAAACCCGCCACGTAGCACCAGTTTCTGTTTTCCGGTCACGTCGTAGGAGAAACCAATTCTGGGAGCAAAGTTATTAGTATCTTTGTTCCAGATTTCATGGTTTCGAACTTGCAGGGTGCCGGTGCCAAAGGCTGCGATGACCGGGTTGTTGGCCGGCAAGAACTCATTTTTCTGCTGGCAAGGAACTCCACCGCAAGTGAGCGGTAGAACTGGAGCTCCTGAATAGAAGTTCGAATCGATGTTGGCCTGGAAATTATGCGGGGGGCCGAAGTAATCCCAGCGCACACCCAGGTTCAGGGTCAACCGCGGATGAATTCTCCAATCGTCCTGGAAGTAAGCGGCGAATTCGTTGGCCCGGAAGCCGCGATAATAAACGGGGCGGGTCGCGGGAGTCACCGTCGGATTGATAGACGCTTCAGCGTAGAACCAAGACCCATAAGCTGGATATCCAAATAGCGCTTGGTCTCCGCTGTCGCTGAACTTCATGTCTGTTAACAGGTCTTCCACACCATAGGGCAAGAACAACCCGTTGAAGTCGGCTTGAAAACTCGAACCGTTGCGGGTGCGAGTGTAACCAGCGCCAGTCTTGAAGTTATGCTTCCCTCTCGTTACGGAAAGATCATCTTTGTAATTAAATTCGTTCTCCGTAAAGAATTGAGGCAGGTTATTGGAGTTTCCAAAGCCGCCCTGGAATGCGTCGAACGCGGTAACGATCGCCGGAATTCCAGCTGAGTTCTGGGCTGCAGCACCGGGGAAATTGGCGGTGTGGCGAGTGTAGGCCACCCGAGCTTGGTTTAGCACCGTTGGACTAAAGGTGTGCGACCAAGTGATACCTGCGTTCATAGCACGTGCGTGGTTGGGAAGGTCAGGGCCGAAAACGCTCGAACCACCCGCCCACTGCGAAACGCCGTCGCCATTGTCGTACAAATAGGCGCCCGTCAAGCTGTCGTTGTTGCCAATTTTGTGGTCGATCTTGGCCGTGTAACGAGCCTGATTGAACGGTTGGGACTGCGAAACCGTCACCTGGCCAAATTCAGCGACCGGATAAACGAACGGGCTTGCTGTGAATCCGGTGTTAAAGCCACTGTACAGACCGCTTGCTGTAGACGTGAGTCCGGTGCAATTCCGCGCTCCCGGGACGCACAGCGGCAGAGGCTGCGTCGCCAGCAGATTCGCTGCGATTGGGCCGAGCGTTGCTTCCGCGGCAAAGGCCCCCGCCGGACAGATCGCCCCGACCGTAAACGCGATCTGGTTACAAAATCCGGTCGTATTGGGAAGCAATGGATTGTAAGGTCCCGCATAGACGCCGGTGCCTTCGTTGAAAGCCTGAAAGCCGCCAGTGTTGACGAAGTTGATAAAGTCGGGTGTGAGCGAATTACCCGTGAGAGGGTTACTTTGACGATCACGGCGAAATTCGGTGCTGAAGAAGAAGAACGACTTGTCCTTCAAAATCGGGCCGCCGATCGAACCGCCAAATTGGTTACGCACCAGGTGATCCGTATTTCCGGACCGATTCGAGAAGAAGCTATTGGCCGCGAGCGCCTGAATTCTGTTGTATTCGAACAACGATCCGTGCCAGCTGTTCGTTCCGCTCTTCAACACGGTGTCGGTCACAAACCCGCCCGCTTTGCCGTATTCTGCAGCGAAGTTGTGCTCGATTACGCGGTATTCCTGAATCGCATCCGGCGAAATCGTCGTATTCGCTCCGCCGGTAGAGGCACCGATCGATCCACCGCCGCCGAGGCCCTGGTCGTTATTGTCAAAACCTTCGACGAGGTAGTTGCCTGTTCCGCTGCGAGTGCCGTTCACAGCAGCTCCGCGGTCCGTGCCGCCGTTGGCGCTATTAAGGGCGATATTACCCTGCGCTGCGCCTGCCAGCAGGTTGATAAAGTTGTTCTGATCGCGCGTCTCCAGCGGCATGCTCTGCCACACCCGGCGATCGACCAGATCAGAGATCGAAGACTCTTGCGTCTGTACCTGCTGCACGCCCGCTTCGACCGTCACCTGCTCGGTTCCCGCCCCCAGTTCAAGGTGTACGTCCTGCGCCACGATCGTTCCGACGCTGATGACGATGTTCGCGACTTTCGCGCCCTTAAAGCCCTTGGGAGAAGTTTCCAAGGTGTAGGTGCCCACCACGGGGAGCGCCGGGAACGTGTACGTTCCAGCCGGAGTTGTCACTGTGGTGCGCTTCTCGCCGGTCGCGGTGTTGGTCAGAGTTACCTGAGCATTCGCGACCACAGCGCCTGACGGGTCTGATACTAAACCGGTCAGTTCACCGGTTCCGCCTTGTGCCCACAGTGTGCCGGCCAGCAGCCCCAATACTGTGATCACCAGCAAAAACCGAGTCATGGTGTTACGAAATTCGTATTCCATTGACTATCTCCTCAGTAGTTAAATCCCATTTCAGGATGAGTTAAACGGCTTTACAACTCGTAGTTCATCTCGCGACGCTACACGGCGAGCGTTTGACAAATGCAAGCCGCGTACCAAAACACCCCGGCATAACAGGCAGTGTTTTCAATAGCTTGAAAACCAGTTTTGTTTATGTTATTGAAAAATGGAGCTATACGGGCAAGGCTATATGAAATCCCGTAGAAACAACCCTAAAACCCTGTAGCCCATGTGCCAAAATGGGAGACGTGTCCCACCACCCCTACCTCGAAGGAATCAAGTTATTCAACAGCGCAAATTTCTTTGAGGCCCACGAAGTGCTCGAAGACGTTTGGCGCCCAGCGCGCAACCCGGAAAGAAAGTTTCTGCAGTCGCTGATTCAGGTCGCGGTAGCACTTCACCATCACAGCCGCGGAAATCTGGTTGGAGCCCGTTCCCTGCTTGCTCGAGCCACCCGCAATCTGGAACCCTATCCCGAAAAGTTCGGAGGCATCGATCTCCGCGTGCTACGGCGTTCGCTACATCGCTGGAGCAAGGCGCTGGCTGAATCCAGACCAGCCCCTCCACATTTCAAAATCAAAGTGCAGGCGCGCAATGAAACCCGCAGAGGATGCTGAGGACGCCGAGTTTAGGAGAATAAAAGCGCAGCCGTTCTCTGGCGGGACGCCAATCTTGCAAGTCCCCAGGGTTTTTCATTCCCCATGTTTTGAATCCGCGAACATCCGCGTAAATCCGTGGCCGATTTTGAAGTGAATGGCCAACTGCTAAAATCGTCCCTAGTGTCCCCGATCTCGACCAAGATTGACGCTGTCCCTCTGCTCGACTTGCAGCGGCAATACGCGCAGATTCGCGAAGAAGTTCTCGCCGCGATCGAACGCGTGTGCGCTTCGCAGCACTTTATCCTCGGCGCCGAAGTCGAAGCCCTTGAGCGCGAGGTTGCGGCATTCACCGGATCGACAGCGGCTGTCGGCTGCGCCTCGGGCACCGACGCATTGTGGCTGGCGCTGGCAGCCGCCGGAGTGCAATCGGGCGACGCCGTCATCACGACAGCCTTCAGTTTCTTCGCCTCGGCCAGCGCCATTGTGCGCGCAGGCGCGCGTCCGATATTTGCTGATATCGATCCGCGCACGCTGAATCTCGATCCTGCCAGCGCAGAAGCGTTTTTGCGCTCTGCGTCCTACAAAGTAAAAGCGATTCTCCCGGTGCACTTGTACGGACAATGCGCCAACATGGACGAACTTGATCGTCTCGCTGCCGAATACAAACTCGTGGTCATCGAAGATGCCGCACAAGCGATTGGCGCAGCGTGGCATGATCGCAAAGCCGGATCGCTTGGAGTGTCCGCGGCGTTCAGCTTCTACCCAACAAAGAATTTAAGCGCTTATGGCGACGCGGGATTAGTGACGACGCTCGACCCGGAAATGGCCGAGCACATGCGCCGCTTGCGCAATCACGGCAGCCCACAACGCTATCTGCATGAAGAATTTGGATGGAACGCGCGGATGGACGCCATCCAGGCCGCGGTGTTGCGCGTGAAACTTCCTCACCTCGAAGAATGGAATCGCGGCCGCCGCGAGCACGCGGCGCGATACAACCTGCTGCTGGCCGAGGCAGGATTACTTTCCGTGAAGGGCAGTTCGCCCATTCGTTTGTTAGAGATCACTCCCGGAGCGCATCACGTGTTTCATCAGTACGTGGTTCGCGTCGAACGTCGCGATGAATTGCGCAAGTTCCTGACCGATTTGAAGATTGGCACCGAAATCTATTATCCGATTCCGCTGCACCTGCAACCTGTCTTCGCATATCTCGGATATCGCGAAGGAGATCTCCCTGAATCGGAGCGCGCCTCGCGCGATGTGCTTGCCCTGCCGATGTTTCCTGAGCTTACCGACGAGGAACAGAGCTGGGTGGTTGCGTCGATCGCTGAGTTTTATTCATAGTTGTTGGTCGTTCGTCATTGGTCGTTGGCCAAAACCCCGAACCGCAAAGGTCGCCAAGATCGCCAAGTTGTTAGGGCGGATGGTCTTGGCGAACGACCAAAGACCAACGACTAACGACGCTTTTTCCTTGCCGCCTTCTGCGGCTCTTCTCCCGGCGCAAGCACTCGCTTCACGATCGGCGTATTAAGCTTGTATTTTCTTTCCAATGTGTTGCCGTTGTCGTCTTTCACGCGAATCACGAAGACTGGCAGTGTGCCTTCTTTGTCGAAATTCTCTTGCGTGAGGGTTACCGGCAGCACGCCATTCAAATCGTGTTCGCGGTAGGCGGTTTCGTAGCGGTGCTTGCGGACGTTCCAGGTGAAGACACGGATCTGGCTAAAGTCATAGGGCATGCCGTCTTTGTTTTCGTTGAGCAGCACCAGATACTGCGGGACTTTTTTGTCTCCATCGGCGACCTGGTCGAGCACGAAGAAGGCAATGATGCGCTGGCCTTCTGCGTATTGCGCGATTTCGAGAGGCGCGTCGACGTCGATCAGGCGGCCAAGTACCCATCCCACATGAGCTTGTGGGTCGCGAATCAGCCACCAGTCTTCGAGCGGCTTTGCTGTTTCTTTGTTGTCACTCTTCGCCTGGGCCGCCCCGGGAAGGCTCTTTTCCGCGGTAGCGCGTTTGAGCAAAGAAATCTTGCTGCCTGAAGCGAGCAGGTAGAGGTGGTCGGTGTCGCGCCCCGGTTCAACGTGGATGTTGGTGTCGTTGCGAGTCGTGCCGGTTCCCTGCACGGGCGTGTTTTGTTCCTGCTGCGAGAGTTTCTGCAATTGATCGAATACTTGCTGCGAAACCAGATTGCGCTGTTCGATCCAGCCTTCGATGTTCGAGTCGGTGCGCACCCGTACAAATCGGCGATCGCGTTCGAGCACTTGCACCCGATCTCCGTTCTTGACCACGCCGGTCTTGTTGTAAACCGTCGCTACCTGATCGCGCAGAATCGATTGCGGCGCGGAAACGTAGGCGTATTCCTTGGGACCGCGGCGTCCACGATTGCAGGCGGGAAGGGTCAAGAGCAGAAGCGCGAGCAGGATGAGGGTTCGTTTCACAGGGGTAGGAACAATATAAACCAGACTTCGGACTTCGGACTTCGGACTTCGGACCTCAGACTTCGGACCTCGGACCTTGGACCCCTTACCCTTTTGTCATTCCGAGCAACCCGAGGAATCTGCAGCTTGCTCGCGCCGACAGAGCGCTTCGACAAGCGTCGGTGGCGGTCGGGCCAGCAGGCCAATTGTATATAGCTATAAGATATTTTTACATTAGGAGGTGTTTTTAGACCTCGGGATCGATGGACCGAGCCCAATTCTCGAACTCCCCTCCTGAAACGCGCCCTTGGTACCCTAAAATCGATTCTAGAGGCATTCTACGCACCGCTGGGGGTGGCAAATTGGTCTTTGGAAATGCTCTTACTAGTTTTCAACAACTTAGCTGAGAGAGAAGCAAAGAGTGCCAAAATGGGAGGAGGCGACGCGTTTGTGTGGCCTGGCGGGACGCCCGGACCACTTTGCTAAAGGGCATCACGGTTTACCCGCGCAAGCCGAAAAGCAGATTCCTCCCTCCGGTCGGAATGACAATTTTGTTCGCCATAAGCGAATTGTGGACTTGGCGAGACGCAGACGAGGGCGTCCATCCCTGCTGGGCATCACCAATTGAAGAAGTCATCCCGACGCAAAGCGAGGGATCTGGCGTGCAGCATCGGTGCTTCACGCCAGATCCTTCGACTTTCGCCTCAGGATGGTCAGGTTGAATGTTATTCGTCGCGTCTGTGGGGTTTAGTCGCCGAAGGTTATCCCTACGGCACGGGCGGCGCGGACGAGTTCTCCCTGGGGATCGACGGCTTTCATGTGACCGATGGCGTCGGCGATGTCGACCGAGGTGATCTTCTCCTGTTGCAGGCAGACCATCCTGCCAAATTTTGCCTCGGCGATGAGGTCGACGGCGGCAACTCCGAAGCGGGTGGCAAGGACCCGATCAAAGGGAGTGGGCGAGCCTCCGCGCTGGATGTGGCCCAGCACGCTGACACGAACTTCTTTGTGAGCGGTGAGGGCAATGGCATCGCCGATCAGATTGCCCACGCTGCCTCCGCGGGAAAGCTGCTTCAGTTCAGGTGGAAGCTTGATGCCTTCGGCGACTACGACGATGGTGAAGCGCTTGCCGTAGCCTTCGCGCTGGTGAACGTAGTTGCAGATGTTTTCGACGGTGAATTCGATTTCCGGAATGAGGATGACATGGGCGCCTCCGGCAATGCCGGCGTGGAGAGCGATCCATCCCGCGTCACGCCCCATGACTTCGACCACCATGATGCGGTGATGCGACTCGGCAGTGGTGTGAATCTTGTCGACTGCGTCCGTGGCGGTGTGGACGGCGGTATCGAATCCGAAAGTGAGTTCGGTGGCGCAGAGGTCGTTGTCGATAGTCTTCGGCACTCCGACGATGTTCATGCCTTTATGAAAAAGTTCGAGAGCGATTTTCTGCGAGCCGTCGCCGCCGATGGAGATCACGGCATCGACGCCGAGTTTGGCGGCGTTGGCGATCACGTCGGAAGAGATGTCACGAATCGTGTCTTTGCCGTTTTCAGTGGTCTTGTAACAGAAGGGATTGCCGCGGTTGGTGGTGCCGAGGATGGTGCCTCCGCGGGGCAGGATGCCGCTGACGTCTTTCAAGGTGAGCTCGCGCGAGCGCTCGGGCCAGATGAGTCCGTCGAAGCCGTCGGGGATGCCGACGACCTTCCATTGATATTTCAGGATGGCGGACTTGACGGCAGCGCGGATGACCGCGTTGAGGCCGGGGGCGTCGCCGCCTCCGGTACAGATGCCGATGGTGCGGATGTTTTGCATAGGTCGTCAGTCGTCAGCGAACTCTGCTCACTTTGTCATTCCGAGCAGTGCGAGGAATTTGCTGTTTCGGTACTGCTTGGGAAGGCAGATTCCTCCCTTCGATCGGAAATGACAACGGGAAAGGAGATTCGTCGTCAATCCCGGACGCTATTCCCAAAGCCCCACTTCTCGCAAAGAACGCGAGAAATGGGGCACCCGGTTCATCATTCAGGATAGCGCGTGAGTTGAGAATAGCCTGTGACGGCGGACACAGGAACATCACGGGTGGTCGTAGGGAGAAGTGAACCGGGGGCGCTGAAGCGCTCCCCGGATTTGGAATCACATGCGGAGTCTAGGTAACGGTGAGCGTGATCGAGTTGGTAAGGGTGGTGTTACCGGAATAAGTAGCCGTGATCTTATAGGTCCCGGTCAGAGTGCTGCTGGTCGTCGACACTGTCGCCGGACTGGTTTGCGTCGTGATGCTGATGTTTTGCGCGGGATTGCCGCTGCTATCCGTGATGGTCCAAGTGACCGTGGACGTGACGTCCTGTCCTCCCGGGTTCGCGGTGACGGTCAGCATGCCCATGTTTCCGCGCGCGATCGTCAAACTGGTCGGTTGGATCACGATCGAAGTCACATTGTTCAACGTGACCGTCACTGTACTCGTTCCGGTTTGGGCTGAGGCGGATGCGGTGATGGTGGCTGTGCCAGAACTTGCTCCTGTGACCCGTCCGCCGGACGTGATCGGCGCCACGTTCGTGTCGTCGCTCGACCAGAAGACGCCGCTGGTCAGAGTTTTAGTGCTGCCATCGTCGTAGGTTCCGATGGCGCTCATTTGCAGAGTTGTCCCTTGCTGTATGTTGGGGCTTTGCGGTCCGACGGTGAGTCCGGTCAGAACTGGATTCTGGAAGAAGCCTGTGCATCCCGCCGCAAAGGCCAGCAGGAGCAACAACATGAATCCACCGAGCAGTGAAAGCTTTCGCCTGGTACTTAACATTTGTTATGGAATCCGCTGGGCCTGGGCCCGCTGCGGCGCGGTTAAATTGTAGCAGAGAAGGGACGCCCTGGAAGCAGGACGTATCCCCGGATGTACTAGCGGCTGCTACCTGCGCCAATGGTGGAACGCCTGGGTCGGTGGGGCTTGCGTGTAAAGTTTTTTGAGAAGCTTTTAGCCGTTAGCTCTTGGCTTTTAGCTACAACCTCTAATTCCGCACATTTTCGGGTTGGCCTCGAACTTCCTCGACTTGCCGGGAGTCGTGAGGTCCCTGGCTTCGCTTCGGGATGACAGGCGTTCATGGCTAAAGGCTAACGGCTAAGAGCTAAAAGCTGTTCTTGCGGTACTCTATTTCCAGAGCGTCCCGTACGCATGCACAAAAAATCTTTCCATCTCTTGCTGGTTTTCTTCTCTCTACTGTTCTTCTCTTCTTTTCTTCTGGCGCAAGCACCGGCGGCGAGAACTGGGGTGGTGCATCATCCCCGGGCGGCGGGTCCCAACGTTTGTGCCGATTGCATTCGGGCGCATGAGGACTTTTTGGCTTCGGATGCTTTGAATGGGCGCGGCAGTGCTACGCACGACGAATTGCTCGCGGCCACCTATATCGCTTCTGAACTGCAGCAGTATGGTGTCGCGCCTTTGGGCGGCGATGGCGGATATCTGCAGCGAGTAACGCTGGAAAAGAAGAAGCCAGCTTCGCCTCCCGAACTGAGCTTTACCTCTGCCGATGGCGCGGCGGTAATGTGGAAGCATGGCGCGGAGTTTGTGATCCGCGACAACGAGAAGGCCGAGACGAGCGGTCCTTTGCAGAAATTGCAGAGTGGAGCGGCGATCCAGAAGGGCGCGTTTGTCTTGCTGACGAATGGCGGTGGGCGTCCGAGTGAAGAAGATATGAAGAAAGCGACTGACGGCGGAGCGGCCGTGATTCTGGCTCCGGCAACGGCACGCCAAAAGGCGCACTGGGATGTGATCAGCAAGCGGCTCTTTGAGGGAAGCATTTCACTGCCCGGCGAGTCGAGCGCGATGGAAGGCGGAGCGGTGCCGAGGCTGATTTTGAGCGATGATGCGCTAGCGCAGTTGGCGAAGCTAGCGGATGGCACTGTGCTGCACTTGAGCGCTCCCATGGCCGAAGCGGAAAAGATTTCGACCTGGAATGTGCTGGGCGTGATCCGCGGGAGCGACGCTTCGTTGCAGAAGAAGGCTGTCCTGTTTTCCGCGCACCTGGATCATTTGGGTGTGGGGGCTCCGGTGAATGGCGACAGCATTTATAACGGGGCGGACGATGATGCGTCGGGCGTGACGGCGGTGCTGGAGTTGGCGCGGGTGCTGGGGTCGGGGGCGCGTCCACGACGTACGGTGTTGTTCGCGCTATTTGGTAGCGAGGAGCTGGGGGGATTGGGATCGCAGTATTTTCGCGAGCATCCTCCGGTGCCGCTAGCCGAGATTGCGGCGAACCTGGAGTTTGAAATGATCGGGCGCCCGGATGCGGCGGTGAAGCCCGACCAGTTGTGGCTCACGGGATGGGAGCGGTCGAATCTAGGTCCGACGCTGGCGATGCATGGGGCCAAGCTGGTGGGAGATCCGCATCCGAAGGAGGATTTCTTCGCGCGCTCGGATAATTACGAACTGGCGTTGAAGGGTGTGGTCGCGCAGACGATTTCCAGTTACGGCCTGCATGCGGATTATCACCAGCCGGGGGATGACGTGGCGCATCTGGATTTCAAGCATATGGATCAGGCGATTGGGTCGTTGCTGGGTCCGGTGGAGTGGTTGGTGAATTCGGCGTTTGTGCCGGAGTGGGTGAAGGGGGGACGGCCTTAGTCGTTGGTCGTTCGTCGTTCGTCGTTGGTCGTTGGCAAAACCTCAAGGCCTTGTCATTCCGAGCAACGCGAGGAATCTGCAGTTTCGCTGGTACGGGCAGAAATGCAGATTCCTCGCTGCTCTCGGAATGACAATTCCTAAATTCATGGGGCAGTGGTCGAAATTCCATTCGAGGCCGGTGGCAGTGCAGGCGGGCGCGGGGTCTTTCGGCTGCGTCGTCGCGCTTCGCTTGCGACGACTCCGCTCAAGATGACAGAGTGTGACTGGCCAACGACCAACGACGAATGACGAGCGACTAATGGCTTCTTTTCGCTCTGGCGATTTTGTCGTCGATGGGTTTGCGTCCGGCGAAGCCTTCGCTTACGTTGTGCCAGTGGGTAATGCCCTTTTCGCCCAGCTTCCAGCAGAGGAGGACGGTGCGTCCTTCAACCTCGCATGGGAAATCCAGCAGACCAATATCCAAATCTTTTACCTGAACTCCGATGGCGTCGATTTCAGCGACGGCGTCTTTGACTTTTTGGATGGTCTTTTCGCGCTCGGCTTTGCGGCGGGCGAGGGCGACGATGTTGATGAACAGGCCTCCGCTGAGGAAGACGCGGTGGGCGAGGTCTTGCAATTCGCTGTCGACGGATTCGATGAGCTTTTTGCCGTCAATGGCGGTGCGGAGCAAAGACTCTAGCGTGGGCAGAAGCATTTGCGCTTCTTGCAGGGTAAAAGTGCGGTCGGGCATATGGGTATGGAGTTATTTTAAACTAGTCGTTGGTCGTTCGTCGTTGGTCGTTAGCCAATGCTCGTAACCGTCTGGATGTGACTGAAGTTTGCGAAGATCTTTGACGAGGCAGCAAAGAAGCTCTCCACCGCAAAGTTCGGAAAGGGCGTCTGCGAGGTGAGACGCGGGCGAGGGCGCCCGCGCCACACTGGTTTGGCCAACGACCAACGACTACCGACCAACGACTAAGAAATTTCCAGCATGCGGTCTAGTGCTACTTTGGCCCAGTGCTTTACGTCGTCTTTTACTTTGATCTGGTTGACGATGTTGCCTTCGGCGAGGTTCTCCAGCGCCCAGCACAGGTGTTGCGGAGAGATGCGGAACATCGTCGTGCAGAGGCATCCAGAGTCGTTGAGGGTGATGACGCGCTTTCCCTCTTTCGCGAATTCTTTCCCCATGCGATTGACTAAGTGAATCTCGGTGCCCACCGCGAACATGGTTCCTTCCGGCGCCTGGCGGATCATCTTTAGCAGGCCTTCGGTCGAGCCGATGCCGTCGGCTTTTTGGCAAACTTCAAGACGGCATTCGGGATGAACGATGACTTGGATCCCGGGATATTTCGCGCGAACGTCGTCCACGTGCTCAGGCAAGAAGCGCTGATGGACCGAGCAGTGTCCTTTCCAGAGAATGATCTTGGCTTTCTTCAAGCGATCAGGAGTGACGCCGCCGTTGATCAAGTAGGGATCCCAAACGACCATTTCGTTGAGCGGGATGCCCATGGCGTATCCGGAGTTGCGGCCGAGATGTTGATCGGGGAGAAACAGAATCTTTTCGTTTTTTGCAAAGCCCCAGTTGAAGGAAGCTCCCGCGTTTGACGATGTGCAGACCACGCCCCCGCGCTCGCCGCAGAAGGCTTTGATGGCGGCGGTTGAATTCATGTAGGTGATGGGCGTGATGCCGTTGCCATCTTCTGTTGTGAGGCCGGCGCGGACCAGTTGATCCCAGCAATCTTCGACTTGGGTGATGTCCGCCATATCGGCCATCGAGCATCCGGCGTTGAGGTCGGGAAGAACGGTGACCTGGCCGGGCTGGCTGAGCACGTCGGCGCTTTCGGCCATGAAGTGCACGCCGCAGAAGACGATGTATTTGCCGCCAGCTTTGGCGGCTTCCTGCGCAAGCTTGTAAGAGTCTCCGCGAAAGTCGGCGAAGCGGATGACTTCATCGCGCTGGTAGTGGTGTCCGAGGACGACGCAATCCCGGCCGAGTGCTTCGCGAGCGGCGGCGATGCGCGCGTCCATGGTGTGGTCCGGTAGGACCAGATAATTTTCGAGACTGCAAAGTTCCGTAGCCGTAGCCATCGTGTCCTGCTTTCAGCTCCAAGCACGGGCAAGCACGCTTAGCGCGCACTCCGCTCGACGCTGGAACGGGGATGTTGAAAGCCTTCTTTAGCGGCTGACAGCGGATTCACTGCCCTTTCGGGCCCAACCCGCGGGGATGTTGTTGCCGCTTGTACTTTCTTCACTAATTTGGATGCTCAGAGGCCGGGAAAGGGTCGCTTTTTTTCGACCGTCCGTCACAGCCGGTGGTGACCTGAGTACCCGGGAATATTGTGCACTGGAGATGGGGCGGATGGCAAATCTCGGCGGAGACGATTAGACCTCAGGGGTTGAAGCCCTCACGAATGCGAGCCTTCACGGCACGAGTGAACTCGTGCCCTTCCCGTTCCGGTCAACTGGCTTATTCAGCGCGTTGATCTAGTAGAAGAAGTGAGCGACGAGTTCGCGCGGGGCGAAGTATCCGCGACGGCATTGCACTTTGAATGTCGGTTGGTCGGGAACGATTTCGATGGCGCGGAAACCGCCGTCGGACTTGAAGTCGGCGGGGTGATATCCCACAGCGTACTGGCTGCGCAGGGCTTTTTCGATTTCCGCGAAGCCGTACTGGAGGTCTCCTTTTTCGCGCGCAGGAAGAATGTGACCACCGGTAGGTCTGGCGATCAAATCCATGATTTTGTCGCCCTGGGGATGTTGGGCCTCGCGCAGATCGTTGGTGCTGAGAACGTAGACGATGGCTTCCGCCTTTTCGGCTGCCTCGATGGCGTCGTTCAGAGCGGCCTTGCTGGCCGTATCTGCACCGTCGCTGATAAGGATGATGGCCTTGCGGGTGACGCCACCGCCACTGCTGCGGAGTTTATTGCTGGCGCGAATGACGGCATCGTAGAGCGCGGTGTTTCCGCCCGGGTTCATATGATGAATGGACCCGGAAAGTTTGCGGACGTCGCCGGTTGTGTCCTGGATGACGTGGACGTGCTGATCAAATCCGATGACAAAGGCTTCGTCTTTGCCGGGACGAAGGATTTTTTTCAGGAAGGCGCTGGCGGCGTCTTGCTCGAACTTGAAGCGTCCGCGAATCGAGTCACTCAAATCGATGAGAAGGGCGACATGCAACGGCAGATTGGTCTGCTGCTGAAAATATTCGATAGTTTGTGGAACCTGATGATTGTCGAACAACTGGAAACTCGATTGAGGCAGGTTGTTGACGAAGCGCCCTTTGCGGTCAGTCACTGTGAACACGAGGTTGACCACATCGACTCTCTTGGTGATGGTGAGACCGGTGAATTCGGTTTCGGTTGCGGGGGGAGCGTCGTATTGCTTCAGGGCAGCAGGCTCTTGAGCGACGGCGGAAGGGACAACGAGAAACGAAAACAATACCCAAGCGAAAATAACAAACCCATGGTTGCAGCGGACAACCATAACCCACCCCCTCAAACTTTAGCGAACCCAAAGGAAAGCAGAACAGGGAACAGTCTCGAATCGGTCAGCAGGAAAGAGAACTCAGGGAGTGCAGCCGATTTCGACCTCATTCTAGCCCACGTTTCGACGTTTGCAAGTGATTTCAGGCAGTGTTGAAGGGTTTTTTTACGTTTACCTGAGTGTTCGCAAAAAGCTAACAGCAACGAAAAAAAATAATGGCTTCAGTGAGGCGCCGGCAGGGGGATTTTGGCCTTGAGTCCTTCTCCTTCAACGATGGTGTAGATGAAATCGGACGCCACATCGCGGATCGTCTCTACTTTTCCGCTGGGCCAGCGGACTTCGAGCTGGTCGATTTTGGCTTCAGCCCCCAAGCCGAAATGCAACCTTGGATCGTTTTGCGAGATGTAGCTGCCGCCCGCGCGAACTTCGGCGATTTGGGTCAGCTTTCCGGCTTTGACTGTTACGCGCGCGCCGATCGCCGAGCGATTGCTCTTGCCAGCGCCGACGAGCTTGAACAGCACACGGTGGTTATGATTCCCGCCCTGGTTGATAAGAAGCGTGGGAGGCTCGCCGACATTCATTAACACTACGTCGATGTTTCCGTCATTGTTGATGTCGCCGAAGGCGGCGCCCCGACGCGACGCCGGGTGAATCTGGGCCAGCACATTCGAAACGTCGTCGAATGTGCCATCGCGATGGTTGCGAAACAATTGCAGTGGCTGGCGATACGGAGGAACGCCCGGAACTGAATCAACCTGGGGATAGACGTGACCGTTAGCGACGAAAATGTCGAGCCATCCGTCATTGTCCATGTCAAAGAATGCCGTGCCCCATCCCACATAGGGGTACGTCGGCTTCCCTACCTTACTGAGGCCGCTTTCGTCCGAAAATCCATTCTTCCCCATATTGCGGTAGAGGTTGTCGTCCTGCTCGGTGAAGTTGGTGACGAACATTCCGAGGCGTCCGTCGTGCAGATAGTCGCCCCAATCGACTCCCATTGAGCCCTGCTGCAGACCTTCGCCGCTCATTCCGATACCCGAGAGCATGCCGAGTTCTTCGAAGGTGCCGTCGTGCTTGTTGTGATAGAGGTAATTCGGCCCGGTATCGTTCGCGACGTAGAGATCGGGCCAGCCATCGTTGTCGTAGTCGCCCCAGACGGAG
>Ga0210405_10003026_pt1 | contig 16817 bp, 13 predicted proteins | sample IncBWH11MmetaG_FD_155492 | JGI IMG/M metagenome (GOLD analysis project Ga0210405, IMG submission 155492) | Forest soil microbial communities from Barre Woods Harvard Forest LTER site, Petersham, Massachusetts, United States - Inc-BW-H-11-M | ecosystem: Environmental > Terrestrial > Soil >... | reverse complement strand
GGCTGCGACACTGACCAGCTCCTGCGCGGGCCCATTTGGTGCGTTGAATCGACGTTTGCATCACAATATCACGGCGGCCGGGTAGCGAACGTCAAATCCTCTTCATCAACTCGAGCAGTTGCTAATCTCGCGGTACTCCGATAATTCTAAAGTTAACAGGCAGTTTTGAGAGTCTGCAAGTTGCGGGCGATCTGAATGTCTCGGAAGGGACGCAAATGGTGCGTGTGGTGGAGTACCAAACCAGGATCGGTTACTACGCCGAGCTGTTTGTTTACCCGTTCGTTGTCGCTGGATTGTTGCTCTATGATATCGACGGCGGCGGCGTTGCTTTGCACTCGGGCTGGTGGTTCGCAGCGGCATGTGGTGCCATGTTTTGGACGCTCGCTGAATATCTCGTGCATCGTTTCGTCTACCATAAGGTACCAATCCTCAGGGACCTCCATGGGATGCACCACTCCCGTCCATGTGATTTCATTGGGGCGCCGATTTGGGTAAGCGCCGCCAGCTTTTGTTCTTTCTTTTTCCTTCTCGCGCTCCTTTGGGACGTCCAAATTGCCAGCGGGACGACAAGCGGCCTGATTGCCGGATACGTTTCGTATCTCTTGATTCACGATGCCGTGCATCGTTGGCAACTTGATGAGAAGTCGTGGCTGCGCAGCCACAGGCTTCGGCATCTTCGTCATCATCGTCACCCTCTGCCGGGCAACTTCGGCGTGACGACGGGGGTTTGGGATCTGGTATTTGGTACTGCGATTATGCCAGGGCCAGAGCGCCCGGGCCGAGAAACCTGTCGTGGGGATAATCAGCTTCCGGAGCGAGCCGCATAGTCCGCATCTGGCCCGGAGCCGCCCAGACGCAACGCCTGCTGTATGGTCAGCTCCCAGGGTGAAGCAGACAAGTTGTGCTTGCCGTGAGTTCTTCGGCCTTTGACCCGAAGCAGGCGTCAGCGCTCAATCATTATTTCTCAAAACTCCGAACCGCCATTGAGCCTTCATCCATGCGGATGATATGGCCCCTCTTATGGTCTTCGGTCAGGTAGAGGTCCCAGTGGAGTTGACTCCCCGGATTCACAACCGACTCGAAGGTCATCGTTCCTGTGCAATCTGCTTCAAGCGTGTAGGCCCCCTGCAGCTTCTCGCGGCCGATCTTACCGCCCCGGCTGGAAGATTGCTTCCCCGAGAACTTTCCGGTCCCATCAAAAACGAAGATGCCGTAGTGCACTCGCTGGATGCCAGGCTCCCCCGGCTCAATGAAACCGCGGCCGGTGAATACGTAGCTGCCTTGAAGCGCCCCGACCGTACAGCGCTCCTGCGCGAAAGCAAGGTTCGGTAGAATAACCACGAAGCCGAGCATCGGTAGAAAGAACCTGATCATGCGCTGCTCCTATCGCCGGCAGAGACTTACAAGATACAGCCTCCCTTGAGCCCGTCCTACTCCAATTCGGAGAATGCTCGCCTCCGAGAGCAGGTGCTTGCCATTGCCGTTAGCCCGATGCAGGCTAACGAACTGCTTTCAGGCTCGCCGGCCTCAGTACGGAGATTGGGAGCTGCCGCATGAAACGTAGAGACTTCGTGCAAGGGAGCGTCTGTACTACGTTGCTTGCTCTTTCGCCCGGCAGTTCGCGTGTATCGCACGCACGGGAGCGATCGCCTTTGTCGATGGAGCTCGAAGAGCGTTTGGGTGCGGTGGTTGAGGCTTATGATGCGCAGGGAAACCACCGTACCGCGACGCCTGTCGACAATGCTTCGGCCGAGTGGTTGGCACTGGAGGCTCGGCGCGCGGGCGTCGAGCCCGTGCTAGAATCCTTTTCTGTAAGCCGCGTTGATCCCGTGTCCTGCCATCTGCGTGTCGGCGAACGACGTATCGACGGCGTCCCGCTTTTCGACGGCGACTTCACCGGCCCTAACGGCATTCAAGGTCGGTTGGGGCCACTGGGCAGCGACGCGGAGATTGGAGTCCTCGAGACGGAGCCATTCAATCTCATCGAACCGCGCCGTGAGCAGGGAGGACCGGTCGCCGTAGCACGGCGCGGTGTCCACAAGGGTATCGTCCTCCTCACCCGGGGTAGCAGGCCCGGGCTCTTCCTCATTAACGCTGCCTCTTTCATCAGCCCCTTCGGCCCACCCGCGCTCCAGGTATCGAGCGCCGAGAGCGATTGGCTCATGGCTCGAGCGGCGCAACGCGCCGAGGCCCATCTCGTCGTTCGTGTCGAGCGCACGGCAACACAAGCCTTCAACGTAATGGCTCGTATTGCCGGCAGAGATCCAAGCCTTCAGCCACTTGTAGTTAGCACTCCGCGAAGCGGCTGGTGGCAGTGTGCAAGTGAGCGTGGTGGCGGCCTTGCCTGTTGGCTGGAGACGATGCGCGCACTGGCCGCCGCCAATCCAGCGCGGGAGTGCCTCTTCGTAGCGTTCAGCGGGCACGAAACCGGCTTCATCGGCATCAACGCTTATCTGGCATCCCGTCCCGAACTGATGCAGCGCGCTCACGCGTGGGTTCACCTCGGTGCAAACTTTGGTGCGCCGCGACAGCCGAATGAGTTGCACACCCAGGACGATTTTCTTGACGCGTTGGCATCGGCGGCGTTGGCGAGGCAAGGTATCGCGGTTGACCACAGGGCGCCACGCGGCTCACTCCCACGAGCTGAAGCTGCCACCCTTCATCGCGGTGGAGCGCGGTATATTGCGGTCCTGTGCGGAAGCGACGTATTCCACAATGCCGCTGATCGCTGGCCTGACGCTCTCGACCTGGCGACGCTTGCTCGCTACGCCCGCGCTTGCACAGACGGTGCCTTAGAACTCGCACAGCACGCTTGATGTCCCCAGGACCGGTTATGGCCCAGGGCTGCCAAAATTTGGTGCCGCTGCAAGTCGGCCGCTATCTGGGGTGCACCGGCCGTGGCGCTAACGCAGTCAGGAAGGCGGCTCGTGACCCGAAGCGGGGCTCTAGGCGAGCTGGACAACCAGTTCACGTTGGTTGGCAACGTACCCCCTTTTTGCAGCGCCGGCATTGGCGTCGTCAGTGCCGCAGGTCTGGAGCGCTCGTCGTCACGGAAGCACGAGGACAGCTTGACTGCAGCCAGACATTTTTGATATCATAATTATATCGTAAAAGTTTTGGACGGAGGTTCCGTCATGTCAGCCACGATCATTCCGGCACCGCCAGCTCGCAGCGCGTTTGCCGACAGGGAACTCCATTCCGGCAACGGGTTTGTGATGCTTGCGATTGGCTTCGTCTTGATCGCGCTTGCTTGTTGGCTCGCCTTCACCGGATTCGATGTCAGCGGCCGCTCTCTTGGTCGAGTCTGGACTGCTCTGGCATCGATCATCCTCGCAATTGTCGTCCTAAAGGGGCTCGTCGTGCTTCAGCCTAACGAGAGCCTTGTCTGCCTGTTGTTCGGAAGCTACGTGGGCACTGAGCACCGGCCGGGCTTTTGGTGGGTCAATCCTTTCAATTCCAGGCGGAAAGTTTCGCGCCGTCTGGAGACACTGGAGAGTGGCCCACTTAAGGTCAACGATGCCGTCGGCAATCCGATTGATATTGGTGCGGTCATCGTCTGGCGTGTGGAGGACGCCGCAAAGGCGCTTCTGGAGGTCGGCTCCTACGCCAATTACGTGAAGGCGCAGAGCGAAACCGCTCTGCGGCGGATGGCGAGCGTGCACCCCTACGATCGGGTCGAGGCCGAGGAAGCCGCGGGGCAAGGCGAGCGACCGACAAGCGGAGCAGAGAAACCGGACCGCGATCATGCACTTCTATCGACGGTCAGCTTGCGCGACGGCGGCGACGCAGTCATTGAAGCCTTGCTGCAGGAGATCCGGATGCGCATGCAGCCGATCGGTATCGCAGTGCTCGAAGCACGAATCTCCCACCTCGCCTACTCGTCGGAAATCGCGGGCGCCATGCTTCGCAAGCAGGCAGCTAGTGCGGTCGTTGCCGCCCGCCGCATGGTCGTGAAGGGCGCCGTGACCATCGTAGAAGACGCTCTCAACGAGCTCGACAAGAAACACCTCGCTGACGCGCTCGATCCAGAACGTAAGGCTGCCATGATCTCCAATCTGCTTGTTGTCCTGGTTGGCGACAGGGAAGTCACCCCCGTGATCAATACCGGCACCTTGTATTCGTGACCGATCATGGCTCAACGAGGTCGGCCGCCCGGGCCGGAACGCGTCCCCTTTCCGCTCCGGGCGGAGAAAGCCATTCTCGAGGCAGTCAAGCGTTGCGCCGTGGCGGACTTGCGGAGTGTCAACGCTGAAATCGAGATTCTTCTTCGCGAGGCACTGGCGCGCCGTGGCATTCGAATCAAACCCGCGGACAAGGACGGCGAGGACGGCTCCAATAAATGACAACGGCGCCGCTTCCTCCGCTGGAGCCGGCGATCAGAAAAACGCTGCTGCAGAAAGCAGCACGTCATCAGGACATCGAGGAAGTCAGGTATGCTGCAAATCTCACAGACCACATGAGTGAGCGCTGATCGCTAAACAGGCCCCGGCATGAAAGTTCTGAGTCTCGACAGTGTGACGCGGCACTTTGGCCACCTTGTCGCCGTGAGAGACCTGAGTTTCTCGGTCGACAGCGGCCACGTGGTCGGCTTCCTCGGCCCCAACGGCGCAGGCAAGACCACTACCTTGCGGATGATCCTCGATATCCTGCGCCCCTCGTCGGGGACCATCGAGGTTCTGGGCGGGCCGCCGGGGCGACAAAAGGCGGCGGAGATCGGGTTCTTGCCCGAGGAGCGCGGTCTTTACCCTGGCATGTCCGTGCTACAGACCGTCGTCTATTTCGGCCAACTGAAAGGTCTGTCGCGCTCAGCCTCCCAAAGCGCAGCTGCGCCCCTCATCGAGCGATTTGGTCTGGCCGAGTTTTGCGACCGCCGAGTCGACCGGCTGTCGAAGGGCATGGCCCAGAAGGTCCAGCTGGCGACAGCCCTCGTCAATTCGCCGAAGCTGCTTCTGCTCGACGAGCCGTTCTCCGGCCTCGACCCCGTGAACCAGGCGGTGCTGCAGGATGAGATCTTGGTCGCGTCGAAGGCAGGATCGACCATCCTGTTCTCGACGCATGTCATGGAGCACGCCGAGCGGCTCTGCACACGGCTCATCATACTTGCCCGTGGCCAAAAGGTGTTTGATGGCAGCCAGGAAGGGGCGAAGGCCATGCTTCCGGGCCGCGTCTGCCTGCGCGCAAGGTCGGATCCGTCGAGTTTGCCAGGCGTTGCTACGGCTGAGCCGATGCCCGCCGTCGAAGAGGGTTGGACCGACTGGCAAATTGTCTTGAAGCCGGGTGCTGAGCCGGGAGACCTGCTTCAAGCCTGCGTCCAGGCGGGCTTCGCGCTCAGGAATTTCGAAGCCCACAGTGCGACGCTGCATGATGTGTTCCTCCATCTCGCCGGTGCTGCGCTGGAGGCGACTCGATGAGACGCGTTCTGCTCGTCACCGCACGCGAATATCGCCGCATGATCGGTTTGCCGGCGTTCTGGATTATTTCGCTGCTCATCCCGTTGATCGTCGCGGCTGCGCCTCTTATTGAGAGCTTGTTCAGCAGATCTCAGACCGTTGGCTATGTGCTCCTCGACAAGTCAGGTCACTACGCGGCGCAGATCAATCAGCGTGTCGAGCTCGACTACCAGCGCCAGGTTCTCATCAATCTCTTGGTGTATGCCCAGCAATGGCGTGCCAGTAGCGCCGCCCCAGCCAGCGAACGCGCGGTCCAGGCGGAATCTTCATTGAGTGACGCGGCTGTTCGGAATTTCGTAGCCGCAGGCGGGGCGCTGGCGCTGCAGCGGCTCATGAAGCCGACGCTTTTGCCGAGCGCTCCGGTCTTCCACGCGCCGCCGCGCCCGTTCGTCGAACTCCCGCTCCCCGATGGCGTCGCGACGGACAGCGCCGATCGGTTTGGCGCCTTGCTCGGGCCGCATTTCCAGGAGTCATCAAGAACTCCGGCAGGCGAAGCAGCACTGCGTGTCGCCATCTATATCCCTGAGAATGTGGATTCGGGCGGCCAAGTCCGTGTGTGGACGAGTGGCGAGGCGCCCGCGCGTCTGCTCCAAGACCTGAGACTCGAGCTGACGCAAGGCCTGCGTCTTGAGGAGCTCCGAGCGGCGGGCGTTGATCCGCTTTCGGCCGCTCAGATCGAGAGCTTGAGTGCGCCTGTCTCGATCGCGCCTCCCCAAACCCCTGCTGGCGGCAGCTACATCCACTCAGCGTTGCCGTTGGTGTTGGCGGAGCTGCTGCTCATCTCGATGGTCATCACGGGATCGATGATGCTGCAAGGACTTGTCGAGGAGCGCTCCAACAAGCTTCTCGAAGCGGTGCTGGCCTGCGTGAGCGCCGGGGAGCTCCTGGTCGGCAAGCTTCTCGGTATCTCGGCAATCGGACTTTCCATCGTCGGCATATGGATCGGTGCCGCTATCGCCATCCTCTACGCCGAGCCGTCGTCTCCCCTCGGCTTTCTCGTCCCCGCGTCCACGTCCATGTTGCAGGCGCCGGGAATCGCCGTCGCAATGATCTTCTACTTCCTGGCCGGGTACCTGACGATCGGAATGATCTTCCTGGCCGTGGGCGCAGTCAGCGATTCCATGCGGGACGCACAGGGCTACTTGATGCCTCTCGTCCTCGTCATTATAGCACCGGCGTCCGTCCTGGCGAACTTGAGCTATCGCGATCCGAGCGCGCTGGTACCTCGGATCTTCTCTTGGATTCCACTCTATACACCCGTGACCATGCTCGCCCGGCTTCAGAACGGCGTCTCTGTGTTCGAAATCTCCGGCACCGCCATCGTTCTCCTGGCCTTCGGTGCCGCGGAGCTGTTTCTGCTGGGGCATCTCTTCGAGAACAAGCTTATCCAGACCGGCCAGGGCTTCCGTGTCGCTGCAAAGACGCGGCAGACCGCTCGGCGGGTGGCGGCGGCGTTCCTGATCATTGTGACCGTCGCCGCCGTCATTGTCAGCCACAACCGCACCTCTGCGCCGCCTCACCAAGCGGACCAGGCTGCGGCGTTGAGCACGCGCGGCGAGACTATCTTCAAGGTGGCCTGTGCCAGCTGCCATGACCCGGCGGTCGGAGGAGCACCCAGCCACGAGCAACTGGCCTCCTTCACGTCTGACAAAGTTGTCGCGGCACTGACGTCCGGCATCATGAAGCCGATGGCGGCGAGCCTCTCTGCAGCGGACATGCGGGCGATCGCCACCTATCTGACGGGCCAGCAGCCTGTCGGTTCGTCCGCTCAGGCGGCCGATCCACCGGCGTGTCCGATGCCAGCAACTTTCACTATGAACGGCAGTGGATGGAACGGCTGGAGCGTCGATCCGCGCGACTGGCGCTTCCAGCCTGACCCGGGCCTCTCCGTGTCGGACGTCCCGCGGCTCAAGGTCAAATGGGCGTTCAGCTACGATGGCGGCAAATACGGCCAGCCGACGGTCGTTGGCGGCAGGCTCTTCCTCACGAGCATGAGCGGCGCCGTCTATTCTCTCGATGCGAAGACGGGCTGCATGTTCTGGCGCTTCAATGAATCCACGCCTGCGCGCACAACCGTCTCCGTCGGACCGGCGCCCGGGGTCGCGCCCAGCGGCTACGCGGCGTACTTCGGTGATTTGAGCGCCAATGTCTACGCCGTGGATGCCGCAACCGGCGCCCTTCTCTGGAAGACACGCGTTGATCCGCACCCGCGCTCCGTCCTGACCGGCGCGCCGACGCTTCTCAAGGACCGGCTGTATGTGCCGGTGTCCTCATGGGAAGAGGCAGTGGCGTCCGTCGCTCACTATTCCTGCTGCAGCTTTCGCGGCAGCGTCGCGGCGCTCGATGCGGCGACCGGCAGAATTGTCTGGAAGGCGTTTGCGATCGAGCAAGCGCCGACGCCCACAAGGCAGAACAGCGCCGGCACTCAAATGTACGGGCCCGCGGGCGCAGCAGTCTGGTCCGCGCCCACGATCGATGCAAAGCGCAACCGAATCTACTTCGCCACAGGCAATTCCTACACCGACGCCGTTGAAGGCGGCTCGGACGCGGTGATTGCTGCCGATTTGACGAGCGGAGCAATCATCTGGCGCCGGCAACTCATCCAAGGCGACAATGATTTGTCCGGCTGCACGCGTCGCATACAGCTCGTCAACTGCCCGACCACATTGGGGCCCGATTACGACTTCGGGGCCTCGCCGGTTCTCCTGACGCTCGCGACCGGCAAAGATGTGTTGCTCGCCGGTCAGAAATCCGGGGCCGTGTTCGGCATCGAACCGGATACGGGCACCGTGCTGTGGCGCACGCAGGTCGGCGTTGGTGGTTTCCTCGGCGGCGTCCAATGGGGAATGGCCAGCGACGGCGCTCGCCTCTACGTGGCCAACGCCGACGTAATCACCGTGGAAAACGGGCGCCCCGGCCTCTTCGCTCTCGACCCGGCAAGCGGCAAAGACCTCTGGTACATGCGCTCGCCAAGCGTTGGATGCCATTGGCAGAGCGGGATACCCTGCTTCAACGCGCAGTCTGCTGCGCCGTCCGCGGTTCCCGGCGTCATCTTTGCCGGCACTATGGATGGACACGAACGAGCATACGCGTCTGCCGACGGCAATGTGCTCTGGGATTTCGATACGGCTGGGCGAACCTACCGAACGATCAACGGCGTCAGCGACCAGAGTGGCGGACCGATTGACGTGAGCTCCGGGACGATCGCGGATGGAATGTTGTTTCTGATCTCGGGCTATCTCGGGATCGCCGGCGGAGGGACCGACAACGTGTTGCTCGCCTTCTCTGTTGACGGTCGCTGAGCGTAGCGAGGCGAGGATGAGACGCTACCGACCACCCAAACGGCAGCGCGCGGGATTTAGCGCCGCGTTCGGCGCGCCAAATCGGCCTTTGGCCCAAGGCTACCGACCGGAGCGCTGCAGCAACGCGGCAACACATCCTGGGCCCGACTGAGACATCTTCGCGGCTGGAATCGATGTCGGTTATCTCAGGTAGTGCGGACCAGATTGCTCCGTGTGAGGCTTTCGGGCCCTGACCCCGAGCAGACTCAGAGGACGCCGTCACGATGATCGCCACTGTGGTGCGGCTACGGCTTGCAGCTCAACTGACATGGCGTTCGCCTACAAAGCAAACGGACGGAATCGGATACTGAAATTGGTCAGCGTTGCTGTCCAGTGTGTCTTGGCCGCAACAGTCAGTGAGAAAATTCGAGCCTTCAGCTTCACGCCCTCATTGTGGCAAATCTAAGAGATAAGTCGATGCAGGGTTGGGCTCCAGACTGAACACGATCTGTGGTTGGAATTGTGGGGGAGCCGCTGCCGCGCGGTTGTCGACATTGAAGATTTGGCAAGCAAGCTGTATCGCCGGCGCGCTGGGGGCAACTTCGCTTGCCGCGATTCATCAGATCGCGGTACCGCCCCCGAGCATCGCAACGCCGAATGCGAGAGTTGCTGATGCATTCAGCACGATCCCGCCGAACGTGACGACGCTGCTGGCCGACGCGGCGTTGCCGGCTGCGGCCATCAAGGCGAAATTAGATACAAGATCATCGGCCAATGCGATTGTTGCGGCGGAATTCAGCGACTTGGCGCCGGACGCGGTGACGCCGTCCGATATGACCAGTTCGCCGCGGCAAGGGCGAACGTTGCAGGCCAGTGCCAGCCTTGACGCTACACCGCCCAACAACGAGTCAACGTCACAGCAGGACGGGCCGCATGCTGTTTCTCCCCAGCCGGACGAAGGCGAACTGCGGTATCTGAAGTACTACGTCTACTCGGAAATTCCTCCGCCGGAGAAACCCGTGAAGATCGCCTTGGCGACATTCAGCGACGTTCCGCTCGGAACGCCGCTCCAGGAGATCGAACGCGCGGCCGAAGCATTTGATGTGGATGTCAATTTCATGAAGGCGGTTGCCAAAATCGAATCCGATTTTAATCCCAGGGAACGCACCGGCTCCTATATAGGTCTGTTCCAACTGAGCAAGTCTGAGTTTAGGCGATACGGGTCGGGCGACATTCTCAATTCTCGCGACAATGCCATGGCTGCCGCCTACAAATTCATCAACGAGGCAGCACTATTCGAAGCAATGACGCACGAGGAGCTGACGTTCGCCAATCTCTATCTGATCCACCAGCAGGGCTGGGAAGGAGCCGCCCAACACATCAGCCATCCGCAGCGGATTGCCTGGAAGTCGATGTGCGCGACCCACGAGGGCATCGAGAAGGGCGAAAGATGGTGCAAGCGCGCTATCTGGGGCAACACGCTGCCGGCGGTCAAACGCGAATGGAAATCGGTCGATCGTCTCACCTCAGGCGCGTTCGTGGCGATGTGGCGGGACCGCATCGAGACGCTCTATGCCCGCTACCCCGCGCCAACGCTGCGGCGGCGGGACGCTTGAGATGAATCAGTTTGCGACGGCCCACGGAAACGCCCTTCCACAAATCGTTTAGTCGGGAACGTGTTCCCGCAATCTTGGAGTCCAATTGCCGGCGCCGGATCAGGTTTGCGTTCCGCTGAGAGACCGGGCGGTTGCTCGGCCCCAGGGCCGATTGACCTTCGAGCGCTGCCGCTCCGAGACCGAGCCTCCTAGATTCATAAGCAATTCACGTCGGCTGTTGGCCCGACGGAGCAATCATCACGGCCGGCGCCAATGTCAGCTGTCTGAGATGATGCCGACCAGATTTGCTCGACGCCTCCATTGGCTCGCCCGAAAGGCCAAACCTGCGATAGGGAGCGGGAGCTTGTTGACTACATAATCGGAGATATGGAAGATCCGTCGCCGCTGCGAGAATTTGGGAGTGCGCCTTGAAGTTGGATAGTCTAACCCGCCGCTCGTTCCTTTCGCTGAGCCTTTGCGCCTGTTGCACTGGAAAGGCAACTCAGTCATTCGCGGCGACGTCACCCGCGAGTGCGAGCGATCCCGGTTTGCCGAGCATTCTTGAACTCGGCACCGATCCCATGACGCGAATTGACGACACGGTTTGGGTTGCACAAGTCGCGCCCTCCCTTTGGCTCCACAGCACCACCCACATGACCGGCGGATCTATGGTCCCGGCGAACGGGATGATCATTGATCGTCCTGGCGGAAGCCTACTGATCGATACCGGCTGGACACCCGATCAGGCCGAAGCGCTGGTGAGATGGGCGAAGAAGTCACTTTCAAGTCCGATAGCCACAGCTGTTGGTACTCACTTTCACAATGACCGGATCGGCGGAGTTGAGATCCTTCGGAAAAATTCCATCCCGATCCTGGCACACCCCCTGACTTGCTCTCTTGCGGAAAAGCTTGGCGTGCCCGTTCCAGAGGCGATTGCGGAGTTCAACGGTCAGTCCTACCGGCTGAATGCGGATTGCGAACTCTTTTTCCCCGGCGCTGGTCACACACGAGACAACATCGTAGCATGGCTTCCGCAGCAAGGAGTTTTGTTTGGCGGCTGCCTCCTGAAGTCATCAACCAGCAGCGGACTTGGCAACATTGCTGACGCCGTCGTTCCAGACTGGGCGGACAGCATCAGACGCATCGAACTTCAATACCCAGACCGCAGGATGGTTGTGCCGGGACATGGATCAATTGCAGGCGATGCGATAGCGCAGACCCTGGCGCTCTTGGCCAAGCCGCCCGTGAGGCGCTAGACACTGCACGACGCGAGGATTACAGGCTGAATTTGCAGCGCGCGCTGCGTTGGCTCTCATATCGACGCAAAAACCAGACAGCACTCAGCGCTTCATGATCGCGGCAACCGTCTAATCGATACCGGAGGCGCATCCGCGCATCTTCGCGTTTGAGCGCGCAACTACTGATGTCGGCTCGTGGCCCGACCTCGTCCAACGCCTCCTCTCGCGTCAGCTGCCCGGGCGAAAAGAACTGCAAGCACGGCGCGGCCTGACCTTTGTATTCGTCAGTCACGATCTCAGTGCCGTGTGGTGGTTCTGCTCGCGTGTCGCGGTGATGTATCTCGGACGCGTCGTGGAGAGCGGCCCGATGGCACGCGTGTTCGGTGCACCGCGCCATCCCTATACACGCACACTGCGTGATGCTTCTGCCATCCCCGACCCGGGCCTGCGCGGTCAAATGCAGCGCATCGTCGGCGAAATCCCTTCCGCCGCCAATCCGCCGGCGAGATGCCACTTTCGCCCCCGTTGCCCCCGCGCATCCGACGTGTGTCGCACGGTGTATCCGGAATGGCGAGCCGATGGTGATTGGGGGTGTGGTCTGTCACCATCCAGGGGTCTGATTAGTCTTAGTGACCGCTGGCGCATGTTCGGCGTCGCCCCGGCCCCGCGTGCTATGACGCCAAACCGGGCAGATCGAGCCCACAGCCGCGCGCGCATTCAACGGCGCTTTCGTAGCCGGCGTCGGCATGGCGCATGACACCGCTCGCCGGATCATTCCACAATACGCGCTCGAGCCGGCGCGCGGCCTCTGGCGTTCCGTCGGCGACAATCACCATGCCGGCATGCTGCGAGTAGCCGATGCCAACGCCACCACCGTGATGCAGTGACACCCAGGTGGCCCCGCTCGCACAGTTGAGCAGCGCATTGAGCAGCGGCCAGTCGGAAACGGCGTCGGAGCCATCGCGCATCGCTTCAGTCTCGCGGTTCGGACTTGCAACCGAGCCGCTGTCCAGGTGGTCGCGGCCGATCACGATCGGCGCCTTGAGCTCGCCGCGTGCCACCATCGCATTGAAGGCGAGGCCCAGCCGGTGACGATCGCCGAGACCGACCCAGCAAATCCGTGCCGGCAGGCCCTGGAACTTGATCCGCGCTTTCGCCATATCGAGCCAGTTGTGAAGATGCTTGTCGTGCGGCATCAGCTCCTTCACCTTGACGTCGGTGCGGAAAATGTCCTCAGGCTCGCCCGATAGCGCCGCCCAACGGAACGGTCCGACGCCCCGGCAGAACAGCGGGCGAATATAGGCCGGGACGAAACCGGGAAAATCGAACGCGTTCTTCAGCCCCATATCCTTCGCCATCTGGCGGATATTGTTACCGTAGTCGAGCGTGGGAATACCTTGCGCGTGGAAATCCAGCATGGCCTGGACGTGATCGACCATCGACGTCTTGGCGGCGAGTTCGACGGCCTTCGGGTCGGCTGCGCGTCTCGCGTCCCACTCGCCGAGCGTCCACCCCTTCGGCAGGTAGCCGTTGATGGGATCGTGCGCGCTGGTCTGGTCGGTGACGATGTCCGGCCGCACGCCGCGACGGACCAGTTCTGGAAAGATCTCGGCGGCATTGCCGAGCAGGCCGAGCGAGACCGGCGTCTTGCTCTCGGCACTCGCCGCCATGATCGCCAGCGCCTCGTCGAGCGTGCTCGCCTGGCGATCCAGATAGCCGGTGCGCAGCCGCATCTCGATCCGGCTCGGCTGGCACTCCACCGCGAGCAGCGAAGCGCCCGCCATTGTCGCCGCGAGCGGCTGGGCACCGCCCATGCCGCCAAGGCCCGCCGTGAGGATCCACTTGCCCGCAAGGCTGCCGCCATAGTGACGCCGTCCGACTTCGACGAACGTCTCATAGGTCCCCTGCACGATGCCCTGGCTGCCGATATAGATCCAGGATCCCGCCGTCATCTGCCCGAACATCATCAGGCCCTGCCGGTCGAGCTCGTTGAAATGATCGAGCGTCGCCCAATGCGGCACGAGATTTGAGTTCGCGATCAGGACGCGCGGCGCATCCGCATGGGTGCGGAAAATTCCGACCGGCTTGCCCGATTGAACCAAAAGCGTCTGGTCGTCTTCGAGCTTGCGGAGCGAGGCAACGATGCGATCAAAACTCTCCCAATCGCGCGCCGCCCGGCCGATGCCGCCATACACCACAAGCTCGCTCGGCCGCTCCGCGACATCCGGATCGAGATTGTTCATCAGCATGCGGAGCGGCGCTTCCGTCAGCCAGCTCTTCGCACTGATGTCGGAGCCGCGCGGGGCTCGGATCGAACGGTCGTTGTCCAGTCGGCGATTCATCAGAGGACCCTTCAGGCAGGCATCGTCAAGGCAAGTGTCGGGAACGGGTTCTGTGCGAGCACGGCCATGGCAGCGGCAGGCAATTGACCTTCTTCGGCCAGCGCCTTTGCCTTTGCAAGGTCGTCGGCCATGTAGCGATCGGAGCCGAGCGCTGGCACCTGCGCTCGCAAAGCCGCAATGACAGCCGCGAGCGCCGGGCTCGTCAGATGCGGCAAGCGCAGGTCAATGCCCTGCGCCGCAACCAACAGCTCGATGCCGAGAATGGCGGCGAGGTTGTCCGCCATATCGCACAGCCGGCGCGCGGCGTGCGCAGCCATCGAGACATGATCTTCCTGGTTCGCGCTGGTCGGCGTCGAATCGATCGAGCAGGGAGCGGCACGCTGCTTGTTCTCGGCGTAGAGTGCGGCGGCCGTCACCTCGGCGATCATGAAACCGGAGTTGAGGCCGGGATCGGGCGTGAGAAACGGCGGCAGGCCGAAATTCAACGCGGGGTCAACGAGGGTTGCGATACGCCGCTCGCTGATCGCGCCGATCTCCGACAAGACCAGAGCGATCTGGTCCGCGGCAAAGGCGACCAGCTCAGCGTGAAAATTCCCGCCCGAGACGATCTCTCCACTGTCCACCAGGACCAGCGGATTGTCGGTGACGGCATTGGCTTCGATGGTCAGAGTACGTGCGGCCTGCGCCAGCACATCGAGAGCCGCACCCATGACCTGCGGCTGGCAGCGCAGGCAATAAGGATCCTGCACGCGCTCATCGCCTTCGAGATGCGACTGCCTGATATCGCTTCCCTCTAGGAGGGAGGTAAGGGCCGCACCGGCTGCGATCTGTCCGGCATGCCCGCGCAGCTCCTGGATCTCGGGCCGGAACGGCGCCGTCGACGCCATGGCCGCATCCACCGATAACGCGCCCGTCACGAGCGCGGTGCACGCCAGGCGATGGGCGCGCAGCAGGCCTGCGATGGCATAAGCGGTTGAGAACTGGGTGCCGTTGATCAACGCGAGACCCTCCTTCGGCCCCAGCGTCAATGGCGTCAGCCCCACGGCCGCGAGCGCCTCGTGGCCCGGCACGGTCTGCCCGTCGACGAGCCCCTGCCCTTCGGCGATCATCACGGCCGTCATATGCGCAAGTGGTGCCAGATCGCCGGAGGCGCCGACCGAGCCCTGTTGCGGCACCAGCGGACAAACCCCGCGGGCGATCATGGCCTGCAACTGCTCGATGACCTCACGCCGCACACCGGAAGCACCTCGCCCGAGCGAGATGATCTTGAGTGCCATCATCAGACGAACGATCGGCGCAGGTGTCGGCGGTCCCACACCGCAGCAATGCGACACGATGAGGTTGCGTTGAAGCAGCGTGGTCTGGTCGGCGGCAATTCGCGTCGACGCCAACTTTCCGAATCCGGTATTGATGCCGTAAGCCGGAACATCGGCGTGGGCCGCTTTGGCAACAATGTTCGAGGCCGCCTCAACGCGCGGCCAGAAGGACGCATCAAGCACGACGGAGCACCCTGCAAGCACTTGCGCCAGATCGTCGAGCGTGACCTTTCCGGGCGCAACGACAATCGGGGCATCCCGATCGCTCATCGTCCCCTCCACACCCGGCTGTGCAACGGATTGAACCCGATCCGGTAGACGAGCTCCGCCGGACGCTCGATGTCCCAGATCGCGAGATCACACCACTTGGCTGCTTCGAGCGTGCCGGCCTCAGCCAGCAGGCCCAGCGCACGCGCGCCTTCTCGCGTGACGCCAAGGAGACATTCAGCGACCGTCATCCGGAACAGCGTCGCGCCCATGTTCATGGTGAGCAGCGGCGAGGTGAGCGGCGAGCTCCCAGGATTGCAGTCGGTGGCGAGCGCCATGTTGACGCCCTGGGCCCGGAACAGCTCGACCGGAGGTTTCTGCGTCTCGCGGATGAAGTAAAAGGCGCCCGGCAGCAGGACAGCGACGGTGCCCGCCTTCGCCATCGCCGCGACACCTGCGTCGTCGGTGTGCTCGAGATGGTCGGCCGAGAGAGCGGAGAATTCCGCGGCAAGCGCCGCTCCGCCGAGGTTCGACAACTGGTCGGCATGGAGTTTTACCGGCAGTCCAAGCGCCCGCGCTGCGGCGAACACACGCGCCGTCTGCGCGCGCGAGAACGCAATGCCTTCCATGAAGGCGTCGACGGCGTCCGCAAGCCCGGCTCGCGCGACCGCCGGCAGCATCTCCCGGCAGACGCGATCGATGTAGCGATCCTTGTCGCCTTCGGCTTCGGGCGGCAATGCATGGGCGCCAAGGAAGGACGTTCGGACTGCAACAAGCCGGCTGCGGCCCAGATTGCGGGCGGCCTGTAGCTGCCGCATTTCGGTGTCCGTGTTGAGGCCGTAGCCGGACTTGATCTCGATCGTCGTCACGCCCTCGCCGATCAGCGCGTCCAGTCTCGGCAGCGCGCCGGCGACGAGGTCCGCCTCGCTCGCATGCCGTGTCGCCGCCACCGTCGAGACGATGCCGCCGCCAGAACGCGCGATCTCCTCGTAGCTTGCACCTTTCAGCCTCAGCTCGAATTCGTGGGCGCGGTTTCCCCCATAAACGAGATGGGTGTGGCAGTCGACCAGTCCGGGCGTGATCCACCGCCCTTCACAGTCGATCCGTTCGGCCGCATCTGCGGTTGACGGAAAATCAGCGCGCGCGCCGGCAAAAGCGATGCGGCCGTCGCGCACCGCGACGAGGGCGTCTTCGATCACGCCGAGATCGGGCATGTCCTGACGCATCGTGACGAGCCGGGCATCGTGCCAAATACGATCGAAGCGCTCGGCCATGCGGCCTTCTCCGCCCCTGAAAACTTGACTTATATGTCTAGACATATAATCGTGTCGCCGTTCTGTCCAGCCGGCCGGAAACATGACCCGACTGCATTTCGCATCCGCGCTCTT
>Ga0210405_10003025_pt1 | contig 16817 bp, 19 predicted proteins | sample IncBWH11MmetaG_FD_155492 | JGI IMG/M metagenome (GOLD analysis project Ga0210405, IMG submission 155492) | Forest soil microbial communities from Barre Woods Harvard Forest LTER site, Petersham, Massachusetts, United States - Inc-BW-H-11-M | ecosystem: Environmental > Terrestrial > Soil >... | reverse complement strand
CACGGCTGTAAGTCGATTCATCAAGAGTGAACACAATGAGGGTCAGGCCAGCCTCGTTGCCAAAGCGGTTTAGCAAAGGGCGGAGTGCTTGCACGTAGTTGGTAGGCATCGGAATGTCCACACCCACATCACGCCCGAAGCGCTGGAATAGCCTCGCGTTGTGGTTACGGAAACTGCCCGGGTGAATTTGCATGATCAGTCCGTCATCGAGGCTCATGGCCGCCATTTCAGTAAGCATTTGTGCGCGAAACAATTCGCGCTCGTCCGGGTCACCAGCTCCCGAGGCTATTTTCCGATAGAGCAGGGCCGCTGAATCAAGCCCCAAGTCGGCGGTCGCCGCGGTGGGGTGGCCGTGGTCCGTTGCTGTGCAACCAAGGGCCTTGAACTCCTGCCGCCTCTGCCGCAACGCGGAAAGATAACCTTGCCAACTGGCAGTCTCTGCGCGGGTCATCTGTCCCAAACTGACAAGGTTTTCGACAAAATTTGGAAAATCGGGATCGACCACCGGATCAGGGCGAAACGTCGGTATGATCCGTCCCTTGAACGCTGATGCACGGACGGTCTTATGATGAGAAAGCGAATCGAGCGGCGAATCCGTGGTTGCCAGTACCTCAATTCGAAATCGTTCGAACAGCGCCCGAGGGCGGAATCCGGGGGTCTTCAGTTTTTCCATGATGGCGTCGTAATATGCGTCGGCGTTTTCAGGATTAAGCCGCGCATCCAACCCAAAGAGTTCCTGGAACGCGAAATCCAGCCAGAGTCTCGTCGGCGTCCCGCGAAAAAGATAGTAATTCTCCGCGAAGATACGCCATATGCGTCTGGGATCCTCGAGTGAAGTTGATCCAACTCCGAGTTGCTCAAGAGGGATACCCTGGCTGTAAAGCATGCGATAGATGTAGTGGTCAGGAACCACGAACAATTGCGCCGGATCCGGAAACTGCTCGTCCTCGGCGAACCAGCGAGGGTCAGCGTGGCCGTGCGGGCTGATGATCGGCAAGTCCCGGACATTGGCGTAGAGCCGCTTGGCTACGGCGCGTGTGTGGGGTTCGGAAGGGAAAAGCCTGTTTTCGTCGAGGATCGTCACAGAACCGCCTCACCGGTGATCGGTCGCATGTGTCTTGTACATCAGCAACAATACCAGCATCATGCCGATGAACGGAATGAGCCCGGTTACAATCTCAGGCGGATGAGAAGAAAGAATTGTCCCAGTCTGACGCGCGTCGGAAGAGTGCCCGATTGGCTTGAAGGCGATAATGGTCCCGAAACACTCATCAGGATAAACGGACTTGGGAGGACACTGACGCAGGCTGGAATTTCCTACTGATCACAAGCTATCCTGTCTACCGGCAACAGAACCGCAAAGGGTGTCCGATATGAGGAATAAAGATGGTCACACGACGTGAGTTTCTCGAGGCGTTGACAGTGGGCGCGGCGGGGCTAGCGGTGGCACCTACGGCCAGGAGCTACAGCCGGATTCCCGGCGCTAATGATCGCCTCAATTTTGCAGTCATCGGCCTGAATGGGCGCGGCTATGCTCATCTGTCCTCGCTCAAGGCCAACAGGAGCACTGCGCGGATTTCGCATGTCTGCGATGTGGACGACATTATTCTACGGAAGTTCGCCGACAGTGTGCAAAAGGAGATGGGCGGAGCCGCGGCTGCGGAAAAAGACTTTCGCAGAATCCTCGAGCAGAAGGACGTGGACGCCATCACGATAGCCACGCCGGACCATTGGCATACACCGATGGCCATTGCCGGGTTGCAAGCGGGCAAGCACGTCTATGTGGAAAAGCCGTGCAGCCACAATCCCGCAGAAGGGGAGATGCTGATCCAGGCGCAAGAGAAGTACGGAAGGCTCGTGCAGATGGGTAATCAGCAGCGATCTTCGCCGCATACCATAGAGATCGTCGAAAAGATTCACGGAGGCATTATCGGCAGGACTTACCTCGCGAAAGCCTGGTACAGCAATGTGAGGAAGTCGATAGGCACAGGTAAAGAAGTCCCCGTGCCATCGCAGCTTGACTGGGAGCTATGGCAAGGACCGGCACCACGCCGCCCTTACACGGACAATGTGCATCCGTATAACTGGCACTGGTTCAGAAACTATGGCACCGGCGAAACGCTGAATAATGGCACGCACGAGGTGGATGTGTGCCGCTGGGCGCTAGGCGTCAATTACCCGATGCGGGTTACTTCATCGGGCGGCAGGTACCAATTCAAGGACGATTGGCAGTTTTACGACACCCTGGTGACGAGCTTCGAGTACGAAGACAAGATGCTGACGTGGGAAGGCAAGAGCTGCCAGGGCATGAAGTATTATGGGCGCGACCGTGGTTCGGCAATTATGGGAACGAATGGCACGGTGGTTGTGGATCGCGGTGGTTACGAGATATATGACCTCACGGGGAAAAAGACGGGAGAATTCAAGGCCGGCAGTGCGGCATCATCTTCTGACCTGGTAGGCCGCGATTCCATGACGGATGCTCACTTTGCGAACTTCATCGCGGGAATCCGCAAAGGCGAGAAGCTGAACGCACCTGTCTCCGCCGGGAACATCGCCGTTACGATGTTGCAACTCTCCAATATCGCGTGGGAAGTCAACCGTGAGTTGCATCTCGACACAAAGGACGGGCGGATTCAGAACGATCCGGAAGCCATGAAGATGTGGGGGCGCGAATACGAGAAGGGCTGGGCACCGCATGTCTAACCCATCCACGCTACAATCTGCCCGCTACAATCTGGATGATCGGGCACCTATGAAAAACGCCTTCTCCCGCCGCGATTTCGTTTGCTCCGGTGCAAGTGTTGCGGCAGCGTTTGTTGCTGTGAAAGATGCCTTCGCGCTGGGACTGCAACGGCCGCTCGCCGCAGCATCACTGCCGGTTCGTTTGGGCCTGGCCAGCTACACCTTCCGCAACTTCAGTCGTGCGCAACTGATCGGCTTCATGAAGCAGTTCCATGTGTTCGCGCTGAACGCCAAGGATGTCAACGATCATCTCCCCATGGATCCTTCGGGAGAGGCCGCTGCTCTGGCCGACTACGCTGCAGCGGGCATCAAGCTTCATGCCGCCGGAGTCATCAGTCTCGCAAAGGACGAAGATGCGGACATACGGAACAAGTTCGAATACAGCAAACGCGCGGGGATTCCCGTTATCGTCGCTGGCGACCCCACCGTGCAAACTCTTCCGCGCATCGAGAAATTTGCAAAGGAATACGACATCCGCATCGCCATCCACAATCACGGTCCGGAAGACAAACTGTGGCCTTCCCCGGTCACTATTTTGAAAGCGGTGAAGGATATGGACCCACGTATTGGCTGCTGCATCGATGTCGGGCACACGGTTCGCGCCGGCACGGACGTCGTTCAGGCCATCCAGGAGGCCGGCCCGCGGCTGTTTAACGTACATATGAAGGACCTCACGAACTTCCAGGACAAAGAGAGTCAGGTCGCTGTGGGGGACGGCAGCATGCCGGTGCGGAGGATATTTGAAGCTCTTATTGCTATGAAATACGACGGCTTCGTCGACCTGGAGTATGAGATTCATCCCAACGATCCAATGCCCGGCGTTATAAGCAGCTTTGCTTACATGCGTGGGATCCTCGCTGGCCTGGGATACGCGAGCCAGGGCCGAAACAATTGGTGACGATCTGGGAAGCTACCCACCACAAGGGCGGCATCTGAGCTACGAACATACCAAGCGATGCACTGAAGGCAAGTATACGACTGTTGCGATTCGGGCCCCGGAATCAAACTGACCAAACGAAGAGGTTTACAGGACCGTGGTCTCGTAGCGTATGGCAATTCGAGCGGGGTGCACAGCGAAGTACGCATTAACTTTGACTGAGACGTACGTGCAATGACTTAGGGTCCCATCCGTGCTCTTCCAAGTCGTTGAAAATACTTATGTCCTGCGAACTGTAAGGGCAGAGCCGCCAGTTGAAACTTCCCACAACCGGACTTTTGACCCGGAATAACTTCCCGTTAGCTCGTGATCCGTCAACAATCTAGTGCGAACTCTTGCGGTTCCCGCGTAAATTAGTGCGTACATGCCACCAGAGTTTCGTATCCCCGGCAGCCAGGAAGCAATAATAAGGCGCTATCCTGTTGTCGCGTACTTTGCGCTGACGTTTTTGATCTCTTGGACGGGTGCGCTTGCCGTGGCTGCGCCGCACCTCATTCGCCACCAGCCTCTGCCGAAGATGACCGGCATTTTGATGTTTCCGGTCATGCTTCTCGGTCCAAGTCTTGCTGGCATTGTGTTGACGAGGATCGTAGACGGAAAGAGCGGTCTACGGGCCCTGTTCTCCCAAATGTTTCGAGCGTGGGTTCCGCCGGGATGGTATGCGGTGCTATTCATTCCCCCCGTGCTGGTCCTGACCGTTCTTCTCTTGCTGCAGAGATTCGTCTCCCCGGTTTATGCTCCTAACCGCTTCTTCATGGGCATGCTATTTGGGATTCCAGCCGGTTTCTTGGAAGAAATTGGCTGGATGGGCTATGCATTCCGGAAAATGCGTTCCCAAAGCAATGGGCTGACCCCGAGCATCCTACTCGGGCTGTTCTGGGCCCTTTGGCACTTACCTGTTATCAACTATCTCGGAACCGCTACTCCACATGGCGTCTATTGGCTGCCGTTTTTTCTCGCTTTCAGCTTGGCCATGACGGCTATGCGAGTGCTGATCGCGTGGATTTATACGAACACGGAAAGCGTGCTGTTAGCGCAGCTCATGCATGTAAGTTCGACGGGCTCCCTTGTCATTTTCAGTGCAGCGCGTGTGACAGCCGTGCAAGAAGCGATGTGGTACGCCCTGTACGGAACTGTTCTCTGGGCTGCCGTGGGAATCGTTGTCAAGATATTCGGCAGACGGTTGGGGCGGCACGGAGTCTAGGAGGGCAATCAGATTGACTTTTGGCGCTTCCGCGCCTCGGGCGAGATCCCGGGCGGGTGGTCGGCAACCCGGAAGTTATCCAGAAACGGAGTTCCAAGACACTTCTCTCTCCGATTCTCCAACCACTAGCGCACCTGCTCACGAGGCAGTGGCGCTGACTGCCGACTCGCATTTATTCCTTTGCGCACCAAGTTGGAACTCATGGAGCGCCTAGAATTCTTGGTAGAAAGAACGCGCCTGCTTTTCGCGCAAGGTGCGCTACTTCCCCCGCAGGTCCCTTCCCTTCCTTTCAATAAGTTTGGTTTCGCCGAATTTTGGCACAGTAGTTCTATTTGCGGTTATTGGCACAGTGCAAGGGAAACGGTCATTACGAGAACTTGGAATAGAATGTACAACTGCAGTAAAATCAAATTGTTACTTCATGTCGGGGCGTAGCGCAGCCTGGTAGCGCGCCTGCCTTGGGCGCAGGAGGCCCCCGGTTCAAATCCGGGTGCCCCGACCAAAGTATCTCTCCTGCTTTCAGATGCTTCACGACGAAACGCTTGACCCTCCTTCAATTGTGAATAATCGGCAGACAGGAGGCTACTTCCTGAGTGCAGTCGGATTTGCGGGCATTGTCGTGATTTCGACTGCAAGCAGAATTGGAGAGACAGGCGTGCTGCACTGCAAAAACACGAAAAGAGGCAACTTGTTGGGATTGTTGTCAGCGGGTATGGGGAAAATTCAGGGGACCTGGATCATCGCGATGCCAGCAGCCGACTGCACTCGATTTTAGGAAAAATCGCAGACGCGTGGTCGCGCCGCGCTTCTCTGCACCGCATGATCTGTGCAGAGCTCAGCGGGCTACTGCGGAAAACTCATGCGTTGCAGAATGGCCTGAAAGCGCGGCTCGGAGCGCAGGGGATCGAGCCTGGGATCATCCTTGGCCCAAGTCATGCAGATCGAATGCGCCTGGTAGGCATTTTCCAGCTCGCGCAGCGCTTGCTCCTTATCACCCAGAAGCAGGTAAGTTGTGCCCAGTTCATAGGGACAGACCCAGCGCTGTTTCCGGAGTTGCTGCAGTTTTCGCAGCGACGCTTCCGCTTCCGCCCGCTGACCCGCGGTGGCAATCGCAGTCGTAGCGGTTGCCACATCCAGCGGGTTAGCTTCCGGGAGCCGCAGCAACCGCGCCTCCTTCAGCGCCTCTGGTAATCGTCGGCTTTGCGCCAATGCTATGGCCAGGTATGAGCGGCAGTCGTAGCATTTCGCATCGAGCTGGAGTGCCTTGCGCTCGACCTCGATGGCGCGGTCGTACTCACGTCCCAGGAAAAAATACATTCCGTTGTTAGCTTGAATCAAAAGCGAAAGCGGATCAAGCTCCCGCGCCCGCTCACTGGTAGCAAATGCCTCGGCATGGTGCCCGAGAGCTGAAAGATAGTTTGCATAGTGGTCTTGAGCGAGCGCGTTGCCAGGATTGAGTTCGATGGCACGTTGCAAGTGCTGCTGCGCCGCCGGCCAATCCCACCGGTAGATCAATTCCACATAGCCTAATGCGTCATGAGCCTCAGACAGCGTGTCATCCAGCTCGAGCGCCTTGCGCGCCGCTTCCTCCGCCTTAGGCATGACTTCATGCGGCGGCAGGTAGTAATCTGCTTGCGCCAAATAGGAAAGCGCCAGGCCGCTGTAAGCGAGCGTGAATTGTGGGTCTTTCCCCAGCGCCGACCTGAAATTCGCGATGCTATCCTCCAGGTCCGCCTGCGATGTCGCGGCATTGAGGTCGTGCCGGCCGCGCAAGTAAGCTTCATAGGCCTGGGGATTGACGGCACGAGGCTGTCCCCCGGGCAGCAGGTTAGCGCGGATCTGGCGCGCCACACCCCCAGCGACCTCCTTTTGCAGTGCCAGAATGTCCCGCAAATCGCGTTCATAGCTCTGCGCCCAGACGTGCTGATCGGTGGAGGAGTCCACTAACTGTGCCGAGATGCGCACCTGCTCTCCTGACCGGAACACCGTGCCCTCAACAATCCCATCAACGTGCAATTCACGGCCGATCTCTGGAACGGACTTCCGTGTGCCTTTGTATTGCATTGCCGTAGTGCGCGAGATGACCCGCAGCCCGCCTATCTGCGCCAACTGCGTAATCAGCTCATCGGTCATCCCGTCAGCAAAATACTCCTGGGAAGGGTCGCCGCTGAGATTCTCGAGCGGCAGCACGGCGATGGATTGAATGCGCCTTGGAGCGGTTGCCCCCAGAAGTCGCTGTCGCATGCCTGCTGTATTCAGGCTGACGAGCAGCGCGAGCAACGCCGCGGCGCCCGCGCCGGCGACAAACCACAACCTTGTCCTTGGGCTTAACCTTGCTTTGGAATTTTTCGCAGGCGGTGCGGCTATTTTGTCGCCGACGGCAGTGGACGGCGTGGTTGAAGAATTCTCGACGAGGGATCCTGAATCCTGAGGCAACGGGGAAAGGAGGCTCTCCACTGGAGCGATGAACCGGTAGCCTCGACGCGGCAAGGTTTCGAGGAATCGCGGGCTCTCAGCCGAGTCACCCAGGGTCTCACGAAGGCGGTTGATGGCGTTGTTCAGCCCGTGATCGAAGTCCACGAAAGTGTCGCCGGGCCACAGTGCGTGGCGCAACTCCTCGCGTGTCACCACCTCGCCTGGGCGCTCAAGCAACATTCCCAAGATTTGGAACGGCTGGGTCTGCAGCCGAATCCTCACGCCGCATTTGCGCAGCTCACCAGCGCGCAAATCCATCTCAAACGACCCGAAGCGCGCCTTTACCTGAGATACCCTTGGGGAATTCACGATGAACACCCCGCATTGAATTTGCCAGAGTGTACCACATCGATAGAGTGCCATAGAAGCGAAGTAGCTCGGGAGACCGGACCCGGCGGCGTTTGGATTCAAGTACTTACACCGGGAGATTTATTTGGCAGATACGTGGTACGTGCGGGATTGACCTGCCGGAATCTTAAGGCGACAGTTGCCGACGCGAGCGATTCAGACTCAGGAGGAAAAGCTATGAGATGGAGGCTCGGTTACCTGCTGTTGTTTCTTCTAGCCTTCAGTGTCCCGCTGAAGGCGCAAATCGAACCAATACCTACTCTCAAGGTTCAACCAATTCCAATTCCAGGCGGAGACATATTCACGACGCCGACACCGCCTTACGGCCTTTTCAACCAGTTCTTTCCGGGTCCTCCCAATCAAAATCCGCCGTTTGACCCAATGAATGCAGACCCCCAGGGCATCACTAATTTCCGCGGTGTAACCGCCATGGGGTATACCAGCGGCTTCACGTCCGACCAGAAGTTCGCCGTCGTCACGGACATCCGCGTGTACCAAGGGGACTACATCGGAGGGGAGATCGCGGACCCCAACTCCGCGGGAGCATCCAGATCAGCGCGTGCGCACGGCACATTTGTCGAGATATGACTCGACCTCTGGATATATGACCCCAGTTCGGGGTCACTCATTCAGCAAGTTCATGACTTCAGCCCGTGGACCCTGCCAAATGGTCTTTTCTGGATCGTGAAAGTTCCGGATAGCGCAGTGCAAATCAGCCCCGACGGCGACACTCTGACCATTCACCTGGAAAATGTGCCGGTAGTCGACGCGACCAGATTCCCTCCCCCTGTTCCCGCCAACTTCGCTCCAGACGAAGTCAATATTTCGCCATATCAACTGAATCGAGCGAGGGCTTCCTTTGACATCACCTACACCAAGACGTCGGGCACCGCACGCCGGATTCGTCCTGCGACTGACGACCCGCTGAGCCCGCTGAATTGGGCTGGCAAGATGTGGGATGCCACCAATTCTGGATCGTTCTCCGTTGCTTACGACGACGGAACGTTTTCAGCTTCGGGTACCTTCGGTTCCGGTTCAGGTCCCTCCCAGAATTTTGGCGAGATGGGCACGGAACGCAACGGCTTCTTCGTCCATCACGAGGAACCAAACGACAACGACGACGTAGAAGCGGGAGAACAACCGTTATCGCTTCAGCCAGGCAACACGAGCCAATCGGCAGCAACCGCCAATACAAACAAGCCGGTGAAGTTTGCACTTCTCAAAGGACGAGTCCCAGTGATGGTCAGTCATTAGGGCACTTCATCGGTCCTTGTCTAGCTCAATGCACCTTTCTCGGGAACCCGGGGCGCCTGTCGCGACAGGCGCCCTGTACCTTTGCGGCGTGTCTCCTGCTCGGAAATATTTCGCCCGTTATTCCGCTATGGGAAAATTCGGGGACCTTGCGCATGCGGAGCCACATTTTCGTACTCCGTCCCACTACCCAAATGTTTCTGCAAGTCTTTTGTTTCCAAAAGAATGCTGCAAAGAAAGGACTCTCAAGAGATAGCCCGTCTGGCTTGGGCGCAGGAGTTTGCGCTCGATGTATCCCAAACAGATGTATTTCATTGTTCTTCTCCTCGTTCTTCTTCTCTGGGTGTGAGCCAATACGGCGCGAATGTTTATAGAGGTCCGAGTTTAGCCGCGCAGGTCAGATGCCCAACACGGCGCGAATGCCGCCTGCACGCTCGTAATTGACGATAATGACGCCTTTCGAGGTGACTGTGCTTTCCGTCACCTTGAATGCCGCCGGGATCGTGCCATCGGCAAACAATCGTTTTCCACTGCCCAACGTTATCGGAAATATCTTCAGCCAGAACGCATCGACCAAATTATGCTTGAGGAGTGTCTGAATGAGATTTGCGCTTCCATAAACGTGCAAATCCGGCCCTTCCTGTTGCTTAATTTTGGTGATTTTTTCCGCAATATCCCCGTTTAGAAACACGGACGGCTGCCATTCGTGAGAAGTCATGGTATTCGAGGCAACGTACTTGGTCGCTGTGTTGACGGCCAGCCAAATGTCGTTGTGTTGCGGCCAGAATTGTGCCCAAATGTCAAAGGTTTTTCGCCCTAGCAACAAGTCAAACGGCATGTTCATCTGCTTTGTTATGGCCGTTGAACTAACGGTGTCGGAATGTGGACTTATCCACCCGCCGTACTCGAAGCCGCCACTGGTATCTTCCTCTGGCCCGCCTGGGGCTTGTATGACGCCATCAAGGGAGACAAATTCAAGCACATTAACTTTTCTCATGGGTGAACCCTTTCTGAATTTCTATTTTTGGCCCGGCGGGACTTAACGTTTGCCGCTCGGTCTTTACATGCTCGGTGCCGGCGTTCCATCGGACCATTTGGCTACTCCTACCAGGAAGACGGACAGTGGTGGGAAGGATTTGAGTTGCGGGTAGGCTTCGGCGGAGATGTACCAGTAATTTACAGCGAGGACTGGGGAGTTTGTGAGATTTGCGCCCCAGGCTGCACCGTCTTTCGCTGTTTCGAAGAACATCATGTGGGGTCCGTTGTGGCCGCCGTAATCGGTGAGATACGAATCCTTTGACATCATGTAGCTGACCGTTCCTGGCTCCAGGGCTGGCAATTCTTTTTTGTCTATTGCGGCTTTGATTGCGGCGATGACTTCTTGCTTGGAATGGCCAGCCAGAAGTAGTTCGGTGCGTTTGTAGGCATACGGCAGAACGGATCGGGCGGCGGGTGGATTGATGCATTCCGCGGCGCGAACTTTGGGATTCCAAAATTCGGGGTGGTCGAACATGGCCCCCCATCCGCGTCCCACCCAGCAGACCCAGCCGTTTTTGCCTTGGACCGCGGTCTCGTAGCCGTGACGGGTTAGGACGACGACCGAGGCGTCGTGGGAGATGGCGTCTGGAGCGGCGCTGCGGGCGAGGGCGATTTCGGCGTCGCGATCCATCAGATATTGTTCGATCGGGGCCATCGTTGGATATGGTTGTTGGGGGTCTTGTGCGGCTGCGGGCCGGGTTGCGATCAGCGCGGCGACGAGTGCGAATGCGCTTAGAAAAATGCTGTGTATTTGATTTCGGGTCATCGCTTTCCTCCATACTTTCTCGTTTTCTGCTGCTCCGTTCATATTTCGATCGAACCCACACTTGTCGAACATTTAGCGAGCTTCTGTTCCGTCTGACCACCGTTGCACTGCAATCACAGACGTGGTCACGTGCTCCCGGGCGTCGCTGATAGCAATGATCGGAGAACCCGGCAGATTCGCTCCCCAGATTGCAGGGTCGGTCTGCGAAAAGTAAAACATGAGGTGGGAAGGCCAGTGATCGACGGTGTCGCCGCCGTATCCCTGCTTCGACATCATGTAGCACATCGCCCCAAGCTCGATCGCAGGCAGTTCTTTTTTGTCGACGGCAGCGAAGATGGCCTCGTCCACCTGATCTTTCGTGCGTCCCGCCAGGATCAAGTCGGTCCTTTTAATGTTGCGTAGAAGGACGGAATGCGCGCCTGGCGCGTTATAACAGATCGGGGTCCGCACTTTCGGATTCCAAAAGTCAGGATCGGGTGCGGAAGTCCACGAACGTTCAACGATGCACACGAAACCGTTTTTGCCTTTGACCGCCGTTTCGAAACCATGACGTCCAAGAACCAGGACCTCTGCATCGCGCGAAATGGAGCCCGGCGACGCGCTCCGGGCTAGGGCGATTTCGGCGTCGCGATCCATCAGATATTTTTCGATTGGGGCCATGTTGGGATACGGCTGTTTTGCGTCTTGTGCTGCGACGGGCCGGGATGCGATCAGAGCGGCGACGAGTGCGAATCCGCTCAGTAAAGTGATGCGTATTTGATTTCGGGTCATCGTTTTCCTCCGTAGTTTTTCGATTTCGTACTTATCCGTTCACACTTCGACCGAGCCGACCTAGCCGACACAATTGCCGTCGCGCCGGTGAGGTCACGAAATTGATTTGTAATCTGTCAGGCGAACTTCAGCGCGCAGCTTTGTGGCGGCGCTGCTCGCTGGCTTTTCGTATTTCGCTTAGGTCGCCGACTGGGCGAATCTCCCAAACGCTGCCGTATTTCAGGGACGGATGCTGGGACACGATCTGGTGGGCGTGATTCATGTCGCGTGCTTCGAGGATGCCGATGCCGCCAAGCTGTTCCTTGGTTTCGATGTAGGGACCGTCCGTCGTGGCGACTTTGCCGTTTTTCCAATAGACGGTCAGGGCGGTTTCGGCGGGCTGGAGGGCTTCGCCAACGGCCCAGTGGCCGTTGGCGCGAAGATGATCGTCGTAGGTAAAGCAGGCGTCGAACATCGCTTGTTTCTCGGCCTCGGTCATGGCGTCGTGTTTACTTTTGTCGTAGTAGCCCAAACAGATGTATTTCATGGTTCGTCTCCTAGTGGTGGATAGCCAGCAGCACAGATGTCGCAGATTTTTCGGTCACTGTTTCAAGTAACGAAGCGCAACACATCCTGATTTAAAAGGCTTTGACTCAACCAGTTTCAATTGCAATTTCTCGGGCAGGCTGACGCCCTCCATCAATCGTCTGCCTTCTCCAACAATGGTTGGCATAACGACAAAACGATACTCGTCAATCAGGCCAAGCTCTATAAGTTGTGAGGGAACATCTACACCGCCGGCTAAAATATTTTTGCCCTGTTCTTGCTTCAGTTTAAGTATTTCGTCGCGAAGGTTCGTACGAACAATTCTCGTATTTTCATTTTCAGCGCTGGCCAATGATCGTGAAAAAACAATCTTCTTCTTGGAGACAAAGGTTTGAGCAAATTCGATATCCGCTTTTGTCTCGGACTGGCTTTTTGCGATATCAGGCCAATAAGGAACCATCAATTGATAGGTTTTACGCCCATAGACGAGCAGGTCGAAATCTCGCAAGAGGTGCGTGTAGTGTTCAAGTACTTCGTCATCGTCTGGGGGGTTGAATTTGGTATGGTCGCAGCAGCCATCTAGGGTAAGGTTGATTGCGTAGATTAGCTTTCTCATTTGAGTCCTCCCTTTTTCCCATGCTCTCTGACGTCGGCTTACCCCTATGCGCCCATGGTACCGGTGCGCAAAGGTCCGTTCAGCTTGTAAGTGCTGAGGATGACGCCCGAGGCCAGAGCTTTCGTGCTGACGAGCTCGAATGAGCGTGGCGGGGTTCCGTCCGCAAAGATGCGCTTCCCCGTGCCCAACAAGACCGGATAGACGACCAGCAGGACTTCATCCGCAAGCCCATGTTCGAGCAACGGCGATGTCAGCGTGGAGCTACCCGAAAGGATAAGGTCCGGGCCGTCCTGCGCCTTGATGCGGCGAATGCCCTCGACGATGTCCGACCCAAGGCCCTCGAACGGTCCCCATGCAAGACTTTCCGGACGGTGGGTAGCGACATATTTTTTTGCCGCATTGAGGCGGTCCGCCATCGGACTGCTCGGCGCTTTTGGCCAGAAGCCCGACCACATATCGTAGGTGCGACGGCCAAGCAGCAGACCGAAGCTCTCGCCATACGCGGCGAGGATTGCATCTCTGCCAGCGGGGGTCCGATAGGGCGCGGTCCAGTCGCTGTAAGGGAAATCGTTTTCATCGGCGGAGTGCTGAATCACGCCGTCCAGCGAGATATGTTCCGTGATCCTGACCTTTCTCATGCGGTCTCCTTGAATATGGCTTTTTGCTCGCCTGCGGCAGGCGCGGTAAACACTATTTCGATGGGGCGTTCGGCCGAAAAAACGGGCGCACCTCTCCAGGCGCCCGACAGGCGCCGTCGCTGCTCACTTACCTCATCTGTTCGTTCAGGTCTGCTGCCCAGTTGCTTCAGTCGGGTGACGGCATGAAGAAGATCTCTCGCACCTCGACCCGCCCCTGGGTGCCGACGACGCCTTTGCGCGCCCAGGCCACCGCCTCGTTCATGTCGGCGCATTCCAATATCAAAAATCCGCCGATGTGTTCCTTGGTCTCAAGGTACGGCCCGTCGGTGATGAGGACTCCGCCATCGGTCTGCCCTCGAAGCGACTTCGCGGACCCAAGGCCGCAAGCGAATTTCAGGGCGCCGGCGTCCTCCATCTCTTTGTTGAGCGCGTGGATCTTGCGGCCCGCCGCTTCGTCCATTTGGGACGGGTCGAAGTCGTCGGGGAGGTAACCAGCAACCAAATATTGCGGCATAGCTTCTCCTTTAATGGTCTTTGGGCAAGCAGCACAGCCTTGCGAGCTGCATCTTCATTCTATAGTCGTCGCGCACTGGAAAAATCGACAGCAGAGAGACGAACTTTTTTATTTTAATTCTACCTCCGCACCGTTCCGTTGCTTCACTCGGGTACGCCAAATGGGCGTACTTCGACAGGGGCCCGACAGGCCACGACGGCCTTGCGCCCCCACTCCAGCGCCTTATTCAGGTCAGCCGCTTCCAAGACCCAAAAACCGCCGATGTGCTCCTTGGTTTCCAGGTATGGCCCGTCGGTGATGAGCACCTTGCCACCGGGTTGTGCACGCAGTGACTTCGCCTCGCGGACGGAGGTGAGGCCGCCAACGAAAACGACGACACCGGCGGCCGCCATCTCTTCGTTAAGCGCGTCGATAGCGCGGACCGTCGCCTCGCTCTCTGCGGATGGGTCGAAGTCGTCGGGGTGGTGAATCGCAACCAAATATTGCGTCATGACTTCTCCTATAACGGTCTTTTCCCCTGGGAGGGAGCAGCAGCACAGCATGGCCCGCTGGATCGTTCATTCTATAGTCGTCGTGAACGGAGAAAATCGACAGCCGAGGCGAACTTTTTATTGGGAAAAGCCGGGAACATTGTCTACGGCTTCAGCTCTTTACGGATTCGCACGGCAAGAATTGGGGAGCGTTCCTAACCCATACCATCCCAAGACGTCTCAACAATAGCAGTAGTATGCCTCATTACATGATCGGAGTTGTGCTTACATGAACCGAGCCCTGCTGCTTTTAGCTGTGCCTGCGTGCATATTGGCCGTCCAACCTGCATGGGCAAGTCAGCCCGACTTCCATCTCCAGGTCGTCCCGGCAATCGTCTACAAAGTAGACGATCCAGGAAATTTGAACACGTCATCATTCGTGTTCAATATCGCGGTGATTTGCTCCACCGACTGTGAGCTCACCCCGATATCCGCCCGCGTGGAACTCTCGAGTGCCGGATCTATCGTCGAGCGCCAGGATTGGACGACTGAAATGCTGGCAAAGATCAAACAGATAAGCTATCGGAGCCAGCCGAACGACCCGTTCGCGTGGCCGATTGGATTTAAGCTGCCCGAGGCATTTGACGTTCTCTTTTACTTCCGCCATCCCCAAGCATTGGCGATTGACTCCGCAGCGGTCCGGCTCACAGTCGCCGATGCGAAGGGCCATCGGGCGGAACAGATGCTCGGGATCCCGATTCGATACTACCAACAGAAGACAACGCTCATCGTTCCCTTTCATGGTCATGGAATTGTCGGGCAGGACTGGATCACCACCGGCGGCCACCACCAGTTTTCGAATGGCTTTGGCATAGACCTCGACGGCTTGGATGCGAAAGATGGGGAGCTCAGCGACGCCAACGAGAATGCGGCGGATGCGGGCTGGGGCCGCGAGATCCTGGCACCTGCGGGTGGAACCGTGGTCTACGCTCGCAATGACGTACCCGATAACCCGCACCCGGGAAAGTCCCCTGGTGACGATTATTACAGGCCACTCCATGACCCGGTTACGGCCTACGCGGGAAATTGCGTGATCATCGACCATGGCAACTCCGAGTACAGCGTCATGATGCACATGCAAACAGGCTCCGTCACTGTCAAAGTGGGGGACCGGGTCGCCACGGGCCAAGTCATTGGACGGTTGGGGAGCTCGGGAAGCTCAGGCGGACCACACCTGCACTATCAACTGCAATCAGGTCCGCGGCTTTGGCAGTACCAGTCGCTGCCGTTCAGGTTTCAAAACATCGAGGCTCCGCTTCACCGAGGTGAGTACTTCGTCGCAAAATAGATTGGCGATTTCTTCCAGTTCCCACGGGAGTGAACAGCGGGGCGGGTGGCCACCCGCCCTGCCGCATTTTTTTATTTCAACTGCCGAATCCGCTCCTGCAGGAATTGCCGCTCTGGTTCCTGTTGGGTCAGGGCCAGAGCTTTCTCATAAGAGGACCGGGCCTCAGCGGTCCTGCCGAGCCTGCGGTACATATCTGCACGGGCTGAGTGCGCCAGATAATAATTCGCCAATTCGCCGTGCTCCAGCACCGCGTCGATATGCGCCAGACCGGCCTCTGGACCATCGCACATTGCAATTGCCACGGCACGATTGAGCTGTACAACCGGCGAAGGCTGAATTCGTGCCAATCGGTCGTAAAGCGCAACAATCCGCCGCCAGTCGGTCACAGCAACCGATTCCGCTTCCGCATGAACGGCCGCAATCGCAGCCTGCAGTGTGTAGGAGCCGAAGCGGCGGGAGTTCATGGCTTTCTGCAGCAATGCCAGTCCCTCCGCGATCTGCTCCCGGTTCCAGAGCGAGCGATCCTGGTTCTCCAGCAAGATCAGCTCTCCGGTCGGAGAGGTTCTCGCGGCGTGACGCGATTCCTGTAGCAGCATCAGGGAAAGCAGCCCAATGACTTCCGGCTCTGGCCGGAGTTCGGTCAGCAACCGGCCCAGTCGAATCGCCTCGCCGGTTAGCTCGGCCCGGGTTACCTCCGCTCCCGCCGCGGCCGAATAGCCCTCGTTAAAGACGAGATAGATGACCTGAAGCACCGCGCCCAGCCGCTCCGGCAATTCCTGCGGCGTGGGCACCTCGTACGGAATCGGTGTTTCTCGAATCTTTGCCTTTGCGCGCACAATGCGCTGCGCCAGCGTACGCGGAGTGATCAGGAAGGCCTTTGCTATCTCCTCGGTTGTCAGCCCGCACACCTCACGCAGGGTGAGCGCAACGTGCGCTTCCGGCGCTAGAGATGGATGACAGCACGTAAAAATCAGGCGCAGCCGGTCATCCTCAAGGCTCTCCTCTTCATTGGACCTTTCCGCCGAACTCCCTTGCGCTTCGAGATATCGCACGAGCTCGTCTTGAGACGCATCAAATCTTGCCCGTCGACGCAGAGTATCAATGGCTTTGAATCGGGCCGTCGAAATCAACCATGGTCGGGGGTTATCGGGTACTCCATTCCTCGGCCACA